>JACXTT010002203.1_pt1 | contig 31238 bp, 25 predicted proteins | sample 9270951 | NCBI WGS metagenome assembly JACXTT01 (sample SAMN15532306, study PRJNA645909) | rock metagenome | isolation source: weathered quartz diorite | place: Puerto Rico | collected 2017-06-21
TTAGTGGAATATTGAATCACCCAACCCAAAATGAGGTGCAAATACTTTATACTCAAATAGACCGGGATAAAAACAATGTACCACACTTTAAATCGTACAGTTATCATTTAAATGCCCAACATTATTTCTATCCTGCAAGCACAGTTAAGCTGCCGACAGCTATTTTTGCACTCGAAAAACTGCATGACCTGCCCATTACCGGATTAACCCGAAAGTCTGTGATGATCACCGACAGCGCCTTTGCCAAACAGACCAAAGTGAAAGCGGATACCTCGTCAGCTAACGGATTACCCAGCATAGAGAATTACATCAAAAAGATATTATTGGTGAGCGATAATGATGCCTTCAATCGGTTGTATGAATTTGTTGGTCGTGAAGAGATTAATCGTAAACTAAAAAAATATCAGTTATATCACACCCGTATTGTGGGCCGACTGGCCGTGGGTGATGCCGGTGAAAGCACCAGGCACACCAATCCAATCACCTTTTACAATGGGGATAAGGCAATTTATCACAAAAAAACTTTATATGATAGCTTGAATTACCCAATGCACCTGGATAATATGATCATGGGCAAAGCTTATCTGGACAGCAGTGACCGTCTGGTAAACAAGCCATTTAATCTGAGCGAAAAAAATGTATACTCCATTTACGATCAGCAGCAGGTCCTAAAAAGGTTACTTTTTCCGCAAACATTTCCCGCAGATCAGCGATACAACCTAACTACTGCTGATTACGCTTTTATATATCGCTATATGAGTACATTCCCTACCGAAAACGTAAAACCAACTTATACCCGACCTGAATACTTCCCGGCTTACTGCAAGTTTTTATACTATGGGGGCGATAGTACAGCTGTAATTGAACCTAACATCAGAATATTTAACAAAGTGGGCGACAGCTATGGATATGATATTGATAACGCTTACATTGTTGATTTTAAACATAACGTAGAGTTTTTACTTACAGCTGTAGTGCAATCAAATGAAGATGGTGTTTACAACGATAATAAATATGAATATGCTATGGTTTGCCTTCCATTTTTAAAAAACCTGGGGCAAGTCATTTATCAATATGAATTGAAAAGACCTAAAAAGCACCAAGCAAACTTAACTCAATTTAAATTTAATTACGTTCAGGTAAAATAACTTCATTTAAAAAAAACTTAGATTAGAGTGTACTGTTTAAATTTTACAATCGTTTAAACAACACTATGGCTACTACAATTATAAAATATACTGATAATTTCCCTGTACTTTATGGAGACAATCGCATAAACTTAAAATGGCCCGAGCGTTATACTTCTATTATTGGGGGTGTAAAATTAGGGTTATCCGGATTTAAAAACATTTTTTCCAACCCGATAGGCAGTATTATTAAATTAGGTGCCGGCGGTTACCTGTTAAACCGCGGAATCACAGGACATTGTGAATTGTATAAACGTATAGGTAAACTTTCAACCAACCCAGTTAATATTAATATCCGTTCGTCATTTACAGTAAACAAACCTCGTCATAAAGTGTATAACTTTTGGCGTAAGCTGGATAATTTGCCACTATTTATGAAGCACCTGGAAAGTGTTGAAATGATCGATTCCACCTACTCTTATTGGGTTTTAAAGCTTCCGGCAGAGGTTGCAACAGTGAGCTGGCATGCCGAAATTGTAAAGGACGAACCGAATGAAATGATCGGCTGGAGTTCTCTACCCGATTCGATGATTAACAACGCCGGCAAGGTACGTTTTCAGGATACGCTGGATGGCACAGGTACTATTGTTGACATCGTTGTTAGTTATCAACCTCCTGCCGGAGGCTTAGGTACTGGCGTGGCTAAATTACTAAACCCGGTATTTAAGAGGATGGTTGATAAAGATGTACAGAACTTTAAACAGTACATGGATATTGATAATGACAGTGAGGAATTTACCCCAACAGTGATTATACTTTAATCAGATACACAAAAAACAAGAGAGGCCACAAATTGCGGCCTCTCTTGTTTTTGTAAAATACTAATGATTAGTATTTTATATTATTTTACTGCATCAATTACGGCTTTGAAAGCATCAGGATGATTCATCGCTAAATCAGCTAATACTTTACGGTTTAAACCGATTTCTTTTGCTGCTAATTTACCTATTAATTGAGAGTAAGAAATTCCGTGCTGACGGGCACCTGCGTTAATACGCTGTATCCATAAAGCTCTGAACTCTCTTTTCTTGGTTTTACGGTCACGATAAGCGTACTGTAAACCTTTTTCAACTGTGTTTTTTGCAATGGTATAAACCTTGCTACGTGAACCCCAATAACCTTTGGCGAGGTTCATGATCCTTTTTCTGCGTCTTCTCGACGCTACTGCGTTAACTGAACGTGGCATCTTGTTTGATTTTGGTAGTGAGTGCCTGTTTTATAACAGAACTTAAAACTCTAATACCTGGTTAAAAAATTTGTGAATTACTTTCCGATACAAAGCATACGTTTAACGTTACCCATGTCAGCATCAGATACTAAGCTGGTGTGACCAAGGGCGCGCTTACGTTTTGTTGACATCTTAGTTAAGATGTGGCTTTTGTATGCGTTTTTTCTTGCGATTTTACCGGTTCCAGTAAGCTTAAAACGCTTTTTTGCACTGGAATTGGTTTTCATTTTTGGCATAACTCTATTTATTTGTTTTTAGATATTAACGTTTCTCAACGTTTTCCTTTTATTGCCTCTGTGCATTTTAACCTTACACATCAGCCTGTTTTATTTACTTTTTAACTGCTTTGGGAGCCAGGGTTAAAAACATCCTTTTTCCTTCCAGCTTTGGTAATTGTTCTACTTTACCGTTATCTTCCAACGCCTGTGCAAAACGCAGTAACAGGATTTCGCCCTGTTCTTTGTATACAATGGCACGGCCCTTAAAGTGTACGTAGGCTCTCACCTTTTCGCCGGCTTCCAAAAACTTCATAGCATGCTTTAATTTAAACTCAAAGTCATGATCATCGGTATTCGGTCCGAAACGGATCTCTTTAATAACCGTTTGCTTGGCATTGTTTTTTATCTCTTTCAGCTTTTTCTTCTGTTCGTAAATGAACTTATTATAGTCCGTTACTTTACAAACCGGTGGAACAGCATTCGGAGATATTTCAACCAGGTCAAGCTCCTGCTCCTGTGCAATGGCCAGTGCGTCTCTTAAGGAGTAAACTCCCTGCTCAACATTGTCGCCTACCAGACGAACTTCCTGAGCCCTGATGAATTGATTAATGTTGTGTTCAGCTTCTTTTTTCTTAAAAGGAAGCCTTGGTCCTCTATTGAAGGGTTTGTTTAATGCCAAGTTATACTTTTATTTCTTTAGTTATTTGTTCTTTAAAATCTTCTATGCTCATACTTCCTAAATCGCCCTGACCATGTTTCCTTACAGAAACCAAGCCTTCGGCAGCTTCTTTTTCACCCACAATCAGCATATAAGGGATCTTTTTGACTTCAGCATCACGTATCTTACGTCCTATTTTCTCGTCTCTAAAATCAATCAGCCCGCAAATATCGGAATCTTTTAACACATCAGAAAGTTTTTTTGCATATTCCTCAAATTTTTCTGATATGGGTAAAATAATAAACTGCTCGGGCGATAGCCAAAGCGGGAAATTACCAGCACAATGCTCAATCAGTACCGCTATAAAACGCTCCAATGAGCCAAACGGTGCCCTGTGGATCATTACCGGGCGGTGTTTCTGATTATCACTGCCAGTGTATTCCAGTTCAAAGCGCTCAGGAAGGTTATAATCAACCTGTATGGTACCCAATTGCCATTTACGACCCAGGGCATCTTTCACCATAAAATCAAGCTTAGGGCCATAAAAAGCGGCCTCACCCAATTCATGTACAGTGATCAAACCTTTTTCCTCGGCAGCTTCAATGATAGCAGATTCTGCCAAAGCCCAATTTTCATCGGTACCGATATATTTTCCTTTATTTTCAGGATCGCGAAGTGACACCTGTGCAGTATAGTTCTCAAAGCCAAGAGCTTTAAATACATATAATACCAGATCGATCACTTTTTTAAATTCTTCTTTTACCTGATCGGGACGGCAAAATAAGTGTGCGTCGTCCTGAGTAAAGCCACGCACACGGGTTAAGCCATGCAGCTCGCCGCTTTGTTCGTACCGGTAAACAGTACCAAACTCGGCTAAACGTACCGGCAAATCCTTGTACGAACGAGGTTTGCTTTTGTATATTTCGCAATGGTGCGGACAGTTCATTGGTTTTAAAAAGAACTCCTCGCCTTCCTGCGGTGTTTTTATAGGCTGAAATGAATCGGCACCGTATTTTTCGTAGTGACCTGATGTTACATACAGGTTTTTATGCCCGATGTGCGGTGTAATTACCTGCTCATACCCTGCCCTAACCTGTGCTTTTTGTAAAAAGTTAGTCAGGCGTTCGCGCAAGGCAGTACCTTTTGGTAACCACAAAGGCAGACCCATACCCACTTTTTCAGAGAAAGTGAACAGTTCCAGCTCTTTACCCAATTTACGGTGATCGCGCTTTTTAGCCTCTTCGATCATGTGCAGGTAATCAGTCAGTTCACTAGCTTTAGGGAAAGTAACTGCATAAATACGTGTAAGCTGTTTACGTGTTTCATCACCACGCCAGTAGGCACCAGCAACGCTCATTAGTTTAACAGCCTTTATAAAGCCAGTATTAGGGATATGCGGCCCCCGGCACAGATCGGTAAAGTTACCCTGTGTATAAAAAGTGATCGAACCATCGGCCAGATCCTTGATCAGATCAAGCTTGTATTCGTCGCCTTTTTCGGTAAAATATTCAATCGCATCGGCTTTGCTTACCGGCTTGCGGATATATTCTTCTTTGGTTTTGGCCAGCTCAATGATCTTATCTTCAATCTGTTTAAACTCGTCTGAAGAAAATTCACGATCGCCAAAGTCAACATCATAATAGAAACCGGTTTCGATAGCCGGACCGATACCAAATTTGGTACCCGGGTACAGGGCCTCCAAGGCTTCGGCCATTAAGTGGGCCGATGAATGCCAGAAGGTTGATTTACCCGAAGCATCGTTCCAGGTTAATAATTTAACGTGTGCATCCTGCTCAATGGGGCGGCTGGCATCCCAAACCTGTCCATCAACTTCGGCGGCTAATACGTTACGTGCTAATCCTTCGGAGATCGACTGTGCGATCTGTGCGGAAGTAATTCCTCTGTCATACTGGCGAACGGATCCGTCAGGGAGTGTAATACTAATCATCTACAACTATGATTTAAATTTTTATAAAATTACGTTTGCCGATCACCTACAAAGTGATCTTTATTTTTGTGGCGCTAATTTAAGATTTTATTTTGATTTAGGATTTTCAAAATCCCCATACCCCTTCTAAAAACTTTTTAAATCCTAAATTTTAACACTTTTCTGATCAAAATCGGCCTAAAAACGCTTAAAATTTGATTCAAAACCATCGATTTTAACACTTTTTAACAAATTCCAATGCCATTTTGATAGGTTTTAAAAACTTTAAAAAGTATTAAATAATTGAAAATCAAATAACTAATTAAAAAAAGATCAATTTCAGGTCTCGATTGGCCTTAACTAAATAGCCCGCTACTCTGATAAAAGAGCAGCGGGCCGTTTAGTATGATAATGTAAAGATACGAAATTTAAGGTGATTTATTTATTGCCCTACCGGTTTTTCGGGCAGCATTTTTATTAGCTCTTTCTCGCCATTAAGCAAATAGTAGGCAACAAATTTAAGCGGTTCGGTATCTGATTGGTTGTCAAAATGTTCGATAGTGGTATTGGCTGGTTCATAAAAAGCATCGCCGGCATGTAAAACTCTGGCCTTCTGCCCTTCCGCTTCAAACAATACCGTGCCCGAAACAACATACCCCATCACCGGTATAGGGTGCTGGTGCCTGCCCGTTTTTTGTTTGGGTTTAAAGGTGATTTCGCGGACATCAACGCTCGAAACATTACGAACAGGAAACTCCGCCATGAATATTCTTTTGCGGGTAATACTATCCCTTAAACCGATATGCCTTGCGGTAACTTTTAAGGGGCTCAAATTAGCTGCATTTACCACACCGGCAAATGCAAGGCTGATCGTCATAATTGCAACTAAGTTTTTCATGTAATTATGACTATTTATATCCTAAATTGTTTCACTTTTAAGTAAGGTTCTTTCTGCTTTTATTTAACTGTAATTATCGATCTTTTTATTATTTTCAAACCCGAATACTAACCTTAAATCACACAAACAATATGATCATTTATGGTATGCGGTCTTCCCTGCAGAAAACCGAGCTCATAGCAGACAATTGCCCTAACTGCAACACTTCAAATAGTGTTCAAATGAATGTATTTCAGCAGTATGCCCACATTTTTTGGATACCAGTATTTCCTGTTGGTAAAACAGGTGTATCCCAATGTATGCATTGCAGGCAAATATTGAAATTAAAAGAAATGCCCGCCTCTATAAAGTTGGGATACGAAAACCTCCAAACACATGTTAAAATACCAGCATGGACTTTCTCCGGGCTTTTACTCATTGCCCTTGCGGTTATTGGTTTTTCCATTGCCGATAAGCAAAAAGCATCCAAGGTTAGCCACATGATGACTTCTTTAAAAAAGAATGATATTCTGGAAGTTAAAATAAGAGATAATGAATACACCCTCTTTAAGGTTGATCATGTTGACGGCAACCTTGTGTATATAGCCATCAACAAATTTCAGACAAATATGGAAACAGGGATTGATGGTTTGAAAGATAAGGAATTCGACAACTCTGTGATTAAAGAATTCCCGGTAGCACAACTTCTTCAAAACAGTAATTTTGAGATTATAGACATTGACAGGAAATAGGTCGGCTATAAGAACAGAGCCGATCAAACAAAATCCGAAATCTCACATCCCAATTCCGAAATCACCATCACACATTCCCCCAGCCCAATGTGAGTACATCGGCCAGGTGCATGGTTTGTATGGGAAGACTATTTTTGTCGATATAGCTTTGCAGGTGCAGCAAGCAGGAAGCATCGGTGGAGATTATATACTCCGCCCCCACGGCCAGTGCATTATCAACTTTTTGTTGAGCCATTGCGGTAGATATACCATCGAATTTAACGGCAAAGGTGCCGCCAAAGCCACAGCAGGTTTCGTTATCTTTCAAGTCGAGCAGTTCCAGGCCAAGCACTTTAGAGAGCAGTTGGCGAGGTTCGTCTTTGATCTTACATTCACGCAGCCCGGCACAGCTGTCATGGTAAACGGCTTTACCATCGAGCTCAGCGCCAAAATAATCAAACTGCAGGATGTTTACCAGGAAATCAGAGAGTTCGTAGATATTGCCCTGTACGGCCCGGCATTTATTATGTACAGCAGTATTGGTGAACAGGTCATTATAGTAATTTTTCACCATGCCGGTACAAGAAGCCGATGGCGTTACGATCACACTGTCGTCCGAAAAATCATTCAGAAATTTGCTGCCCACAGCTTTAGCTTCGTCCCAGAAACCGGCGTTAAAGGCTGGTTGACCACAACAGGTTTGGTTAGGATTAAAGCTTACTTTACACCCTGCTTTTTCCAATACTTTTACGGTATTAAAAGCGGTATCAGGGAATAACTGATCTATAAAACAGGGTACAAATAACTCAATCTTCATCTATTACACAATTACACGGCGCTTAGCTCCGCATTTTGCTTAACTTTTTTTTCTGCCGACAACAAAGAAAACAATAATATTAAACCTATTATAAAAAATATGGCCAATACCAATACCGAATTGCGCGGACTGCCGGTCAACTCCTCAAAAAAGCCAAAGCTAAACACCCCGCCTACTATCGCCAGCTTTTCGGTAACATCGTAAAAACTGAAGAACGATGCAGTGTCGGTAATGTTTTCGGGTAAATATTTAGAATAGGTGGAACGCGACATGGACTGGATACCGCCCATTACCAAACCTACTACTGCTGCCACCACATAAAACTCAGTAGCTGTAGTAGTTAAATAAGCTGCGGCGCATACACCTATCCAGATGATCACCACCCCTATAAGTACCTTTACGTTTCCATATCTCCCGGAAAGCCTCGACATTAATGTTGCCCCACCAATGGCCACCAGCTGAATTATTAAAATGGTAGTGATCAATGCCGAAGTAGGCATATGCAGTTCTTTAGCCGCAAAGCCTGTGGCCACCAGCATAATAGTTTGCACTCCCATGGAATAAAAGAAAAACGCAGGCAGATACCTTTTGAGCAAAGGCATGGTTTTTACTTTTCGCCAAACTTTGCCCAGTTCTATAAAGCCTCCTTTGATGATATTATGGTCGTGACTTACCGCATTGGGGCTTCCCTTGGGTAATACAATAAACGGAATAAGGGCGAAACCCATCCACCATACGCCTACCAGCAGGAAAGATAAACGGGCCGGGAAGGTTTGGTCAACAATACCAAACAGTTCGGGTTTCAGTACAAACACAAAGCAAATAAGCTGCAGCAATACACTGCCGATATAGCCATAGGTAAATCCTTTGGCGCTCACGTTATCCTGCATATCAACAGTGGCAATTTCGGGCAAGTAGGAATTATAAAATACAAAGCCGCCGCTGTAGCCAATAGCAGCCAGCGCGAAGGCTATAATACCCAGTTCGATATGACTGGCATCGAAAAAATAAAGTACGCCACACGCCAGGGCGCCTACAGCTGTAAAAAACTGCATGAATATCTTTTTATTCCCCTTATAATCGGCAATGGACGATAGTATGGGCAGCAGCAAAACAATGATCAGGTATGCGGCCGATAAGGCATAATCAGACAATGCGGTATTGATAAAACTTTTGCCAAAGAACGTTACCCTACCGCCATTGGCCTTGGTAATAGCCACATAATAAGCCGGAAAAATGGTAGAAGTGATAACGAGGTTGTAAGCAGAATTGGCCCAATCAAAAAAGGCCCAGGCCCTGATGGTTTTTTTATTGTTTTTGGTTTCCATTGAACAATAAAAGTATACAAATTTTAGTATTTGCAAAAAGCAGATATTTTAAGCCGGGCTTAATTACCTGTTAATTTAATTATTTGCAGAAACAAGTTGATATTTAAGGGGTTTAACTAAAAAATTAACCCTTATGAGAAGAGCCGCCTGGCTGTTATCATTCAGCCTCCTTATCGTTTTTAATCTTGCAGCGCAAACTCCTACACTTAATGGTGTGTATGCAGGTATGCGATTTTCGGTTAGTCCGCTTATCGGCGGCGGCATGAACAGGACGGACATAGTGATATTGTTTAGGCCTGACGGTTCGTTTAATAACGAATTAAATAAACCCGACTGGAAAACCAGGGTGAGTGGACATTACCAGGTAAGCGGATCAAAAGTGACGGTGAATTATACCCGCGGAACTGACCAGTTTGACATACAGGACGGTGACCTTCATGGTGGCGGTTCAGTATTATTTAAGCTCAGCGGATCGGCTATTCCCCCGGGATATTATGAAATGAAACATGTGGCAGGTGCCGGTGGAGCAGGCTCGGGCATGGTTGCTGTTGGGGTATCCAGCAATAATGGTTTAATTTTTGATGGAAAAGGACATTTTAGTAATTCCAAATCGGCTGCGACTATAGTTTCGGGCGATAATGTAGGTGGCGGAAGCACCAAAAACAGCAGCGGTAGCGGTATTTATAAAATAGATAATGGTACGCTTACCCTCACCTACAGTGACGGAAGGACAGAAATACATAACTTTTTTTGTCAAACGGGCGGAAGAAAGCCTATGGCAGCGATTGATGGAGGGATATATTTTATGAAGGGCGATGATGACAAACCTGCCAAAACTACAAATACGATGAATCAACCCGGTAAAACAAGTATTGCCACAACTACTGATGTAACAGGTAACACCGAAGCAAAAGCATTGCTTTTAAAGGCCAACAGCATACATGGCGGCACTAAGCTCGATGTGATTAAAACCATGCGCTATTCGGCTACTATTATGGGCGTAAAAGCAATATCTTATTTGGATATACCCGGCAACAAAATCCGGATAGAACTTTGGGAAAACGGAAAGATGATTTCTATTGAACAGGAAGAAAATGGCAACGGCTGGCAATGGCTTAACGGCAGAAAAGCAGCTATGCCCTCTGCAAGAATAGCGGAAATGAAGAGTACTTTCTATTCGGGTTTGCTGGGACTACGCAAACCGGCCATCAACCAGATGCAGGTAGTGAGTATGCAAAAATTGAAGAATAACAACACCTATTCGGTTTTATGCAGACTTGACGGTAACGATTATATTTTTGCCATTAACGATCAAACCCAACTGGTGGCCGAGGCCAATAAAACATCGGGCAGAACATCCATATCTGTCCTGTCAGATCTGCGCCCGGTACAAGGCATCTTGATCCCTTTTCATGAGGTGGTTACATCAGGCATCAAAAAACTGGTTATTCAATACGATAGCTTTGAGATCAATCCCGGCTTTAATGCGGATACCTGGAGTGTACCCGCAGGGATGTAGATAGGATTAAAATTGAAACAAACGTGTTGTCATTTCGAACGATAGTGAGAAATCTTTTGCGTCCGGTATTACCCGCGCAAAAGATTTCTCCTCGTTCCTCGTCGAAATGACAACACGTTTTAAAATAGCTTGCCCTATTTAGCGCTCCATTTTTGTTGTAAAAGCTTCATAAAATAGCCACCCACTACGCTGCGTGCCTGGAAACCTACCTGTTTACCATTGGTAGTTTCGTGCCAGTCGCTCAGGGGTACACGGGTTGGTGTTTCCATAGCATATTTGTAAACCGGGTTAGCCAACGCCTCAAAATCGGCTTTGTTTTTGGCTAAAGTAGCTGTCCAGATGATCCAGTCGCTTTTGGTGTAGGTTTTACGGCTATCCAATGGCAATCCGTACTGATTTTGTTTGGTTAAATAAAACTTTACCTCCCGGTCATAAACCGATTGCGGGAACAGATTTAAGCCCAGTATCTTATCCCAGATAATATTATATTTCTGACTCCACGTATCTTTTTTATCAAACACCAGCGAATAATGATCGCCGGCGTCGGCCATTTTCATCCATTTGCTTACCATATCTTTAGCCATGGCCTTGTATTTTGCAGCCACGTCCTTCTGACCAAGCAGATCAGCCAGGCGGGCATAACAACCTACCCCCACAATAGCTTTGGCCGATAAATTGGCGTTACGGGCCAGGTGACCGGCAAAATCATCGGTACATAACTGATTGGCAGGATCTAAGCCTTCTTTAGCCAGGTAATTTGTCCAGGTGGTTAATATTTTCCAGTGCTTTTTGGCATAAGCAGGGTTATTGCCATTCGCTTTCGCTATAGCCAAAGTTAATGCCAGCATATTACCAGACTCTTCTACAGGCATACCTTCCCCATAAGTTTGACCATTGGCTAAAGGATAGGTGCCCAGATCGTGGGCAGCAAAATCATGGGCAAATTTACCGCTTTCGCTAAAATAGAAGATCCCATTCATCATACCTTCCATCAATTTAGGGTTGTAAAGCAAATATAAGGGCGACGAGGGATAAGTAATATCAACAGTATTAATGGAGCCATTACTGAAATTCTCTTTCGACAGAAATAAGATTTCACCTTGCGGGCTTTTTACCAGTACATGAGCAGCAATAGATTGTCTGTAAGCCAGTACACACAGTTTAGCGTAATTAGTACCACCAGCATTTTGAGCATCTTTATACATAGAGGTATTAAATGCAGCACATTTTTGCAGAATACCTGGATATTCCACAGCAGCTTTTGCCAGTACCTGTTCTATGGTTTTAGTTTGCGAGTTTTGCCACCATGGTTTTAAATTGGTATGAAAGTATTGTACGGGGGTGATATCATCATAGCCCAGCTCCACAAATTTAGCAACAGCTGTTTTACCCACTTTTCCAAAAGGTATCACGGTATTTAAAACCAGGTTGCTTCCCTCTTTTACCGTTGATTTGCTGTCGCCGCTAAAAAATGAATCGACAGCTTGTTTACCGGTGCTTACATATTGTTGTGCATTGGCTGCTTTTGGTACAGCCACATACATATATCCCCAGTCGATACGCAGGTCGTCGCCTTTCTTTTGCAGTATTGGCTGCTCTATGGTGCCTGCTTTTAAAACCGACAGCGTACCCGATGTGTATTGTTGCGTGGTTACCGGTTGTTGTGCTGTATTGCGTGCAATATCTGCCGATGCACCAAAGTAAACTTTTACATCATGTGATGCCCCATCATTTGATTTTACTTTATAGCTGATATAAGACACCGGACGTGATAAAAGATTAAGATCACTCATCAGCAATGGCGAGGTGAAAGTAAGCTGCAGATCAGTCTTCCCGCATTTAAAATTGTAAATAGTTTGGGTAGCATTTATGGTTACGCTGGTTTGTTTTGCCAGTTCCAAAGCAGCATGACCTGTTGGTTTAAGCTCATCGGCCAAACCGGCATCAAGCCAGGCACCGCCACCGGTGTTGGTACAATGTAAAGCCAATACATTTTCGCCTTTTTTCAATGCGCTTACTGCATCGTCAGAAAGTGTAAAATATTGTAGGTCTCCATTGGCGCCCCCTTGCTCGTTTACTTTTTTACCATTGATGTAAACCTCGGCTTCGTCATCGTGGTGCAGCCTTAGCCAAAGTTTATTAAAATTCAAATCGTTCAGGGTAAAAGTGCGGCGTACCCAGATATCACGACCTGTCCATAAGGTTTTGGCAGCCTGTTTATCATTACTAAATGGAGCAGTCCCCGTTTTCCAGCTGCTATCGTCAAATTTGGCCGATGCCCAATCTTTGGAAGGTTCTGTCTCTGTAAACTTACAGGCATAAGGTTTTTCATCAGCTGCAGCCAGTACAGTTTTATATTCAACCGGCTCTTTGCCCATAAAACGGTAAACGGTGCCATCAACTTTAATCAAACCCAGCATTGATTGATCTTTACCTGTCCAATGATGGGTGGTAGATTCATTCAGGTTGTCGGTGAACGACCAGATACTGAAATAAGGATTGTGTGTGATAAGCGGATAAGCAGGAGCTTTGGTAGCCTGTGCCCTGGCCAAAAAACCGGCCAATGCAAGGCAAGCAACTAATGGGAACCTTTTCATGTTTTTATAAATGGTTTATACAATATGGAATTATAGAGCCGTAAATATTTGCATTTTTCGGCTTAAAACAGATAACCCACCACAAAAAGCGTTAAATTGACGATTAATTGAGACGATATGTAGAAGATAGCAGATCTAGTCTCACTTACTTAAACAGTTCGAAACTATATTGAGCTACACTCCAGAACTCATCTAGCGCTATGATACGAGGTTTAAAAAATGAAATAAGTGCAGGCCAGTCGTTACGATTAAAGATGCTTGCAGATGGCAATGTTTTAATAATACGGCTTACCAGTTTATTATTTTCGTCGCGCGTATGCAGTTCCCAATCCCATTCTTCATTAAGATTCGTGTTAAGTACAGCTTTAAGCTCTTTGAACTGCTCAAACATTAGTTCTTGCATGCCGGCGTCGGGGTGTGAAATTTCGATAGCCATGTAGGCCTGGCGATTACCGGCCTGCATTTTAAAGTTGAGGTGCTTGATGCCGGTTTTATAATTGATCCAATTAATTCTTAAGCCATCGGCCGATAGCTGTGGTGCTATATACTGCCCGAATGCGGTCCAAAAAGCCTGTCTTATCTGTGATGCCTCGTCTTTTGAATACAATGTGTTGTTGATAATTTTACTGAGCCTGCAAAATTATGGAAAATATCGGCAACGGTATTTGAATGAGCAATTTTGGATTATATTTTTTTTGCGATATCTATTGTAATGAAACTATAATAATTATCGTTATGGTATTTATTACAATTAAAATAAAAAGACAAAATCATATGGTAACCTTGTCACAATTACCTATAAATATGGTCTTACTAAATATACTAAAATCTATGAAAACCTCCATTTACCTCGTTTTGTTGCTTATTATTTTTTCATTTGATAACACCTATGCGGCCGATAAATATACCGCCGGCTATTATATCGACTCTACCCAACATAAGGTTGAAGGCCTCATCTCTTTTGATGGTTCTGATTGCGAAAATTTTCTATTCAAAAAACAGCTTGGCGATAAAACGCTCAAAATAAATGTGGCCAAATGCCCGCAATTTGAGGTTGGTGGCCATGAATACGTAGCTATTAGTCAGGTAGATTATGTTGTTATCTTCCGAAAAAGGCACATTGATAAAGCCTATGCCGAGCTCCTGGAATCGGGTAATGTAAAACTCTATATGATTGGGTTAGCACTATCAAGGATGGACAAAGTACACCACGTTGCTGCGGTGGCAACAGAAGTAGCCGATAATACCAAGGGAAGTGACATGTCTGGTTATTTCACTAAAAAACGTATCTATTATTATGTAAAAAGGGATAGTGAAAATAAATATACACTGGTCGATCATCACAAAGGTAAATTCAAAAACCAAATGGAGGCTTACTTAAAGGATAAGCCCGAGATAGTGGCACAACTGGATAAGAATAAAGATTATAATTTTAATAATATCGAATTGATTGTTCATGCTTACAATGAAAATTCACCTGTGCATACCAAATAGGGTTTATCAAAAAAATGATCAAAAAGCAGCCTGATTGAGAGGCTGCTTTTTGATTTACAGAATTCAGCTTAAAACCTGTCCCAAAACGCAGGTGGTTCAATGCCTAACGTACGCAGGTAAACATAAGCTTGTGCACGGTGATGGATCTCGTTATCAATAGCATAAAGTATAGTGCCAATATTTTTATTTTCATAAGCTCCAAAAGCCAGTTCAACTTCTAAAAAACGCTCTATGGAAATTTGTGGCCAGTACTCATTCAATTGCGCAGTGATCTGATCCCATTGCTTTAAAATTTCGGCTTTAGGTTGTGCCTGTATTTTTCCCGAAGAATGATCAAGCAGGGTATTCCACTTGCCGGTGATGATACCATCAATACCGTGATGGGTTATATCCATAATTTCAATAGCCATTACGCCAAATGAACGCATCCCTCCTACAGAATAATTGAATAATTTATCTTCCGGAAAAGCTTCAATAACTTTCCGGGTTAATTTGCGGTGACCTTGCCAGTGATTTAATAAAGCTTCTGGCGAAATAAGTTGAGCGGCTGAATTGTCTACTTGTTGTTGGATTGAATTTGTTTCCATGGTTTCTTTTGTTTTGATTATAAAACAAAGTAACTGCAGGCCAGTGACAGCCTTATGTCAGTAGCCATGAAAGAAATTAAAAAAATAAATATCTCTTTGAATTATCTATTTTTTTATAAGTTTACCGCAACTTTAGGGGTGTCCTTTAATGGACTGAGATAATACCCTTTGAACCTGATGCAGTTAGTACTGCCGAAGGGAAAAGTGACGATAACCCTATGTGGTTATTTTTTCTTTCCTCCATGTAACGGGGCCATTCCTAAAGTCGAGATTTTAGAAACAGAATGGAAATTACCGTCAATCAACAAACTTACCAGGTTACCGATGTATGCAATGTGCAGCAAATGCTCGCTATTGTATTCGATGCCCAGCCAAAAGGCATTGCCGTAGCTATCAACCAGGCCATTATTCCAAGAGTCAATTGGGATAATCAGATACTCAGCCCCAATGATCAGATCGTCATCATCAAAGCAACACAAGGAGGTTAAGAAGATGTGCAGATATGCAAATATGAAGATGTGCAGATAAATCGCCCCTTCACAAAAGTCACTAATTCATTAATTCACTAAATCAATAATTATTAAGTGCAAATAGATTCCCCCTCAAAAATCGATAATTCAATAATTAGCTCCAATCACTAATTCACTAAATCAATAATTTAATAATTGTATAAGGATGAAGCAAGAAAAAATTCCAACCGGCAAGGTATTAACTACCGATCCGTTCCCGGCCTCCAGAAAAGTTTTTGTAAAAGGCGAGCTGCATGACATCCAGGTAGCCATGCGCGAGATCAGTTTAAACGATACTAAACTGCACGGCCGTTTTGGCGAAACAGAACCCAACGCGCCCGTTACTGTTTATGATACCAGCGGCCCGTATACTGATACTAACGCTACTATTGATGTTAAAAAAGGGCTACCCCGTTTACGTGAGCAGTGGATCTTGAACCGGGCCGATGTAGAACAACTGGAAGGCATATCCTCCCAATACGGGCAACAGCGTTTAAACGATAGCAGCCTGGACGAATTGCGCTTTGCTCATGTAAGCAAGCCTTTGCGGGCAAAGGAAGGTATGAACGTATCGCAGATGCATTATGCCAGAAAAGGCATTATTACACCCGAAATGGAGTATATCGCTATTCGTGAAAATCAACGTATCGACTTGTTAAAGGAGCAATTAAACGGACAATACGAGGTGATGAGCCACCAGCACCAGGGCCATAGTTTTGGAGCAAATACGCCAAAAGGATATATCACTCCCGAGTTTGTACGTTCGGAAGTTGCTGCCGGTCGTGCCGTGATTCCTTCCAACATTAACCATCCGGAAATTGAGCCGATGATCATTGGCCGAAATTTTTTGGTGAAGATCAATGCCAACATCGGCAACTCGGCCGTTACTTCCAGCATTGAAGAGGAAGTTGAAAAAGCAGTATGGGCCTGCCGCTGGGGCGCAGATACCATCATGGATCTTTCAACCGGGAAAAACATCCATGAAACCCGCGAATGGATCATCCGTAATTCGCCGGTGCCTATCGGCACTGTGCCTATTTACCAGGCCCTGGAAAAAGTGAATGGTAAAGCGGAGGACCTGACCTGGGAATTATTCCGGGATACCTTGATTGAGCAGGCAGAACAAGGTGTAGATTATTTCACTATACATGCCGGTGTATTGCTACGTTACGTACCATTGACAGCCAAACGAATCACCGGTATTGTATCACGGGGTGGTTCTATTATGGCCAAATGGTGCCTGGCCCATCACAAAGAAAACTTCCTGTATACCCATTTTGAAGAGATTTGCCAGATCATGAAAGCCTATGACGTGGCCTTCTCTTTAGGCGATGGCTTAAGACCAGGCTGTATTGCCGATGCCAATGATGCCGCGCAATTTGGAGAATTGGAAACTTTGGGTGAATTGACCAAAATTGCCTGGAAACACGACGTGCAAACCATTATTGAAGGCCCGGGCCACATCCCTATGCACATGATCAAGGAAAATATGGACAAGCAACTGGCCCATTGCGGGGAGGCACCATTCTATACCTTAGGACCGCTGACCACTGATATTGCTCCGGGTTACGATCATATTACCTCGGCTATCGGCGCCGCCATGATAGGCTGGTTTGGTACGGCCATGCTATGTTATGTTACGCCAAAAGAGCATTTAGGATTGCCTAATAAAAAAGATGTAAAAGACGGCGTGATCACCTATAAAATAGCGGCCCATGCGGCGGATCTGGCTAAAGGTCATCCTGGTGCACAATACCGGGACAATGCTTTGAGTAAAGCACGCTTTGAGTTTAGATGGGAAGATCAGTTTAACCTATCACTTGATCCGGATACAGCCCGGGAATTTCATGATGAAACCCTGCCTGCCGATGGCGCTAAAATCGCCCACTTCTGCTCTATGTGCGGCCCTAATTTCTGTTCGATGAAAATTACACAGGATGTACGGGAATACGCCAAAGAAAATGGTGTAGATGAGGCAGATGTGTTGGCAAAAGGCATGGAGCAAAAATCAAAGGAGTTTGCTGAGAAAGGAAGCGAAATATACTTGTAAAAGCTAGCTGTCATGCTGAACCTATCGAAGCATGGTGGGCAGGCCTCTACACACGAGTCTTCGACAAGCTCAGACTGACCGACCACTAATGAATAAAGGTATATGCAACTGATAGTTATTTCACATCCAGATACGGTAGCAAATGAAGCGCGGATAATCAACCAACTGTTTGATGCTGGCCTAACACGTTTTCATTTGCGAAAACCTGATTGGGATGAGAAGCAACTGGTCAATTTACTAAGGCAGATTGATCAGACTTTTTATCCTTATATCGCTTTACATCAGCACCATCATATCGCGGTAGATTTTAATACCAAGAGATTGCATTATACCGAAAAACACAGATTGGCAACAGAACCGAAAAAACTGATCCTTCAGAAAGAAGAAGGCTATGTATTGAGCACATCCACACATGCGGATAAAGACTTACGAAGTTTTAAAAACTTCGTAAGTCTTACTCTGGATATTACAAACAATTCATCTCCGCTGTTTGATTATACTTTTTTCGGTCCTGTATTTAATAGTATATCCAAAGCGGGTTATCAAAGTCAACTGCCCAATGATTTCCAGTTACCATCAAACATCGCAACACCAATTATTGCTTTAGGCGGTGTGGAACCCTCGAATTTGGACAAATTAAAACTCATGGGATTTGATGGCGCGGCAGTTTTGGGTACGATATGGAACGATTCCGTGCAAGCCGTCACCAACTTCAGGAAATTACAGGAACACTTTTTAACAAAACAACCATGATTGATAAACTTCATTATATATCGCAGCCACCAACAAATGGAACACATCTTACAGCCATAAAGGCGGCAATTAACGCCGGATGTAAATGGATCCAACTCCGGGTAAAAGACGCGCCCGAAAACCTGATCCTGGAATATGCATTGGAAGCCCGGGCCTTATGCGAGGAATTTGGCGCGAAGCTGATTGTGAACGATCATCCGGAAATTGCGCTGAAAGCTGGTGCCTATGGACTGCACCTGGGCTTACAAGATATGCCCATTGCCCAGGCAAGGCAAATAGTGGGCAATCAAATGATCATCGGAGGAACGGCCAATACTTTTGAGCACGTTGAACAACGCGTTACAGAAGGTGCAGATTACATTGGCCTGGGCCCTTACCGGTTTACCAGGACTAAGCAAAAGCTAAGTCCGATTTTAGGATTGGAGGGCTACCAGGCGATTTTAGAGAAAGTAAGATCAGCCGGTATCAATATCCCCATTATCGCGATAGGTGGTATCGAACCAGATGATATCCAGGCTATCATGCAAACCGGGATATATGGTATAGCCATTTCAGGAGCAATTACTCATGCTACCGATGCCGCACAAATAACTCAATTCATATATCAGCAATTAAACACGAATGCTTTGAAAGAAGCTTAAAAATTAAAAAGAGATGTTAAAAATAGCCGATAAAACTTTCAGCTCCCGCCTGTTTACAGGTACGGGCAAGTTCAGTTCATCCGCATTAATGGAAGAGGCATTGGTTGCTTCGGGATCAGAATTGGTTACCGTAGCCCTGAAACGCGTTGATGTGAGAAACAATGAACAGGACGACTTACTGATCCGCTTAAAATATCCACATATCAACCTGCTACCTAACACCTCAGGTGTGCGCAATGCTAAAGAAGCTGTTTTTGCAGCGCAACTGGCGCGCGAAGCCCTGGAAACCAACTGGATAAAACTGGAAATCCACCCCGATCCTAAATACCTGATGCCCGATCCTATCGAAACCCTAAAAGCCACAGAAGAACTGGCCAAACTAGGATTTGTGGTACTCCCCTACATCCATGCCGACCCGGTTTTGTGCAAGCGGTTGGAGGAGGTGGGTACGGCAGCAGTAATGCCCCTCGGCTCGCCTATTGGCAGCAACAAAGGATTAAAAACCATTGATTTTTTAGAGATCATTATAGCACAAAGCAATGTACCGGTTATTGTTGACGCTGGGATTGGTTCACCATCTGATGCCGCCCAGGCTCTTGAAATTGGTGCCGATGCGGTATTGGTGAACACCGCCATCGCTGTTTCCGGCAATCCGATACGTATGGCCACTGCCTTTAAAATTGCTGTAGAAGCAGGCCGGATGGCTTTTGAAGCTAAGCTGGCCTCCCCTGTTTCGCATGCTGTTGCCAGCAGCCCCTTAACCTCGTTTTTAGATGCATAGCTTTAACGATATTTTTGAAACCTATAACTGGGATGAGGTAAAAGCCAGTATCTACGCCAAAACCGGTGCAGATGTAGAAAAAGCTTTGTCATCTACCAAACGTACCCTGGAAGACTTTAAAGCGTTGGTATCGCCAGCGGCCGCACCCTATCTGGAGCAAATGGCACAACTTAGTCAGCAGCTTACCCTTAAACGTTTTGGTAAGGTAATTCAGATGTATGTACCTCTTTACCTGTCTAACGAATGCAGTAATATTTGCACCTATTGCGGTTTTAGCTATGATAATAAGGTGAGGCGAAAAACCTTGTCACCCATGGAAATTATGCAGGAGGTTGCGGTAATCAAAGCCATGGGCTATGAACACGTGCTTCTGGTAACCGGTGAAGACAACGTGACGGTTCATGTGGAGTATTTTAAAAAAGTACTGGAACTTATCCGTCCTCATTTTGCGCACATCTCCATGGAGGTGCAACCTATGGATCTGGAAGATTATGCGCAGCTGACGCCCTATGGTTTAAACACGGTACTGGTTTACCAGGAAACCTATCACCGGGAGGATTACAAGAAACATCACCCAAAAGGAAAAAAATCCAATTTCAAGTATCGCCTCGAAACCCCCGACAGGCTTGGCCAGGCGGGTATCCATAAAATGGGTTTAGGGGTATTGATAGGTCTAGAGGACTGGCGAACCGACTGCTTTTTTACTGCCTTGCACCTCCATTACCTTCAGAAGAAATACTGGCAAAGTAAATATAGTCTGTCGTTCCCCCGGCTGCGTCCCTTCAGTGGTGGTCTGGAACCTAAGGTTGAAATGAACGACCGTGAGCTGGTGCAGCTAATATGTGCTTACCGTTTGTTTAACGAGGAAGTAGAGCTATCCATCTCTACCCGCGAATCACCTCATTTCCGGAATAACATCATTAAACTGGGCATCACCTCTATTAGCGCCGGGTCAAAAACCAACCCAGGTGGATATGCTGTTGAACCGGAATCATTGGAGCAGTTTGAAATTTCGGACGAACGGAGTCCGGCTGATATTGCTAAAGTGATCTCACAACAGGGCTATGAACCAGTATGGAAGGATTGGGATAATTGTTTAACATAGATCCTCACCCTGCCCTCTCCTGAAGGAGAGGGTTCAAAATTTAAAAAATGTTGGAACGTGAAGAACTAAAACTATATAACCGCCAGATCATACTGCCCGAATTAGGGTTGGCCGGACAGGAAAAATTAAAAACTGCCAGGGTGCTGATGATTGGTGCAGGAGGCTTAGGTTGTCCAGTTTTACAATACCTGGTAGCAGCCGGTGTTGGCTATGTGGGTATTGTTGATGATGATGTGGTAGATATCAGCAATCTGCACCGGCAAATCCTGTACTCCATTGCCGATGTTGGAAAACCTAAAGCCGAAACAGCTAAGCAAAAGCTGGAGTGGTTAAACCCTTTTATTGAATTAACCGCTTATAAAGAAAGATTAACTGCCGACAATGCGGTAGCGCTGATCAGCGAATACAATATAATTATTGATGGCTCTGATAACTTTTCCACACGTTACCTGGTTAATGATACTTGTGTAGCCTTAAATAAGCCATTGGTATTTGGTTCTATCTTTAAGTTTGAAGGACAGGTATCGGTGTTCAATTATCAGAACGGGCCAAACTATCGGGACCTGTTTCCTGAGCCCCCTCCGGAAAACGAGGTACCCAATTGCGACGAAGCGGGCGTTATCGGCGTTCTTCCAGGTATTATCGGCACCTATATGGCCAACGAAGCTATTAAGATCATCTGTGGTATAGGCGAAACCCTATCCGGCAAACTATTCAGCATGAACGCGCTGGATAATAGTATGAGCATATATAAAATAACTAAGCATGGGAAGGCAATTTCGGCCCCTGCGATCGTTAACCAGGCAGCAATTCCGGATCGTGAAATCAGCATGGAAACTTTAAACAACTGGCTCACGCAAAACCCTGAAGAGATCTGCATCATTGACGTACGCGAAACCTATGAATTTGATGAATACAACATAGGAGGCATAAATATCCCACTGTACGAACTACAGGAGTCTGCCGATGGGATACCAACTCACAAAAAACTGGTATTCATTTGCCAAACCGGCCAGAGAAGTAAAATAGCCCTGCAATTGATGGAACCATATCTTAAAAATGAAAAACACAGCTTAAAAAATGGAATTAGGCGTAGTCCCTGAACAGGCAAGCCATTTTGTTACAAAAGTGGGTTTACATGGTTTACACTTTTTATGGCTACTATTTATATATTTAATTAACAATCAATAACTTATATAAAATACAACATCATATAACGGGTTTACATGTAAACCCACCCGGGGCTAAGTATTTAGTGTAATCAAATAAGCTTTGCCACTTTTTTTAGCATTATTTACATATCTGCACATTCGCACATCTATTTTTATCCTAAATTCGCTCACATTAATTATACCGGGGCAAAGCATTGAGCACGATAGAATCACAGCACGGAAACCACCATTTTATTTTCAGAGACGCCAACCTGGAATCAATGACCAGCCGGGATATTGCCCGGCACAATCCAGCCGGTTTCTACACTGATGAAGAGACCGGTCAATACCTGGTACCCATTAGTTTAGCTGTTAACGAAGGAGCCTTCCATCATCCTAAAAACGACACCTTTCCTACGGTTACCGTTTCACAGGATACTGAACAATTATTACTTACCTGTACTTGTACAGGTGAACTTGGGAAATTATGTGAACATGAGGCCATAGTACTGCAAACCATTCTAAAAAAGGAAGAGTTTGCCGTATTTTTTAACACCCGGCTGCGTCATCAAAAATTAAAAAACGCGGCCATACCCTACGGTTTGGAAAACGAGCCTGATCCCGATCAGTTTTTCCGGATCGAGCTGTTGTTTAATAAACTGGTGATCAGCCCCCATTCTCCTGATCTTTTCCCGGTAACTAAAGAAAACCTGAATACCCTGCGCGCGATGGTATTATCCACTCCGGAGCAGCCACCAGCGTCATCTCCTGCCGATCAGGAACAAAGCATTTTTGTAGTTATCCGCGAACATAAATATTATAAATACCTGCATGTAGAACTTTTTGCTTCGGCCCTTACCAAAGAAGGAAAATTAAAAAACCCGCTGAACCGCCTGGAGCCTATGGACCTGGTTTGGAAAACTACCGATCATGAGGAACTGAAATTTTATACCGGTATCAGCAAATTTCAAAATAACCTTACCGGCAAAAAAAGCGAAACCGATCTGGCCGCATTGCGTGCCATTGTCAAAAATCCGATGGGCTATCCTTTTTATTATCAGGATACAGAAAAGGGCGAAAAGATAAGCGCCTCATCGCTCATACCCGTTAAAGTAGCACAACTTCCGGCAGGGGTGCAGATGCGTGTAAAACCCGATGGATCTTTTTTTGAACTAACGCTCGATATGGAAATAGATGGCAACCGCCATACCCTAAAAGATCAACGCATCATGTTTAGCTATTTTCTGCTAAACGGTGATACCCTATATCTGGCCGATAACCTGCAGGCCTTAAATGTGATGAGTTTTTTAAAGCAAAGGCCCGGTAATTTGCTCGTACATCTATCCAAATACCCCTTGATCAAAAGCCAGTGGCTGGGTAAACTCGAGGATACCATTGATGTAAAGTACCAGCATATCCAAGCGGCAACACCAAAACAGCTGGAACAATTGGGCTTTAACCAGGATCCGGAAAAGATCATCTACCTGTCGGACTTTGGGAGCCATGTAATGCTCATCCCGGTGATGCGATATGGAGAAGCTGAAATACAGGTTCGTACCAAAAGAAATATCTATGCTACCGATGCCAAAGGGAAAGAATTCCAGGTACAGCGTAACGAACCAGCAGAAAGGGCCTTTGTAGCCAGCCTGATCAAACAGCATCCTTATTTTGAAGAACAGGTAGATGATGACCTGTACTATTTTTACCTGCATAAAAAACATTTCCTGAATGAGGACTGGTTTCTGGATGTTTTTGAACAATGGCGCCACCAGCGCATTACTATACTGGGTTTTAATGAGATAGAAGGCAATCGGCTTAGTCCTTATAAAATCAGTATCGATATTAAGGTACTGAGTGGTATGAACTGGTTCAATACCATTATACAAGCCAAATACGGGCAGAAAAAGGCGAGTTTAAAGTCCTTGCATAAGGCCATCCGCAACAAAAGTAAGTTTATACAACTTGATGATGGTACCCTGGGCATCCTTCCTGCAGAGTGGATAGCTAAATTTGAAAGCTATTTTAATGCCGGCGAAGTTGTTAGCGATGATACTTTACATACACCTAAAATAAATTTTACGGCTATCGAAGAGCTTTATGATGCAGAAGTTTTAGCCGAAGAAGTTAAACAGGATTTGCGAAGCTATCGTGAAAAGTTTGCCAATTTTGAAACGATTGCTCCTGTTGATGTACCGGCCGAACTACTGGGTGCCCTTCGCCCCTATCAGCATCAGGGATTAAACTGGCTTAACTTTCTGGATGAGTTTAATTTTGGCGGTTGCCTGGCCGACGACATGGGGTTGGGAAAATCGATACAGGTGATTGCCTTTATCCTGTCGCAACGTAAAAAAGTGAGCCAGAATACCAATCTGATCGTTGTGCCTACTTCCCTCATTTTTAACTGGCAGCAGGAAATACAAAAATTTGCGCCCTCTATCAGGTTACATACCCTTTACGGAGCCGACAGGGTAAAAGAGATACATGATTTTGACCAGTTTGAAATTATCCTTACAAGCTACGGCAATATGCTTTCTGATGTTCGCTTTCTGAAGGATTATCATTTTAACTACGTTATTCTCGATGAATCCCAAAACATCAAAAACCCATCATCACAAAGATATAAAGCTGCGCGCCTGTTAAAATCGCGCAATAAACTGGTGGTAACCGGTACACCTATCGAAAATAACACCTTTGATCTTTATGGTCAGCTTTCTTTTGCCTGTCCGGGTTTACTGGGCGGTAAACAATATTTCAAGGATATCTACTCTACCCCAATCGATCAGTTCAAAAGCAGCATCCGTGCCTCCGAACTACAAAAAAAGATAAAGCCTTTTATTTTGCGAAGAACCAAGGAGCAGGTTGCCAGCGATTTGCCTGAGAAAACAGAAATGGTACTGCATTGTGAAATGGGTGCCGAACAAAAACGGATTTACGATGCTTACGAAAAGGAATTCAGGGAATATATATCAGCCATCAACAACGAAGAGCTTAAAAAAAGCCCGATGAACGTACTGAAGGGACTTACCAAACTCCGCCAGATCTGCGATTCGCCTGTTTTATTGAGCGGCGATCGGCTGCCGGGCAAGGAATCGGCCAAGATTGATACCCTGATTGAACAGATTGAAAGTAAATCACCTGAACATAAAATACTGGTATTTTCGCAGTTTACCGGCATGCTTGATTTGGTGAGTAAAGAGCTCCTTAGCCGAAGGATCTCCTTTGTGCAGTTAACCGGCAAAACCCGTAACCGCGAAGCTGTAGTACAATCCTTTCAGCAAGATCATAACTGCCGCGTATTCCTCATCAGTCTTAAAGCCGGAGGTACCGGACTTAACCTCACAGAAGCCGATTATATCTATCTCATTGATCCCTGGTGGAACCCAGCAGTCGAAAACCAGGCTATTGACCGTGCCCATCGCATAGGGCAAAACAAAAGAGTGGTAGCCATAAGGTTAATCTGCCCGGGTACTGTAGAAGAAAAGATCATGAAGGTACAGGAAAACAAAAAAGACCTGGTTCATGATCTGGTTAAAACAGATACCAACATTCTCAAGGCTCTATCACGACAGGATTTGTTGGATCTGCTGACGCCTATGCATGTTTTATCGGATTAGTTAAAATTTGAGAATCCGATTTTCTTCCGCATAGAATTAAGGCAAGTCAATTTGTCTATTTCTTTTAATTTAAAATGCTATAATGAAAATACAGATCATAGACATACACTTTTATCTAGTGATCTCCTTTATTTCCAAAAATTTTAAAAATTTAAAATTTCCTTTCTTTTACATCTATTATTCTATATCTATCTGACTTATAATACGTTCATAATCCACTAAGTCAGTATATTGATATCGGTACATCAACTCTCTGTCAAATCTTTCGAATCCGTCAAAAGGGCGTTCACTTAAAAAATAGGCTTCATCCTCAGCTACCCCACCCGCATTGTGTTTTTGAATAAAAGTTCGTTCGATCTGTTCCGAATAATATTTTCTGATCAAAATAGAATAAACAGCAATTCCTTTTTCGTTTTCATAAGGAACTATCAAATCATTGTACCCAATAGGAAATCTAAGCTCTGTTTTAACTATACCTTTACCCAATTTAACATTGCGCTTTCTATTATACCGTTTCTTATCGGGAAATAATGTATGAACAATTTTAGTGTCCTTATAAGTTAATAAATGATATAGTTCGTCTCTTTTACCAGTATAATTATAATAACCAGTAAACTTATCAAACTGATCAGGATGTTTATTGCGAATGGGACTCTTATTCTCTTCAGAAAACACTGCTTCTGCGATTTTAACATAATCCACAAAAGGCATCATTTTAGGATGGAATTTACTTGGATTATCAAGTTTTATACCATTTTCTAAATTCACCCAATAATTTCGTAAAGAAAAAGCACCATGCCTATCCTTTAAGTGCTGATACCCCGTATCTGAGTTGCCTTCAACAAAAATCAGATGTTTATTCCTCGTCACAGTTATTATAGTCCTTTCGGTAGCTTCGCCATTGACTATTAATGCACCTAAATAATCTGACAAATGAATTTCTGCATCATTCTTTATTTCGGTAAGATCACCAATTGAAAACAATTTTTCCATACAACAAATTTAAGATTTATACGGTTGGGTTATTTACCATATTGTTGATGTTATTACTGTTCTATTCAAACAAAAAAGCCGATTAGTTCTTCTGTTTTTAGCTATTTAGCCCCATGGTCGGTGTTATCACCGCACCATTTCAAACAAAAAAACCGACCTTACCGACTGGCTTTTTGCTTTACTCATTCAACATATTCGCCGGTGCGGGTATCAATTTTTATTTTATCACTCTGATTAAATTTCTGTAGTAGCTGTTTTCATTGCAACTGATGAGATATCACCTTTAACAGCAGGTTCGGTGTAAGTAAGCCTTTCTTCCGCATAAACAACAAAACCAGACTATTATCAGGTTTTGTTGTTTATATTAAATAAAGTCACTTGGGTGCTTACTACCAAATCTTTACTCTTTGGTTTTCTGGTTTGTAATTCTTATCACCAGGCTGTACATTAAATGCCTTATAAAAGGGGGCAAAATTCATTAAAGGGCCATTTACACGCCACATAGCCGGCGAGTGCGGATTTGTGTTTACGTAGGTGCGAAGAAATGCATCTCTTGTTTTCACCCGCCATATTCTGGCAATAGAAAGGAAGAAGCGCTGGTCTGGGGTAAAACCGTCAATTTTAACAGAACCTTTTCCCTGTTCCGTCATCTTAAATGCATCATAGGCAATAGCAATGCCCCCATTATCGGCGGTGTTTTCACCCAATGTCAGGGCTCCCTTTATATGAACGGTATCTAAAACGGTAAATGAGCCGTATAAATCAGCTAACTGTTTTGTTTTCTCCCTAAACTTTTGATAATCTTCCTTTGTCCACCAGTTTTTTACGTTACCGTCCTTATCAAATTGTGCGCCCTGGTCATCAAAGGCATGCGTCATCTCATGACCAATCACCATCCCTATGCCTCCATAATTGATGGCATCATCTGCCGAAAAATCAAAATAAGGGAATTGCAAAATACCGGCGGGGAAAACAACTTCATTAAAAGATGGATTATAGTAAGCCGTAACCGTAGATGGTGTTGTACCCCATTCTGTTTTATCAACCGGCTTGTTCAATTTTGCCAATTCAAAATTATAATCGTTTTGGTTAAGCGAAAGGATATTTTCAAAGTATTTGGTTCTATTAATCTGCACCTTATCGTAATTCCGCCATTTATCAGGGTAACCTAATTTTTTGGTAATAGCGTATAGTTTTTCCTTTGCTTTTTGTTTGGTGCTGTCACTCATCCAATCCAAATGGTTGATCCTGTTTTCGAAAGATTTTTGCAAATTGTTTACTAATGCAAGCACACGTTTTTTTGCGCCCTCATTAAAATATCGTTTTACATACAATTGCCCTAAAGCCTGCCCTAAGTAGCCGTCAACATTTTCGGTCATGATCTGCCTGCGGGATTTTTGTTTGGCTTGCCCCGATAATACTTTACTAAATTCAAATGAGGCATCCACAAACGGTTTACTAAGTGTTTCGGCGTAGTTTTCCAGTGTACTTGCTTTTAAATAGATTTTCCAGTCATGTATAGATATTGATTTCAGTTGTTCATTTAACTTATCGTAATAAGCAGGCTGGGTCATATCAATAGAGTCGGTTGTTGCACCTAAGTCGGCAAGCAACGATCCCCAGCCTATATTAGGCTGTGTTTTACTGATGGATGCAACTGCTATTTTATGATAATTTGCGTTTACATCTCTTAGTTCAATATTTGTTTTATGTGATGCCGCGTTTTGTTTTTCGATACTGTAAGTAACATCTGCATCCTTAGTAGCTGTGGCAACATCACTACCTGTTAATTGAAATAAGGTACGGATGTATTTTTTATAGGCTTGCTGAATGAGGAGTGTAGATGAATCTGTTTTAAAATAATAATTCCTTTCAGGTAAACCAATACCAGTTTGAGAAACATGGGCAATGTTGATGCTGCTGTTTTTGTTATCAGGATAAATATTAAAGCTAATGATCGAGCGGTTCCCGCTTTTTAATTCCGCTGCTACGAATTTGATCAGCGATGGTATGTTGTTAATGGCGTCAATACGCGCAAGTATTGGCTTAATGGGTTGGTATCCGCGTTGGTTAATGGTAGCCACATCCATACCTGAAGCATAAAAATCACCTACCTTCTGTTCAACACTTCCCATATTATTTTTGGTTTTCGAAACACTGTCCAGGATGTTTTGCAACAGTTGCTTTTGTGGGATGTTCATGAAACTATATGAACCTACGCCCGATTGATCGCTGGCAATTTTTGCGGTGTCATACCAGCGCCCGTTAACATAGCGAAAGAAATTGTCGCCAGGTTTTGTCAGGGAGTCAATTCCGGCTACATCAACAAAACTCCTTTTGTGACCATCCCGATAATTCCATGCGCTCAAAACGACTAACGCAACGCACAGATAAAATACTTTATTCATAAACTGCTAGATTTTTTTTAAAGTTACTGATTTTTTTGCCCGGCAGTAAAATGATCAAGAGAAGATATTGTTGATACGATTACAGGTATCTCCTCCCTTAAAATCGGGTCATTTGAAAGACGAAAAGCGCTAAATAAAAGATCACCCTGAACATAAAAAGCCCCTTAATTCCTTAAGGAGCTTTATGCTTTAATATGGATAGGTGTTTGTCTATTTAGCCCGCTCAACGTATTCGCCGGTGCGGGTATCAACTTTTATTTTATCACCCTGATTAACAAAGAGTGGTACTTTAATTTCTACTCCGTTTTCTGTAGTTGCTGTTTTCATTGCACCCGATGAGGTATCACCTTTAACGGCAGGTTCGGCGTAGGTAATCTCCAGATCCACAAAGTTGGGTGCTACTGCCATGATTGGTTCTTCGCTTTCAAACGAAACAATCACGCTCATTCCTTCTTTCAGGAATTTCACCGCGGGCCCAAAAAGCGCTTTCGGGATATTATGCTGTTCGAAAGTGGTGTTATCCATGATCACCATGGCGTCGCCATCTTCATACAGGTATTGAAAATCGTTTGTTTCTACACGGCAAATTTCAACCTGCTCATCGGTAGCTAAGCGAGCTTCAACAATTTTCCCTGTTTTTATGTTACGAAACTTATCCAGATAGAATGCTCCGCCTTTACCTGGTGTACGATGCAGTACTTCTGTTACGGTTACCAGTTCGCCGTTGAAGCGTAGTATATTACCTACTTTAATTTCGGATGCCTTTGCCATGAAAATATAATTAGAAAATTTAAGTCCCAAAGATAGATTAACTTTGTTAATCACATAAAATTAAATCTCACCCCGTCAGGATTAAGGGGATTTGTCTCGGAAGAGAAGCCCTTTCGCCGTCGAAAAGCTTACACTACTTCATAACAGGCAATATAATCTTTGAGCTGTTATGATAGATGTGGATGGTTTCTTTTATAAAATCGGCATCCTTTGCCTGGTTAATATCAACAAACTGCTGCGGATTCCTGTCTGTTAACGGAAACCAGCTGCTTTGTACCTGTATCATTATTTTATGGCCTTTTTTAAAGGTATGCGCAACATCGGGCAGGATGTATTTTACCCGTGTTGGTTTGCCAGGTATAAACGGCTCTGGTTTCTCAAAGCTATTACGGAATTTGCCGCGCATAATTTCGGCACGCACCAGCATCTGGTAACCGCCCATCGGGTATTTTGTAACCGGGTTGGCTGGCGTATCTTCCGGAAACACATCAATCAACTTCACTACAAAATCTGCATCTGTGCTTGATAAACTTACCATCAGATCGGCTACAAGCGGGCCAGCTAGTGTTATATTGTCTGTTAACACGCCTGTATCATAAACCAGCACATCTGTACGGCGGGCGGCAAAACGCTGATCATCATCCATATACTCACGGGTTCGGTTGGCGTGCACTTTTTCGGCGTAAGGGACAGGTTTGGCGGGATCACTTATGTAACTATCAAACGTTGGCTTTGCACTTTTGATAGCTTCAAATGATAGTTTACCATTTGCCTGCAGATAAATAGGCGTTTGTTTAATATCGGCCAGTGGCCACTGCGAAAATTTGTGCCATTTATTTTCACCTGTAAAAAAAACATTCACCTTACTTAAGGTGTCGGATCCTTTTCCTTTTAAATAATAATTAAAGAACGGAACTTCCATATCCTGGTAATATAGCGAGGTATTGCTGTCAAACCGTACATTACCTAAATGGGTACCATCCCTACTGGCCCATTGCCCGTGGTACCAGGGCCCCATGACCAGTTTACTGTTGGTTGTCGGGCTTTGTTTAATCAAAGCTTCATAAGTATGCCAGGCACCGTAACCGTCTTCGGCGTCAAAGAGGCCACCGGTTATGAGCATAGCCGGTTTAACATTTTTTATTCCGCTACGGGCATCACGGGCCTTCCACCAGGCATCCAGATTGGGATGGTTCATCATATCGCTCCAAAATTTCATGGTATCACCACTCAGTTTGGTGAAATGGGGCATTGCCCCCATCTTTAAATAATAATCGTAATTATCATTATAGTT
>JACXTT010002204.1_pt1 | contig 31237 bp, 33 predicted proteins | sample 9270951 | NCBI WGS metagenome assembly JACXTT01 (sample SAMN15532306, study PRJNA645909) | rock metagenome | isolation source: weathered quartz diorite | place: Puerto Rico | collected 2017-06-21
GGGCTGGTACAGCGCCACCACCCGTTCGGCTTCGATCATCTGGCCGACCGCGAAATTGTGGTAGGCTTCGCTCACCTGATTCCACGCTTGGGGCCGCGCGCCGGGAGCCACAGGAACGATCGCCCTGACTTCGGAGCCGGCCATCTCCAGCCGGATCAGGTCGCAGGCCAGCGTCACGCTGATGGTCCCTTCGGGAATCTTCTGTCCTTCTTGGTCCTCCACCCAGATGTCGCTCCGCCTGATGGGAGCCCCGCCCCTGCCGTAGGGCAGGCCGTTCACCATCAGACGGGCAAAGGTGATCTGCCGGCCGAGCAGGCTTTCCAGGTCCTGATTCGTTTGTACGATCGTATCGGGCGGCAGGTCGCCGCTGACGATCATCTGCAGGAGATAGCGATTCTTGTGAATAATGTCGCCGAAGAGGTTCACGGTGTTGGGGACCGTGACGGTGAAATAGCGGTGCCGGACGCGCCAGTACTGCTTCGCCGCCATGCGGCCCAGGTCATCATGAAGCACCACGGGCTCCAGCCGCTCCCGGGCCATCTGGAGGTTGACCGCCAGCTCCACGGTCGTCGGGGTCGGCTCGACGAGCACCGACCCGATCACGCCGCCCGGCCGCTTCGCCGCCAAAATCCGGGGGGAGAAGCTGACGAAGCGGCGCATGAGATCAACCGGCGCCTCGGCGGCACGGGCGATTTTGGCCCTCGTTTCTTGAATCGTCCCGACGAGTGCTTCGAATTGGTCCGGCGTGAGCGGGTCCGGATACGACGCTGCGTCATTGCCCTTCGGGACCGGATCGTGTACGGCCATCCGCTCGCATCCCCCCAACAGAATCGCCGCACCCGCGAGGCCGAGCCCGCCGCACACTTCCCGCCTGGTGAAATCAGTCCGCGTCGAAACGGTTTCAAAGAGATCGCGCAGAATCCGCGCTCCGAGCGTCATAGCATCTTCCTCCGTTCAGCGTGCGCCAATAGACGAACCCTAACACGCCGACTTGGCAGCGTCAATCGGCCGGAACCGCGTGTCAACGATCGGGCAAATCGTGTATGATACGGAAGCATTTGCCGCACACTTTCACAAGGAGTCAGGACATGGCCGAACGATCGCCCGAACAGTCGCCGGGACCGGGAGCGCACGGAGCGGCCCCGAGCAGCATCCAGTTGATCAACGTGCTGGTCGCCCGTGAAGGCGAAACGGTCAGCTCGAAGTGGGGCATCCATCCCCAATTGAAGCAGGAACTGGATCCCGCGGAGTGGCAGGAGCTCAGCGAGCACATGAACCGGGTCACCGCCATCGTGGGCGCCAAGTTCGCCCAGCAGTTGTCGCAGGGCGAGGGGAACGCTCCAGGGCACGGGACGGCGTAATGGAGACGGCCGGCTCCTCGGAGATCGTCACCTGCCTGAACGCCAAGTGCGGGCAGCAGCTCCGCATTCCCGCCGGCGAGACACTCCAGGTCACCTGTCCGACGTGCGGGACCAGCTTCACGTACCGGCCGCCCCGCGCCGCCGGGCCGGGGAAAGGCCTGGCTCCCGAATCTCAGCGTAAGGCGTGGATCATGGGCGAGCTGATGCTGGCGATCGCCCGGGAATCCATGACGCTGATCAAACGGAACGATCCCGCGGTCGCGACCAAGGCCTCCCGCAAGCAGGAGTGGGAGGCGTTCATCGAGTTTTTGAAGGTGCTGTTCAATCTGGCCGACCGGGTAGGCGCCTTCTACATCCCGGTCAGCGAGTACCTCCAGTTCCTGGACGCCGTGGAAGACGCGGTCATCGACCAGATGAACAACGCTTTCCGCCAGCAAGCGGGCCCCGGCTACGACGAAACGTCGGTCAAGGTCTCCATCTCGGCCGCCCTGGATCTCGGCCAGAAACTCTACCAGCCGGACAAGTTCATGGTCCTGGAAGAAAGCAAGGAGCGGGACCGCTTCTTCCAGAAATTCGGCGAAGCCGTGGCCACGGCGCTGGGCGTCAGAGGCAACAACACGATCGCGACCACCGCCACCATGTGCGTGAGTTCGAGCATCGCCGCGATGAAAGCGCTGATGGAATCCGCGGACGGTCGCGCTCCCTCTGCGGTCGGTCATTCATAGATCAATTCCCCCCGCTGGTGCCTCTTCTCCGAAAGGACACCGCATTTCAGGCAGACCCTCCTGCCTTGGACTGTCTAGTTGTGCAGATCTTTCAAGACGGCTTCAATACTGACATCATTCCAAGCCGTTGTTTCTCAAGGCGCTTCGCGTTCATTCCAAGCCTCGCAGTTCTGCATGGTACTTATCTTGCTCATCAACCAGTGCAGGACGTGAGGAAAAAATGTTTTTACCTTTTCTCCTCATGAAGGGTCTGCACGACTAGGGGGTGGTGGGCTCACCGCGCGCACTGAGTCCTGCGCCTCCGGCAGTCAACCGATGGAACGAAGGAGGGAACCATGAACAGACAGATTGTGACCGTGGGTGGGGCGGCTCTGCTGGGGCTGGCCTTGCTAAGCAACAGCGGGATCGGTCAGGCGCAGCAAACAACGACCCCGCCGAGCACGCCTCCCGCGCAGGGAGACGTTCGCAAGGACACACAGGACATCCGCCAGGACCGCAAAGACATCCGGGAAGACAGACAGGACCTTCGGAAAGATCGCCGCGAGCGACGGGAAGACCGCCGGGAACTCCGGGAGGATCGCCGGGAGGGAGCCGGCAAAGGCGAACTTGCCAAAGACCGCGCCGAGCTCAAGAAAGACAATCAGGACATCCGACAAGACCGCAAGGACCTTCATCAAGACCGAAAGGATCTCCGCGAGGATCGGAAGGAACGGCGGCAGGATCGCCGGGAAAATCACGGCAAGTAAGAACCAGCCGTTTCACGAGTGGGGCGGTGCGAGGCCGCCCCACTTTTTTTATTTGTTCCTCTGGTAGAACATTTCGAGCGCGTCGCGATAGCCCGCCACCCGCCCCTCTTCATAGGCGTTTTCCAGCCGTTGCTTGAGACGGTCCACGTCCCGCTCGCGCTGGCGGTCCACGGCGCCTTGATTGAGCAGGTTGAAGAGCGCCACGTGCACGATCTTGCTCCGGCGGATCTCCATCTCTTCGCTGATCCATCCGCGAAACGCCTCCGGCGCGCGTTCGTCCACGATTGGGGGCTTGAAGGCGTCGTACCCGATCTTCTCCTTCGTGATCCGGCTGACGACCTCGAGCTCCTCCCGGATCCTGGGAATGTTCCGGAGCAGATAGCCCTGAATGTCGCCGTGCCCGGCTTCGTAGAGCTTCTCCAAATACTGGCTGACGTAGATCTCCGGATTGACCGGCTTTTCCTTGACTCCATAGACCGGGTGGCCCGCGAAGCGGAGCCGATCATAATCCTCCTTCGCGGCCGCATCCCCGACGACGCCATAGGCCTCGCTGGCCTCCTTGAAGCGGGCCTCGGCGGCCTTGTTGCCGGGATGGTGGTCGGGGTGGTTCTCCTTGGCGAGTTGGCGGAAGGCGGCCTTGATCTCGGCCGCCGTCGCGTCCTTCTCGACGCCGAGCACCTTGTAATAATCTTTCATGGGATGAGGACTATAGCATAGCGGAGACGGGATAAGTTACGATGCAGGAATGAGCGACACGCCGCACACCAATCGCCTCATCCAGGAGACGAGCCCCTATCTCAGGCAGCACGCCCACAATCCGGTGGACTGGCACCCCTGGGGCGAGGAAGCCCTGGCGAAGGCCAAGGCCGAGAACAAGCCGATCCTCTTGTCGATCGGCTACTCGGCCTGCCACTGGTGCCACGTGATGGAACGGGAGTCGTTCGAGAACCCCGACATCGCCAAACTCATGAACGAGCACTTCGTCAACATCAAGGTGGACCGCGAGGAGCGCCCCGACCTCGACGACATCTACCAGAAATCCGCGCAGGCCTTCATGCGCCGCGGCGGCGGCTGGCCGCTGACCGTTTTTCTCACGCCGGACCAGGAACCGTTCTGGGGCGGCACCTACTTCCCCCCGACGCCGCGCTACGGCATGCCGGGCTTCCCCGAAGTGCTCATGGGTGTCGCCGAGGCCTATCGAAACGAACCCGATCAGGTCAAGCAGAACACGCAGAAAGTCAAAGCCGGGCTGCGGCAGATCAGCGCTCCCGCTCCATCCGCCGATCCGCTCGATGATGCGCTTCTGGACGGCGCGGTGAAGGACCTCGGCGCGTTCTACGAGCCCGTCAACGGCGGCTTCGGCGACGCGCCGAAGTTCCCCACGCCCCCGCCCCTGCAGGTGCTGCTGCGCCAGTTCGCCCGCGTGAAGGATCAGAGGGCCCTCGACATGGCGCTGCACTCGCTCTGGAAGATGGCGGCCGGCGGGATCTACGACCACCTGGGCGGCGGCTTCCATCGTTACTCGACGGACGGCCAATGGCTGGTGCCGCACTTCGAGAAGATGCTCTACGACAACGCGCAGCTCGTCCGGCTGTATCTCGACGGCTGGCGGCTGAGCCGCGAGCCCCGCTTCAAGCAGGTGGTGGAGGAGACGCTGGAGTACCTCCGCCGCGAAATGGTCCACCCGGACGGCGGGTTCTACACGGCGCAGGACGCCGACAGCGAAGGCCACGAGGGGAAGTACTTCGTCTGGAAGCCGTCCGAGATCAAGGAGATCCTGGGCCTGGACTTGGGCGAAACCTTCTGCCGGCTCTACGACATCACGGACCAGGGCAATTTCGAGGGCAAGAACATCCCCAACCTGATCCGCGCCAACGGCCGGATTGACATCAAGGATCTGCCGGATGCGGACAAGGCCGTGGCTGACGCACGCCGCAGGCTCTTGGACGTGCGCGAGCGGCGTGTGAAACCGCTGCGCGACGACAAGATCCTCACCGGCTGGAACGGCCTCATGCTCTCGGGCATGCTCGACGCGTACCAGACGCTGGGCAGCCACGCCTATCTGGCCATGGCCGAGAAAGCGCTCGCGTTTCTGCTGGCGCATGCATACAAAAACGGCCGGCTCTTCCGGACGGTGACCGGGGGCATCGGCAAACTCAACGGCTACCTGGACGACTACGCCTTCCTCTCGGCAGCCCTGATCGATGCGTTCGAGGCGACCGCCACGCCCGCCTATCTCGACAAGGCGCGCGAGCTGACCGCCGTCATGCTCGAGCAGTTCTGGGATGCCCAGGCAGGCGGCTGTTTCTTCACGGGAAAGGACCACGAATCCCTGCTCCAGCGGATGAAGACCGGCGAGGACTCCGCCATCCCGTCCGGCAACGCCGTGGCGGCGATGAATTGCCTGCGCCTCTTCGCCTACACCGGCGAGCAGAATTATCTCGACAAGGCCGAGCGGACGTTCCGATTGTTCCGGACGCACATGGACCAGAATCCGTTCGGCATGGCCTCCATGCTATGCGCGCTGGACTTCTATCTGTCCAAACCGAAAGAGCTCGTGTTGGCGGGCAAACCGGGCTCGGCGGAGATGAAGGATCTACTCTCGAAGATTTTCGGCCGATACGTGCCGAACAAGACGCTGGTGCTCGTGGACGGCGCCGGCTCAGACTATGTGCCGGCCGCGGCCAGGGGCAAGACGGCGCTCGACGGCAATCCCACGGTCTACGTCTGCCACAACTTCACCTGCTCCCAGCCCGTCACTTCCTGGGACGCTCTGGAGAAGCTGCTGTAGTAGAGCCCTTCAACAGAGCAGAGGCGCTAGGAAGCGAGGGCGCAGGCCAAACTGACGGCGATCTCGAGGCGCTTGAAGTCAAACGGCTTGCTCATGACGTCCACCGCTCCGAGATCCAACATTTCTTGGAGCCTGTTCTCATCGAGCCGACCGGTAATCACAATAATTTTACCCGCGTACTGTCTGGCCCGAAGTGTTCGCGCCAGGGACGGTCCATCCATGACGGGCATGTAGAGATCGAGGATGATGATCTGGGGCGCAATGCGCTCGGCCAGCACCAAGGCCTCCTGCCCATTGTTGGCGACGAAGACTTGATGGCCGCGCGTCGTAAAATAGTCCAGGAGCACTTTACAGACGGCAGGCTCGTCATCCACCACAAGAATCGTCCCCATATTTCCTCCCTCGCCGTCCGCCGTAAGGGCGGAAACAAAAGGCCGGCTCAATAATACGTGATCTTGCGGAAGACGGACTCCGCCCAGTAGCTGTCCTCTTCCGTCTCGAAGCGGGTGATCTCGGTCATCTTGGTCCAATTGCCGTGGGAGTCGAACTCGTACGTGAAGGTGCTGTACTTTTCCAGCGAACCGTCGGCCTTGTAGGTCGTTTCCTCCGTCTTGTTGCCTTTCGCGTCGTAGACGTACGCGACCTTATCGGCCAGGGTCCCGTCCGCTTTGTACCGCACCGCCTCCGTCAGGTTCCCGTCCGGATCGTATGTGAACTGCACCCGCCGGTTGACGGATCCATTGGGGTTGTACCAGGTTTCCAGGGTCTTGTTGCCCTTGGCGTCGTAGTTCCGGCCGTAGGTCCGGACGTGAGGGCCTTCCTTCCACGTGGCGCCGAACTTGCCGAGATATTTCCCGAACTGGCGTGAGAGCTGCGCCTTCTCGACGGCCATGGCCTTCACGGGGCCGTTCAGCTCATCCACCTCTTTGGCTGTCTTGGGTCCGGCGACCGCCGGAAAACTCACGAGCAGGGTCAAGATCGCCACAATGAGTGCGTTCTTCATGGTTGTCGTCCCCTGGCCTCTCTACTTCAACCCCAGCACGTCGTGCATGTCGTACAGGCCGGGCGGCCTTGTGGCGACCCAGCGCGCGGCCCGGAGCGCGCCGCTGGCGAACGTATCGCGGTTGTGGGCCCGATGGGTGATTTCGATCCGCTCCCCGGGCCCGCCGAAGAGCACGGTGTGATCGCCGACGATGTCGCCCGCGCGAATCACCTGAATCCCGATCTCGCCCCGCGCGCGCTCGCCGATCATGCCCTTGCGGCTGTACGCCGCCACCTTGTCGAGGTCTTTGCCGGTCGCGTCGGCCAGCACCTTGGCGATCTTCAGCGCGGTCCCGCTGGGGGCGTCTTTCTTGAGACGGTGATGGGCTTCCTGGATCTCAATGTCGTAGTCCTCGCCGAGCGCGCGGGCCATCTGGGTGAGCGCCTTCAGGATGACGTTGACCCCCACGCTCATGTTCGGAGAGAAGACGCAGGGAATCTGCTTCGCCAGTTTCTGGAGTTCGGCGAGCTGCTTGGCCGACAACCCGGTCGTGCCGATTACCATGGCTTTCCGGTAGGCGGCCATGACCGACATATGGGCGAGCGACACGGCCGGCGCGGTGAAGTCAATGAGCACCTCGGCCCGATCGGCGAGCGTGGTCAGGTTATCGGTCACCGCCACTCCGATCCGGCCGCAGCCCGCGATGTCGCCGGCATCGGCGCCAACCGTCGGATGCCCTTTGCGCTCCAACGCGCCGACCAGTTTGAGATCCGGCGAGTCTTTGACGAGGCTGACGAGCCGCCCCCCCATGCGCCCGCCCGCCCCCGCTACCACGACTTTGACCATGTCTCTCCCTTTACAGGTTCAGTTGCAGAGTCCTACAGGGCGGGTGCCGCGTCAGATCAGCCCGTAGTCCTTCATGACCCGCGTGAGCTTGTCGAGATTCTCCTGCGACATCGGGCAGAGCGGCAGGCGTACGTCGGCCGCGGCCATGCCCATCAGCGCCAGAGAGTGCTTGACGGGGACGGGGTTCGTTTCCAGAAACAGGGCCTGGCAGAGCGGGTAGAGCTTGAAATGCATCGCGCGGGCCTTCGCCGCATTGCCGGCCTCCCACGCGTCCACCAGCGCCGCCATGTCGGCGGGCGCCACGTTGGCCGTCACCGTGATGACGCCCTGCGCCCCGACGGCCATCATCGGCAGCGTCAGCGCGTCGTCGCCCGAGAGCACCGTGAAGCGGTCGCCGCATGCCTGCACGATCTCGCTCACCTGCTGGAGAGACCCCGCGCCCTCCTTGATCCCGACGATGTTCTTGAACTGCGCCAGCCTCGCCACGGTTGAGGGCGCCATGTTCACCGCCGTCCGCCCGGGAATGTTGTAGAGGATCTGCGGGATGCCCACCGCTTCGGCGATCGCCTTGTGGTGCCGGTACAGCCCCTCCTGCGTCGGCTTGTTGTAGTACGGCGAGATGAGCAGGGCGGCGTCCGCCCCCGCCGATTGGGCGTGGCGGGTGAACTCGATCGCCTCGTCCGTCGCATTGGAGCCCGTCCCGGCGATCACCGGCACGCGCCGATTCACGGCCTTGACGGTGAACTCGACGACCCGCTTGTGTTCCTCGTGCGTGAGCGTGGCGGATTCGCCCGTCGTCCCGCACGGGACGATGCCGTCGGTGCCGTTCGCGATCTGCCACTCGATCAGATCGCCGAGGGCTTTCTCGTCTATTTTGCCGCGGCGAAACGGCGTGATGATGGCGACCAGCGAGCCCTTGAGCGTCATTTCAGCCGATACTCCCAGGCCTCGGAGTGCATCTGCCCCTCAAAGACCGCCCGCGCTTCGCCGGTCAGGGTCAGATTCGTGATCCGCTCGCCGGTCCGCTTGAACGCCACGCGCAGCGGCACCCGGCTGAGGGGGATTACCGTGATCGGCGACTCCACCTTGTGGACCAGGGAGGCCAGCAGGGCCGCGGCGAGCGCGCCGCTCCCGCAGGCCAGCGTCTCATCCTCGACGCCGCGCTCGTAGGTGCGGACCTTGATCGTATGGCGGTCCACCACCTGGGCGAAATTGACGTTCGTTCCGGCCGGCTTGAACGCGTCATGGTAGCGGATCGGCCGGCCGATCCCCAAGACTTCCGCCGTCGACGTATCCTGCACGAAATACACGAAGTGCGGCACGCCGGTATTGATGGCATGGCCTTCCAGCACCGTCCCCTCATGCAACGCGCTCGCCGGTACGGCAAGATCGCTCTTGCGCCGGCGATGCGACGGAATGGACAGACGGACATGCAGCCGGACACCGCTCGGCTCCGGGACCTTGACAGTGACCTGCTCGCCGTCCATTTCGGCCTCGACGACTCCGGCCGCACCCTCGAACTGCATGGATTTCGGGGCGATCTTCTTCAGGTACGCGAACCGCGCCACACAGCGGGCGCCGTTCCCGCAGAAATCCGCCTCGCCGCCGTCGTTGTTGTAGAACCGCCAGCGGAAATCGTACTTGCGGGACTTCTCAATAAAGATGAGGCCGTCCGCGCCGATCGAGAGGTGGCGGCGGCAGACGCTGGCCACGAAGGCGGACATCTTCTTGGGATCGATCACGCGGCCCCGGTTGTCCACGATGAGGAAGTCGTTGCCCGCGCCGGAGAATTTCATGAAGGGGATTTTTTTCATGCCGCTTCCTAATTGAGAAACGCCGGGATCGTCTCGCCGCGCACAAGATCGGCGTACTCCTCCCGCGCCCGGATGACGTGGAACGCGCCGTCCCGCACCAGCACCTCGGCCACGCGGGGCCGCGAGTTGTAGTTCGAGGCCATGCTGAACCCGTAGGCGCCGGCGCTCATCACGGCGAGCAGTTCGCCCGGATCCGCCAGCGGCATCATCCGGTCCTTGGCGAGAAAGTCGCCCGACTCGCAGACCGGCCCGACGACGTCCGCCAGCACCTGTTTCTTCAGCTTGTCGCGGGCCTCGCGCACCGGCTTGATCTCGTGGTACGCGCCGTAGAGCGACGGCCGGATAAGGTCGTTCATGGCCGCGTCCACGATCAGGAACGTCTTCTCCGGATTGGCCTTGTGGTAGAGCACCTTGGTCACCAGCACGCCCGCGTTCCCCACGATGGAGCGCCCCGGCTCGAAGATCAGCATGCACTTCAAGTCCTTGATGAGCGGCGAGATGGCCTGCGCCAGGTCCTGGGGCTGCGGCGGCGTCTCGTCCTGATAGACGATGCCGAGCCCGCCGCCCACGTTGAGGTAGCGGATCTGCACCCCGATCCCCGCCAGTTGCTCGACCAGCAGCAGAATTTTCTTCAGCGCGTCCACGAACGGGCTGACCTGGGTCAGCTGCGAGCCGATGTGCTTGTGCACGCCGACGATCTCGATGTGCTTCAACGTCGTCGCCAGCTTGAATTCCTCCAGCGCGCGCTCGGCGCTGATCCCGAACTTGCTCTTCTTCAAGCCGGTGGAAATGTACGGATGCGTCTTGGGGTCGATGTCGGGATTGATGCGCAGGGCCACCCGCGCGCGGGTCTTCATCTCGCCCGCCACCCGATCGAGAGCCCGGAGCTCGGCCGAGGACTCGACGTTGAACATCAGGATGTTCGACTTGAGGGCGTACCGGATTTCGCCGTCGGACTTGCCGACCCCCGCGAAGACGATCCGCTGGGGCTCGATCCCCGCCTGCAGGGCCCGGTAGAGCTCGCCCCCCGACACGATGTCCGCGCCCGCGCCCTCCTTGGCCAGCAACCGCAGCAGGGCCAGGGTGGAGTTGGCCTTGACCGCGTACGCGACGACGTGCGGGATCTCGTTGAACGCGGAGTCGAAGGACCGGAACTGGCGCAGCACCGTGGCGTGGCTGTAGACGTAGCACGGCGTGCCGACCTTTTCGGCGATCGTGCGAAGCGGCACCGCCTCGCAATACAATTCGCCGTCCTGGTAGCGGAAATCAGGCATCCCGGAGGTCCTCCGCCAGGAGGTCCATGCCGTGGAACCTCATGCCTTCCAGCGACGAGGCGAACGCATCCGTGATCTTCCGGTAGCGCACGCGCGCGGAGGGCGCGGCTTTCGTGAAGAACTCGCCGTCCATGAGCGTCATGAGCGCCTGCGGCGTCGCGTGGCGCACGTGCTCGAAGTTCACGATGATGTCGAGCTTGGCCTTGGACGCCGCCTCGGCCAGGCGCGTCTTCAACTCGGCCGCGTTGAGCCGGTCCAGCGCCCCTTCCAGGTCCACCAGCAGCGCCGTCAGCTTCTCGTGCTTGCGCGCCTTGATGCTGAGGAACTGGTCCACCTGGCCCGAGACCTTCTTGAGGGCCAGCAGCGCGTTCGGAATCGGGTTTTCCATCTCGACGGACGGGAGCTTGGCCTGCAGGGTCTTGATGACGGCGGCGACCGGCGACAGCCCCCCTTTCGGGCAGGCCCGGTTGATGACCCGGCGGAATTCCCAGTTCATCTGGAAGCGCGGGATGATGCGCTGGCTCGTATTGGAGATCCGCTTCCAGATGTTCGGCAGCGAGTAAAAGGTGTGCTGTGCCCAGTGGAACCCTTCCTGGAGCTGCTCGGGCGTCATGCGGGTCGGGTGGAACGTCACGTGCTTGCCGTCGTAGTGCGCCCAGTTCCGGTCGAAGATCCGGCCCGCGGCCTCGTAGCGGGCGTGCAGCGGCGTGCCCGGCAGCGGCGTCAAGACGTTGAAATACGCCAGCTCGCAGTGGTTCTTGATCAGGAACTCGACCGTGCGCTCGAAGACCGACTCGTCGTCGTTGTCGAAGCCGAAGACGATCCCGGGGTTCACCATGATCCCGTGGTCGTGGAACATCCGGATCTCTTCCTCGAACTTCTTGACCTTGTTGAAGGGCTTGTGCGTCTCGCCCAGGCTCTCCTCGAAGATGGACTCCATGCCCACGAACACCGATACGCAGCCGCTCTCGGCCGCCAGCTCGACCATCTCCGGATCGTCCCCCAGGAAGAGCGTGGACTGGCACCCCCACTTGATGTTCAGCGGCTTCAGGGCCGTCCACAGCTCCCGGCAATAGGCCCGGTTGCTGTTGTGCAGGTCGTCCACGAACGCGAAGATGGAGCCGTCCTCGATCCCGAACCGGATCTTGGCCGCGATCTTGAGGGCCTCCAGCATCGAGCTGCGTCCGATGCGCCCGACCAGTTCTTCGCAGACCCAGCCCTTGACCCGCTGGATCTCGGCCACCACCTCGGCGACCGGCCGCCGCCGCGTGCTCTTGCCGTTGAACGGCGACACGCTGCAGAACTCACAGTCGAAATGGCAGCCCCGCGTGGTGAACGTGCACTGCCGGGTCATGTAGGCGTCCTCGCTGAGCAGCTCCACCCGCGGCGGTTTGTAACGGTCCAGCGGCGGGAACTGCTCCATCTTGTAATGCCGCTGCATGTGCCCGGCCTCGAAGTCCTCCATCAGCTTGGGCCAGGACTCCTCGGCCTCGCCCGTCACGATGGCGTCGCCGTGCTGCAAGGCCTCGTCGGGGCAATAGGTGGGATGGACGCCGCCCAGCACGACCGGCACGCCCCGCTTCCGGAACTCGTCGGCGAGTTGATAGGCGCGCGGCGCGTAGCAGGTCATGATCGAGATGCCGACCATGTCCGCCGGGTAGTCGAGGTCGATCTCGCGGACGGCCTCGTCCTGGATCTCGATATCCCAGTTTGCCGGCGTGTAGGCGGCGATCGCCGGCAGGCTGAGCTTGGGGAACCAGATCGCCTTCCGCTCGCTGGGCCCGAGATGGTACGGGTTCTCCCGCGGGTAGGGATCCACCAACAGCAGCTTGCGCTGCTTGCGCGTCCGCGACAATTTCATGAGCTGCATCACGTCACCTCATCGGTCAGAAAAGCATATAGGGCATCATATCCGCTTGAACTTGGACTCGATCGTTCCTTTTTCCCCGGCGGCACATCTTCCGGCGGGAGCGGGGCGGTCTTCTTGCCGCAGGCCCCCATGAGCATCCCGACGGTTAACGCCAGCGCAATGAGCGTCGACGCTCTCATCCCTCGGCGCGCAATTCCTTCTGAAGAACCTTGAGCCGCGCCTCCACGCGCTTGCGGGCGGTCCCCCCGATCGACGCTTTCCGCTCCAGAGCGCCTTCCACGGAGAGCACGTCCAGCGCGTCTTTCTCGAACGCCCGCGAGAAACTCCGCAAGTCGTCCAGGCTGACGTCCGCAAGGTCCTTGCCGCGGTCCATCCGGTCGCGCACGATCCGGCCGACGACGGCGTGGGCCCGGCGGAACGGCACGCCCTTCAGAACCAGATAATCGGCCAGCTCGGTGGCCAGCAAAAACCCGGCCGTCGCCGCGCGGGCCATCGCCCGGCGCCGGACCGACAGGCCCCCGACCAGCGACGCGAGCAGCCCCAGACAACCCGTGACCGTCTCCAGGGCGTCGAAGACCGGGGCCTTATCCTCCTGCAAATCACGGTTGTAACTCAAGGGGAGTCCCTTCAAAACGGTCAACAGGGCCAGGAGGTGGCCGTAGACCCGTCCGGTCTTGGCCCGGATCAGCTCCGGCACATCCGGATTTTTCTTCTGCGGCATCATGCTGCTGCCGGTGCAGAACGCGTCCGGCAGCTCGACGAACCCGAACTCCTGGGACGACCACAGCACCAGCTCCTCGGCGAACCGGGACGCGTGCGCCATCACCAGCGCGAGCGCCGCCAGGGTCTCCGCCACGAAGTCCCGGTCGGAGACCGCGTCCAGGCTGTTCTGACTGACCGCCGGAAAGCCGAGCAAGCGGGCCGTGTACTCCCGGTCCAGCGGGTAGTTCGTCCCCGCCAACGCCCCCGAGCCGAGCGGCATGACGTTGATCCGCCGGAGCGCGTCCCGCAACCGCCCCTTGTCGCGCTCCGCCATCTCCACGTAGGCCAGGAGATGGTGCGCGAGCAGGACCGGCTGGGCCCGCTGCAGATGCGTATAGCCCGGCATGACCACGCTGATCTCCCGCCGCGCCAGCGCCACCAGGCTTTCCTGAAACCGCCGCAATCCGGCGAGCAGGCCCGCGACCTCCTCGCGCAGGTACAGCCGGAGGTCCAGCGCCACCTGATCGTTCCGGCTGCGGCCGGTGTGCAGCTTGCCGCCCACGTCGCCCACGAGCTCGATCAACCGCGCCTCGATCGCCATGTGAATGTCTTCGTGTTCCGGCGCAAACCGGAACCGTCCCTCGCTGATCTCCCGCTCGATCCGATGGAGCCCGGCGATGAGCTTCTCGGCCTCGCGGCGCGCCAGGACCCCGGCCCGCTGGAGCGTCCGGCAGTGCGCGATGCTCCCGGCGATGTCCTGCCGGTAGAGCCGCCGGTCGACCGCCAGCGAAGACGTGAAGGCTTCGACCTTCGGATCTGTCTTGCCGCGGAACCGGCCGGCCCACGCCTTCTTCTGCCAGGTTTTTCTCCTGCCCGTCATCCGCGTCGCGCTCCCTTCCCCTTCTTGCGCGAGGCCCTGATGGCGAGCCGCAGCGCGCTGAGCCGGATGAAGCCCTCGGCGTCCTTCTGGCGGTACACTTCGTCTTCTTCGAACGTGGCCATGTCCAGCCGGTAGAGGGACCGCGGCGAGCGCCGCCCCACCACGGTGCAGGCTCCCTTGTAGAGCTTGACGCGGGCGGTGCCCCCGACGTCCCGCTGCGCCTCGTCGACCGCGGCCTGGAGCATCTCGCGCTCAGGCGCGTGCCAGTAGCCTTCGTACACCATGGCCGCGTACCGGGGAATCAGCGCGTCCCGCAGATGCAGCACCTCGCGATCGAGCGTCAGCGATTCCACGGCGCGATGCGCGACATGCAGGATCGTCCCGCCCGGCGTCTCGTACAGGCCCCGCGACTTCATGCCGACGTACCGGTTCTCCACCAGATCGACGCGGCCGATCCCGTGCGCGCCGCCCAGTTTGTTAAGATGCGCCAGCAGCGCGGCCGGCGACAGCCGCTTGCCGTCCACGGCGACGGGATTGCCCTCCTCGTACTCGATCTCGACGTAGGCCGGCTTGGCCGGCGCCTTCTCCGGCGCAACGGTCGTCTGAAAGATCTCCTCCGGCGCTTCCTCCCAGGGATCCTCCAGGATCCCGCCCTCGTAACTGACGTGGAACAGGTTCCGGTCGGTGCTGTAGGGCTTGGCCTTCGTCGCGGCCACGGGGATGCCGTGCCGCTGGGCGTATTCGATCAGCTCCCGTCTGGACCGGAACTCCCACTCGCGCCAGGGCGCGATGACCCGCACCGAGGGGTTCAACGCCAGATACGTCACCTCGAACCGCACCTGATCGTTGCCCTTGCCCGTCGCGCCGTGCGCCACCGCGTCGGTACCCTCGCGCTCGGCGATCTCGATCTGCCGCTTCGCGATGAGGGGCCGGGCGATGGACGTGCCCAGCAGGTAGCCGCCCTCGTAGATGGCGTTGGCGCGCAGCATGGGAAAGACGTAGCCCCGGACGAAGGGCTCCCGGAGGTCCTCGACGTAGACCTTGCCCGCACCCACCCGCAGGGCCTTGGCCTTGACGGCCTTCAGGTCCTCCCCCTGGCCGAGATCAGCGCAAAACGCGACGACCTCGCAGCCGTAGGTCTCCTTCAGCCACTGGAGGATCACCGACGTGTCGAGGCCGCCCGAATAGGCGAGCACGACTTTCTTGATCGAGGCATGGCGAGTCCGCATCAGCGTCACCGATCCCGCAGCAGTCGGGTGAGAATGGCCTTCTGGACGTGGAGCCGGTTCTCCGCCTGGTCCAGCACGACCGACTGCAGACCGTCCAGCACGTCCGCGGTGATCTCCTGCCCCCGGTGGGCCGGGAGGCAATGCATCACGACGGCGTCCGGGTGCGCGGCCGCCAGCAGGCGCCCGTTGAGCTGATAGGCCGCCAGCACTTTGAGCCGGCGCGCCTGTTCCTTCTCCTGGCCCATGCTGGTCCAGACGTCGGTGTAGAGCACGTCGGCGCCCTTCACGGCGACGAACGGGTCCCGCACGATCTCGATGGACGCGCCGGTCCGCTCCGCCCGCTCGCGAGACCATTCCACGATCGAGACGTCCGGCTCGTAGCCGTTCGGGCAGGCCACGCTGATCGTCATGCCCATGATGGCGGCGCCTTCGATCAGGGAGTTGGCCACGTTGTTGCCGTCGCCGACGTACGCGATCTTGACGCCTTTCCAGCGCCGCTTCTTCTCGCGGATCGTGAACAGGTCGGACAGGACCTGGCAGGGATGGTGCAGGTCCGTCAGGCCGTTGATCACCGGGATCGCGGCGTTGCGCGCCCATTCTTCGACGGCATGGTGCTCGTAGCACCGGATCACCAGGCCGTCCAGGTAGCGGGACAGCACCTTGGCCGTGTCGGCCACGGTCTCCCCCCGTCGCATCTGGATGTCCATGACCGAGAGAAAGATGGACTGGCCGCCGAGCTGGTTCATGCCGGCTTCGAACGAGACGCGCGTGCGCGTGGACGGTTTTTCGAAGAACAGTCCCAGCGTCTTGCCGCTCAGCCGCTGCGCGGACAGCGCCCGCCGGCGCATGGCCTTCAGCTCGGCCGCTTCTTTGAAGAGGGCGAGCATCGCGTCGCGCGACAGATCGTGGACCGCCAGTAAATGGGTCGCCTGGGACGTCATCGGCGGGCCTCGATCACGTCGCCCAGCGTGACGACCACCCGGTCGATCTCAGCCGCCGTCACGATCAGCGGCGGCACGAACCGCAGCTTGCGCTCCCCGGTGGCGTTGATCAGAATGCCCCGCTTCCGCATGTCGTGGACCACCTCGCGGGCGTCCACCGTCACTTCGACGCCGATCATCAACCCCAGCCCCTGGACGTCGGTGATGGCGGGACACCGGCCTTTGAGTTCCAGCAGGCTCTTCATGAAATACTCGCCCGACCGGGCGCACTGGCCGAGGATGTCCTTGTCCTCGAGGATCACCTCCAGGACCGCCAGCGCCGCGGCGCAGACCAGCGGGTTGCCGCCCAACGTGCAGCCGTGCGAGCCGGGCGTGAACCCCGTCGCGGCATCGTCGGTCGCCAGGCAGGCCCCGATGGGCACGCCGCCGCCCAACCCCTTCGCCAGCGTCATCACGTCCGGCGTCACGTTGAAATGCTCGTAGGCGAACAGCTTCCCGGTCCGCCCGACGCCGCTTTGCACTTCATCGAAGATCAGCAACGCGCCCCGTTCCCGGCACAGATCCCGGCAGGCGGCGAGGAACGCGGGCGTCGCGACCCGGACGCCGCCTTCTCCCTGGACCGGCTCCACCAACAGGGCGGCCGTCTTCGCCGACAGGGCCTTCGAGAGCGCCTCCACGTCATTGAACGGGACGTAGCGGAAGCCCTCCGGCAGCGGCTCGAAGCCCTTCTGCACCTTGTCCTGGCCGGTCGCCGTCAGCGTGGCGAGCGTCCGCCCGTGAAACGAGTTCAGCATCGAGACGACCTCGTACCGGTCCGGGCCGTCCTTCGCGTGGGCCCAGCGCCGCGCCAGCTTGATCGCCGCTTCGTTCGCCTCCGCGCCACTGTTGCAGAAGAAGACCTTGTCGGCGAAGGAATGGTCCACGAGGGTCTGCGCCAGCTTCACCTGGGGTTCGGTGTAGAACAGGTTGGACGTATGGAGCAGCTGGTGGGCCTGCTGTTGCAACGCCAGCGTGACCTTGGGATGGCAATGGCCCAGGACGTTGACGGCAACCCCGGCGAGAAAATCCAGGTACTCCCGCCCCTCGACGTCGTACACCCTCGTGCCCTGTCCCCTCGCGAGCGCCAGGGGGTAGCGGGCATAGGTGTCCATCAGGTATTGCCGGGCGCCTTGCATCAACTCTTCGGTCAGCATATTTGCCCTGGAAATTTGCCTTGGAATAGTAAAGAGGTGACCGTAGCACAAAAGCCCAGGCCGGTGCAAACGATTGCAAGGGAAAACAAGGGCTTAGATACGGCGAGAAGACCGACGAAAACTCTTCAGCCCTTCTTGAAAGCCTCTTTGAGGAGCGGCTCGATCTCGCCCTTCTTTTCCATGGGGTCGAGGATGTCGGTATCGCCGTAGAACTGGCCGTTGATGAAGACCTTGGGGAGCGTCGGCCAGTTGGTCATCTTCGTGAGGGCTTCCCGCTTGGCCGGGTTCTGCAACACGTCGATGAGCTCGTAGGGATAGCCGTACTTGTCGAAAAACTGCATCGTCTCCCTCGTAAACCCGCACATGGGCGTGGCCTTGGTGCCTTTGCCGTAGATGAGGATCTTGTTCTTTTTGATCTCTTCGTGAATTTCGTTTTCAATTGGATCAGCCATGGCGTACTCCTTAAGTATAGCGGGAGGGGGCCCCGCAGACGCCCCTCCCGCACCCACTATGAACCGTCCGTGGTCTCGGCCTTGATCTCCAGCGCGTGGATGCGGCCGTCTTTCATCGGCTCGCCCAACGCATCGTAGATCAACCGGTGCCGATCCAGGAGATTTTTTCCTTTGAACAGATCCGACACGACCCGGATGCTGAAATGATCCATCGTCCCGGTGCAATCCGTGACGGACACGGTCGCGTCGGGAACGGCCTTACGCACGTAGCTGGTTAAGGATTCGGTGGTGATCATGTTCAGCAAGCGGCATTGACTATCCGCGCCATTTGATCGAAGTGCCGGCCCAACAAGTTCGGAGTGGTGGAGGGCACGGGATTTGAACCCGCGACCCCGACGTTGCGAACGTCGTGCTCTCCCAGCTGAGCTAGCCCCCCTCCCGTCCCCGCACGCTCGACCGGATTATACATGACCCGATTCGGCCGCGCCAAGCGCCCTCCGTCACTTCACGCGCACGCGCCGCCCTTCGATGGCGAGACGTCCTTCCGCGAACAGCTGGATGGCCTCCGAATAGATGCGATGCTCCTGCTGCAGAATGCGCGCTTCGAGCGATTCCGCCGTGTCCCCTTCCAGGACCGGCACCGCCGCCTGCTGAATGATCGGCCCCGTATCCACGCCCTCTTCCACGAAGTGCACCGTGCAGCCGGACACCTTCGCGCCCCAGTCGAGCGCCTGCTGCTGGGCCGACAGACCCGGGAAGGCGGGCAGGAGCGACGGATGAATATTCATGATCCGGTGGGGGTAGGCGTCGAGGAGCACCCGCGTGACGATCTTCATGTAGCCCGCGAGCGCCACCAGGCCCACGTCGTGCTGGCGCAGCTGCTCCAGGATCGCGGCATCGTAGGCCTCCCGGCCGGAAACCGCCTTCGGGTCGAGAAACACCGCCGGCACGCCGTGCTTCCGCGCCCGTTCGAGCGCCGGCGCCTCGGCTTTGTTGCTGATGACGACGGCCAGGATCGCCTGCAGGCGTTTCTGCTCGATCGCATCGATGATCGCCTGGAGATTGGAGCCCCGCCCCGACGCCAGCACGGCGAGGCGCAGGGACGGGTCAGGCATAGGACACTCCGGGCTCGCCTGCGTCGATCGTCCCGATCCGGAACGCCTGGTCGCCCTGTTTTTCAGCGAGCGTTATCACTTTGTCGGCCCGATCCGGAGGAACCGCGAGAACCAGCCCCACGCCCATGTTGAAGACCCTGAACATTTCCTCATCGGCCACCCGGCCGAGCGATTGGATCAGGCCGAAAATGGGCGGCTGCTTCCAGGCCCCGCGCGTGATCGCGGCGCGGCAGTCTTTCGGCAGCACCCGGGGAATGTTTTCGGTCAACCCGCCCCCCGTGATGTGGGCGATCGCGCGGACGGCGCCCGACTCTACCAGGGCCCGGATCGTTTTGACGTAGATGCGCGTGGGGCGCAGCAAGACCTCGCCCAGGGTTTCGCCCAGGCCCGGCGCCCGCTCGCCCAAGGCCAGCTTCCCTTCGTCCAGCAGCACCCGCCGGGCCAGCGAATACCCGTTGCTGTGCAGGCCCGTGGAGGCCAGGCCGATCAGCGCGTCGCCCGGACGCACGTGCCGGCCGTCGAGGATCTGATCGCGCTCGACGACGCCGACCGCGAAGCCGCCCAAGTCGTATTCCTCGTCGGCGTAAAACCCGGGCATCTCGGCGGTCTCGCCCCCGATCAAGGCGCAGCCGGCCTGGCGGCAGCCCTCGACGATTCCGGCCACGATCGTCTCGGCCTTCCCCACCGCCAGCTTCCCGACCGCCAGGTAATCGAGAAAAAAGAGCGGCTCGGCCCCGCAGACCGCCACGTCGTTGACGCACATCGCCACGAGATCCACCCCGACGGTGTCATGCCGTCCCGTCAAAAAAGCGATCCGGAGCTTCGTCCCGACTCCATCGGTGCCCGACACCAGGACCGGGTCGCGGTACCGCTTCGGATCGAACCGGAACAGCCCGCCGAATCCCCCGATGTCCGTCAGCACCTCCGGCCGGAACGTCGACCGGACGAGGGGGCGGATTCGCCGGACAAACTCATTCCCGGCGTCAATATCCACCCCGGCTTTCTTGTAGTCCATCAGGCGGCGCACTCCAAATGTTGGGGAACGAGCGGCATCTTACCGGAACGGTCCGGGAGGGTCAACGCGGGCAATATACGGTAGGATGGACCATAAATTGTCATGGAATTCCAAGAAGGATAGGCATTTCATTTCATAATTTCAAACAAACTGTCCTAGAGGGCATCCCCTGTGCATTCCATCTCATTGATAATCCATGATTCCCATTTTTGCGCCCCACTGGCACCGGCCTTGCTCACTTTACAGCTTAAAACCTGTTGCTTCCTTCGAACCGGGGGAATGACACAGAAAGGAGAAGGCGACCATGATCACGGATAAGCAGAAGAAGTCGCAGCCGAGCACCCTCATGACCGTCAAAGACGTCGCCACATACCTGTCGGTGACGGAACGGACGGTCTACCGGCTGGTGAAGGACCATCGTCTGCCGGCCTACAAAGTAGGCGGGCAATGGCGGTTCAAGGCCGACATGATCGAGGCCTGGATGCGGAAGGACGGCGCCCTGGAATCGCTGGCGGAGCCCGATCCGAACCTTCATCCCGGAACGCCCCAATACGCCTGAACGCGAACCGGATGCGCGTGCATCACGCTCCTCGCACCAGTTCGACCAGGGTCTCGATATGCATGGTCTGAGGAAACATGTCGGACCCCTGCAGCCGCGCCACGCGGTACCCGGCCTCCTGCACCGCCCGCAGGTCCCGCGCCAATGTCGGCGGATCGCAGGACAGATACAGGATGCGGCCCGGCTTGAGATGGACCAACCCCGCCAGGGCTTCCTTGCTGAGGCCGGTCCGGGGCGGGTCCATCAGGACGAGGTCGTATTCTCCCGCTTCACCGCCCGCCAGAAACGTCTCCGCGGACTCTGACCGAAACCGGCACCGCCCGACATGATTGACCCGCGCGTTGTAGCGGGCGTCCGCCAGCGCCGACGCATTGCCCTCCACGAAGGTCACCAACGCCCCCGCCCGCGCGAGTAAGAGGCCGAAGTTTCCGATTCCCGCATAGAGCTCCAGCACGCGGAGCGGTGTGTCCTGTTTGGCCTCCAGGGCCCAGGCCGTGACGGTTGCCGCCAAGGCCTGATTCAACTGCCAATTGGCCTGCACGAACGACCGGTCCGTGCAGCGCAGGCGCAGGCCGCAGGCGTCTTCGGTCAGCGTACTGTCCCCGTCCACCCACCGCCGATGCCGGGCCCCGCGCCCCGCGACCATGACCTGCCCCTTCACCCCGGCGAATCCCGTCCGGACCCGTTCGAACCAGGCCTCGGCCTGCGCGCGCTCGCACCGCTCGGCCAGGTACTGGAGCACGACCTCACCGGTCGTCACCGAAAGCCCGAGACGGACCTCCTGGAGCCGCGACGCCATCGCCCGCGATCCCGCCAGGACATGCGTGAGATGGGCGACGGCTTCATTCAGGCGCGGCGCGAGCAGCGGGCACTGCACGATCGGCACCAGCCGGTGGCTGCCTTCTTCGAAATAGGCGAGGCTCGGCGCGCCGCGCGCAGGCACGGACACCGCGAGCCGCGCGCGGCTGCGATACCCATAGACGTCGGGAGACGGCACCAGCGGTGGCACGGCCACGTCCGTCAGGCCGCCCACGCGCGCCAGGGTCTCTTGCAGGATGGCGCGTTTCAGTTCGAGTTGCGCGGCCGCATTGGCGTGCTGGAGCTGGCACCCGCCGCACCGGCCGTACACCGGACAGGGCGGCGCCGTTCGAGCAGAGGACGGCGTGACGATTTCGAGCCGCCGTCCTTCCGCATAGCCTTTCCGCATGCGTCCCAGCTGGACGCGGACTGCTTCTCCCGGCAAGACGCCCTCGACGAAGACCGCCATCGCCCCGTCATGGGCCAGGCCCCTGCCGCCGTGGATCAGTTTCTCGATCTGGACGAGGAGGGTTTTCTCCGCCTGGAGGTTGGGGGAAGGCATGGCGTGGTGAGTGTATCACGAGGACGCGGGTCTGGCACCGGGTCCCGCTCCCGCGGGCGTCCCGTGGTAGAATGCGCTCCCATGAAAGACGGACAAGAGATCGCCACGCTGGCGGGCGGCTGTTTCTGGTGTCTCGAAGCGGTGTACGACCAGATGCGCGGCGTCGAGTCGGTCGAGTCAGGCTACATGGGCGGGCCGGCGCCCCATCCGTCCTACGAAGCGGTCTGCACGGGCCGGACCGGCCATGCCGAAGTGGTGCGGATCACGTTCGATCCCAAGGTGGTGTCCTACCGCGAGCTGCTCGAAGTGTTCTTCGCGATCCACGATCCGACCCAGCTCAACCGCCAGGGCAACGACGTCGGCACGCAGTACCGCTCGGCGATCTTCTACCATTCGCCGGAGCAGCAAGCGGCCGCCGAGCAGGTGATCGCCGGCTTCACCCAGTATCAGATCTTTCCACGGCCGATCGTCACCCAGGTCGTCCCCGCCGAGCCTTTCTACATCGCCGAGGACTATCACCAGGAATACTTCGCCCGCAACCCGACGCAGGGCTACTGCCAGGCCGTGGTCAATCCCAAAGTCGCCAAGTTCCGGAAGCACTTCGCGGAGAAGATGAAGAAGTCATAGACGGCGACGATCAGCGGGAGGGGGTGGGGATCTGCTACTTTAACGGCAAGGCTTCGGCTTCCAGCTTCGAGAGGTCCACGATCTTGCTCGCATGGTCAATGTCGATGCCGACCACGTGCCCCTCGGCATCGAAGTCCAGGACGACCCCGGGAGCGACCTCGTCAGAGTCTGCACTGACCTTGTCTGAGAGCTCGATGTAGAGGGAATCTGTCTCCTGGTAGTAATGGAATTTCATCCCCTCATCTCCTTGAACCGGCGGTCGGGAAACGCATTGTGGACGGTTTCACCATCTTCCAACGTGACCACGCGTAGATATTGCCTGATTTCAGGCACGAAAATCCAGTGTCGAATGCGACCGTCCCGCTGGACCTCGCGACGGAGGGGCTGGAGCAACGCTCTTTCGCACCACTCATGCCGGATATAGGGCCGTCGACGCAGAACTTGTCGTTCAAAGTAGGGAGTCGTCTTCATCCCTAACTGAGACACCTGCCGGTGGGGATTCGTCTAACGGCGATCCGAGAACCCTCGCCCCTGGAGGGAGAGGGCCAGGGTGAGGGGGATCTTGTGGGCTACGTGGCGGCTCTGACGCGTTGGCGGCGGAAGCGATCAGCGGGAGGGAAATGGAGTCTGACCCTAATTTTGTTTTCTCTCATTAGGTTCTAACTCGCAAGGGTGATATCATGTCGCAACCCAACATAGGACTGCGCAATGCGAAAAAGCGAGAAGATTGCTATTTCTATCGCACTTGCCGGTGTTGCTGTGGCAATACTAGCGTGGGTGGTTCCACCAACTTCGCTAAATTATGAAGCAAAATTCTATTGGGGCCTTTTTGCGATAAGTTTATTGATTGCTTCAGTTTTTGTTTTTGTAAGAGCTGGCAAGTTTAATCGTCAAAAGCAAGCGGCATTAGATGGCTTATCAGAGGAAATCTCTTGGGCCATCCACCATATCGTTAATATGCCTAAACCGGCAGAAGAATCTTGGGATGCCTACGCACTTCGGTTTAATAATGCCGCCAATGAATGGTGTACGCGAGTGGATACTATGCTTAGCAATAGATCATTTTTTACACAGTCAGATCTAATTCATTTCCAGAGACTTGGAGTTATACATATGTTTAGAATGACTGGCCATCCAAATACCGATCACGCGTTCTCCATGCTCAGTCTTAAATTAGATCGGTTGCGTGAAATAATCGTCTTGGTGCAGCAAAGATCATGACGCAATAATTCCTGTTGTCCCAGGTAGCGCTAAAGATATGACATGAAATTTCTTTTTCTCGATGATAGCTACCAAAAGAACGCAAAGCTGCTAGGGCACGGAGGTTTCTGCGTTGATGCCGCGATACTCAAGGAATTGATTTCAGATATAACGGACCTGAAGCGACGGTATAAAATTCCGCAACGCGTAGAGCTAAAGTGGTCTCCTGACCCGCATCATTTTCTTCGCACAGAATTCAAATACAAACGGAACGACCTCTACAGAGAATGTATTGCCATCCTAGATAAATGGGATACACCGATTATTTGCTCAATCCATAGCATAAGCGATTGCTATGGGTACAAGCTGCACGGATGGGATTTAAACAATACTAAATTGTGGGCTGCCCAAGAGCAATTCAAATATATTTCCGAAAGGTTCGAGAAACCCTATCTTTCATCGACAAAAAGCTTTGGCTTAATAGTCGCCGATAATTTTGCTGATAAGGACAGTGAGAGGACTCTAATTCGAGAGCTATCGTCATGCTTGACACACGGAACGGAATATAATCGCTTCGAGAAGATATGTATGACACCTCTTATGGTGAACTCTGTTTACAATCTACCCTTACAAATTGCCGACATCGTAATAGGTATCATCGTTTCTTCTTTTGCCGACAATCGTTATGGTCTAGAGCTTTTCGATGATGTCGGAAAACTGTTTTTTAAAAATCCCCACGAAGGAGCCTTAAGCTTTGCTCAGACATTCGCGAGTAGTGTGATCGGATACGGCCTCAAAGTCTTTCCATCTGATTTGAAGAAAAAGGCACGGTCTCTGCTAAAAGAATTAGATAAAAAATACTTTTATACATCATCTGCTGGTTTGAGGGAGAGAAAGACCTAACCCCAAAAAAGAAATGGGTCGGGCACATTTTCTCGGAAGAAAATGAGCCAGACCCCGCCTTAGGATTCAGGCCGGACTTCGATGTTGAGGAGCTTGATTTTGCGGTGGAGGTGGGAGCGCTCGACTTTGAGGTCGTCGGCGGTTTTGGAGACGTTCCAGCCGTGCTCGCGGAGCTTCCGCCCGATGTACTCCCGCTCGAACGCCGCCCGCGCGTCGCGCAGCGACCCGTAGTCGAACGCCGACGGCACCTGCGGCGGATGGATCTCGCCGGACTGCCGCACCAGCGGCGCCACGTCCGCCCCCTGGATCTCGGCGCCGCGCGCCATGATCACCACCCGCTCGACGAGGTTGCGCAGCTCCCGCACGTTCCCCGGCCAGTCGTGCCGCGCCAGCACCTCCAGGGCCTCCGGCGTGAAGACGCGCGGGCGCAGCCCCTGCTCCGCCATGTTGACCTGCATGAAATGCTCCACCAGCGCGGGAATGTCCTCCCGCCGCTCGCGCAGCGGCGGCACGTCGATCTGCAGGACCGCCAGCCGGAAGTAGAGGTCCTCGCGGAACGCTCCCTTGCGGATCTCCTCCATCAGGTTCTTGTTGGAGGCCGCCAGCACCCGGACGTCCACCTTGATCGGCTTCGTCCCGCCGACCCTCTGGAACCGCTGCTCCTGCAGCACCCGGAGCACCTTGGCCTGCGTGGCGAGGCTCATATCGGCGACCTCGTCCAGAAAGAGCGTCCCCCCGTCCGCCAGCTCGAACTGGCCGCGCCGCGTCGCGGTCGCGCCGGTAAACGCGCCCTTCTCGTGCCCGAACAGCTCGCTCTCGATCAGCGTCTCGGGGATGGCCGCGCAATTGACCTCGATGAAGGGCCGCTCGGCGCGCGGGCTCTGCAGGTGGATCGAGCGGGCCACCAGCTCCTTGCCCGTCCCGTTCTCGCCGGAGATCAGCACGCGGCTGTTCGCCGGCCCCGCCATGGCGATCTGGTGCCGCAGCTCCTTCATCATCGAGCCATCGCCCACCATCTTGACGCGCCCGGCGGCCCGCTCCTTGAGCGACTGGTTCTCCTGCTCCAGCTTGCGCGCGTGCAGGGCGTGGCGGACCAGGAGCGTGACCTTGTCGAGGGAGAGCGGCTTCTCGATGTAGTCGTAGGCGCCGAGCTTGATGGCCTTGACCGCCGATTCGATGGAGCCGTGGCCGGACATCATCACGACCAGCGGACGCGGGCGCATCTCCATCATGCGGCGGAGCGTCTCGATGCCGTCGAGATCGGGCATCCAGATGTCGAGGAGCACGAGGTCGGGCGCGGGCTCCGCCCGCACGAGCCGGAGGGCGTCATGGCCGTCCTTGGCCGGCGAGACTTCGTAACCCTCGTCCTGCAGGATGCCGGAGAGCGCGTCGAGGATCGCCGCCTCGTCGTCCACGATCAGAATGTGGTTGGCCATGGCGGGCGCGTGGCTTAAGCCGGCAGCTCGATCGTGAAGATCGCCCCTTGCGGGGTGTTGTTGGCCGCGCGGATCCTGCCGTTATGGTCGGAAATGATGCGGTGCACGATGGCCAGCCCGAGGCCGGTGCCCGTCTTCTTCTTGGAGAAATAGGGCAGGAACAGATTCTCCTGGTCCCCCGGCTGGATCCCGACGCCCTCGTCGGCCACCTCGATCACGACCGTGCCCCCGCGCGCGTCGTGGCGGGTGGTCACCCACAGGGACCCCTTGCCGTTCATCGCCTGGACGGCGTTGTCGAACAGGTTGACGAACACGCGCTTGATCTGCTCGCGGTCCATCATGACCGGCGGCAGCTGCTCCTCGAGGCGGGTCAGGAACTGGACGTCGCGGTGCGCCCCCTTGTACAGCACGAGCACGTCGTGGAGCGCGTCGTGGAGCGACTGGCGCTCCAGGACCGGCACCGGCATCCGCGCGAATTTCGAGAACTCGTCCACCATCCGCTTGAGGCCGCTCACTTCCTTGACGATCGTCCCGGTGGCCTGGTCCACGATGTCCTTGAAGTCCGTCGCGCCCTCGAAGAACTTCTTGCGCAGGCGCTCGGCGGAGAGCTGGATCGGCGTCAGCGGGTTCTTGATCTCGTGCGCGATGCGCTGCGCCACCTCCTGCCAGGCGGCGGCCTTCTGCGCCTTGATGAGGGCCGACAGGTCCTCGAAGACCACCACGGCGCCCAGGCTCTGCCCCTTGTCGTCCCGCAGCCGCGACCCGTTCAGCCCCAGCGCCAGCACGCTCCCGCCCACCTCCGCCTGCCCCTCCCAGATCAGCGACTCCCGCTCCCCCGCGCGGATCCGCTCGACGAGGTCCGTGAACATGACCAGCCCCAACGGCTTGAAGACGTCGTTCAGGAGCACGCCGCGCATCTCTTCCCCCTTGAGGCCCAGGATGCGCTCGGCCGCGCGGTTGAAGGTCGTGATGCGCCCGGCGGCGTCCACCGACACGACGCCGCTGCCGACGTTGTCCAGGACCGTTTCCGTGTAGGCGCGCCGGCGGTCCAGCTCGACGTTGGACTGCTGCAGCGAGGTGTTCACCCGCTCGAGCTGCGCCTTGCTGGCCTGGAGGTCCCGGGTCATGCGGTTGAAGGAATCCACCAGCACGCCGATCTCGTCGTTCGCCTTGACGGTGATCCGGAAGTTGAGGTCGCCCGCGGCCACGGCCTTGGTGCCTTCCGCCAGCCGCTGGATCGGCACGGTGATCCCCTTGGCGATCTGGAAGCCGAACCACGTGCCGGACATGATGATCACGAGCGCGATCCCCACCACCAGCGCGATGTACTGCGCCTTGATCGGGTCCTTGTAGGTCATGGCCTCCTTGAAGTTCTTGTAGGATTGGGTGACGCCGTCCATCTTGGCCACGAGGGCCTCCGGCAGATACGTGTCCACCACGACGACGCCCCCCACCCGCGTCGGGTCCGACTCCGAGGGGATGGTCACCGCGGCCCGGATCAGGTCGCCGGTGTGAACGGACTGGAAGGACTTGACCTCGCCGCCGGCCAAGGCGTTCTCCACCAGCCGGTTCTGGGGATCGTCCAGCACGGCGAGCGGAATCTTGGGGTCCACCGACCGGGTCAGGACCTGCTTCGCCGGCGAATAGACCTCCACGCCGCCGACGCCGTACTCGACGCGCTTGCGCTGCATGGCCACCGCCAGCGTCTCCTTGTGCGCCGGCGCCAGCAGGTCGTCGGCATAAATTTCACGGCTGATCGCGCGCGCGGAGTTCAGCGCCACCACCTCGTGGCCCCGGCGATGCGCCTGCGCCACGTCCTGCGAATCCTTCAGCGCGTGCTCCACTTCCTGCCCGAACCAGTTGTCGATGCTCTCGGACAGCAGCTTGCTGGCCAGGCTCGCCATCAGCAGGGAGGGAATCAACGTGAACAGGACAAAGGCGGCGATCAGCTTGAACCGGAAGCCCGACCCCAGGACCCGCTGGCGCTGTTCGAAGTAGGCCTTGACCAGGTTGCGGGACAGCAGCAGGATCAGCACCACGAGGAGAATGACGTCCACGTTCAGGAGCGCCAGGATCAGGATGTTGCTGGGGACGAACGGCGTGGGCTGGGTCTGGTCGTAGTAGTGCAGGGTCAGCAGGACCATCGGGACCAGGAAGGCGAGCACGATCAGGACGGGGCGGAGATGCGACACCGGACGCTCGGCGTCCGGTCTCGGCCACGTGGTGGCGGGGCGATTTTTATTCACGACGGACATCGTCTCAACCGTCGATCCTGCGGGGATCGCTTTCAGCGGGAGCGGGCCCCGAAAACGCCCCGCCCGCGCCCACGATGCTGCGCTTCCAGGCGGACTGGAAGTCGGCGTAGGTGCCGCCCGTCACGTCCCGGATCGCCGCCGCGAAGTCCTCGGCCTTGCCCAACCGCGCCAGCAACGCGCGGACCGCCGTCTCGCCGTGGCGGGCCAGCAGATAGCGCACGGCCGCCTCGCTTTCCGCGTAGGCCAGCGGGATCTGCGCGGGCGGAAGGGCCATGAACGACCCGTGCAGCTCGTCGAGGGGAATCAGCCGGTCGGCCGCCCAACCGAGGCGCCGCGCCCGTTCCGTGCCGCGGCCTTCGTTGGCGACGGCGAGCCCCTCGCTGAGCCAGGTCGGCACGTTGCCCCGCGTCCGGGCGTGGACGAGCGCATGGGTGTACTCGTGCCGGAGGGTTTTGTCCAGGCGCTCATCGCGCAACGCCGCCCAGGAGACCGCCAGCCTGATCTGCCCGTCGAACAGCCCCTGGGCCCAGTGCGGGACGGACGCACGCGCCGGGAATTCCCCCTCCGTGTACAGCATGACCGGTACCCGGCGACCGGGAAACGTCCCGAGCCGGCGCCCGACGTCGCGATAGGCGGATTCCAACCGCTCAAGGAGCGCCCACACGAGGGCCGGATCTTCCCGCCCCTCGAACTGCATCGTGAAATGACGGCTTTCATATTTTCGGAGCTGCCGGGCGGGATCGGCGCCCGCGGCCGTGGCCGTGAGGGCCAGCACGGCCGCTGCAAGGATCAAGAGGCGCCTGGTTGCCATCACGCTAGGCTTTCGGCGCCTTGGCCTTCTCGACGAACTTGATGCGGAGCGCGTACAGCATCTCTTCCAGCAGGGTTTCTTCCTCTCCCGAAAGATTGCCCTTGGTCTTGGCCTCCAGCATCGTCAGGATGTCGATGATCTCCTGCGCATGCGCGAGATTGGGGGCCTGCTCGCCCTGGCCCGCACCCTGGCCGACGGGCTCGCCGAGAAACATCAGGGCGGACGTGCCCATCGAATAGATAAAGGACAGGAAATTGATGGGCGGGACCGGTTGCCCCTTGGGAGGCTCGGCTTGCGGCGCAGCCGGACGCGGCTTCTCCGGTTTGGCGTCCGCCTCGGCGTCGACTCCCCGACGATCCCGAATAATAAAGCCTTTTTCTTCCTCCGCCATGGTCCCCCCCAGTGCCTCCAAAATAACACACCAGGGCAGGGCAGAGCAATTTAGGGCCGCTCCAGAATGGAATTCACTTTACTTTCCAGTTCACGCATTGCGTATGCCGCCGCCTCCAGGGCCTTGAGGATATGCTCTAACTTGTCCTCAATGGACGCGGCCGTGCGCGCATTCGTCACGTGCCAAGGTATTTTTTCCGAGCTCATGGTGTTATCCTTCCTTGCTAGGAGTTTCAGGATTTGCTTGCGTCATAATTTTAGAGGAAGGAAATTGGGGGAGTAAAGCGTATAAATCCCGCAATTGAGATTCGATTTGCCCGCAGACGTCGGGTACAATCCGCGCCACCATGCCGGAAGATGCAGCCTTCCTCCAGGCGCTCCGCAACGGAGATGAAACCGCCTTTGCCGCGCTGGTAGACCGCTATCACGCTCCCCTCCTGCGCCTCGCCATGGCGTTTGTGTCCAGCAAAGCCGTCGCGGAGGAAGTGGTGCAGGAAACCTGGATCGGCGTGCTGGAAGGACTGGGCCGGTTCGAGGGGCGCTCGTCGCTCAAGACCTGGATCTTCCGCATCCTGACCAACCAGGCGAAGACCAGAGGCGTGCGCGAAAGCCGCAGCGTTCCCTTCTCTTCGTTAGGGCGCGACGAGGACGACCGCAGTGAGCCGTCCGTGGACCCGTCCCGATTCCAGGCATCGGGCTATTGGGTCGACCACTGGGCGTCCCCGCCAAACTCCTGGGACGAGGAGACCCCGGAGCGACTCCTCCTGTCCAAAGAATGCGGCCAGCGCATGGAGAAGGCTATCGAGGTCCTGCCCCCGGCCCAGCGGCAAGTGCTGGTCCTGCGCGACGTGGAGGGGCTGAACTCGGAGGAAGTCTGTAACGTCATGGGCATCAGCGAGACTAATCAGCGGGTCTTGCTCCACCGCGCGCGGTCACGGGTCCGGCGCGCCCTTGAGCGCTATCTCGAAGGAGACGGAACGAAGCCATGACGCGCGACGAGCTGAAGAACCACGTCATCGACTATCTGGCGGGCAAGGTCACGTGCAAGACCTTCACCGAGGCCCTCACCGACTACCTGGAAGGCAACCTGAGCCTCGTGGATCGGGTGCGGTTCCAAATGCACCTGGGGCTGTGCCTGGGCTGCCGCCGCTATCTCCGCCAGATGCGGCTCACGATTCACACGATGGGTCGATTGCCGGAGAAGCCGATCCCGCCCGCCGTCCGCGACGAGTTGATCCAGCGGTTCCGGACCTGGAAGAGCCGCGCGCCGTCGCCTTAGCGTTCAGCCAGCAAAGCCTGGATCTGTTGCTCGGTCTGGGCATACCCGCCTTCCCCGAACCGGGTGTAGCGGATGATGCCCTGCTTGTCGATCAGGTAAAAAGCCGGCCAGTAGCGGTTGCCGTACCGGTCCCAGGTCGTGAAGTCGTTGTCGATCGCAACCGCGTACCGAATGTCGTGCTCGCGGATGTGCCGCTTGACGTTCTCGATGTCGTACTCGTATTCGAATTCCGGCGAATGCACGCCGAGCACGACGAGCCCCTTGCCGGCGTACCGCCGGTGCCAGTCCTTCACGTAGGGCTCGACGTTGCGGCAGTTGTAGCAGCCGAAGGTCCAGAACTCGACGAGCACGACCTTGCCTTTGAAATCGGCCATGCGCCGGGGCTCGGAGTTGAGCCAGTTCTGGTTGGCGATCTCGGGCGCGGGACTGCCAACGCGCCCCTGGGACAGCTTCCTGATGACCGCGACCGTGACCACGGCCC
>JACXTT010002205.1_pt1 | contig 31236 bp, 33 predicted proteins | sample 9270951 | NCBI WGS metagenome assembly JACXTT01 (sample SAMN15532306, study PRJNA645909) | rock metagenome | isolation source: weathered quartz diorite | place: Puerto Rico | collected 2017-06-21
CGGCGGCTATTGGATTTATCAGCAGTTCAACGCCGTGGCGCGCGAAGTGGCGGACGCCGTGGCCAGCGGCAAGATCGAACAGAAGCTGCGCTTCCTGAAGCGGAGCTCTTCCAGCGGCACGCTGGCCGTAGTCGAACGGACGCTGCAGCGCGTCACGGAACAGACCGCCGACCGCTCCGAGCGCGCCGATCTCAAAGTGCGCGTGGTCGGCGACCGCAACACCGTTGCCGACCGCTACAAGGCGCTGGCGCCCACCATCGAGCTCGTCGCTGCCATCTTCCTGGTGGTGGTGCTGGTCTTTTTCCTGCTGAAGGAGCGCGAGCAGATCCGCGACAAGATGCTGCGGCTGGCCGGCCGCGCGCATCTCACCGTCACCACGCAGGCCATCGGCGAAACGTCGGAGCGCATCAGCCGCTATCTGCTGACCATCGCCTTGCTCAACATCTGCTTCGGGACTCTCATCGGCGTGGGGCTCTTTCTTCTCGGCGTGCCGCACGCGCCGCTGTGGGGCGTGATCGCCGGGCTGCTACGGTTCGTGCCGTACGTCGGCGCCGTGCTCAGCGCGGCGCTGCCGACTTTCCTCTCCATCGCCGTTTTTCCGAACTGGTACACGCCGCTCGCCGTGCTCGGACTCTTCGTGCTGAGCGATCAGCTCATCGGCGGATTCGTGGAGCCGATCGTGGTGGGACATCGGGTCGGCGTGTCGCCGATCGCGCTGCTCGTCTCGGCCATCTTCTGGGGATGGCTGTGGGGGCCGGTGGGGCTGCTGCTGGCCACGCCGATCTCCGTCTGCCTCACCGTCGGCGGCGAGTTCATCCCCGCGCTGCGCATCTTCTCCATCATGTTCGGCGCCGAGGATCCGCTGGAGGGCTACCTCAGTTTCTACAACCGCCTGCTGTCGCGCGACCGCACCGGCGCCATTGCCATCGCCGACCGCCACGCGGAGACGGACACGCTGGAGGAGATGTTCACCGATCTCTTCATCCCCACGCTGACCTTCGCGCAAGAGGAGCTGGAGCGGCGGCGGATCACCACGGCGAACGATCACTTCATCAAGGACGTCATCCGCGAGCTGATCATCCGCTTCGGCGACCGCAACGCCGGCACCATCGATCCCGACCGCCACATCGTCGCCGTCTCGGTGGCCGGCGAGCGCCTCTCCCTCGGCACGCTGATGCTCACGCAGTTGCTGCGCGCCGAGGGCTACGCCATCGACTACTTCACCGACCTGCCGGACGACGAGCTCCTGGCCTTCATCAATGAAGTGCGCCCGGAGGCGGTGTTCATCTCCTGCACGAACTCCGATCACCTCGAGCAGGGCTACCAGCTCATCCAGTTGATCTCGGCAGCATTCCCCGACCTGATGATCGTGGCCGGCGGCTCCGCGTTCGCGCGCGACCGGCAGAAGACGCTCGCCGTGGGCGCAACCTATGTGCCGTCGACGCTGGCCGAGGCGAAGGAAGACTTCCTCTCGCAGCGCAAGGCGGCGCGGCGCAAGTCTGCCCGCAGCATCACGTTCAGCGGGACGCGGCTGCGCGTGCCGCCCCCCGCGTAAGCCGTTGGCCGTTTGCCCTTGGCCGGGGCCTCCGGCTCGGTCAACGGCCATCGGCTAACGGCGAACTACCCCGGTGGCCAGCCGAAGTTCCGTCCGCCCAGCAGATGGAAATGGACGTGGAACACCGTCTGCCCGGCGGCCTCGCCGTTGTTGCCGACCACGCGGTAGCCGTCGGCGTTGAGGTGCAGCTCGCGCGCGATGCGCGCGGCCTGAATGATGGTGGTGCCGACGATGGCGGCGTCGCCTTCGGTCAGGTCGTCGAGGGTGGGGATGTGCTTGCGCGGAATGACCAGCACATGGGTGGGCGCCTGCGGGTTGATGTCGTGGAAGGCGACGACTTCGTCGTCTTCGTACACCTTGCGCGCGGGGATCTCGCCGTGCGCGATGCGGCAGAAGAGACAGCGATCATTTCCCGCCATGCGGCGATGATACGACGACGCGCGGAATCCCCGCGAGATCGTTGCGCACCTCGTCCACGTTGAAGCCGTGCGCGGCGGCGATCGCCCGCACCGCCTCCTGCTGCCCGAAGCCAATCTCGAGGATGACCATCGCCGCGCCGGCGGCGTGGAAGATCCGCTCGATCACTTCGGTGCCGCGCGAGCCCGGCGTCAGCGCGAGCCGTGGCTCGTGGTCGCGCACTTCCACCTGCAAACCGGCGACGTCGCTGCCGGCGATGTACGGCGGGTTGGAGACGAGGATGTCGAACGATCCGCGGATGGAGTCGAGGATGTCCGACGCCGCGAAGCGGACGTGCGACTGATGCGCGCGCGCATTGCGCGTGGCCACTGCGAGCGCGGCGGGGGAGAGGTCGACAGCGAAAACGCGCAGGTCCGTCCGCGCCCGCTCCAGCGAGATGGCCACGCAGCCGCTGCCGGCGCCGACGTCCATCACGCGCGCGCCGTGCGGCGCGCGGAGAATCGCCGTCTCCACCAGCAGCTCCGTCTCCGGTCGCGGAATGAGCACGCGATCGTCGACCGCGAGCTCGCGCCCGAAGAAGTCGCAGCGGCCGCGGATGTACTGCAGCGGCTCCCCCGCCAGACGGCGCGCAGCCTGCTCCTCGAGCGGCTGCGCGTCAATCGTTTCGTCGCCGTGCGCGAGAAGCCACGCGCGCGTGTGGCCGGTGGCGTCCTCCAGGAGCGTGTCGACGTCGCGCCGGTCGAGACCGCGGTGGCATAGCTGCGTTCGCAATTCGGCGATCGTTGTCATCCCGAGCGTCGCGAGCCCTCATCCGCCCCTTCGCCTCTCTCAGGGGCACCTTCTCCCGCTCTCGCGGGAGAAGGCCCATATGCGCCCTCTCCCGCGGTGCGGGGGAGGGTGGCCCTGAGCGCAGCGAAGGGCCGGGTGAGGGTCCGCTACCCTCGGGATGACAGCGGATAGGTGAGCTCGAGAAAAACATCCTCCAGCGCCCGATTGCTTTTCAACTCCGCGGTCTCCCCGCTGGCCACGATCCTCCCCCGATTGATGATGGCGATCCGATCGCAGACGGCCTCCGCAACCGACAGGGTGTGCGTGGTCAGGAAGATCGTCTTCCCTTCCTCCGCCAAGCGGCGAAAGAGCAGCTTGACCTGCTTCTGCGCCAGCGCGTCGAGACCGACCATCGGCTCATCGATGATCAGCAGCGCCGGGTCGTGCACCAGCGCGGAGACGAGCACCAACTTCTGCTTCATGCCGTGCGAAAGGTTTTCGATGCGCGCGTCCGCCCAATCGGCGATGTCGAAGTAGGCCAGCAGCTCCAGCGCGCGCGCCTGGCAGTCGCGCCATTCGCGGCGGTAGAGATTGGCCACGAACTGCAGCAGCTCGCGGCCGGTCAGTTTCTCGTACAGAAAAGGGCGGTCGGGGACATAGCCGGTCATGGCCTTGATGCGCAGGCCGTCCTTGACCACGTCGAGGCCGTCGATGAGCGCCACGCCCGAGGTCGGCAGGGAGAGGCCGGCCAGGATGCGGATGGTGGTGGTCTTCCCCGCCCCGTTGGGGCCGAGGAAGCCGAAGATCTCGCCGCGGCGGACCTCCAGCGAGATCGCGTCGACCGCCGTGAAGTCGCCGTATTTCTTTGTCAGATTTCGTACTTCGATCATTTCGGAGTGCGGCGGCAAAGCCGCCGCTTTGAAAGCAGCGCTTACGCGCCGCACTCCGAAAGGTATCATCCGCGCGGCGGAAAACCTTTCCGATATGGAGCCGTAAACCCGGATGGCTGAACGTGAGCAGCTCGATGATCGCGCGCTCGTTGCGCGCGTCCTCGAGGGCGATCGCGACCGGTTCACGGAGCTGGTGAAGCGCTATGAGAAGCGCGTCGTCAACTACGTGTACCGGATCACCCATCGTTACGAAGAGGCTCACGATCTGACGCAGGAGATCTTCGTTAAAGTGTTCATGGCCCTCGATCGGTACGATCCGAAGTACCAGTTCTCGACGTGGCTGTTCCGCATCGCGCAGAACAGCGCCATCGACGCGCTGCGCAAGAAGAGCATCGCCGAGGTGCCGCTCGCCAAGCCCGCCGGCGACGAGGAGCCGAAGGACCGCGAGTTCGCCGATACCGGCGTCTCGCCGTACCGCGCGCTGAAGAACAAGCAGCTCGCAGCGGCCATCGACCTTGCCGTCCTCGACCTGCCGCCCGACTACCGCGAGCTGATTCGGCTCCGTCACTTTGCCGAGCTGTCGTACGAGGAGATCGCCTCGATGAAGCGCCTTCCCCTCGGCACCGTGAAGAACAAGCTCTTCCGGGCGCGTAACATGCTCAAGGAATCGTTGGAAGGATTCGTGGAACCCCTATGAAGGAATCGTGCCGGCGGTACCTCGAGGATCCGGAGAGGCAGGCGACGCACCTCGCCGAGTGCGAGGACTGCCGCGCGCTCTTCGACACCCTCGGGATCGCCATCGACAACCGCCCGCTCGCGGCGGGCACGCTGCCGCTCGCTCCGTGGGAAGGGGCGGCGCACCGCCCCTGGCCGCTGGTGGCCGGCGGCGCGTTGCTCGTTCTGGTCGTGGCCGCCGCCGTCTGCCTTTGGGCGGGCGTGCCGCCGCTGCGCGTGATGCAGTCGTCGCTCAGCGCGATCAACGGCGCGCGGCTGACCATCAACACGGCCGCCGACGCGCTGCGCCAGGCCTCGACCGTGTGGCAGATCGCCTTCGGGTTTCTCTTCATCGCCGTCAATACCGCGCTCGTGCTGCTGCTGCGGCGCGCCCCCCGAGGAATCGATGCGTAAGGGACCGCGCGCCGTTCTGCTGCTGGCCATCGTCGCCGCCATGCTGGTGACGGCGAGCATCGCCACGCCCGCCGCGCTCGACCTCCGCCCGGCGGACCTCTCGCTCGCCGGCGGATTGGCCGTGCTGCAGCGGACCGCGGTGATCCTCTCGCTGCTGTTCGTCTGGCTGATCGCCGCGGTGGTGGTGACGCTGATGTCCGCGCGCGAGGTGCGCTACTCCTCGGTCGAGCTGCGCGCCAGCGCGCTGCACTGCTTCGCCCTCGGCCTGGTGGCGATCACCAGCTTTGTCTTGACGGCCATCGTCTTCAGCTATTTCCCGTCGGTGATCGGCGTGCCGCTGCTGATCGCCCTCGCCGTCTTCGCCATCGTCACCAAGATCTATGGCGCCATCGCGGTCTTCCACGCCCTCGGCACGCTGGTGGCCGGCGCGCGCTCGCGCCAGGCGCTCGACCGCCGGCGCTGGCTGCGCGGCGATCTGGCCATGGTCGTCGTCGGCGTGCTGATCCTCGGCGCCATCCGCCTCATTCCGGTCGTCGGCACGATCGTTTGGGCGCTCGCTTCAGTGCTCGGCGTGGGAACGGCGCTGGCCACCAGGTTCGGCCGCCGTGAGCCGTGGTTCCTGACGTGGCGGCCCGCGGAGAGCTGAAGCTCAACGCAGCCGCGCGGTCAAAGCCGAGCGCCTTCGAGTCTCCGAATGCGGCCATCCGAAAACACCGGTGAGCCACTGTCCCCGCCATCAACGACATCATTGTTGGGATGCCCAACCCGCGTAGGGACTACCCATGTGTCGGGAGGGCCAAAAGTGAAGAGCCGCTCGTCGGGGGGCCGCTATACTTGCGGAGCCCGCCGATCGGCGATTTCTCGCAGCGCTGAGGTGATCTATGGCTGCGCCTGGCCGTCCCATCTACCGCGCGGTTTTTGTATTCGTGCTCGCGCCGATCGGTGCAGCCGTCGTCGTTGCGGCGCTGCTGCTGTTCGGCGTGGCGCCGCGCTCCGTATTCTTTGTGGGCTTGGCCGTCAAATCGTGGCTTCACGCCCCGAATGCCGTGGGCGTGTTGGTTACCGTGTTTCTCTGGTGGGCGATCATCGCGACGGTGGGGCTGCTATGGGACAGACGCCGGCGGCGAAACACGACATGAGGGAGTTGCGCATTGCGAGCTGCGAGGCCCCCGTCCCCCTCGCAACGGGCAATACGCAACTCGCAACCCTACACGTTCTCCACCACCGCCCGCCCGAACTCGCTCGTCGACACCTTCGTCGCGCCTTGCATCTGCCGCTCGAGGTCGTAGGTGACCTTCTTCTGGCCGATGGTCTTGGCGATGGCGGTCTCGATGGCATCGGCGGCGTCCCACCACCGCATGTGGCGCAGCATCATCACCCCGGAGAGGATCAGCGAGCCGGGATTGATCATGTCCCTGTTCGCGTACTTCGGCGCGGTGCCGTGCGTGGCTTCGAAGATGGCCACCTCGTCCGACTCGTTAGAGCCCGGCGCCATGCCGAGGCCGCCGACCTGCGCGGCGAGCGCATCGGAGATGTAGTCACCATTGAGATTGGTGGTGGCGATGACCGAATACTCCGACGGCCGCAGCAGCACCTGCTGGAACATGTTGTCGGCGATGCGGTCCTTGATGACGATCCTGCCGCCGGCGCCGTCCCTGCCGACTTCGGACTCGGGGATGGTCACGTCCGCGAACTCGTCGCGCGCGAGCTGGTATCCCCAATCCTTGAACGCTCCCTCCGTGAACTTCTGGATGTTCCCCTTGTGCACCAGCGTGACGGAGTCTCGTTTCGCAGCGATCGCGTACTGGATGGCTTTGCGGATGAGGCGCTTCGATCCGAACTCGGAGACCGGCTTGATGCCGATGGCCGAGCCGGGACGGATCTTCGCGCCGGCGCGCCGCTCGACGACGTTGATGGCGTCGATCACCGCGTTCGCGCCGTCGGATCCCGCTGGCCACTCGATCCCCGCGTACACGTCCTCGGTGTTCTCGCGGAAGATCACCATGTTCACGTTCTCGGGATGCTTGACCGGCGAGGGCACACCGTCGAAGTAGCGCACCGGGCGCACGCAGGCGTAGAGGTCGAGCACCTGCCGCAGCGTGACGTTGAGCGAGCGGATGCCGCCGCCGACCGGAGTGGAGAGCGGGCCCTTGATGGAAACGCGGTAGTGCTCGATGGCGTCGAGCGTCTCCTGCGGCAGGTAGTCGTCGAACTTCTCCTTCGCTTTGTCGCCGGCAAAGACTTCCTGCCAATGGATCTTCTTCTTCCCGCCGTACAGCTTGGCCACGGTGCCGTCGATGACGTACTGCGTGGCGCGCCAGATGTCGGGGCCGGTGCCGTCGCCTTCGATGTACGGGATGATCGGGTCGTCGGGGACGTCGATCCGGCCGTCGCGGTAGTCGATTCGCGTTCCGCTCATAGCGCGGCGGACTTTACACAATGATGCAGCAGCACGTCACGCCGCCCTCGGCCTTGGCCAGCTCGGAGGCCTCGACGGTGCGGATATCAATGCCGGCGTCCGCGAGCCGCTCGTTCGTGCGGGGATTCGCCGCTGGCGCGATCACCACGTCGCCGAGCCGCAACACATTCGCGGCGAACGGCTCGCCGGGATCGACCGTGATGTGCGGCGCGAACGCGTCGACCCACTGCGGGTTGAGAAGCACGCGCGCATCGTCGATAGCGGTGACGGCCGACTTGAGGTGAAGGCAGCCGCGGAAGTCGATGACCTCGACGGGAAGGATGCCGGCGAGTTGCCGGATGCCTTCCTCGTTCGTGCGCGTCGATCGCCCGACGAGCCAGCGCTCGCCGAGGCGCAGGACGTCGCCGCCGTCGAGCGTGCCGGGCTCGGTGATGAAGAGGAGATCGCGGTAGTCGCGCAGCGCGGCGACGACATCGATGGTTTCCGCGCGACGAGACAGGGCGCCCGGCCGCGTGATGATCGCCACGTCGTCGGTGACGATGGCCGCGTCTTCCACGAAGACAGAGTCGGGCAGGTCAGCGCGAAGAGGCAGCCGACGTACGATGCAGCCGAGCTCCTCGAGCAGCGCCTCGTACTCCGCATGCTGCGCCGCGGCGCGCCCGACGTCGATCGGCTGGCGCGCGAGGTGCGTCAGCTCGCATTGCGCGAGGGTGGGTGGGATGGGGCGGGTGAGGGCTATGCGCACGGCGCGAGCCTATGTCATCCCTCGCTACGCTCGGGATGACACGAGCAGCGCGCGCAATGTCGCGAGGTTGCGCCGGTCCGACTCGTGCTCGACGCTCTTCGGCGTCTCGATCACTTTCGGGATGCGGCGGAAGCGCGGATCGTTGAGGACGAAGGCGAAGGCGTCGAGACCGATCTCACCTTCGCCGATGTGCTGGTGGCGGTCGACGCGCGAGCCGCACGGTTTCTTCGAGTCGTTGAGGTGAAAGGCGCCGACGTTCTCCTCGCCGACGAAGCGCTCCACCTCGTCCATCATCCGCTCGTAGCCGTCGCGCGTACGGATGTCGTAGCCGGCGGCGAAGACGTGGCAAGTGTCGATGCAGATGCCAACGCGCGACTTGTCATCCACCGCCGCGATGATCCGCCCCAGCTCCTCGAACGTGCAGCCGAGACACGAGCCCTGTCCGGCCGCGGTCTCCAGCAGCGTCACCGCGCGGAAGCTGGTCGCCGCGTGAATGGCGTCGAGCGAGCGCGCGATCTGATCGAGCCCCTCCCGCACGCCCGCCCCCATGTGCGCGCCGGGATGCAGCACTACCGCGTGGATGCCGAGACGCTCGGCGCGATCGAGCTCGTCGAGCATCGCCGCCGCGGCCTTGCGATGAAAAGTGTCGTTCGTCGTCGCCAGGTTGATCAGATACGAGGCGTGCGTCATCACCGGCGCTACGGTGCGCTTCGCGGCGAACTCGCTGCGGACATCCTCGGTCAGCGGCTTGCCCACCCACTGGTTCGAGTTCTTGGCGAAGATGGCGATGGCCGTGGCGTCGATCATTGACGCGCGCTCAAACGCGGTGGGCAGCCCGCCCTTAGTCGAAGTGTGCGCGCCGAGCAGATCGCCGGGCGCATTGGGGAAAGAGAAGCGGGACATGATTGGGAGTTGCCAGTTGCCCGTTGCTGCCCGTTGCAAGTTGCCAGCGGGCAACGGGCACTGGCAACGGGTCACTGTAGTCGGAAATTCACCGTCACCGTGTAGTACACATCAATCGGCTCGCCGCGATATGTCGCCGGCCGGAACCGCCACTGCGAGACCGCTTCGCGCGCCGATTCGCCGAGGCCGTAGGGGAGGCTCTTGATCACCTCCACGTCATCGATGGTGCCGTCGCGGCGCACGATGCCGCGCACCACCACCGCCCCCTCCACCCCCGCCCGGCGCGCCATCGCCGGATAGCGCGGGATGACGCGATCGATCTCCTCCGGCTGCATGCCCCCCGGCGGCACCGCGGCGTAGACGCCGCTGCGGTCGACCTCCGCGGGCACCGGCTGCGGCGCTGGCACTTCGGTCGTCAGAGGCTGCGGCATCGGCACCTCGGGCGGGGCTTGCGGCTCCGCCGAGGCCGTCGTCTCCGTTGGCGCCGGCGCTTCGGTTTTCACTTCGAGCTGCCGCGCGGTGGCGCTGACGTCGATGGCGTCGACGTCGGCGTAGGCGATCTCGCCGTTGTGATCGATGGCATAGAAGTCGTGGTCGCGGGTGTAGACGCGCACTTGCGTCTCCGCCGGAAGCTCGCCGATGATCGGATAGAAGATCCCCGGCCCGGCGTAGAGCGGCGTGCGCGCTGCGGCGATCGCGCTCAAGGCCGGCATCTTCTTGATGGCCTCGTAGCGCGCCAGGCGGCGCTCGCGCTCGGACGTGCGCTCCAGCGCGTTGCGCTCCCCCCATCCGGCCAGCCCTTCGTCGTTCTGCACGCGCACCCATGCGCCGCGATCCTCGAGCACGATCAGCTTCTCACCGCTGGTGGCCGTGGCGATCACTGGCGCGGTTGCCGTCGGCTGTGTGCGCAAGCGCAGCCGGAGCGGAAGGACGGAAAGCGTTTCCGACTGCGCGGGCGGTTTGGGCGGATGCTTGCCGCTGTGGAGAATGACCAGGGCGAGCAGGGCGAAGAAGATCACGCCGAGGACGATGACCACGATGAGGCCGCGAGTGTGCCGGGTCTGGGGATCGGTCATTACTTCTTCATCAGCGCGTAAAGAATGGCCTTCTGCACGTGCAGGCGGTTCTGCGCCTCGTCGTAGATGACCGAGCGCGGCGAGTCGATCACCTCGGCGGCCACCTCTTCGCCGCGATGCGCCGGGAGGCAGTGCATGAAGATGGCCTCCTTCTTCGCCAGCGCCATCACGCGCTCGTCGACCTGCCAGCCCGCGAAGTCGCGCCGGCGCTTCTCCGCTTCGTCTTCCTGTCCCATCGAGGCCCAGACGTCGGTGGCCACGACGTCCGCATCGCGCACCGCGACTTCGATGGAGTTGGTGACGATCACTTTCGTTCCGGCCGCGTGGGCATCCGCGGCCGCCATGCGGGCGATAGTCGGATCGGGCGCGTAGCCGGCCGGCGTGGCCACGGAAACGTCCATGCCCACTTTCGGCGCGCCGAACATCAGCGAGTGCGCCATGTTGTTGCCGTCGCCGACGTAGGCCAGCTTGCGTCCCTTCGGGTCGCCGAATTTCTCCCACGCCGTGAAGTAGTCGGCCATCACCTGGCAGGGATGCGAAAAGTCTGTCAGGCCGTTGATGACCGGCACGCTGGCGTACTCCGCCAGGTCGGTGACCGTCTTGTGGGCGAAGGTGCGCGCCATGATGCCGTCGACGTAGCGCGACAGCACCCGCGCGGTGTCGACGATCGGCTCGCCGCGGCCGAGTTGGATGTCGCGCGCGGAGAGAAACAGCGCGTGCCCGCCGAGCTGGAACATGCCCACCTCGAACGACACGCGCGTCCTCGTCGACGATTTCTCGAAGATCATGGCCAGCGTCTGCCCATCGAGCGCGCCGCGGTACTTCTTCGGATCGGCCTTCATGTCGCGGGCGATGTCGAAGATCTCGCGCACTTCCGCGGCGCTGTAGTCGTGAATCTCGATGAAGTCCTTGTGCCTCATTTGCGCGCGGATTCTACGTCGCGTACTCTCGCCGGACACAATGCAGAGTAGGGGCGCGCGGCAGCGCGCCCGGCACTCCGAGCAGGTCGGCGGGCGCACCGCCGTGCGCCCCTACATTTCGACATCCACTGGAGGTCACGTGATCCTTTCACCGCCGCGGCAGACGTTCCGGCAGACGTACACCACCCGCATGGCGCTGGCCGTGCTTCTCCTCGGAGCGGCCCTCGTGGTCTGGATGATCGCCACGGAGACGAAGACGGCATCACCCATTCCGTACGCCATCGAGGGAGCGCTCGTCGTCCTCACCGTCGTCTTCTGGATCATGATCGGGAAGACGGTGCTGACCATTCACGACGAAGGCGTGCGCCGCGCGTCGGTCTTCGGCACCAAAGAGCTGGAGTGGCACCAGGTGCGCGAGTATCGCTATCGCGTGGTGCCGGTGCAGGTGGGGGGATTGATCGGCTACATCGCGGTCGCCGCAGCGCGCAAAGCCGGCGGCCGCGCGGCCACGACCAATCTCTACCTCACGCTGGTTGGCGAGGACGGCACCAGGATCGCGGTGAGCTCCTTCTTCAAGAACGCCTACGACGCCGTGGGGACGATCCTCGGCGCGCTGCATCCGCTCATGCGCGTGAAGGTGGACTCCGAAGTCGGCTCAACTGGCGCCGTCTTCGGTCCGGTGCGCCTCAGCGCGCGCGAGCTGCAGTGGAAGCAGAAGGAGCCGGTGCCGCTCACTGAGCTGATGAGCGCCGACATCGCCGGGCAGAATCTGCGCATCCGCAGGAAGGGGAAGATGCTCAGCCTGGTCACGGTGCGATCGGACAAGGTGCCGAACGTGCTGCTGCTGCTGGAGACCATGGAGCGGCTCGGCGTCGGCGCCACGGGAATGCCGGTGGTCGATCCGCTGGCGCGCGTGAGAATGTGAGGCGATGACCTTCCAGGTGCCGATGAACGAGGTCGCCGTCACGGTGGCGCTCCTCGGCGTCGATCCCGCCGAGCACTTCATCTACTTGCACCCGTACTCCGAGCACCGCGACGGGCCGGAGACGATGAATGACTACCTCAACAGCAGCCGCTCGTTCTTCCCCATGCTCGCCGGCGGCGTGCCGAAGATGATCAACCGCGAGCAGATCCTCTGGGTAAAGTTCGAGAGGCTCCCCGACGTCGTGGAGCAGGAGATGACGCTGGTGGAGAAGCTGACCATCCTGGAGCTGGCGGACGGTACGCGCATCGAAGGCACGGTGCCGATCGACCGCCCGCGCGAGCAGTCGCGCATCTCCGACGTGCTCAATGATCCGCACGAAGCATTCCTCCGCATCGATGACGAGAGGGAAACGTACTACGTCAACAAGCGATTCATTCGGATGGTCATCCCGAGGTGAGTTGAGCGTTGCGCGTTGCCGGTTGCGAGCGGCTGTTCGCAACGCGCAACTCGCAACGCGCAACTATCGGGACTCTTCCTCAATCTTGATCAGGTGCGCCCGAATCTGGATCTCCGCCGCACCGTGCAGGCCCGGATCGAGATCGGGATAGATGAGTTGGCGCATCTCGGCGGGCGTGCGCGCGCCGGCGGCAAGCGCGGCGAGCACCTGCTGTTCGCGCTCCAGGCGATGGGCGATGTACTGGTCGATGAGCCCGACGGCGTCGTCGCGCGTCGGGCCGTGCGCGGGGAAGATACGCCGCGGCGCGCGCGCGCGCAGCCGGCGCAGCGAGCGGATGTAGTCGCCCATGTGGCCGTCGGGAGGAAAGATGGTGGTCGTGCCGCTGCCGAGGATGGTGTCGCCGGTGAAGAGGTCACCGTCGGCGGTGAGGTAGCAGACGTGCTCGGTGGTGTGGCCGGGTGTGGCGATGACTTCCAGACCGCCGACCACGTCGCCGTCCTGCACAATGCCGTCGGTCTCATCGAGCACGCCGCGCGGCGCCACGATGCGCGCGCCGGTGCGGCGCTTGAGCGGAACAGCGGCCGGCGCGTGATCGCCGTGGCGATGGGTGATGAAGATCGTGTCCAGCTTCGGCATCGCCGCGACGATGGCATCGATGTGCGACTCGATCGCCGGGCCCGGGTCGAGCACCGCGTTGTCGTCGATGAGATACGTGCGCGTGCCGTCCAGCGTGAAGGGACCGGGATTAGGCGCGGTGATGGAGCGGATGTGCATTTGAGTTGTGAGCTGCGAGTGGCGCAACACGCAACGCGCAACTCTAATCCAGCACGATCCTCTTCTTCCCGCTGACCATCAGCAGTCGCGGCCGCGTGGTGGGAATGGTGGCGCCGCGGCGCGCATCGAGCAGCTCGCCGGCCGAGGCGAAGCCGGCGATGGCTTCGAGGTTCTTCATCGTCGGAAAGACGATCTCCAGCTTCTCGATGGCCTCGGAAGGTGCGATCCACGTCACGTCGACCGCTTCGTTGTCGTCGACCGTCGCCGCGGCGCCGTCGTCGGCGGGCGCCAGGAAAAAATAGGTGTCGAACCGTTTCGACACTCCCTCCGGCGTGATCCACCGCGAGGTCCAGACCAGGCGCTCGAGATCGACCGGCGACTCCTCGGCCACGGCGGCGAAGGTCGTCTGACCGGCCAGCAGCGCGCGGCGCTTCGCTCCCGCATCGCGCAGCGGCGCGCCGAGCCAGATGCCTGCCTCTTCGAACAGCTCGCGCGCCGCGGCCACGCGCATGGTGTCGAGCGCCGACCCGCGCGCGTCGTCCGGATCGACCATCCCGCCGGGGAAGACCCACGCGTTCGGCACGAAGCTCGACTTCTCATGCCGGCGGATCATCAGCACCTGCAGCGGATCGTCGCGCAGCAGCATCACGCTCGCCGCGGGGATGGGGGTGACCTCAGTCATGTTTGCACTGCCAGCCAACCCACTCCTCGCCGCCGGGGCCGCGCTCCTTCTTCCAGATGGGGACCGTCTGCTTGATGCGATCGATCACCATGCGGCAGGCCTCGAAGGACTCCGCGCGATGCGGCGAGGAGCAGACGATAGCGATCGACGTGTCGCCGACCGCGAGGTGACCGAGGCGGTGAAGCACGGCGAGGGCGACGTCGGGGAAAGCGCGCCGGACGTCGTCGATCACGCGCGCCATCTCCTTCTCCGCCATCGGCAGGTAAGCCTCGTAGACGATCGACTGCACCTGCTTCCCCTCGTTGTGGTTGCGCACCACGCCTTCGAAGAGGACGTACGCGCCATCGCTGGGACGGACGACGCTGCGCACCAGCGCCGCGGAGTCGATGGTTGCGTCGGTGAAATAGCTCATCCGCCCGCCACTGGAGGGATGAAGGCGAGCTCGTCGCCGTCGCGCAGGACTTCGTCCGCGTCGACGTAGCTCTCGTTGACCGCGGTCATCGGCTGCACATACTCGGCCAGCGCGCGGTGCTCGTCGCGCAGGCGGCGCCAGACGTCCTCGGCGCGCGTCCCCTCGGGAAGCTCCAGAAGCTCGTCGCGTTTCCCGATAACATCGCGCAGCACGGCGAAGAAGAGCAGGCGCACCTTCATCGCAGGGCATTCTGACATGACACGATTCGATGCGGAGACGACGGTGGGACGGGCGCTGCAGATGCACCCGGCCGCGCAGTGGGTCTTCGCCTCCTACCGGCTCAGCGGCTGCTGGAACTGCGCGAGCTCGCCCGACGAGACGCTGGCCGAGGTGGCGGCGGGGTATGGGTTTCCGCTGAAAAAGTTCCTGGCCGACCTGAACGGGTTGCTGGGTTGCTCGGTTGCTGAGGACCCCAGCAACCCAGAAACCTAGCAACCCAGCAACCCGGTCTAGACCCCAATCTGGCCGGCAATCTCTAACAGCGCCTCCCGAACGAAGGCGATGTGCTCCTCCAGGTCCACGCCGAGCTCGGCGGCGCCGTTGTAGATGTCGTCACGGCTGACACTGCGCGCGAAGGCCTTGTCCTTGAGCTTCTTCTTCACCGACGACGGCTTGACGTCCGCCATCGACTTCGACGGCTGCACCAGCGCGCATGCCACCAGAAACCCGCACAGCTCGTCGCAGGCAAACAGCGCCTTGGCCATGGCCGTGATGCGAGGCACGTTCGTGTATGGCGCGTGGCCCATGATCGCTGTGCGCAGCTCCTCATCGAAGCCCGCTTCCTCCAGGATCTTCGAACCGACATACGGATGCTGGTCGGCGTTGGGGAACTGCTCGTAGTCGAAGTCGTGCAGCAGGCCAGCCATCCCCCAGCGCACCGGGTCCTCGTCCGGCGCGTATTTGCGCGCGCACGCCTTCATGGCCTGCTCGACGGCGAGGGCGTGCTTTCGCAGGGAGTCGGACCTCGTGTACTGGTGGAGGATGGCGATGGCGTGGTCGCGCGTTTTGCTCACGTCAGATTTCAGTTTATGGCAGCCATCGGAGTTTACGCCGCGCGAAGCGCGGCGTCATCGGAACCACTGGCAGCGCGGTTGTTCCGATGATCCGGTCGCTATCGCGACGGGATAAACCGGACCGCCCGCCAGGCCGCAGGCGAAAAGAGCGATGGGTACGATTTTGCACATGGCGGTAGGTCAGATTTGCAACCGTTGAGCCAGAGACCGCAATTTTTGCCGGGCTGGTCATTTAGGGCCATCACCGGCGCGCGTAAGTAGAAGGCATTGAATTCAGGAGATTTCCCCGCGCCGGCGACGCGCTATCCGCTCACGCTCGCGCTTGTTATTCAGACTGGTCTGCATCATGCACTAGGAGGAGGCACGATGAATCAGGTTTCGACAGACTCGAAGCCTTTGAAGCGCGGGTCCCGTCTCTCTTGCCTGCGCTCAGTGGCCGCTGCGGGCTCCCTCCTCACTTATTGGACCGATTTTGGACGATTATTCACAAAGCTTCCTTGAATCCTGCCAACTGGCCGCAGCGGTCCAGCCTCGATGTACCACTCAACGGAGCCGAAAGGCTCCGTTGGTGCTTCAACGCCAGTCCTGAGTGCTGAGTCCTGAGAAAACCTGGCGAGCGGGAGTCAGCACTCAGGACTCGGCACTCAGGACTTCTATAATCCGCCCCCGTGCCGAAACGCCCTTCGCTCTTCCTCGTCGACGGCTCCAACAACGTCTACCGCTCCTACTTCGCCATCCGCGGCTTGACCAACTCGGCGGGGCTAGCCACCAACGCGGTCTACGGCTTCACCACCGTGCTGCGCAAGCTCCTCAAGGATCACGAGCCCGACTGCATCGCCGTCGCCTTCGACATCGGCTCGGCGAAGACCCGCCACGAAGCCTTCCCCGACTACAAGAAGGACCGCCGCCCGATGCCGGACGATCTCGCCGTGCAGCTTCCTTTCGTCAACGAAGTGCTCGACGGGTTCCGCATCCCGGTCATCGGCGTGGAGGATTGGGAGGCGGACGATCTGATCGGATCGCTGGCCTGCACCGCGCGCGACCGCGGCTACGACGTGGTCATCGCCACCTCCGACAAAGACTTTTTCCAGCTCGTCGGCGACGGCATCAAGCTCTATCACACCGGGCGTGAGGTGCTGTACGACTCCAAAGGCGTGGAGGAAGCGTTCGGTCTGGCGCCCGAGAGAGTCGTCGACGTCATGGCCATCTGGGGCGACGCCATCGACAACATACCCGGCGTCCCCGGCATCGGCGAAAAGGGAGCGAAGGCGCTTATCAAGCAGTACGGATCGCTCGAAGGGGTCTACGAGCACCTTGACGAGCTGAAGCCGGCACAGCGCAAGAAGCTCGAGGAGAACCGCGAGAAGGCCTTCCTGTCGCGAGAGCTGGCGCGCATCAAGCGCGATCTCGAGTACGAGATCGACTTCGACACGCTCAAGCGGCAGGAGCCCAACCGCGCCAAGTTGCACGACGTCTTCTCGCGCCTGGAGTTCGCCTCGCTGATGCAGGAGTTCCTGCCGGAGCCGCCGCCGGTGGAGCGCGAGATCCTCACGGCGACCAAGGCGGGCGACGTCGACGACTTCGTGCGCGGCGCGAACGAGGTGGCGGTGTGGTTCGAGTCGTCGACGCCCGACGGCTTCGACGAGCTGCTGGCGGCCTCGCTCTCCGTGCGGCCGGCCGCGTCGCTCATCGTCCCCATCGCCGAGAGCCTCGGCGGCACCGGCAAGATCGATGACGCACTGAAGCGCCTCCTCACTTCCGACCGCCTATTCGTCGCGCACGACATCAAACAGCAGTTCCGCCGTCTCGCCGCCAACGGCTGTCCGCTCCCGCGCCGTTTCGCCGACACCATGATCATGTCCTACGTGATCAATCCCGGCCTGCCGTCGCACGAGCTGGGCAACATCGTGCGCGACCGCCTCAAACAGGACGTGCTCTCGCGCAAGGACGTGGCCAAGACCGCGCCGCTCTTCGCGCTCGATCACGAGATCGGCGCCACCGCGCTCGGCGCGTACCAGCCGTACCTCGGCGAAAAGTCGGAGGTCACCGTCGCGCTGAAGAACGTCCTGGAGCCGGAGCTGAAGCGCGATCCGGCGCTGCAGAAGATCTACGACACCATCGAGCTGCCGCTGATCCCCGTGCTGGCGCGCATGGAGGAGCGCGGCATCCGCATCGACGCGCCGCTGCTGCGCAGCATGAGCAACGCCATGGGCGCGCAGCTCGCCGAACTCGAAAAACAGATCTATGCCGAGGCGGGGACGGAGTTCAATATCAACTCGCCGCAGCAGTTGGCGCACATCCTCTTCGAGAAGCTGCAGTACCCGGTGATCAAGAAGACCAAGGGGACGAAGGCGTACTCGACCTCGGTCGACGTGCTGCAAGAACTGGCGACACACGGCTTCGCGGTGCCGCAGCTCATCCTGCAGCACCGCGAGCTGCACAAGCTGAAGTCGACCTACATCGACGCGCTGCCGCAGCTCGTGGCGGCGGACGGCCGCGTGCACACCTCGTTCAACCAGGCCGTGGCGGCGACGGGACGCCTCTCGTCATCCGACCCCAACCTGCAGAACATCCCCATCCGCACGGAGACCGGCCGCGAGATCCGCAAGGCCTTCATCGCCGACGAAGGCAACGTGCTGCTGGCCGCCGACTACTCGCAGGTGGAGCTGCGCATCCTCGCGCACATCTCGCAGGACGCGTCGCTGATCGAGACCTTCCAGCGCGGCGCGGACATCCATCGCGCCACGGCCTCGAAGATGTTCAACGTGGCGGAGAACGAGCTGACGCACGACCAGCGGCGCGCGGCGAAGACCATCAACTTCGGCGTGCTTTACGGCATGTCGGCCTTCCGCCTCTCGAACGAGCTGAACATCTCCGGTACGCAGGCCAAGGAGTGGATCGAGGCTTACTTCGCGCGCTATCCGAAGATTCAGGAGTATCTCGACCGCACGCTGGAGGAGGCGCGCAAGAGCGGGAAGGTGACCACGCTCTTCGGGCGCGTGCGGTACATCCCGGAGATCCACAACAAGTCCTTCACCGTGCGCGGGAACGCGGAGCGGATGGCCACCAACGCGCCGATTCAGGGGACGGCGGCGGACATCCTCAAGCTGGCCATGATCGCGCTGGACGAAAGACTTCCGCTGGATGCAAAGATGCTGCTGACCGTGCACGACGAGATCGTCATCGAGGTCCCCGAGTCGCGCGCCGCGGACGTGGCGGGAATCATGAAAGAGACGATGGAGAACATCTATCCGCTCGCCGTGCCGCTGGCCGTCGACACGCGGTGGGGACGAAGTTGGTACGAAGCCAAGGACTGATCGGGATTGCCGCGGCGGCCGCGATTTGCGCTGCGTGCAAGCCCGCCCCCACCCCCGGCCGACCCGCCGCACACATTCCGAAGATCCGCGCGACCGTTGTCACCATTCAAACCACGTTGCAGCCGCAGAACAAGACTTTCACGCACTGGCTGGTCATCGCCGGCGGCCGCGCGCGCAGCGGCGACGAAGTCGACTCCTGGCGCCTCTTCGATCTGAACAAGCAGGAGGTGACCTTCGTCGACGACGTGGCCAAGACGTTTCGCGTTGTGCCGCTCGCCGCGCTCATCGAGGAACGGAGGACGGCGCTCGTCGCGCCGCTACCGGCCCCACTGCCACGCGCGGAGGTGGAGGCCACCGGGGCGAAGCGCGTGCTGCAGGGTGTGGAGGCGTCGGAGCGCGTGGTGCGGCTGGGTGGATACGAGCGACACCTCTGGATCGCCACGCATCCAGCGCTACCCGCCGATTTGTTCGCCATGATGCAGGCCAGCGTCCCGACGTCGTCGGTGTTGGCCGGCGTGGCGCGCGTGGCGGACGAGGCGCTGATGTCGCTCGATGGCTTTCCGATGCTCGACCGCACCGAGCTCGCCTACGCCAACAGGAAGCTCATCGTCGAGCACAGCGTGATCAAGATCGAGCAGAAGGACGTGCCGGCTTCTTGGCTTGCGGTATCTGCTGGATATTCGGCTTTTGGTTTATCCCGCGGCGCAGCCGCGGGATCATCCGAACCACCGCGCCTGAAGTAGCTCTTAGCGCGGGTGTTCCGCTGATCCCGTCGCTGCGCGACGGGATAAACTGAGAAACCAAACTGAAGAGCAAACGGATCAAAGCACAAGCCGCGAATCCCCCACGCGCCGAGTGACCCCCTCGCGATCGAACCACTCCAGCAGCGGAATGGCGATCTTGCGCGAGAGGCCGAAGAAATCCTTGAACTGCCCGACGTCGATGGTCTCTCCCTTGCGCGACGCCATGCGTTCCCGCGCCCCCGCCAGCGCAGCGCGGTGCACATAGATCCCTTCTGCCAGCCGCACCAGCGTTCCCTGCTTGACCAGAAAACTGACCACGCCTTCGATCACCTTTGCCTTCTGCGTCCGCTCGTTGATCAGCTCGGAGACCGGCGGCGGCTGCAGGCCGGCGTCGGCGAAACGCTGCTCGATCGAGCGCGCCAGCTCCCCCTCCGCGCCTCCCAACTTCTTCGACCGGCCGGGGACGTCGAGCGCGTCGCCCTCGACCGTGACGATCTTCTCGCGCGCCAAATCCTGCAGCAGGAAGTTGACGAGCTGCGGGTCCGCGCCGTGCGGCAGCAGCTTCTGCACGAACTCACCCTTCGGCACATTGAGCGCCATCCGGTTGTCCTGGAAGTAGCGCTGCAGAAACTCCATGGCGCGGCGGCGGAAGTCGGCGAGGACCTCGACGTGAATCCATCGTTGGCCGCCCGTGTCGATGAGGCCCTCACCTCCGCTTCGCGGGCCCTCTCCCGCTGACGCGGGAGAGGGGCGCTGTGGCCGACCTTGTCCCTCGCCCGCGTGAGCGGGAGAGGATGGCCGAAGGCCGGGTGAGGGTTTGAGATCCTTGCTCAGCGTCTCCACCCGCACTCCCGTCCGCGCCTGCACTTCATGCACCGTCAGCCCGCGCAGCCCTTCCAGCTTGGCCATCAGCTCCACGCGCTGCGAGAGCGTGCCGCCGGCAAGAACCTCCAGCAGCTCGGGACGTGTGCCGCGGCTCAGCTTGGGGAGATGCGCGTCGAGGATCACGCCGCCGCCGACGGTCAGCGCGGGCGAATAGCGGCGGATGACGAAGCGGTCGCCGGCGACGGCAACCACGGGAGATTCCAACCGCACCTGCGCGAACGCGCTGCCCTCCGGCTTGAGCTCCGCCGTCTCATCGATGAAGCGCACGCTCCCCAGCAGTTCGGCCGAGAGGTGATGAAAACGGATCCGCGTCTGCTCTTTGAGCGGCTTCGCGTCGGCGAGCAGCTCGATGCGCACGGTGATCACCTGCGACGTCCGCAGCGTGTTCGGCGGCACGAGCTGCTGCCCGCGATGCAGTCGCTCGAGCGGGATGTCGGCGAGGTTGATCGACGTCCGCTCGCCGGCGGAGGCGAATTCACGCCCCTCGCCGTGCACCTGAATGTTGCGCGCGCGGCTGCGGTCGCCGCCCGGCAGAACCTCCACGTCGCTCTCCACGTTCAGGCGGCCGGCGTACGTCGTCCCGGTGATCACCGAGCCGAATCCCTTCATGGTGAAGACGCGGTCGATCGGCAGGCGGAACACGCGCGTGGTGGCATCGCGGTCGTCCGCTTCGGCCACCGAGCCGACGATCGCCGCGCGCAGCGCCTCGAGCCCCGCGCCGGTGACGCTCGACACCGGCACGATCGGTTTGCCTTCCAGGAAGCGGCCGGCGACTAGCTCCTCCACCTCCAGGCGCACCAGGTCGATGATCTCCGGATCGACCAGATCGCTCTTGGTGATGGCCACCACGCCGGTGCGGATGCCGAGGAGCGTGCAGATGGCGAAGTGCTCGCGCGTTTGCGGCTTGATCGACTCGTCCGCGGCGACCACCAGCAGCGCGCTGTCGATCCCGCCGACGCCGGCCAGCATGTTCTTGACGAACCGCTCGTGGCCGGGGACGTCGATGAAGCCGATCTGGTAGTCGTCGGTGAACCAACTGGCGAATCCGAGATCGATGGTGATGCCGCGCCGCTTCTCCTCGGGGAGGCGGTCGGTGTCCACGCCGGTCAGCGCCTTCACCAGCGCGGTCTTGCCGTGATCGATGTGGCCGGCGGTGCCGACGACGCGGCGCTTGCGGGGCATTTTTTTGGAGTTTATCCCGCGCCGCCGGCGCGGAATCAGCGGAGGGACCGCGCGATCCGACGCGTCGAAAAGGACAGGTAGCGCGGTGGTATCGCTGATCCCGCGTTACGCGCGGGATAAACTGCCTACACGTTCGGCGCGAAGATCGCGTGCGCCTCGGCCAGCTCCACCTTCGGCTGCCCCTGAATCCCCGCCTTTTGCGTGCCGGCCGTGAGGCGCTCGCGCACGAAGCGGTCGAAATCGGCCGCCGACTCCCACAGGTCGAAAACGTGGAACCCGTCCTGGCCGAACCACGCCGTGTGAAACTTCGCGCCAACGGGGTGGTCGCCTTCCCAATTCACGTCGCGGCGAACCTGCTCGTACTGCTCCTTCGTCACTTCGGGCCAATGCATCAGCATCACCGTTGCCATCGCTGCCTCCGTTTTCAGGAGGCTCTACGGTTTACCGTGGCATTTGGATGTCATCCCGAGCCGGTTAACGGCGCAAGAGGGGCCGGTGTTGGAATGATGAACCATATGCTTAGGGTGCGGTCCGCAGACGAGGCCGTCGATGCGATGGTGCGCAGTACGAGCCCGATCCCGAGCATGGTCCCGGAAGACCGAAGTCGCTTTGGTGAGGCACACGATCACGAGTCGTGTTCGCGATCCCGTTTAGAAGAGTCCTTAAGGCCAGGTCTTCCGCTGCGGGTCCGCAAAAAAACTTCATTTTGCGGAGAGTGATTAATGACAAAGCGACCCCGGATCCTCCGGTCCAAGCGACAGATAATCGGTGATTTGCAGGTGGTCAACCCAGATGCGGCAGGAATCGACGCCGGATCGGAAGGGCACGTGGTGTCGGTGCGTGAAGATCGAGCAGAGCAGTCCGTGCGGACCTTCGGTACATTCACCGAGGATCTTCACGCGTTAGCCAACTGGCTGATCAGCTGTGGAGTGAAGACGGTGGCGATCGAGGCCACGGGAGTGTACTGGGTGCCGCTGTACGAGATCCTCGAAGAGGGTGGCCTCGACCCGAAGCTGATCGACTCGCACAGTATCGGCCGGCGAAACAAGAAGACAGACGTGCTCGACTGCCAGTGGATCCGCCAGTTGCACATGTACGGTCTGCTTGATAGTGCCTTTCGTCCGAGCGCAGAGATGCTTCCGCTGCGAGCGCTCAATCGTCAGCGAGAGATGCTGATCCGGTACGCCTCGGATCACATCCGGCACATCCAGAAGGCTCTCGATCTGATGAATGTGAAGCTCCACCTGGTGGTCTCCGACACGGTAGGGGTGACAGGGATGCGCATCCTGCGAGCGATCATCGAAGGCAAGCGCGATCCGAAGCAGTTAGCAAAGTTACGCGACCGGAGTTGCCAGAAGTCAGAAGCGGACTTCGTGAAGGCTTTGATCGGCAACTACCGTGACGAACATCTGTTCGCGCTCAAGCAGGCCGTGGAGCTGTTCGACACATATCAACAGAAGGTCAAAGAGTGCGACGCACAACGGGAGGTTGTCTTGGCTGCGTTCGTGAAAGTGGCCGACGCCGCAGAGTTGCCACCAAAGCCGTCCAAGTCACGCCGAAAAAACCAGCCTCACTTCGACGCGCGGAGGCTGCTTTACCAGATGGTCGGCATCGACCTGACTGCCACCGATGGACTCGAAACCTCGTCTGTGCTGACCATCATCGCCGAAACGGGGACCGACATGTCGCCATGGCCGAGTGGCAAAGACTTCGCCGCCTGGCTGGCTCTGAGTCCCAACAACCGAGTCACTGGCGGAAAGCCAATCCGAAACAAAGCATTGGTCATTCGACCCAATCGTGCTGCTCAGGCCTTCCGTCTTGCTGCCCAGACTCTCGAACGTAGTCAGTCCGCGCTCGGCGCTTTCTTCCGAAGAGTCCAATCACGCCTCGGTCGTGCCGGAGCCATCAAAGCCACAGCACACAAGCTCGCCCGCATCTTCTACGCCATGCTCAAACACAAAACCGCCTATCGAGACCCAGGCGTCAACTGCTACGAACAGCGCTACCGCGAACGCCTGCTCACATCCTTGCAACGAAAAGCCGCCGCCCTCGGCTTCCTCCTCACTCCAATCCAGGAGGTTCATTAGAAGCGTGAGCGAGGGATCGGTGTGGACGGGCGGCGCGCTTCCGATGCCTTCGTGCGCCGCCCACCCACACCGATCCTTCGCTCACGCTCAGGATGACAGGCGGCCCGCGTACACCTCTTTCAACTGCGGCGGCACCTTCCCGCCGATCCCCAGCTCCTCCCTGAGCTCCGCCGCGTTCACCGCCGCCTGCCCGCGGAAGTGATTGTTGGTGATGACGTACGTCTCCTTCTCGCGGGCCATGTTGCGGATGCGCTCCACCCACGGCGCCAGCTCTTCCTTCGAGTAGAGGTAGTTGTAGCGCTCCCACGACTCCGCGTGCGCGAACCACTTCTCGTAGTTGCGGCCGTGCAGGCGGACGTAGCCCACCGGGCCGGTGACGGTCGCCGCGGGCTTGACCGACTCGTGGAAAAGCGGTTGGTCGACGTTGACCCAGGCCACGCCGCGCTGGTCGAGAAAGCGGAGGAACTCGTCCGCTTGAAACGACGCGTGGCGCACCTCCAGCGCGAGCGGATAGTCGCGGAAGTCGGCGAAGAGGCGCTCCAGGCGCTCGCGCGATTCGGGCGCGTCCTTGAACGACCAGGGGAACTGCAACAGGATGGCGCCGAGGCGGTTGGCATCGGCGAGGGGATCGAGGTAGTGGCGAAAGGCTTTGACGTCATCGCCGCCGAGCTGCGAGGGATCGTGCGTGAAGCCGCGGTAGATCTTCGTGGTGAACTTGAAATCGGGATTGGCGGCCACGCGGCGCACCCAGCTCTTGGCGTGCGTCGGCGGCGGGATGCGGTAGAAAGGCGAGTTGATCTCGATGGTGTCGAAAAACGACGAGAGGTAGGCGAGGTGATCGAAGCGTGAGCGGTGCGGAGGGTAGACGGTTCCCTCCCAGTCTGTGTAGCTCCACCCTGCCGGACCTATGCGAATCGGATGTTCCATTTCTGGCGATCAATAGGTTGACATTCTTATTTTGAGCACCGCGTAATTCGTTGCGGTTGCTCGGCTTCTATGCTAAAACCCGAGCCATCGAGCACAACATGCGCACTCCAGGACAACAGTGTTTGGAGGACGTGTTTTGTTCGTTCGCGGAAGGGGGCTGGTCGACACATCCCATATCGTAGTGAAAACGTTTCGCGGGGAGAGCGTCGCGGCACCCCGCTCGTGTTTCTGCGCTGCGGCACCATCAGTAGTTCTTCAAGAGGAAACTTAGGAGATCAAGGTTCATGGATACGTTTAACGACAAAACCCTTGCTTGCGTCGATTGCGGTCAGGATTTCGTGTTCAGCAAGAACGAGCAGGCCTTCTACGCCGAGCGTGGTTTTACCAACGAGCCGAAGCGATGCAAGAACTGCCGCGACAAGCGCAAGATGGCGCGCGACGGCAACGGCGGATCGCGCGAGCGCCAGATGGTCAGCGTGACCTGCGATAGCTGCGGCGTGGCGACTGAAGTCCCCTTCACGCCCGTCAGCGGAAAGCCGGTGTATTGCCGCGACTGCTACAACCAGCGCCGTTCGTCCAGCCGGCCGTCGAGCTGGGCGTAATCGGCATCCATCGAGACTTCAACGGCGGCTTTTCAGGCCGCCGTTTTATTGTGTAGCGGCGGCCGCTTCGGCCGCCGGCGCCCGAAGCGGGCGCCGCTACACTTTCGGCTACAATCCCGCCGCCTTGACCCGCCCCCTCCCGAAAACCGTCGACAATATCCTCGATCTCATCGGTAATACGCCGATGCTCAAGCTGCGCAACATCCCCGATCGCGGCGGCGCGGAGATCTACGTCAAGCTCGAGCTGCTCAATCCCGGCTTCTCGGTCAAGGACCGTATCGGTACCGGGATGATCGAGCGCGCCGCGCGCAACGGCGAGCTTAAGCCGGGCGGCACCATCATCGAGCCGACCGCGGGAAACACCGGCATCGGCCTGGCGTTGGCCGGCACGCAGATGGGCTACCGGGTCATCCTCTGCGTGCCCGAGAACTTCTCCATCGAGAAGCGCGAGGTAATGAAGGCCCTCGGCGGCACGGTCGTGCTCACGCCGAAGGACGACGGCATGAAGGGAGCGATCGCCAAGGCGCAGGAGCTCGCCGCGTCAATCGAGGATGCCTACGTGCCGCAGCAGTTTGCCAACCCGTACAACACCGAGTCGCACTACGAGACCACCGCCCCCGAGATCTGGGAGCAGATGGAGGGGTGGGTGGATGGGTGGGTGGCGGGGGTGGGGACGGGGGGGACGTTCACCGGCGTGGCCAGGTACCTGCGCGAACGAAACCCCGACTGCTGGTGTGTTGTGGTCGAGCCGCAGGGATCGATCCTCAAGGGTGGCGAAGCGGGACCGCATGAAGTCGAAGGCATCGGCGCGTCGTCTTTCATCCCGCCGGTGCTCGATCTGTCACTGGCCAACGACATCATCAAGGTCGACGATGAACCTGCCTTCGCCATGGTGCGCCGGATGGCGAAGGAGGAAGGAATCCTCGGCGGATCATCCGCCGGCGCGAACCTCGACGCGGCCGTGCAGGTGGCGCGCAGGCTCGGCCGCGGCAAGCGCGTCGTCACGCTCATCCCCGACGCGGCGGAGCGCTACATTTCGAAGGGGATCTATACGAAATGGGCGACGGAGGAGGTTCGAGGTGCGAGGTGCGAATGAAGAAGTAAGAAGGGCCGTGTGGGCGTGCTTCTTCATTCTTCGTTCGCACCTCGAACCTCGAACCTCAGCTCTTTCTTGAGGGACTCTCTATGGGCTTTTCCACTGATTGCATTCATGCCGGCCAGGAGCCGGAGCCGGTCACCGGCGCGGTGACCTTTCCCATCTTTCAGACTTCCACATACGTGCAGCCGCGCCTCGGCGAGCACAAAGGCTACGAGTACGCGCGGACCAAGAATCCCACGCGCTCGGTGCTGGAGGCCAACCTGGCCGCGCTGGAGCGCGGCAAGCACGGGCACTGCTTCGCCTCGGGCATGTCGGCCATCGACGTCGTCTTCCGCCTCCTGGCCAAGGGCGACCACGTCGTGGCCGGCGAGAACATGTACGGCGGCTCGTATCGTCTGTTCAGCAAGGTCCTGGAGAAGTTCGGGCTGGAGTTCTCCTACGTCGACACCTCGAAGGTCGACGCCGTGCGCGCCGCGATCCGCCCGGCCACGAAGATCGTTTTCCTGGAGACGCCGACCAACCCGATGATGACGCTGACCGACATCCCCGCCTGCGCCGAGGTGGCGCACAAGGCCGGCGCGATGGTGGTGGTCGACAACACGTTCTGCTCGCCGTATCTGCAGCGGCCCATCGAGCTGGGCGCTGACGTCGTGGTTCACTCCACCACCAAGTTTCTCAATGGACACTCCGACTCCGTCGGCGGCGCGGTGATCTCCAACTCCGACGAGCTGGCGGAGAAGATCGGCTTCCTGCAGAACGCGGTCGGCGCGATCCTCTCGCCGTTCGACTCCTGGCTGGTTCTGCGCGGCATCAAGACGCTCGCCGTGCGCATGAAACGGCACGAGGAGAACGGGATGGCCATGGCCAACTACCTGGCGCATCACCCGAAGGTGAAGAAGTTGTATTACCCCGGCCTCCCCGACCACCCGCAGCACGCGCTGGCCAAGCGGCAGATGAGCGGCTTCGGCGCGATGATCTCCTTCGAGCTCGGCTCGTATGAGAATGCGAAGAAGTTCCTCGACCGCGTGCGCCTCTGCTCGCTGGGCGAGTCGCTCGGCGGGGTGGAGACGCTGATCTCGCATCCCGAAACGATGACCCACGCCTCGGTGCCGGTCGCTGAGCGCCAGCGCCTCGGCATCACTCCCGGCCTGGTGCGCATCTCCGTCGGCATCGAGGACGTCGAAGACCTCATCGCCGACGTGGAGAACGCCTTCGAGGCACTCTGAGGGGCGCCCGCGGCCGCGCATCCCGCTCGCGTATCCTTCGACCAGTGACCACGATCGAAGCCGACGACGCGCAAACTACCTTCAGCCGCACGCTCGCCGGTTGGGGCATCGACGACGCGGTGGCCTGGACGGTGGCGGGGCGGGTGTGGACCATTCTCGCCGGCCCCTTCTCGCTGGTGCTCATCGCCACGCACCTCACGCCCGACGAGCAGGGCTTCTACTACACCTTCGCCAGCATCGTGGCCTTCCAGCTCATGTTCGAGCTCGGGCTCGGAGGGGTGGTGCTGCAGTTCGCCAGCCACGAGAAAGCGTTCCTTCAGTGGCAGCCCGACGGCACGGTCGGCGGCAGCGACGTGGAGAAGAGCCGGCTGGCGGCGCTGCTGCGGAAGACGGTGAAGTGGTACGGCGTGGCCGCGATGCTTTCGATGCTCGCGTTGCTCGCCGGCGGCAGTTTCTTCTTCGCCAGGAAGGCCACGCCCGTGCGCGGATGGGAAGCTCCGTGGATCGCGCTGTCCATCGTCGCCTGCGGCATCCTCTCGCTGATTCCTTTTCTCAAGGTGCTCGAAGGTTGCGGTGCGGTCGCCGAGGTGGCGCGCATTCGCCTCTGCCAAGCCATCGCGGCGAATCTTTCGGGATGGAGCGTCCTGCTCGGTGGCGGGAAGTTGTGGGCCTCGGCGGCGATCACCGCCGGGTCGGTGCTGGTCGGGGGCGGATGGCTGCTGTTCACGCGGCGCCGTTTTTTCTCCGATCTCCTTCACATCAGGGGCGGCGGCATCTCCTGGCGCGAGGAGGTGTGGCCGTTCCAGTGGCGTATCGCGGTGAGCACCATCAGCGGCTATCTCATCCTCCATCTCTTCATTCCGGTGCTCTTCGCCTCGCGCGGCGCGGCGGCGGCGGGGCGGATGGGGATGAGCATGACCATCGCTTCGGCCGCCTTCATCGTGGCCACGTCGCTGCTGACGACGAAGATCCCCGCGTACGGAGCGCTCATCGCGCGCCGCGATTTCGCGGAGCTCGACCGCCGCTTCTTCCCCACGTTGTTGGGGGCATTCAGCGCGATGGCCCTCGGCGCGGTGGCCGTTTTCAGCGGCACCATCGTGCTGCGCGCAGTCGGGCATCGCTGGAGCGAGCGGCTTCTCGAGCCGCTGCCGCTGGCGCTGCTCCTTGGCGCGATGCTGGCGAACACCATCGTCTTCGCCGAGGCCGTTTATCTGCGCTGCCACAAACGCGAGCCGTTCCTCGGCATCTACCTCACCAGCGCCCTCGTCATCAGCTCGTCGACCTTCGTATTCGGCCGCGCGTTCGGCGCCACCGGCATGATGGCCGGCTACTTCGCCTCCACGCTCGTCGTCTCCCTCGGCGGCGGCACGTGGGTTTTCATGCGCAAGCGGCAGGAGTGGCACGCATGAGCGCTCCGCGGATCTCAGTGGTCATCCCGTCTCTTAATCAAGGACGATTCATCGACGAGACCATCCGTTCGATCTTGGAGCAGCAGTGGCCCGACACGGAGCTGATCATCATCGATGGCGGCTCGACCGATGAGACGCGCAGCATCATCGAGAAGCATGCGCTGCACATCACTCGCTGGATCAGCGAGCCCGATCGCGGCCAGGCCGACGCGATCAACAAAGGCTTGCGGCTGGCGACGGGCGACATCGTGACCTGGTTCAGCGCCGACGACGTCTACGCCGCCGGCATCTTCGCGGCCGTGGCGGAGGCATGGCGGCGCAACCCGCGGGCGATTTACGCCGCGCCGGTGGCGAACTTCTACGCGCGCGGAAGGCAGACGCTGATCCGGCCGCGCGGGCTGACGATCGAGAACGTCATTCAGTACTGGACGCGCCGGTCGCAGTGGCACGACCCGGGGCTGTTCTGGCCGCGCGCGGTGGTGGAGGCCACCGGCGAGCTCGATGCGTCGCTCCGCCACGCCTTCGACTACGACTACCTCGTGCGCGCGCTGCAGCGCGTCTCGGTCGAGTACGTCGAGCACGTCGCCGCCGGGTTCCGGCTGCATCGCCGCTCGAAGTCAATCGCCGAGAGCGAGCAGATGATGGGCGAGACGGCGGCCGTCAGCCGGCGCTATTGGCACCTGGTGAAGGAGCTCGACCGCGACGGCTTCGCTCGCGCGCAGTTCGAAGCCGAGGTACGCCGCGCGCTCTCCAAGCTGCTGCGGCTGAAGCGCGACGCGCTGCCTCTGGTGCGCCGGCTGCTGCGCCAGCGGCCGCTGGCGGTCTCGTTGCGGATGGCGTGGCTGCTGCCGACGATCCTGGCCGAGTGCCTTGCGCGTTTGCGCCCGGCGCGGTATTTCTGACGCCTCGCCGTGATCTCTGCCATCGTTCTCGCCGCGGGGGAATCGACGCGCTTCGGGCGGTGCAAGCAGCTCGTGCCGCTCGGCGGCAAGACGCTGCTCGAGCATGTGATCGACAACGTTGCGCAGTCGGATGCCGGCGATCTGGTCGTCGTACTCGGCGCACACGCCGAGGAGATCCGGCGGCGGATTGATCTCAGCGGAAAGCGGGTGGTGGTCAACTCCGACTACGCCCGCGGGATGAGCACGTCGATCCAGGCGGGGCTCCGCGCGCTCTCCGACGCGGCCGAAGCGGCGATGATCGTCCTCGGAGACCAGCCGTTCGTCGCGCCGGCGACGATGAACCGGCTGATCGCCGAGTATCGGCGCACGCGCGCCGCCGCCGTCGTCCCCACGTACCACGGCGGCCGCGGGAATCCGGTGATCATCGACCGCGCGCTCTTCGGAGAGATGATGGACGTTCGCGGCGACGTCGGGTTCCGCGCCATACTCGACCGGCACGCGGTGACGACAGTGGCAGTAGACGACCGCGGCGTGATCCGAGACATCGATACGACGGAGGATTTGTGCGAAAGCTGATTCTGATCGTTCTCTTTGCCCAGTCGGCCTTCGGGCAATCGCGCCCGGTGAATACCTTCTCCATCGTGGCGCGCGACCCGAAGACGGGCGACATCGGCGTGGCCGTGCAGTCGCATTGGTTCGCCGTCGGGCAGATCGTGCCGTGGGCGGAGGCAGGGATCGGCGCGGTGGCCACGCAGAGCTTCGTCGATCCGTCGTACGGGCAGCTCGGACTCGACCTGTTGCGCGCCGGCAAGTCGGCGCCCGAGGCGCTGCGCGCGTTGCTCGGCGCCGATGCGTCGTGCGACGTGCGGCAGGTGGCGATGATCGACGCCAGCGGCAGCGTGGCCACCTTCACCGGCGGGCGCGATATCCAGGCCGCGGGCGGTGTGGCGGGTGGTGGCGGCGCAACGTCGCACATGCAGTGCGGGATGGCGGGAGGGACGTTCGTGGCCGGCCACGACTTCGCCGCGCAGGCGAACCTGATGGCCAACGACAAAGTGTGGCCGGCGATGGCGCAGGCCTACGCAGCGGCGACTGGCGATCTGGCCGACCGGCTGCTCGCCGCGCTCGACGCCGCGCAGTCCGTCGGCGGCGACATCCGCGGCAAGCAGTCGGCGGCGCTCATGGTGGTGAAGGCGAAGTCCTCGGGCAAGCGATGGGCGGATGAGCTGTTCAACCTCCGCGTCGACGATCATCCCACCCCGCTCGCCGAGCTGCGCCGGCTCGTCGCGCTGCAGCGCGCCTACAACCACATGAACGCCGGTGATCTGGCCACCGAGCACAACGACAACGAAGGAGCGCTGCGCGAGTACAGCGCGGCCGAGCAGATCGCCGCGACCACGCCGGGAATCCCGCCGAGCCGCTACGCCGAGATGATCTATTGGCATGCCGTGGCGCTGGTGAACATGAAGCGCGTGGACGAGGCGCTGCCGCTGTTCGCCAAGGCCTTCGCCATGCAGCCGGGCTGGCGCGAGTTGACCCCGCGCCTGCCGAAATCGGGGCTCCTGCCGGACGATGCCAAGCTCATCGCGCGGATCGTGGCGGCGGGGGGAGGCTCCTGATCACCGCTTGATCCCCGCGGCGCCGTCGGCCACGATGTACTGCTTTGTCCCTTGCCGCCCGGTCCGGCCGAACCCACTGCTCCCCACCTCCCGC
>JACXTT010002206.1_pt1 | contig 31201 bp, 15 predicted proteins | sample 9270951 | NCBI WGS metagenome assembly JACXTT01 (sample SAMN15532306, study PRJNA645909) | rock metagenome | isolation source: weathered quartz diorite | place: Puerto Rico | collected 2017-06-21
AAGAAGCTCAGCAAGAATTTGGTGATTTACCAGGGGCAATTGGGCAGTCAGTTGATCTACGTGACGTATTCGGCGACGAAGCCGGTGGAGGCGGCGGAGGTGGCGAATGCGGTGGCGGAAGTTTACAAGGAACAAGATCAAACCCGCGCCACCAGCGCGCCCGGCGAACGCTCCCAGCGCTATCTGGTGCAATTAAACGAACTTAAGAAAAAGGTCGATCAGGCGCAAAAACAAGTAACAGCGTTTCATCAACGCAACCGCCTAATCGATGAAGGCGAGAAAACCAACGTCGACGTGGCGCTGCTAGCGACGCTCGAGGGACGCTTACTGGAAGCGCAGAACGCGCGCCGCGCCGCCGAAGCGCGCGCCAGCGGCGATCAATCGGTCAACGATCAAGTGCTTTCTTCGACCTTCGTGCAATCCTTAAAAACTCAGTTGGCCGCGCAAGAAGCGCGCTTGGCGCAGCTTAATACCGCGTACGCGCCGCAACATCCCGATATTGTCGAGCTGAAATCGCAAATCGAAGCCACGCGCCATTCACTCGCCACCGCTTTACAAAGCTACTCCGCCAACGCCTCGGCGGGCTTAAGCGCGGCGCGGCGCTTGGAGCAGAACATGCAACAAGCGGTGCAAGATCAGCGCGCCAAGGTGCTGGCCAAGGGCCAAATGCAGGATGAATCGGCGAAATACACGCTGGAACTGGAATCAGCTAAAACGGTGTACAAGCGCGCGCTCGAAGGTTACGACCAAATCATGTTCGCCTCGGGCGGCCATTACACCAATGTCAGTTTCATCAGCCGCGCCACGCCTCCGGTCAAGGCCAGCAAACCTAAACTCTTGACCGGATTTTTACTGGGCGCCATCGCCGCGGGCGTATTGGGGCTGGGCATTCCGTTAGCTTACGAATTATTCAACCGCCGCGTGCGCTGCCGTGACGATCTCGAGCGCCATCATGGAATTCCGGTGTTGGTGGAATTCGGCGCGCAACCTATGAGGACTACCGCATGAGTATAAAAACCGCAAGCCACGGTTCACGCGACGCCAAACACGCCGCGCACGAAACCGCCGATCACGCTGCTCGCTCGCGTTACGAGTTGACGCCCGTCGAACACATGGTGGAACCCGACGAGCGCCTGATCATGGCGCACGATCCTTACGATCCGCGTTGCGAAAAAATTCGCGCCTTGCGCACCGAACTATTGCTGCGGCGCGAATCGAGCGAACGCGCCGACGTCGTCGCGCTGCTGAGTCCTTGCGCGGGCGAAGGACGCTCGATACTGGCCGCCGAACTCGCCATCGCTTTCGCGCAAATGGGACGCCCCACTTTGCTGGTTGACGCGGATTTACGCCGCCCGCAACAACATTTACTTTTTGGCACCGATAATCGTCAAGGCCTATCGCAAGCGATCGAGTACGGCGTGAAACCGCAATTGCACACCGTGCACGGCTTGCCGCACATGTCTTTGTTAACCGCGGGCGCGGTGCCGAGCAATCCTTTGGAGCTGTTATCCAGCAGCCGTTTTTCGTCCATGGTGGAAGATTGGCGCGATAGCTTCGAATTCGTGGTGATCGATACGGCTCCCGTAATGCATTTTTCCGATGGGCTGGCGGTGGCGAGCATCGTCGGCCGCGTGCTGGCCTTGAGCCGTGCGCAACACACGCCTTACAAGCACATGCAAGACATGCTGCGGCGTTTGGCGGCCACGCGCTCGCAAATTTTGGGTGCTGTGATCAATCATTTTTGATTTCTCTAGGTCACTGCATTGATTTGCCATGGTTCCCGAAAATCGGATATTTGAGTGTTAACCACAGAGCGCACAGAGGGCACGGAGAATAAAGTCGTCGTCAGTTAAATGGATTATCTCTGTGCTCTCTGTGGTTAAAAATTCATATTACCAAACGATTCCAGCGCTAGCACTTTACTCATATTAAAAAACGATTTTTATGAATTTAGAAAAATCGAACAACACCCGACCCTCAAGCACTCCCTGGCTGAGAGACGATAGGCATTCCTGGTTCATAACAGGCATGGTCTGGATGCTGATCGTACTGATGATCGTTCCCGAAGGTTTCGATTATCAAAGCCTGATAAGCAGTAGCGCGCCGAGCGAAGGTGGACCCATCAGCCGCGCGTTGTGGCTGGGTTTGTTGGCCGCGGGCGGCACGCTGGTATTTTGGCGTGCTGGTTTGGCATGGTTGCTGGCGCGCATGCTCAATCCGTTTTTTCTTTTGTTAGCCGGGCTGGCCATCGCCAGTGTCGCCTGGTCCATCGATCCCGAGCTCAGCATACGCCGCCTGATACGCATGCTTACCTTCGTGCTGGTGTGCATCGCCTTTGTGTTAATGGCTTGGCACGCGCGCCGCTATCAAAATGTCGTGCGCCCGATCCTTACTATCATGCTTTTCGGTTCCATTATTTTTGGCTTGCTATTCCCATCCTTGGCGATCCATCAACAAACCTCCGCGGAGCTTGTCGGCGCTTGGCGCGGCTTGGCTAATCATAAGAATGGTCTGGGTGCGATTGCCTGTATTGCCCTGATTTTTTGGTTTCATGGCTGGTTGACGCGCGAGGTAAAATTACTGCCCGCCTTGGGCGGCGGCATAATCGCCGCGATTTGCTTGATCTTGTCGCGCAGCTCGACCTCGCTGGCGGCGGCGTTATTCGTCATGGCGATGCTGGTGATGTTGCTGCGCTTTCCCCAAGGTTTCCGCCCTTATATGCCCTATCTCGTGGGTTTGTTGGTGGCGATACTCCTTATATATGCATTGGCCGTCCTAAACCTGATCCCAGGGATGGTTACCCTAATGTCCCCTATCGCGGCGCTCACGGGCAAGGACGTATCGCTCACCGGCCGCACCGAGATTTGGGCGATCCTGTCCGAGCACATTCGTTACCACCCACTGCTCGGCACCGGTTATGGTGCTTATTGGACCGCGGGCCCAGTCCCAGGCACCGACTCTTATGTATTCTTTTGGCGCATGGGTACTTTTTATCCCGGCTCGGCGCATAACGGTTATCTAGAAATCTTAAACGATCTCGGCTGGATCGGCTTGACCTGCCTGCTGGCTTACATCATCAAGTACGTGCATCAAGCGCTGCAGTTGATGAACATCGACCGCAATCAAGGTGCCTTGTATCTGGCGTTGTTCTTTCAACAAGCTATTACCAATTTGTCGGAAACGCACTGGTTCAGCGTATTGAGCGTCGATTTCGTGATCATGGCCTTGGCCACGGCGGCGCTGGCGCGCGGGCTTTTGGAGTATCGCTTACGCAAAATATTCGGTGAACCGCAGCCCATTCCCGTCACGCCATTCAGTGGCATGGTTTTGCCCTTGCCGCAAAAATCTTTCAACCGCACGAGTGGTGGCATCTGACCATGGCGCCGTCGGCAAACAATAATTTTCAGTACGCCACGGGAGCCATTCCTTCCTTGGATGGGATTCGCGCCATCGCGGTGGCCTTGGTGTTCTTGGCGCATAGCGGTTTGGAAAACGTTATTCCTGGCGGACTGGGCGTGACGATTTTCTTCGTGCTCAGCGGATATTTGATCAGCACGCTCATGCGCATCGAGCACGCGCGCAGCGGCGTCATCAGCTATCGCGGTTTTTATCTGCGCCGCTTGCTGCGGCTGATGCCGCCCTTGTTCATCATCGTGGCTATCACGGGTTTGCTGGCGGCCTTTTCCATCATCGATGGCGGTTTCACAACGGGTGGTTTGTTCTCGGCTTTATTTTATTTCGGCAACTATCATGTGATCGCGCATGATTTTCATGGCATGCCCGCGGGCCTCGGCGTGGTGTGGTCGCTCGCCATCGAAGAGCATTATTATCTTTTCTATCCGCCGCTGGCGGCGCTGTTGCTACGCGTGGGGCGCGTGGGCTTATCCAGCAGCGTACTCGCCATGCTGTGCGTGCTGGTTTTAGCTTGGCGCTATTGGCTGGTGTTTCATGGCGGATCCGAGGCTTATCTCACCATGGCCAGCGACACGCGCGTCGATGCGATTCTCATCGGTTGTCTCATGGCGCTGTGGCGCAATCCGTGGCTCGATCCGGTTCCGCCCGCGAATACACGCAACGATTGGGGCATGGCGATGGCGTGCATCGCCGTGTTACTCGGCACTTTGGTGTATCGCGATGAAATTTTCCGTCTCACGGCGCGTTACACGCTGCAAAGCTTGGCCATCGCACCCTTGATCTATCTCGCCGTGGCCAGGGCGGATCGTTTGCCATTTCGCTGGCTGAATGCTCGGCCGCTGGTGTATATCGGCATGATCTCTTACACCATTTATCTTTCGCATCACGTCATTTTGCTGGCGTTGGCTAAACATTGGCCGCAGCTAAATTGGCTTGGGCTTACGCTCTTGGGTGCTGTCATTACGCTGGCGGTGGCGGTGCCGATGCGGCGCTGGGTCGAGCTGCCTTGCGCCAAATTGCGCAAGCGCTTGCATCGCAAGGATTTGGCGCGCGCGCCAGTCGCTTCGCTAGCTCCCGCGAGCGCGCCATGAAATGCGCCGACGCCATCACACCGCACGATGTGTCGCCGGAAGCCGCCATCGACGCGATCTCGACGCACGGCGGACCAGTACTACTCGATCTGGATGAAACGCTTTATTTACGCAACTCCACCGAAGATTTCATCGACTCGGCGCGGCCACGCTTGTTGGCGCTGTTGCTCATGAGAATGCTCGATGTCATCAAGCCGTGGCGCTGGACCGGTGGCGACGCCACGCGCGATGTGTGGCGCGTGCGCCTCATATCGGTGTGCTTTCCCTGGGTGCTGAGTTGCTGGAAAAACCGCGTAGTCAAGCTCGCTGAGCGTTTCACCAATCTGCGCCTCATGGCGGCGCTGCAAACACCAGGTACCCTGCCCATCATCACCACTATTGGTTTTCAACCGATCGTCACGCCGCTGGTGGCGGCGCTCGGCTTGCCTCAGGCGCGGATTATCGCCGCGCGCTCATCCACTTTCACCGACCGTTGCGCAGGAAAACTTCACATGACGATAGATGCTCTCGGCCAGGACACGGTACGCCGCGCCCTGGTGCTCACCGATTCCGCCCAAGATTTAACGCTGCTCAACGTCTGCGCCCGGCCGCTACGCACAGTGTGGCCGGAAGCGCAACATCGCCATGCCTTGAGCGGTGTGTACTTGCCCGGCCAATACCTAACCTACGTTAAACGTCCGGGCGCGCGTTATATTGTGCGCGGCATCTTGCAGGAAGATTTTGCGTTTTGGGTTTTAAGCTCGCTGGCGCTAGCGACGCTGCCGATCATGCACGCAATAGGCTTGTTGTTTCTGCTGGTATCGTTTTGGGCGATTTATGAACGCGGCTACGTTGACAACGATTTAATGGCGGCGCGCTTCGAGACCGACCCCAAACTCAGTGCGGCATTTCATGATTCACCAGTAGCCACGCCGCGCTGGCAGCCGTGGATTTGGGCGCTGGCCTGCGGCGCCATCGCCATTGTGTTTCTGCGCTGGCCGACGACACCAGTCGCCACCGACTTCGGCGCTTGGACCGCGGTGCTGCTGGCAACACACGCTTGGTTCACATTGTACAACCGCTTCGACAAAGGCACGCGCGTGTGGATGTTCGCGGGTTTACAGTTCGCGCGCAGCGCCGCCTTCATCGCGCTCGTGCCCATCGGCTTTATCGGCGCGGCCGCGCTCGGCGCGCATATTTTGGCCAAGTGGGTTCCTTATTACGTCTATCGGCTGGGCGGAAAAGAATGGCCGGAAGCGCCGTTTCATTTAATACGATTATTATTTTTCTTGGTGCTGGCCTTGCTGCTGGGATTGACGCAAGGATTCGCGACGCTGTTAAGCGGCACCGCGCTCGCCTTGCTGGCGTGGAATTTATTTAGAGCGCGCCAGGAATTGGCCACGGCTTTGTTGGCCGCCAAGCGCTTGGACCGCGACGCCGTCAAGCCGCCGCTATGAACATTAGCTTATGCATCGCCACTTATCGCCGCGCTGAACGCTTGAGTGCCCTGCTCGATGATCTCGTCAAACAACAACTCCTGCCGAACGAAATCATCGTGGTCGATAACGACGCCGCAGGCAGCGCCCGCGGCGTCGTTGAACGCCGATTGTCATTGGGCACGCCATTTCCGATTCACTACGCTATTCAACCACTGAAAAATATTTCGCTCACACGCAACCGTACCGTGGAACTCGCGAGCGGCGACTGGATCGCGTTCATCGATGACGATGAACGCGCGCCCGTGACTTGGTTAAAACGCTTGGCGCAAACTGTCGCGCAGTTTAATGCCGATGGCGTACAAGGTCCGGTGGAACCAGTGGTGCCCGAAGCGGCGCCACCGTGGATTCGCGCTGGCCGATTCTATGCCTGGGCGCGCATGAAAACCGGCGACGTCATACCTATTAATAAGCTGCGCTTCGGCAACGTGATGTTGCGCGGCGCGTTGTTGCGCGCCCTGCCCGCGCCCTTCGATCCGAATTACGGTTTAACCGGCGGCGAAGACGGCGACCTGCTGGGACGCTTGGCGCAAGACGGCGCGCGCATCGTGTGGTGCGACGAAGCCATCGTCTACGAACCGATCGAAGCGGCGCGCTTGTCCTTGCGCTGGCTGATGCTGCGCGCCTTGCGCGGCGGGCAAGATTTCGCCCGACATAAACTCACAGGAAGCTTTGGACGATTGACCGCAACCGGACGCGTGCGTTTTTTTGCGCGCGCCTTGTTGCAATCGGCGCTGGCGGCGGGGTTGGCGCTGCTATCGTGGCCACGCGGTCGGCATCACGCCGTGTATTGGCTGCTCAAGGTATCGGCCAATCTCGGAAAAATGTCGATCTTTCTAGGATGGCACTATCGGGAATACGGAGGCAAGGCTACATGACCCTGATCGCGGATTTAATTTTATTCAGCCTGGCGCTGCCAGCCACCTTGGTAAGTTTATATTTGTTGTGGCTCACGCTATTGTCGGGCGCGCAACCGGCGGCGTTGCGTTCATCGCGACGATTGCGTTTCGACGTCATCGTTCCCGCGCACAACGAAGCCGCGGTCATCGCCGACGTCGTCGCCAATTTGCGCAAACTCGATTGGCCCGCGGAAGGTTTTCGTATATTGGTGGTGGCCGATAATTGCACCGACGCCACGGCGGAACTGGCACGCGCCGCGGGCGCCGAAGTCTTGGAGCGTCACGATCTCAAGCGGCGCGGCAAGGGGCATGCCCTGGATTTCGCCTTTAAAGCCAGCCAAGCCCACGGTTGGGCTTATGCCGTGGTCGTGGTCGATGCCGACAGCCGGGTATCGCCGAATCTACTCGAAGCTTTTGCCGCGCGCATCGAAAACGGCGCCAAGGCGATACAAGCGCATTATGACGTGCTGAATGCGCAAGACTCGTGGCGCACGCGCTTGATGGCCATCGCCTTGGCGGCGTTTCACCGGCTGCGTTCGCGCGCGCGCGAACGCATGCAAGTTTCCTGCGGCATACGCGGCAACGGCTGGTGCATTACTCATCGCTTGCTGCATCAAGTTCCCTACAAAGCGTTTTCCTTGACCGAAGATCTCGAATACGGCATCGAACTCGGACTGGCTGGTTACCGCGTGCACTACGCCGACGATGCGCAAGTGGCGGGCATGATGGTATCGGAGGAACAAGCGGCGCGCACGCAACGCCGACGCTGGGAGGACGGACGCTTTCAGTTGATTCGTTCGCAAACCTGGCCGCTGTTGCGCGCGGCCGCGGGTTCTGGCGGCGGAGTTTGCTTGGACCTGGCGCTTGATTTGCTGGTGCTGCCTTTATCGTATGTGGCGGTGAATATCGCCGTTCTAATCGTGCTCGCAAGCGTTGCGTTATTGTGGGAACCGTCCATGGATGTATGGCTAACGCTGGGTTTCGCTTGCGGCACCATCTTATTAATGTACGTATTGCGCGGTTGGCAACTTAGCGGTGTCGGCATGCGCGGTCTGGTGGATTTGGTACGCGCGCCGTTTTTCGTGGCGTGGAAACTTTTAGTCATGTTGCGCGCGCACGCTTCCACCGAATGGATTCGCACCAAGCGGGAACAATTGTGAACGAACGCCGCCGCAGGCACTTTGCCTTCGCGCGCCTGCTGAGCAGCGCGGTCATCAGCCAAGGCTTGCTGTCGGCCGCGAGTTTCGCCATCGGCCTGATCTTGATTCGCAGCACCAGCGACGTTCAATACGGTTATTACATTCTGGCGACGAACGCGATTCTGTTGCTGGCATCGCTGCAGAATGCCTTCTTCAATCCACCGCTGGCGATTCGTTTGAATCGGCTCGACAGCCGCGGGCGCGGCGAGCTGGTGGGCGGTTTGTATCGCGAACAACGCCGCATTTTTCCCATCGCTGGCGCCGTGACCGCCGTCCTCGCGCTCTTCTTATGGTATGTCGACGTGCTGGATTCACATACCGGACCTCTGGTGCTGGCGACGATAGCGGCGGTTCTGGCGGTGCTGCACCGCGAATATTTCCGCATGGTGTTATTCGCCCATCGCCGTCCACATGAAGTGCTGCGCACCGACGTCTTGTACGTGGTGCTGGTGGTCGTGGGCGTTTTGCTGGCGCTGCTAACGCCAGCGCCCGGTGTCAGCGCGGTGTTCATGCTGAGCGTGGCGGCGTTGATAAGCGGTATTTTACTGTCGCAAACCTTGCATCGTTACGAAACTTGGAACATCCATGGCACGCCAGGCATTCTGCGCGAGATTGCGCCGCTGGCGGTTTGGTCCACCGCGGGCGCGGGAATTCACTGGGCGTTTAGCCAAGGCTATATTTATCTGGTCGCGGGCACGCTCGATGTCGCCGCCGTCGCCGCGATCGCGGCCACGCGTTTGTTACTCATGCCGATCAATTTACTTTCCACGGGTATCGGTTCGTTGATGCTGCCATTGTCATCCACCTGGCTGCACCAACATGGCACCGCTGTAGTATGGCGCCGTCTATGCGTACTGGCCTCAGGCCTAGCTCTGGCGATGTTATGTTACTTTACCGTCTTATGGTTATTGCGCGACTGGATCTTTGAAGTGGTTCTAAAAAAAGAATTCGCCCAACGCGATGCATTGCTGATGTTGTGGGGAGTGATATTCCTGATGATCGTGGTGCGCGATCAATTGGTTTACCTGCTGGCGGCGCAAGGCCGTTTCCGGGTGCTGACGCTGCTCACGCTCGTCAGCGCCGTGGTTTCCCTGGCCATCAGTTATTGGGGGATGCTGCGTTTCGGCGTGGCTGGCGCGCTGCTTGGCATCGTCATCGGGGAATTAATCAACGTGCTCGGCATCGTGTTTCTTTCGTTTCGCAAGGCACCACAACCGCTCGCCGCTCCGGCTTAAAAGAAATTTACCGCTAACCTGTAGTAGCGGTGGTTAAATTCATTTTTTTCGGTTTCACCGCTTTCTGCTGCTTATCGAAGGGCATCGCCGCGATCAATTGCGCCGCCGATAAAAACTCACCTTGTCCCTGACGTATTTTCGCCACTAAAGCAGCGATGCGCGCTCGTTCTTGGAAACTGACTTGAAGCGGAACGTCGGCGCTGGTATCCGTCTCGGTTTGATGCGCAACACGGCGCGCGGGATTAAAAGACGCACGGGCCGTATACGGCGCGGCAAACAATCGCCGCTTCCAGTCACCCAGCACTCGATGCCAAAATAAAATTCCGCCTATGCGGTATATCTGCCCAATGCGAGTTTCGGTTATCTGCGCCAACCAGCGTAACTTGTAATAACTAAAACCTGAAAGCAAATTAAAAAACTCAAAGCCACCATCGATCGCTTGACGTATGCCCATGAGCAATATCGCCGAACCTGGCGCCAAGCGGCTCAAGCGCTCGTCATAAACGATATGCAAGGCGTACAAACCGTTCAAGAACGCACCGGTGATGAAACCAGCGATCGGTATGCCATCGAGCAGCAATATATGAATCGAAATGCGCATCGCTTGCTTTGGGTCGAGCAAGCTCTTGAAATACTCGATGCGCTCGGGATGGCGCCCGATGTCCGCTTGCGCCTTGGATTTCCAACTGTGCGGCTCGATGCTGCGATACAGCTCGAATAGCAGAGGAGTCGCCGACGCATCCGCCGAGGACAACAACTCAAGTTCGCCCGCTTCGCACAATCGGCGCAATAATCGCCTAACGTTGGTGCGCGAATTACGCGACAGTGCTTGAAAATAATCGTGCAACGAGCTCCAGCGCAAGTGCAAGGTGCCGTTTTCCATGCTCGGCCACTGGCGCACCATATAGCCACTTAACTTTACCGTGGCCGGTGGTGGAAACAGCGGCGAGCCGTCATCTTGCTGTTGAAATTCCAAGAAGCTCCATTCGCGCTTATGCCGCAAAAGATAAGCGTAAAAAGCCTCGCTGACGCAAGACAAATGTTCGCTCCTCGCCACCAAATGCGGCCGATCGGTGTCGTGCGTGACCAAAAAACCGATCATGCTTGTCTTAATGCCGAAAATTTTCTTGGTGACTTGCTTGAGCGCCACATAACCGATCAGCCGCCCCGCCTCGAAAGCCGTTAGAAACCACAAGCGCAAACCACGGCCCTGGGGATGATATTCGTCATGATGGAAAAAATTTTCCAGAAACTCGAAGGCCGAGAACGGATCGGGACGCGCGGAAAGACGGTTAAGTGCGTTGATTTCGTCGCGCAGGAAAGCGGCCTTTTCAAGGGAATGGAAACAGCGTACCTCGATCAAATGCAGGCCTTCATCGAGATGTTTTTTTCTTTTTCCTCCAGCGGCGCGATGGCGCCTGGTGCGTCGAGATCGATGCGCAGCGTCGGAATGTGCCGCTTCACCCGCGCGGGATCGAGCCCCAACTTGGCGGCCAGGCGATGAATCACCGTTTTCATCACCGCTCCCGGGCCCTGCTCATTCACCGACAGGCCGTGCACGCCGAAACGCACGCGCAAAAAACGATTCGCGGAATAAACGCGCGCGCGCCAACGACTTTGACGCGTGAAATGCTCGGTGGTCAACGAAACGTTGAGGCTATCGAAGTTGGTGACGCGGTGCGGCGCATTTTGCGTCCAAGTGATCCATTGACCAGGCTCTAAATCGTATACTTCCGCATCCGCATCGAACGCCTGGTCGAACGTCAAATATTCGTGGCGCACGCCAGCAAAAATATCTTCCAACACTTCGCGCTGCAGATAGCGCGCATCCATCGCCGGATAAACCCAAACGCGCTTGCGCCCGCGGAAGTGCCATAGCACCGAGGCTGGTGCATCGGCATGATAATAAACCAACGCGTTCGGCGAGGAGATAAGCAATGATCCTTGACTCAGGTCGGGTTCGAAGCCGGGGACTTGCGCGCTAAGTTGCGCGTAAAGCTCATCGATGAGTTGACGATAACGCCGATCGGCGCGATCGACGCGAGTAATATTGAGCCAAAATCGCCCCTTCTTGACCGCGCTTAATAAATCGGCGCCACTCACGCCTTCGTTGACCGCGAGACGATTTTCCTCGGGACGGGTCGGATCGCTTCCCATGGTGAGCGCATGCAGATTTTGCCGCGGAAAACGGTCGAGCAAATCGATGAGCGCCTCATCGGTGAACAATTTGGATTCGTGCAAATTGTGCCGCCCGACGATTGTTTGTTGGCCGAAATCGGATTTGCTAGCTTCGGGCAACTGAACCTTGGGCGACCATGACAAAGATTTTATTTCTGGGATGGGGCGATCGCTAGCGAAAAATTCCGCGGGCGCGCTTGCCATGGGCGCCCATTCTTGCGCAAGCGTGTCTGCTTTTAACTGTGAAACGGTCATAGGAGCAGCCTAGTGGCCAGTGCTGGGAATCAACACCGATGCCAAGTGTCGTGTCGGGCTACAATAATGAGACTAGAAGAAAATTAGGTCTGTTCGATAACGTACTAATTAGCGGCATTGCGTGGATAGAGAAATCAATACAGCGATTAGTTTGAAAAACCAGCGACAACAAACTGGTTCCGGCCTTTTTGTTTAGCCACGTACATGGCTTTATCGGCGCGCGACAATAAATTGTCGCTCGATTCTTGTCCGGTCTCGTAAATGGCGATACCGATGCTGGCGGTAATACCGATGCGTCGTCCATCGCCGCAGGCTATCGGCTTAGCCAGGGCAAGGATAATTTTATTGGCGATTATTTCCGCGTCCTCCGCGCCGTTCACGATGCTTTCGGCAATGACAATGAATTCATCGCCCGCCAACCTGGCGACGGTATCGGTCTTGCGCACGCAGGTTAGCAGTCTGCGGGCAAACTCCTTGAGCAATTCATCGCCAGCCTCGTGACCAAAAGTGTCGTTTACATACTTGAATTTATCGATGTCGAGAAACATCACGGCCAAGGGTTTCTTGCTTCTATCGACCCGGTAAATCGCGTGCTGCAAGCGGTTCATGAGTTCCGCCCGATTAGGCAGGCCCGTGAGCAAATCGCAGGTGGCTTGCTGATGTAGCTTAAGCTCGCTTTGCTTGCGGTCGGAAATGTCGTGCAAAAATGCCGTAAACACATAGCCGTTCTCGGTTTTGATCGAACTAATCGTGATCTCCACGGGAAATTCTTTGCCGGAGCGATGCAAGGCTTCCAATTCGATGCGCTGGTTCAGCACCGGTCCGTGACCGGTGGCGAGGAAGTGAGCCATGCCACGGTGGTGCGCTTCGCGTTTACTGGGTGGAATAATTAGCTCGGCCAACTGTTTACCGATCGCTTCCTGGCGCGACCAGCCGAAAGTGCGCTGCGCTTCCGAGTTCCAATCGGTGATGCGCTGTTGCTGATCGATGGCGATAAACGCTTCATGCGAGCTTTCCAAAATGATTTGCATGCGGCGCTGTTCGTTGACAATGCGCATCGCCAATGGACGCACATACATGCGCAGCGCCATGCCGCCCGCCACCACCAACGCCACCAAAAGCGCAATGAGACGATGCAAACGTTCGCGCAAGGGCGCGTACAACTCCTGAGTATCGATCTTCACCACCAAACCTAAGCCCAAATCGCTGACCGGCGAATAACCCGCGAGCACGTCGATGCCGCGCAGATCCTTGACGGTAAACGCGCCACTTTCATTGAGCAACGCGCGCCCTATCGCCAGGTTGGGACTGCCATCGGCCTTGAACATCGGAATGCGGGTATTGGCCTTATAAAATCGCGTCGGAAAACACACGGCCACATCGCCTTCTCGGCCGCACAGCAAGACGTCGGTCGATCTACCAACGCCTTGAATGTCGGTGAGCAGCTGTAGTAAGGGAGTCAGACGTTGTTCGATGATCACCTCGCCAACGACGCGTCCATCGCGCACGACTTTGTTTTGTGTGTGCAATACAAAACCGTCCTGCCACAACAACAAGGCCTGTTGCGCTGGGCGCGCGAGCTTGACGATTACCGTCGCTCTTTCGTCTATCAAATTTCCCGTCGTTAGCAATTCAAGCTTACGCGCATTGAAAAAACGAATACCGCTGATGCCTAAAGAGGCGAAGCTGTTGCCCACTTCGCGCACCAACCCCAATGCTTCTCTGTCGTTTGGTTTGCTATTGAGCCTGATCAAATGTTTTTGCAAGCCTGGACGGGCGGTGACGACATCGGTTAAACGCAAATGCTGCTCTAGCGTATTGGCGATGGTGGTGGCATTATTTTTGGCGGTAAGATGCGCGGTGTCCGCCATCGATTTTTCAAAACCTTCCTGCAACACCGCGAAACCGATAATGCCCGCGGCCAAGGCCAGGATCGTCAGAAAGAAAATCGAAATTCTGACGATGCGCCGATCTTCCTGCTCTTGCTTGCCGCGGACACTGGCTTGCAATAACACCAGAAAACTAATTCCTAAAATACTCATGCCGATCGCCGTTGGCGCGGCCATGCGGTTATAGGCAGCGATGCGATACATGATTTCCAGCTTTAGAAAATAGCCAAGCAAGGCGCTGACACTGATGGCGAGCGCGCCATAGATTAGAAAAGTCACCAACCATCGCGCCCGCTTACTGGTTGCGGCGCGCGCGAAAAATAAAAATGCCAGTCCGATGAAGAAAAAACCCAGGGACGTATTCGGCGCTATGCGCCCAGGAACGGGATTGCCGTCCTTGACGCGAGCATGCAAATCGGCCCAATCAATGCCAAGATCAACATTAAAGAAATTTTCGATCAGAATCGCGCCAGACAATACGATGATCAGTCCGACGCAAAATTTTATAAATGCAGATGTTTGATAGGGAGTATTGTAAAGACTTAAACAAAGCCCGCAGGCGACAAACAAGATAGCCGTATTGAAACCCATACCCACGGAACCAGGCACTATCGTCACCATGGTCTGGCTATGCAGTGCCCATCCCGCCATGACGAATAAGCCGAGTAGGCTCGACAACAACCCGACAAGTTGTTGGGGACGCACTGCTATTGTTTTTAAAATATCGAGCATCTCCCTTATTAAAGCATGGCTATAGGTATTTGCATTTCTTCCCTGTTGCGCGACTCTGGGAATTCTCGTAGGAAATTCGTGGGTACTTTTAAGTGTGTTGGCGCACGGAAACGTTTCGGTTGGACGCGTATTTAAGAAACATGGAATCGAATTGCGGCACGACTTTCGACGATTCAATGAAGCACACGAATCTCGCCATGTATCGTAACAAAAGCACAGCTTTTTCACTCGCCCCACGTGATTTACTAAATATGAGTTTGCCAGACAGGCAACCCAATAAATGAGGGTCAACGCAAAGCGTCTTTAAACCAATTTTTATCCAACCTTAATGAAAGGAGCATTGTTATGGGATTCGATCAAAAAGGCTCTTTAATATTTTGCGTAAAATGGGACAACACCCAAAAATGGAATGTCATCGAGGAAGGTATCGCCAAACCCTTGGCGTCTTTCGATACCCAAAAAGACGCCAGTGAATACGCCTGCGAAATAGCGCATACCAAGGAAGGTTCCCGAGTAAAGATTTTTGACGAAAAAGGCGTGCAAACCGCGGAAGTGGAAATGGCTGCTTAATTAATTTGAATTTACCCCTTTTCCCAGTCATCTCAACCCGCGGGTTATTGTGCGTTATCGCACGGAACAGCCGGGCACCGCTGTTACCCTGCTCGCACAACAACCAACACTGAGTGTGAAGCGCATGAACGATCATTCTAGGCCAAAACTGCTAGCCACTGGCGAATCAACTGAAATGATGGCGGAGTTAGCGCAAGCCAAACAGGCATTAGCCAATAGCCAGGAGGAAATCGAAAACGAGCGGCAAAGAATCGAGGCGCTGGCGCGGACCAATGCCGCGCTCAGGGAAGAATTGATTCTATTAGCGCACAAAATAGCCGCAGCGCGTCATTTTGCGTATCACGATGAATTAACCGGCCTGCCCACGCGCAGCCTGTTGCTGGACCGGCTTAATCAAGCGATGTTGCACGCGGCGCGGCAACAAACTCAGGTGGCGTTGCTACTGCTTAACTTGGATAGTCTCAAGGAAATCAACGAGAGATTCGGCCAAGCCGCGGGCGACAAAATCCTGCGTCAAGTCGCCTCTCGCATAAGCGCTTGCATACGCAACACCGACACCGCCTGCCGTTACGAGAACGACGAGTTCGTCATCATGCTTCCGGAAATCGACGCCAAGGAAAGCCCCACGGAAATGGCGCAGAAAATCCGCGCGCGGCTAGCGGCGCCTTACGTTGTCAACGATCAGGTAATGACAGTGACCGCCACCATCGGCATGGCGGTATATCGCGGCGACGAACAAAATTATCTCGATTTAATCAAACAAGCCGACATCGCCATGTCGTTGGCCAAAGTGCACATTAATTCACCTAGTTTGCAACAGGTCATGTAAATTAATTTTCTAAACACGGGCGTTGCGCGCTGACTGCGGCTTTTATTGCTTTTTTTATATACTTCCTCGAGCGATTAATTTATCGACATCTGTACGTCGTCATACAGAATTAATGCGCGCAAAAAGTGGATAATCGATGCTTGACGAAGCGCAAGGAAAGCACATAAGAGGTCATGCACGGTCTAATAAAAAAACTATGCACTGTTCTCTTATTCTTAACGCTTAACATTACGCTGCCTGTCATGGCGCGAGTCATGGAAAATAACTACAACATAATGAATAGCGTTTATGTCGGTGGCGGCGGTGGCGTCTCCCAAGACCTAGACAGCGGTAACGATAAAAAAATAAGCGGCAAAGCCTTCGCCGGTTTTGAATTCAATAAAACACTTTCCTTGGACGCGAGCTACGTCGATCTGGGCAAGCATGACACGGGCAATAGCAACACCGCGCGCGAACGCGGACCTTTCATCGCGCTGCTGGCGCATTTCGCCGTCGGTGAAACTTTTAGCCCTTTCATCAAGGGCGGCGTACATCGTCTCGAGCTGGAAACCCGCACCAACGGCATTGACAGCAAGGAAAGCAACACCGATCCGATTTGGGGCGCTGGATTTAATTCCAGCATTGGCAAGCACATGGGCGTAAGGTTCGAATGGGAGCATTTCAAAATCAATAACCATGACACGGATTTAGTCTCCGCGAATATTGTGCATTATTTCCGCTAGTCCACCGTCGCTTTTTCTACGCGTCTGGGTCGTAAGCGCTTGGTAAATTTTGAAGCGCTCCTGTCTAACAAAGAACTCTTCTTACAGAACGCCCGTGGCTTTAAATCTTGGAGACTTTTCTCTTGGCGGTGAATAGTAAAATTGTCTCTAGAAATCTGCTCTACCTACGAGCCTATTTTCGCGGTAACCGCTCGGCCTCCGATTACGCGGGCGATGAACCGCCGTTGCGCTCTGAGTTGTTCAGCGCCGATCAAATGGAGCAGCATGGCAAAAGCCTCGCGGCCTCGCACACGCTGACGCCGCGGCACTCCAAGGATCAGCTGATCACGCGCTTGGCGGAAAATGAACGCATTCTGGTCGAGGTCAGCCAATTGCTCACGGCGGCGGTGGCGGCTAACCGCCGCATCACGCCCGCGGGCGAATGGCTGCTGGATAATTTTTATTTAATCCAAGAACAAATTCGCATCGCCAAACGTCATTTTCCGCAAAATTACAGCCGCGAGCTGCCGTGTTTGGCGCAAGGCCCTTCGACCGGGCTGCCGCGCGTATACGACATCGCCCTGGAAACCATCGCCCACGGCGATGGCCGCGTCGATCCGGGAAGTTTGCGGCGTTTTGTCGCCGCTTATCAAACCGTGACCGCGCTGACGCTGGGCGAATTATGGGCCATCCCGATCATGCTGCGCTTGGCCTTGATCGAAAATTTGCGGCGCGTGTCCACGCAAATAGCCGCCGACCGCATCGATCAAAATCACGCCGATTACTGGGCTGACCAGATGTCGGAAATCGTCGAGCAAGATCCGAAGAATCTGATTCTCACGACCGCGGACATGGCGCGCGCGAATCCGCCGATGACCACCTCTTTCGTTGCCGAATTGGTGCGCCGCCTGCAAGGACAAAGCCCGGCCTTGGCCTTGCCATTGACGTGGATCGAACAGCATCTAGCCGAATCCGGATCGACCATCGAACAATTAGTGCAATCCGGAACGCAGCATCAAGCCGCCGATCAAGTCTCCATCAGCAACAGCATCAGCAGCTTGCGCTTCCTGGGCATGATGGATTGGCGCGAGTTTGTCGAGACCATGAGCGTCGTCGAGCAAACCTTGCGCGAAGATCCCGCGGACGTTTACGGCGAAATGGATTTCACCACGCGCGACCGTTATCGCCACGTTGTGGAAAAAATCGCCAAGAACAGTCATCTCTCCGAAACCGAAGTGGCGCGCGCCGCCATCCAATTGGCGCGCCACGTCGCGGACACCCAGCCACAGGCCGATCAACGCCAAAAGCACGTGGGTTTTTATTTGATCGACAAAGGTTCCCCATTGCTCGAGCAAGCGGCGCAGCCGCGATTTTCGCCCGAGGACGCGCTGCAAAAAATATTCCGCCGCTTTCCATTGTTTTTTTATATTGGTGGCATGGCGCTGATAACGGCGGTTTTAACCGGTATCTTGGTGACGCAAGCCTTGCACGCAGGATTGCCGCATTGGGCGCTGTCGCTGTTAAGCACGGTGACTCTGATAAGCGCGAGCCAACTGGCGTTGGCACTGGTGAATTGGCTGGCGACATTATTAGCAACGCCGCAAACCTTGCCACGCATGGATTTCTCCCAGGGCATTCCGCCGTGCGCGCGCTGTTTGGTGGCGGTGCCAACGATGCTGGTGAATGCTCAGAACATCGACCATCTCATCGAAAATCTGGAAGTCCGATATCTGGCGAACCAGGACGAAAATCTCCGCTTTGGATTGCTCACGGATTTCTTGGATGCGCCCGAGGAAAGCTTGCCTGAAGACGGTCCGTTGTTGCAACGCGCGCAAACCAAGATTGAAACGCTGAATAAAAAATACCGTCACACCCAGAACGATATTTTCTTTCTGTTGCATCGTCCCCGCCGCTGGAACGCACGCGATCGGATTTGGATGGGCTATGAACGCAAGCGCGGAAAGCTGGCGGACCTGAACACGCTGTTGCGCGGCGCGGCGCAAGATCGTTTTTCGCTCATTGTCGGGGAGATTGAATCTTTAGCGGGCATTCAATACGTCATCACGCTGGATACCGACACGCAACTGCCGCGCGATGCCGCGCGTCAACTTGTCGGCGCCATGGCGCATCCCTTGAATCGCGCGCGCTACGATGAAAACCGTCAGTGCGTCACCGAAGGCTACGGCATTTTGCAACCGCGCGTGGCCGTGAGCCTGCCGAGCGTGAACCGCTCGTTGTACGCGCGCATTCATGGAAGCGAATCGGGCATCGATCCTTATACGCGCGCGGTGTCCGATATTTACCAAGACTTGTTCGGCGAAGGTTCGTTCATTGGCAAGGGCATCTACGACGTCGACGCCTTCGAACAGGCGCTCAATGGCCGTTTTCCCGAAAATCGCATCTTGAGTCACGATCTTTTGGAGGGCTGTTATGCGCGCTCCGGATTACTCAGCGACGTGCTGCTATACGAAGATTATCCAGCGCGCTACAGCGCCGACGTCAGCCGCCGTCATCGCTGGATTCGCGGAGATTGGCAGATTGGCCGCTGGCTATGGCGCACGGTGCCCGGGCTGGAATCGCGCAGCCGCTTGAAGAATCCGCTTTCGGCTTTGTGCCAATGGAAACTGCTCGATAATCTACGCCGCAGCTTAATGCCCGCGGCATTACTATTTTTATTTCTCCTTGGCTGGACGGTTTTGCCATCGGCTTGGTTTTGGACGGTGGTGGCCTTGGCCATCATTCTGATTCCTTCTTTTATCGCTTCATTGACGGAAATTTTTCAAAAACCATTCGACATGCCGTTAAGACAGCATCTCTTCGCCGCAGTCACCTCGACGGAAAAACATTTTACACAAACACTGTTCACGCTCGCTTGCCTGCCCTACGAAGCGGTATTCAGTCTGGAAGCCATCGTGCACACCGTTGGACGCATGCTTATTACGCACCGAAAGCTGTTGGAATGGCGCACGGCGGACGAAGCCAGCCGCGATAACAACCTGCATTTCGGCGCCGCCTGGCGCCGCATGTGGAGCGCGCCAACTATCGCGGCAAGCACCGCGCTCTATCTCTACATCGCTAAACCCGACGTGTTGCCCGTGGCGGGACCGATATTGATTTTGTGGTGGCTATCACCCGCCATCGCCTGGTGGCTGAGCCGCCCCTTGGCGCAACTGGAAACCCCGCTGACGACGGAACAGACATTTTTTTTGCGCAAAATTTCGCGCAAGACCTGGGCATTTTTCGAAAACTTCACGGGCCCCGAGGATCATTGGTTGCCACCGGATAATTATCAGGAACAGCCGGTCAGCGTGGTGGCGCACCGCACTTCGCCGACCAACATCGGTTTGGCCTTGTTGGCTAACTTATCGGCGCATGATTTCGGTTATCTCGGCGCGGGACAGCTTTTGGAGCGCACGGTTAACACCATCAACACCATGGAATCCTTGGAACGGCATCGCGGTCATTTTTACAATTGGTACGACACGCAATCGCTCAAACCGCTGCATCCCGCCTACATCTCCTCAGTCGACAGCGGCAACTTGGCCGGGCATTTGCTAATTCTGCGCAGCGGATTGCTGGCGCTTTGCGATCAAAAGATTTTGGCGCCGCGTTGGCTGGAAGGCTTGCAAGACACGCTCGCGGTGTTGCAGGAAGCGCTTAAACAAAACCATCCCGCTTCCTTAATACAGTTGAAAACGGATATCGATGGCGCTTGTGCGTCGCCACCCATCACGCTGGCCGCGGCGCGGTCCTTGCTCGAACGCTTGGCGATATCGGCGACGCCAGTCAGTCAGGACGTGGACAAGGAAGCCGACGGTCAAGCCAAACTGTGGCTGCAAAACTTTACGCGGCAATGCCAAAACCTGCTCGATGATTTGACGTTTCTCGCACCCTGGACGTTGTTGCCCGCGATGCCCGACGGCGTGCGGGAATTGCTTGGCGTCCACGAAATCCCCAGCTTGCGAGAATTAGCCCAACTCGCGCAAAAATTTTCCACACAACATCTAAACAACGCGGCCAGTGCCGAACAACGCGCGTGGATGAACGAAGCGCAACCGTTGATTCAAGAAGCCAGCCGCCGTGCGCAGGAACGCATCGCGGTCATTGGAAATTTAGCCGCGCGTTGCACTGAACTATCGCGCATGGAATACGAATTTCTATACGACAAGGCGCGTCATTTGTTGGCCATCGGTTTCAACGTCAATGAACGTCGCCGCGATTCGAGTTATTACGATTTGCTGGCATCGGAAGCCAGATTCTGTACTTTCGTGGCGATTGCCCAAGGGCAACTGCCGCAAGAAAGCTGGTTTGCCTTGGGCCGGCAACTGACGACCGTGGGTGGCGAAGCGGTTTTGCTTTCTTGGAGCGGTTCGATGTTTGAGTATCTCATGCCGCTGCTGGTCATGCCGACCTATGAAGGCACCCTTCTCGATCAAACCTATAAAGCGGCGGTGAAAAGACAAATCGAATACGGCGCGCAACGCGGCGCGCCTTGGGGCTTGTCGGAATCCGGCTATAACGCCACCGACGCGCATCTCAACTATCAATATCGCGCCTTCGGCGCGCCTGGTCTGAGCTTAAAGCGCGGACTCGCCGAAGACTTGGTCATCGCGCCTTACGCATCGACCTTGGCTTTAATGGTGGCGCCCGAGGCCGCGTGCGTGAATTTACAAAAACTCGCAGCCGCGGGCCTGGCAGGAAAATTCGGTTTCTACGAAGCCATCGATTACACACCCACGCGCGTTCCGCGCGGACAAATGGGCGCGGTGGTGCAATCGTTCATGGCGCATCATCAAGGCATGAGCTTGCTGGCCTTGGCTTACTTGCTGCTCGATCGCCCCATGCAAAAACGTTTTGAATCGGACTTGCCGTTTCAAGCCACCTTGCTGTTATTGCAGGAACGCATTCCGCAAGTCACGATGATTCCGCCGTATACGGTGCAACTTTCCGCCTTGCAACCCAGCAGCACCGATCATGCGTTGTCCTTGCGCTCTTTTACTACTCCCAACACGCCGATACCCGAAGTGCAATTGCTGTCGAACGGCCGCTATCACGTCATGGTCACCAATGCCGGCGGCGGTTACAGCCGCTGGAAGGACTTGGCCGTGACGCGCTGGCGCGAAGACAGCACCAGCGACAGCGGCGGTACATTTTGTTATCTACGCGACGTCACCAGCGGCCTGTCTTGGTCGGCGGCCTATCAACCGACGCTGACCATACCCAAGCAATATGAAGCCATTTTTCCCGAAGGACGCGCGGAATTTCGCCGCCGTGATTTTGTCGGTGATGGCGATTTAGTCACGCATACTGAAATCGTGGTGTCGCCGGAAGACGATATCGAGCTGCGCCGCGTGCACATCATCAATCGTTCACGCAGCCGCCGAACCATCGATGTTACGAGTTACGCGGAAGTGGTGTTGGCGCCGCCCGCGGCCGAAGCCTTGCATCCCACGTTTAGCAATCTATTCGTTCAAACTGAAATCATTCATCCGCGGCAAGCGATTTTGTGCACGCGCCGGCCGCGTTCGAGCACCGAAACCACGCCGTGGATGCTGCATCTCATGGCGGTGCATGGCACGGACACGGCGGAAATTTCCTACGAAACCGATCGCATGCAATTCATCGGCCGCGGCAATACCGTCGCCGATCCGCAAGCGCTGCGCGCATCGACTCCACTCTCTGGCAGCCAAGGTTCGGTGCTCGATCCGATTACCGCGATTCGTTGCCGCATTACGCTCAATCCGGATGAATCGGCGAAAATCGATATCGTCTCTGGCATCGGCGAAACCCGAAACGCGGCTTTAAGCTTGGTGGAAAAATATCACGATCGGCGTCTCGCCGACCGCGTTTTCAATCTGGCGTGGACGCATAATCAAGTGATATTGCGCCAAATCAACGCCACCGACGCCGATGCCCAGTTGTATGCGCGTCTGGCCAATTCCATTATTCACGCCAACGCCGCGCTGCGCGCGGACAGCGCGGTGCTGATCAAAAACCGCCGTGGGCAATCCGGCCTATGGGGTTACGCCATCTCCGGCGATTTGCCGATTGTGTTGCTGCAAATCAAGGATCCAGCCAACATCGATTTAGTGCGCCAACTGGTGCAGGCGCACGCCTATTGGCGCTTGAAAGGATTGGCGGTGGATCTGGTTATTTGGAATGAGGATCACATCGGCTATCGGCAGTTACTGCATGAACATATCATGGGCTTGATCGCCGCGGGCATCGAAGCCAACGTGGTGGATAGACCGGGCGGCATCTTCGTGCGACCGGGCGAACAAATATCCAACGAAGACCGCGTCTTGTTGCAAACCGTGGCGCGCGCCATTATCAGCGACAGTCGCGGAACGCTGGAGGAACAGATCGGCCGCCGCGGCCCAGCGGAAACGCGCGTCCCACGCTTTACGCCGACGCGCATTCAACGCACGGAGATTGCCAGCGTTGCCGCGAAACCGCGCGCCGATCTTTTGCTATTCAATGGTCTTGGCGGGTTCACGCGTGACGGGCGCGAATACGTCATCTCCACGGCGCATAATCAAGTCACGCCCGCGCCATGGGCCAATGTGCTGGCCAACCCACAATTCGGCAGCGTCATTTCGGAAAGCGGCTTGGGTTACACCTGGTGCGAGAACGCGCATGAATTCCGCCTCACGCCGTGGCATAACGATCCGGTGTGCGACACCAGCGGCGAGGCTTTTTATATTCGCGATGAAGAGCGCGGACATTTCTGGTCGCCGACTCCTTTACCGAGCCGCGGCGCCACCCCTTATGTCACGCGTCATGGATTTGGTTACAGTGTGTTTGAGCATGTCGAACGCGGTATACGTTCGGAACTATGGGTGTACGTGGCCTTGGATGCCGCGGTCAAGTTCGCGGTGTTAAAAATATGCAACGAATCGGAACGCACGCGCAAGCTTTCCGCCACCGGCTACGTGGAGTGGGTGCTGGGCGACCTGCGCGCGAAATCGAACATGCATGTCGTCACCGAAATCGACGACAGCGGTGCGTTGTTCGCGCGCAACGCCTACAACACGGAATTTCCCGAGCGCGTGGCGTTTTTCGATATCGACGAAAAAAACCGCAGTGTCAGCGGCGACCGCGCTGAATTCATTGGTCGTAATGGCACGCTTAAAAATCCCGCCGCGATGCTGCGCGCACAACTCTCGGGTAAGGTGGGAGCGGCGCTGGATGCTTGCGGCGCGCTGCAAGTTTCTTTCGAATTGGCCGCGGGGCAAGAACGCCAGATTCGTTTTACGCTGGGCGCGGGACAAAACACCGACGACGCCAACCAACTGCTGCGCCGCTGCCGTGGCGACGCGGCGGCGCGCAGCGCCCTGGAAAAAGTTCAGCAATACTGGCGGCATATGCTCGACGCGGTGCAAATAGAAACTCCAGACGCGGCTCTCAACGTGCTCAGCAATGGCTGGATTTTGTATCAAACCTTGGCGTGCCGTTTATGGGCGCGCAGCGGATATTATCAATCGGGCGGCGCTTTTGGTTTCCGCGATCAGCTGCAAGACGCCATGGCGCTGGTGCACACGCAACCGCAGCGCCTGCGCGAGCAACTGCTGTTGTGCGCCAGCCGCCAATTCGTCGAGGGCGACGTGCAGCATTGGTGGCATCCGCCCAGCGGTCGCGGCGTGCGCACGCAATGCTCGGATGATTATTTGTGGCTGCCGTGGGCGGCTTGCCGTTATGTGTCGAACACGGGCGACAGCGGCGTGCTGGATGACTCGGTTAGTTTTCTTGAAGGGCGCTTGCTGCATGCGCAAGAAGATTCGTATTACGATTTGCCGAGCCACTCAAAAACCACAGCCAGTTTGTACGAACATTGCGTGCGTGCCATTGACAGAGCGCTACGTTTTGGCGCGCACGGCTTGCCGCTCATGGGCTCTGGCGATTGGAACGACGGCATGAACATGGTCGGCATACAAGGCAAGGGCGAAAGCGTATGGCTGGGATTTTTTCTTTATGACGTGCTACAACGTTTCAGCGAATTGGCGCGCACGCGCGGCGACCACGTCTTCGTCGAACGCTGCCACAAAGAAGCCGAACAATTGCGGCGTAACATCGAACAACATGCTTGGGATGGCGCGTGGTATCGGCGCGCGTATTTCGACGACGGCGCGCCCTTAGGATCGGCAGCCAACAGCGAATGCCAAATCGATTCGATATCGCAAAGTTGGGCGGTGCTTTCCGGAGCGGGCGATGTCGAACGTACGCGTTCGGCGATGCAAGCCGTCAATAAACGCCTGGTGCGCCGCGAGCACGCCCTGATTCAACTTTTGGATCCACCGTTCGATAAGTCGCCGCTCAATCCTGGATACATAAAAGGCTACGTTCCGGGCGTGCGTGAAAACGGCGGACAATACACGCACGCGGCGGTGTGGACCGCCATGGCCTTCGCGGCGTTGGGCGATGGCCGGCGCGCGTGGGAGATATTGGACATGATCAATCCGGTCAATCACGCCTTATCCGCGCAAGACGTCGCGCGCTACAAAGCCGAGCCTTATGTAATCGCCGCGGATGTTTACGCCGTCGCCCCGCACACCGGCCGCGGCGGCTGGACTTGGTACACCGGCTCGGCCGGATGGATGTATCGCTTGATCCTGGAATCGCTGCTGGGACTGAAATTAGAAGTGGATAAACTGCACGTGACGCCGTGCATGCCAGCCAACTGGAAAACGTTCAAGATGCATTATCGTTACCGTCAAACGCTGTATCGCATCACCGTGGCGCGCGCCCGCGACCAGGACGAAACGACGACGGTTATAATAGATGGCGCGACGCAGGACGATGCGTTTATCGCGCTTATCGACGACCAACGCGAACACTTGGTCGAGGTTCGCTGCGCATTTAAAGGAACTTCCACTCAAAATCCACTGCCAGCGCGCGAAGCATTAAAAGAAAAAATATGACAATGTTTTATGAGTATCAACCGCAGAGAACGCAGAAGGCGCAGAGAATAAAAAAATAATTTAGAGCTTTATATTCTCTGCGTTCTCTGCGGTTAACATTCTTTATATATAAATACTCACTCATTCCTGCCCCAGGCTATCGATAATCGCCTTAAGCTTTTCGGTTTCCACCGGCTTCACCAAGTGATGCTGAAACCCAGCGGCGGCTGAACGACGTTGATCTTCGGCTTGGCCATATCCGGTCATGGCCACCAGCATGATATTTTTATTTTCGGGTGATTTTAAAAGTTGTCCCGCTAGCTCGTAACCGTTCATGCCAGGCAGGCCGATATCCAACACCGCCAAGCGCGGCCTGAATTCGGCGGCGAGCTGCAAGGCATCGACGCCGTTATAAGCGGTTTCGACTTTGTGCCCATACATGCCCAGCAACATGGCCAAGGACTTGGCCGACTCGACATGATCGTCCACCACCAAGATCCGCTGCGAGCCAGCCGGTTGCGCACGTTCTGGTTTTGTCGGTAAGTCCATTTGTGGAGTATTTTCCAGCAACGGCAAGCGGACCACAAATTCGCTGCCTTTGCCAGCACCGTCGCTGAACGCCTGGATGCTGCCGCCATGCATTTCAATCAGATCCTTGGCCAGCGCTAAACCGATACCCAAACCGCCCTGACGCCGATCGAGCGTGCGCTCGCCCTGGGTGAAGAGATTAAAAATTTCCGGCAACAAAGTGGATGCGATGCCAATTCCATTGTCCTTGATGCGCAATTCGCATTGATTCTGCGTCTGTTTGGCGCTCACGGATATTTTTCCGCCTTCGGGAGTGAATTTAACGGCGTTGTCCACCAAGTTCACCACCACTTGGGTGAGTCGGACGGGATCGCCACGCACCCACAGCGACGCCGTGGGCAAGGATATTTCCAGCGATTGCCGATTCGAACCGAGCAAAGAACGCTGCGATTCGAGGGCCACGGATAACATCGCTTTTAAATCGAGCGCGGTCAGCTTGAGATTGATTTTTCCGCGAGTGATGCGCGAGACGTCCAATAAATCGTCGACCAGGCGCGAAAGATGGGTGACTTCCTTGGCGATGATCTCGCGCGCTTCATCGTGTATCGAACCGGCCGAATCGAGCACGCGCATGATTTGCACCGCGTTGCGAATGGGCGCCAACGGATTGCGCAATTCGTGCGCCAGCATCGCTAGGAATTCATCCTTGCGTCGATCGTCTTCGCGTATGCGCGAATAGAGCAGCGCATTGTCCAAGGCGATGGCCACGCGTCCGGTGAACTCCGAAGCCAAGGCCTGCTCGGCCGGTCCGAAACCGCGCGCCGCGGGAAATCCCAACAATAAAACGCCGAGTCTGCGGCCACGCGCGAACAGGGGGAAAACCGCGGCATGCGCCAAGGCAAAATCCAACTGCAGGCTGTAGCCGTCCGTCGAAGCGGCATCGCATACTTCCAGAGTGAAACGCGCGCCATCGCGCGTTAAGGTTTCGCGGTTTCCGGTTTGCAATGAGCGAATCACGGCTTCCTTGAGATCGGCATCCAGCAGTTGCGTGACCGTCGCCGTCTGGCGCGTGGAGGCACTGGTCTTGGATGCGGTCCAAGCGAGCTGGGTGTTTTGCACTTGCCCCAGCTCATCGACAATCGCCAAGGCGCAAAAATCGGCCAAGAACGGCACCACGAATTGCACCAAGCCCTTGGCGGTGGTGTCGAAATCCAGCGAATTGCTTAAAACCTGGCTCACCTCGGCCAAGAACGCGGAGCGGCGCGTCGCCGCCTCGGCGGCGGCCAAGGCCGACTGTTCGCGTATCAATTGCACCCGGTCTTCGGCTTGGCGCTTGATTTGCGCGGTCATGCGAAACAACTGCGCGAAAACCTTGACCTTGGTGCGCAGCACTTCGGGCACGATCGGCGTCAAGATGTAGTCCACCGCGCCCAAGGAATAGCCTTGCGCGGTGTGCATTTCATCGCCGAAGGCGGTGACGAAAATAATCGGGGTATGGGCCAGTTTCTTGCGGCCACGTATCAAGGCCGCGGTTTCGAAACCATCCATGATCGGCATGTTGACGTCCAGCAGCACCACCGCGAAGTCGGTGTGCAACATGTGCTTTAAAGCTTCGGCGCCGGATGTCGCGGTAACGATATTTTCGTGCAGCTCCGCCAACACGGTTTCATAAACCAACAATTTATCGGGGTGATCGTCGACCACCAGAATGTTCACCTTGCCCGTGGCCACGGGGAGCTCGTCGTCCAGCGACGCGGAATCGGTCAAGGGGTCTAGCATGGAAAAACCGGACTTCATCAAGAATGCGTCCACGCGCGCAACACCGCCAACAACTCCTCCATGCTCACCGGTTTCGACAGATAATCCCAAGCACCCGCTTCAATGCAGCGTTCGCGATCGCCTTTCATCGCCTTGGCAGTCACGGCGATAATGGGCAGGCCACGACACGCGGGAATTTTGCGCACCTCGCGCATGGTGGCGATGCCATCCATCTCGGGCATCATGATATCCATCAACACGATGTCGATATCGGGCTGTGCCTGTAAAATCTCGATGGCGTTTAAACCGTTATCCGTCGCTACCACGTTCATTCCATAGTCTTCAAGCACCGACGACAGCGCGTAAATATTGCGAATATCGTCGTCGACGATCAAGACTCTCTTGCTGACGAGGGACTTGTTTGACTGATAAATATCGCGCAGATGCTGTTGTTGCATTTCCGGCAAGTTCAGAAAGTTACGATGCAAACATAAACTGACGTGGTCCACCAAACGATCGACGGAATGGGCATGGCGCACGCGGTGATTGAGCTTACCGAGCTTATTCCACGGACGGCTTTGTTCCTCGTTGGCGCCGTAAACAATAATGCCTTTGATGGCGTCGGTTTCCTGGGTTTCCAGCTCGCGCATCAGCGCGGCGCGCGATGCATCGCGCGCCTTGTCGTTAACGATGACGCAATCGAAGGAAGCTTTGCGCAATGACTCGCTAGCCTTTTTACCATTCGTGGCGCGCGTGAGCTGCAAGCCAGAGTCCTCGCTCAACAACGGATATAAAGCATCTGGCGCGGCTTCATCTTCCAGCAACAGCACGGTCTTGGCGGTCTTGGCGTTAAAACTTTTAAGGTCGTCCAATAAGGTTTCCAGCACTTGCTTGCCTTGAATCGGTTTAGACAACACGCTATAGGCGCCCAATTCCGCGGCGCGCTCGCCCACGTCTTCGGTGGAAATCACGCATACGGGAATATGGCGGCTGATAATGTCGTTCTTCAATCTTCCCAGCACGCCCCAGCCTTCCAGGTCGGAAAGGAAAATATCCAAGGTGATAGCCGCGGGATTGAAATTCTTCACCAAGGGCAGCGCCGCGGTGCCAAGCGACGTGACCAAGCCCTTGAATCCTCTTTCCCGCGCCGTCTCCAGCAAGATGCGCGCGAACTGCAAATCGTTTTCAACGATCAACAGCACTTGATCGCCCGCGCGAATGTTGTCGCGATCGTCGCCGACTTCGTTCACCAGCACCACGGGTTCGGCGTCGGACACCACGAAGCGCTCGATTTCGACTTCATCCTTGGCCGGCATGATCAAGGGCAAGGCTGGCGAATCGTGAACCGTTTTGGCGGAGATCTCGGCCTCGATAACCGGCTTGCGCGCCTGCGTCAGCACTGGCGACTGCGGCAAATATAAAGTAAAGGTGCTGCCTAGACTCGGATGGCTGACCAAGTTTATTTCGCCGTGTAGCAAGCGCGCGAGTTCGCGGCTGATGGCCAAACCCAAACCGGTTCCACCGTATTTGCGGCTGGTGCTGCCGTCGGCTTGCTGGAACGCTTCGAAAATAATTTGTTGTTTGTCGGCCGAGATGCCGATGCCCGTGTCGGTAACCGAAAATGCCACCACTCCACCAGCGCGATTGAGGTCTTCATTGTCGCGATTCCAACCGCCTTCCACCGGCTTAATCGCCAAGGTCACGCTGCCTTTATGAGTGAATTTAAAGGCATTGGACAACAGATTTTTGATGATCTGCTGCAAACGCTTGGCGTCGGTGACCACGGTTTTGGGCAGGCGCGGATCGATGTCGATGGCGAAATCGAGATTCTTGGACTCGGCCACGTGGCGGAAGGTGCGCTCCACGTAACGATCCAATTCGTCCAGCGGAATTTCGCCAACGTCGATGGCCACGGTTCCGGATTCGATCTTGGACAAATCGAGAATGTCGTTGATCAAGGTCAGCAAATCGTTGCCCGATGAATGAATCGTCTTGGAAAATTCCACTTGGCGCGGCTTGAGATTGCCTTCCGGGTTTTTGCACAGCTGATCGGAAAGAATCAATAAACTATTGAGCGGTGTGCGCAACTCGTGCGACATGTTGGCCAAGAATTCGGATTTATATTTCGAGGTCAGCGCCAACTGCTTGGCTTTGTCTTCCAAGGCTTGGCGGGCTTGCTCGACTTCTTGATTCTTGCGTTCGACTTCTTCGTTTTGATGCGCCAAGAGCTGGGCTTTTTCTTGCAGCTCTTCGTTGGTCTGTTGCAATTCTTCCTGGCGGCTTCCCAATTCCTGCGCCAGCGATTGCGATTGCTTCAACAGATCTTCGGTGCGCATGTTGGCTTCGATGGTGTTAATCACGATGCCGATACTTTCCGTGAGCTGATCGAGGAAGGCCTGGTGGGTTGAATCGAAACTTTCGAACGATGCCAATTCCAAAATACCGCGCACCTGGCCTTCGAAAATCACTGGCAACACCAAAATATTCTTGGGCGGCGCGGCGCCTAAACCGGAAGCGATCTGAATATAATCGGCTGGCAGCTTGGTCAAGAATATCTTTTTACCTTCCAAGGCGCATTGGCCGATCAGACCTTCGCCCATGTCCAAATGCTTGCGCGTCTGGTGTTGTCCTCGGGAGGCGTAGCTCGCGAGCAAGGTTAAGGTTGGCGCTTCCCTGCCCGTGTCCACCACATAAAATAACGCCTGCTGCGCCGATACCACGGGCGCCAACTCGGAAAGAATCAAGCGGCCGACGGTGTTTAAATCTTTTTGACCTTGCAACATGCGGCTGAACTTGGCGAGGTTGGTCTTGAGCCAATCTTGCTCGGTGTTCTTGCGCGTGGTGTCGCGCAAGTTGCTGATCATTTCATTGATCTTGTCCTTGAGCGCGGCGACTTCGCCTTGCGCGCGCACCGTGATGGAGCGCGTCAAGTCGCCTTGCGTCACCGCGGTCGCCACCTCGGCGATGGCGCGCACTTGCGTCGTCAGGTTGGCGGCGAGCTGGTTGACGTTTTCGGTGAGACCTTTCCAGGTACCCGCGGCGCCTGGCACCTTGGCTTGGCCGCCGAGCTTGCCTTCAACGCCGACTTCGCGCGCTACGCTGGTGACTTGATCGGCGAAGGTAGCAAGCGTGTCGATCATATTATTAATGGTATCGGCCAACGCCGCGATTTCGCCCTTGGCTTCCACCGTGAGTTTTTGCTTGAGGTCGCCGTTGGCCACGGCGGTAACGACTTTGGCGATACCGCGTACTTGACCAGTTAAGTTGCCGGCCATGAAGTTCACGCTGTCGGTTAAGTCTTTCCAAGTACCCGAGACGCCCTGCACATCGGCTTGACCGCCGAGTTCGCCTTCGGTGCCTACTTCGCGCGCCACGCGCGTCACTTCCGCAGCGAACGAACGTAGCTGATCCACCATGGTATTAATGGTGTTCTTGAGTTCGAGGATTTCGCCCTTCACGTCGACGGTGATTTTCTTGGAAAGATCGCCCGTGGCCACGGCGGTGGTCACGTCGGCGATGTTGCGCACTTGGCCGGTTAAGTTGCTGGCCAT
>JACXTT010002207.1_pt1 | contig 31192 bp, 27 predicted proteins | sample 9270951 | NCBI WGS metagenome assembly JACXTT01 (sample SAMN15532306, study PRJNA645909) | rock metagenome | isolation source: weathered quartz diorite | place: Puerto Rico | collected 2017-06-21
AAATTATGTTTCTTACTCCTTACGGCGCACCCTTTACGGTTTGGCCAATCAGGCCAAAGGGCTTTGGACGCTTTTTATGTTCCAGTTGTGGGCGTCCGCGTATCTGGACGTATGATCCTCCGGCTCTTGCTTCTGCTCCTTGTGGCGACGCCGCTCTTTGTTTGGCGTCTGGATCGGCCTGGTTTTTCTGACACCGAAGGCATGTTTGCCGAACCTGCGCGAGAGATGATCGAGGCTAACGACTGGGTGACGCCCCGTATGAACGGGGAACCTTTCCTCACCAAACCACCGCTCATGTACTGGCTTCCAGCCATCACTTTCACGCTCGCTGGGCCGACCGAATATGCCCGAATGTGGTCGGTGTTAGCGGCGCTTGGTACGCTCCTGGTTACTGGACTATTGGGAAGGCAACTCTTTGGTCAAACCGCAGGATTAGCGGCGGCGGCAGTCCTTGCCACTACGTTTGGGTTTGTGGTCGAAGCGCGCCTCCTTCGTGCGGACATGATGCTTGTCTTCATCGTCACATTGGCGTTGTACTTCTACGAGCGCATTCGCCGTGGCGCGGGCATACGGACGAAGAGTGCATTCTGGCTGACGCTGGGAATCGGGGTGCTGGACAAAGCGTTCGTGCCAGTCGTCCTCGTCGGCGCGACCATCGCTCTGGTAGAAATCGCGACTGGGGAACTGCGGTCTCACACTCTGTGCGCACGGCTTCGGAATCTTTCAACTCCTTGGGGGATTCTTCTCATAGCGGTAATTGCCGCGCCGTGGCATCTGCTGGCTGGCGTCAGAAATCCTGGGTTCCTGTGGGACTACGTTGTCAATCAGCATCTGTTGTTTTTTTTCGACCAAAAACTGCCGCGAGATTCACTTCCCGATTCCCTTGGTTTTTTTTGGGCTATGTTTTTCGCACGAGGTTTGCCGTGGAGTCTCTTACTCCCTGCTGCGCTCGTGCATATCTGGCGTACAGTGCGAGCCCCATACAGCCTTGCGCCGAAGCCGTTGCTTCCGCTCTTGTGGCTTATCGCGGTACTCGGCTTTTTCTCACTCGCAGTGTCGCGACTCGAACACTACTGCCTACCGGCGCTGCCACCCATGGCGCTCGTGGTTGGGTCTCTGTTCGCAGCTCTCTCCACTGGAGATGCAAAAGTTCCTCGTTCCCTCCTGATTGTTCCAATAGCTCTCGCAGCAGCGGTGACGTTGGTGGTCGGGTTTCTCGATCCTTCCACGTTCCTTACCGCTATTGATCCGCTGCTCACCGGACTTGGCCTGGAAGCAGTAGTTCGACCAGCCCTGCTGACACTGGCTGTGGGCTGGTTCGGCCTTACGCTACTGCTCATCCGAAAACGCTATTGGAGAGCATTTGGCGTCAGCCTCGCAACCTCGGTTGTCTTGTTGCCGTATGTACAGATCGCACATGAGCATGTCGAGCCGCTCTTCTCCTGGCGTCCATTCGCACGCGTCATTCAGGACACCGTACCACAGGGAAGCCGTGTGTTCTTCCGTGCAGAAGACGAATATCAGCTCTGTGGCGGTCTCAACTATTACTTGGAACGGCGCTTGGATTTGCTAGCGCCGCCAAGTTGGACGCCTCCTACTTTTCTTGAGGGTAGAACGGATCGTCTATTTACACCGCGCGCCGAGTTTGAACAGGACTGGCGTACGCATACCGCCGTACTTGTTGCTGACGCCGTATCTGGTCAAGAAGAAGCGCAACTTGCTCCGGGTCCGTACGTCGTGAGCGCACGCGTCGGCGAGCGTGTCCTCCTCCGTTCTGCTCCCCTTAGTGGCTCGCGTTTTTCGGAGGACGCCCAAGCATCTTTGACAATAAAGAAATAGACGCACGAAGCAGCGCTTGGCGACGTCAACGCCGAAAGCTCTGCACCACGAAAGACAAGCAATTTTGCATATGGAAAATAGGAAGCCGTCTCCTGAGACTCGTTTGTGGGGCAGCGTATTGTTTAGCTTGCTGAGCATCGCCACCACGAAGTACGCAAAAACTGTGGTAGCGCTAACGCTCACACTCACGGCGTTGCTAGTCTGGTACACCAAACACAACCTCGATTTTGTGACGGACCGAAACCAACTCATCTCCTCGGAGAAACGGTACCTTCAACTCGATGATGAGTATTCAGACACGTTTCACGGTCTGGAACAATTGGTCGTCGTTGCTGAGGGACCAGATCTTGAAGAGACGAAAAAATTCGTACAGGCCTTGAGTGAAAGGCTCAAAGCGGATGCGGCCCACATCAAAGAAGTCTTTTACTATATTGACTCCACCTCGTTGACGGGAAAAGAGCTGCTCTTGCTTTCCGCCGAGGACCTCCGTTCCTTGCGCGATAAAATAGATGAATCCCGGGAATTGATGCGAGAGATGGCGGTTACCCCAGGACTGAATACGCTGCTTGCCGCCATCAACCGGAAGATCAGCGCTGCGATGGCGTCGCATCTCGCGCAAGGATTTTTGGGGTTACCGGAAGCTACGGAATCCGAAGACAACACGAAGAAAAAGACGCTGAGTCTCTCATTTCTTCACTCCTTGCTTGAGCAAATACAGAAAACGCTAACGGTCGCCCGATTCTTGTACCGTTCTCCATGGAACGATTTCTTCGGCGACGATGAACTGGGCAATGACGGTTTTCTGGTTTCTGACGACAAGCATTTCGTCTTTTTGATGGTCGAGCCGCAAAGCTCCGGGGAAGGGTTTAACGCTAAACTGGAATCGCTCGCCGTTATACGGCGTCACATTGCGGAAGTCAGACAGACGTTTCCCCAAGTCCAAGCTGGAGTAACGGGAGACGATGCATTAGGGAATGACGAAATGTTGACCGCCCAAACCGATTCCAGCCTCGCCAGCACGGTGTCCCTGTTTGGGGTAGGGCTCCTATACCTGCTGTTCTTCCGCAGCCTCCGGCGTACGCTCATTTTATTGGCGACCGTCACGGTGGGGCTGATCTGGACTATGGGATTGCTCACTGCCACGGTGGGCCATCTGACTATCATTTCCGTTTTTGTCGCTTCTATCTTGATCGGCCTTGCGGATGATCGAGTCGTCTACTTTCTTATCCGCTATGAGGAAGAGCGCGATTCGGGACAATCCTTCCAAGAGGCGATCCACCGCACTTTCGTCTACGCTGCTCCCGGCATCGTGGCCGCCGCCGTCACGAATGCTCTCGCATTTTACGCTATGATGCTGGCGGATTTCCGCGGGATTCAAGAGCTAGGGTTCATTGCTGGCAACGGCATGTTGCTCTCTCTGGTCATGACGCTGATATTTCTTCCCGCCCTGCTCACCCTCTTTGAAGGAAAAAAACCGTGGCGTCAGTCTCGGCGGCAAGACACTTGGCTCACCGAAGGCTTTGTCCGCTTAGGGGGAGCCGTTCAGCGCTTCCGTTGCCCGGTGCTGGCCACAGCTGCAGTCGTGAGCCTTCTTTGTCTCTTGGCGCTTCCCACTGTCACCTTCGATTACAATTTGCTCCATCTGCAAGCACGTGGGACAGAATCAGTCCAATGGGAGCTGCGGATCATTGAGCAGGCTGGCCGTTCATCTTGGTTCGCGCTTGCCACGGCTTCCTCTCTGACCGAAGCGGCGCAAAAAGCCGCGCAATTCGAGGCGCTTTCTTCTGTAGAGAAAGTGGAAACCATCGCTTCGCTCGTTCCCGATCAGCAAGAGGAGCGTCTGCAGTTGGTCCGCGCCTTACCCCCTCTCTTTGCCGGGTTGCCTGCAACTTTGCCTGCTCCGGTCCCGGTAGATGCGGAAGAGCTAAAACGAACGCTTGAAAAAATCAAATTGAAAATTCGTCAAGACAATGAAGATTGGAATCTGCAACAACGACCCGACGAGCGAGAAATGATCGCCGTACGGCAGCTTCTGCTAGCGATCCTCGAACGTCTGGACACCCTCTCTGTCGCGGACGCCACAGCGACATTGCAACGCTTGCAGCAACCTCTTATGCAGGACTTTGCTGAAAAGTGGACATTGTTACACGATAACCTCACCCCATCAGGTCCTATTACCCTCGCTGATATCCCTAGCCAGTTACGCAGCCGTTTCGTCAGCGCCGACGGTCAGAAGTTTCTTTTGCAGATCTATCCGCGCAAAGACATTTGGGATCGTGAGCCACTGGAGGAGTTTGTCAGCCAATTACGGCGGGTAGATCCAGATGTTACGGGATCGCCAGTGATCGGCTACGAGTCCATTCAGGCTATCAAAGATGGCTATGTACAAGGGGGGAAATATGGCGCTGTCGCCATTTTTGCAGTAGCCTTGCTCACCGTGGGTCGGGTGCAGGTTGCCCTCTTAGCCGCGCTGCCAGTCCTCTGTAGTATGCTGTGGACGGCAGGCTTGATGTGGGTGTTTGGTCTTAAGCTGAATCTCGCCAACCTGGTGACGATTCCTATCACCATTGGGATAGGAATCGAAAGCGGCATCTATTTGGTTCGCCGCGTCTATGAAAAAACAACGACGAAGGGTCTGTTGGCGGGAGAGAGTACTGGCCAGTCCATCTCACTGTTCTCTCTCAGCACAATGGTGGGATTCGGGAGTCTGATGATTGCTCGGCACGCCGGGATCTTCAGCATGGGGCTCTTGTTGACCTTAGCAGTCGGCGCCGTGTTGCTCGTTTCCCTGACGGTTCTTCCACTCTTGCTCTACTCCCTGAGGCAACAACTATCGATAAGAGGCAAACAGTTCACGTAAGCGCGCCCTGTTCTCTGTGGCGAAACAGCAAGTGCTAAACGAGCGTTTGAGCACCGGGAGCCTCCGCTCAGAGGACGGCCTCTAGTGCACCCAAGAAGCTGCCGAAATCATCTAGGGTGAGGTGTCCCATGTTGGCGACACGGAAGATGGTTGTTTGCAGTCTCCCTTGCCCCTCATAGATCACGAACCCTTGCTCTTTGAGATCGTCATGTAATTTTACGTATGTCGTTCCCTCGGGCAGGAACATCGAGGTAATAGAGTTAGAACAGGAAGCAGGAGAAAGCATTAGACGCAGCCCTAGTCGCGCAAATCCCTCGCGCAGGAACGACGCTGCGGCACGGTATCGCTGCACCCGCCCCGCTACAGTTTCTTCCAAAAGTTCATCTAACGCCTCGTCGAGCGCGTACCATGCTTGCACGGATGGGGTAAAGGGAATGCTGCGCCGCTCTTGCGCTTCCCAGTGGAGCGGCAAATGGAGATAGAGAGACCGGCGCGGATAGTCTTGCATGGCCGCCATGATTTCGTTGCGCACCAAAACGAACGCGACGCCTGGCAGTCCTTGAATACACTTGTTTGCAGTGCACGCGCACAGGTCGACGCCATCACGCAGAAGATTAAGTTCTTCTCCAGCAAGCGCGCTGACTGCATCAAGTAAAAGCAAACGTCCTGTCCGGCGCGTGATCGCGCCAACGTCCTGGACAAGGTTGAGCAGGCCCGTGGTCGTTTCGTGGTGCACCAACGCAACTGCAGCGATGGTGGGATCGCTGGTCAAGGCGTCTTCGATTTGTCCGAGGTCCGGACGGTCCGTCCAGGCGTAGCGCAGTTCAACCGTGGAGATGCGATGCGCTTCAGCCATGCGCAGCATGCGTTCGCCGTAGACGCCGTTGTTGATGACAAGAAGTTTTCTGCCCTCCGGCAGTGCAGAAGACACCATTGCTTCAACAGCCAGCGTGCCCGAACCGCTGAGCACCGCCGAGGTGTAGCCTCCGTGAGGAGCAAATGCCCTGAGGAGTTTGGTGCGGATCGCGGCAAGCAGATCAGAAAACTCTTCTTCACGGTGACACAGATCACCTCGTAACAAGGCTTGCTGCACGCGTGGAGACACGTTGACCGGACCAGGATTTAGTAGAATATATTGACGCATAATAACTCAGTAATCAGTAATGAGGACTGAGGAGGATCTCACAAACAGTGTCTTTTCGACTCAGTCCTCAGTTCTCGTTGCTCAATCTTTTGTTTGATGAATTGCTTCCATAAATCGTGCAGCGATTTGTGACGGCTCATGAGTAATGCGGCCAATATGCCGCTCTTCTTTATCCGGTTCAATTTTAATGAGGAGAAAAGAGGGGCCGGCTTGGGAGAGGAATTCCGCCGCTGCACGGCGTAAGTCCGTTTCGGTTTCAACTCGCTGCACTTTCACATAACCGGCAGCACGCGCCATTTCTTCGAGTGCTACCTGACCAGAAATTGTATGCTGGTTTCCTGTTGAACCGTAGGCTTCATTGTCGAACACGATATGGACGAGATTACGTGGTTGCGTGGCGCCCATCATCGCAACTGAGCCGAGATTCATTAGCACATTACCGTCGCCGTCGAAGATCACAACTCTCCGTTCGGGCTTGTGCAGCGCCACGCCTAGAGCAATGGAAGAGGCCAGCCCCATCGATCCGATCATGTAAAAGTTGCCCAGTCGATCGTTGATGTTGAAGGACTCTCGAGAAATAAATCCGTTGGCATGGACGACCAGTTCGTCGCGCAATAAGGGAACGATCACACGCAGGGCCTCGGCCAGTTTCATTGCATTGCTCCCTTCAGCTTCACGCCATGACGTCCGGCGGCAAGAGCAAGGCAACTGGCTTTGTGGTCTTTTTTAACGTATCGGCGGCCCAGTGGAGCGCTTCTGGTATAGCGTCGGCGCTGAGGGCGCGATAAGGAATTTTCAGCGTCTCTAAGAGCGTAGGGAGAATATCCCCCATGATAAGATGTTCTGGCGCATCTTTTCCTTGATAGCCTCGCCAGGTAATCAGCAACAAGGCCGGGAAGTTATACATCAGGCTTAGTGATGATAATGCATTCAAACTCACGCCCAGCCCAGAGTTCTGCATAATGACAACTGGGAGTTTTCCCGCCATATATGCGCCGGCGGCGAGACCAACTGCCGCATCCTCGCGCGTTTCAGGGATGTAGCCGCCTCGTTCTTCCAGTGTGGCGATTAGACTTTTCACTAGCGAACACGGCACCCCAGTGAAAAAATCAAACCCTGCTCCTATCAACAAATGTAAAAAGTCAGCTCCTGTAATCATAAAAGTAGCCAGTAGTTAGTAGTAGTTCACCACGCTGATTTTGAGGGATCAGAGTTCGTCATGCCCGCGCAGGCGGGCATCCAGGAAGAATACACGCACAGGTTTGCAGTTATGCCCCCTGGATTCCCGCGTTCGCGGGAATGACGTAGCTGTTGCCTACCTATCATCTTCATTGTGGTGGTCTAGTAGTCAGACTCCATCGGTTTTGTTATCTCCCCGCAACTCTCCGTCTTTCCTCGGCGAGCATGGGCATTTTTTCCGTGGAAACTGGAGCCTGCTTGGCGGACGGATCAGGAGACGCAGGGCGGAAGAGCAGCAACGGCAGCACGGTCAATGACGCCACTAAGACACTTCCTACCGCAATTGTTAACAAAAGTCCCATGCTGAAGATGCCGTAGTATCTCGCGACCATGAGACTTCCAAACCCAATCATCGTGGTCAAGGAGAATAAAGCGACGGCTTGACCAGTGCTGCCAACGACGAGCGTTGGGCCTCCTACGCCTTCTTCTCGATACCGGTGTACGATGTGAATTCCATTCTCAACGCCAATCCCGATAATCAGCGGCACCGCGACCATATTGGCCAAGTTGAACTGCAGATGGAAGAGCCACATGAGCCCTGCCGTCCAGATGATGCCCAAACCGAGCGGAAGAATAGCGAGAACCGCATCCCCTACGCGCCGCAGGGTAAACAGCGAGACCAGGATAATTGCTAGGAAGGCGTAGAATCCGCCTTCGACATAGCCCTCTTTCATCGCTTTGATGGATTCGTAACCGATGACAGGATTCCCCGTTACGTCTGGATCGACCCCGCGTAGCTGTGTGATGAATTCTTCCTGAGCTTCTTTTTCCCACACATTCTTTTTCGGGAAAATCTGGAGCAGGAACTTTGAGCCGTCTTTACTCACGAAACGACTTTTCAGCTGCGCCGGAATATCCGCCAAGGTGATTGGCCCGGACGGATTCAGGTTGTTCCGTAGCAGCGACCATTTGTCTTGGAAGTCGTGAAACAGAGCATCCTGAAAGTACGCCAGTCGTTCTTTTGCCTCAGCTTCGGGCGCTTTTTGCAATTGCGCAATGACCGCCAACAAATTGCGTCGCACCTCGCCTAGTTCTTGTTCTGAGGGTTTGCGCGACGGATCCCACTCTTCATTTTCTTCGCGGATTTTGAGTTTGAGTTTTTCAAGCGTGCGTGACAAATCCGCTAGATCAATTGGGGCAGGCGGGGCCAGCGTCGGCGGCATGGCGCTCAGGAGCGGTTGCAGAGCGCGCACCAGTTCAATGCGTTCAGGTTGGTTGGAAGGAATTAACGAGGCGACACTTTCTACGGATTCGACAGAAGGAAGCGCACGAAACGCCGCAGCTTTGCGTATCGCTTCCTCTGGTGTTGGCGCCGTCGCCAGCGCGTCGCGAGAAGAGCGTTCCGAGTTTTCAATAATACGTTTCTCCCACTCCACCGATTCGGTCCCATGGGCTTGAAGATTTAACAGATTGTAGTCAAATGACAGGGTGGGAAGAGCCATAACGCCGCCCAGCGTACCTACGCCAGAGAGCAAGAGCAGCGGCCAGCGGAACCGCACCATAATCCGGCCCCAAGCAGCAAAGATCCCTGTCAAGAACGTGCGCTCGCTTCCTTCCACAGTCCAGGGACGATAAGATTCAACAATAGTAATAAGAGCAGGGAGGAAGGTAATAATCCCTAAAAACGAAAGAAGCATCCCGCCAGCGGCAATCAGCCCCAGTTCTTGTACTCCCCGAAAATCAGCGAGCATCACCGCCGCAAAAGCCAGAGCCGTCGTGAAAGCGCCGGCCCCAATGCTCGGCACGGCATGTTCAAACACGATAAATAGCGCTTTGACAGGATCGACGCCTTCACTCCGTTCTTCTTCGTAGCGGGCAATGAAATGCACGCCAAAATCATCCGCCAGCCCCAGCAGCATCGGGGCGACAAACACGGTGATAATGGTGAGATGACCAACCGCAAGGGTAACGAATCCCATCGTCCATGCGAGACCGATCGTCAACGCAGTGATGATGAACAAGGGGTGACGAATCTTTTTAAAGAATAACAAATACAACAACATCACGCCAATGAGCGACGCGATCGTTGCGAACCCAGCGTCGGCCTGCGTACTGACGGACTCATCACTGTTGAGCGCTTCCGTGCCTGTCACTCCTGCCTTTAATCCGCGAAAGTCTTTACGCAGTTCCTTCACGGCTTTCCTGATCGCGGCGATGGATTCCTCTTTCTCACTGAACCCCGCACCGGCCTGAGTTTTGGGCTCCACCATCAGAAAGACGAAACGGCGGTTATCAGAGACGAGGTACCCTTCATCTGACAATTCTTCAGCGTCGCCAAAGAATTTTGTCCAGGGCGACTGATATTGGTAATCGGCGCTCTCCAGGGCGCGACGCATTTCCTGCAAGAGGGAAGACAAAAATGAGACTTTGACCGGCTTGCCTGCCTCTTTCTTTTCTTCTTTCGACGGGTCCAACCCGAGAAAGCCGGACACGATATGCGACACCATGCCGGAACTGACTTGCTGGTTGATCGAGCGCAAAAGAGTGTTGACTCCGGGCGCTGTGGTCAGGTCATGAATAAGGCCGCCGTATTCTTCCACATTGTCATGTAGAGAACGGAGATCGTCGGGCGCTAAATAGAGCAGTTTCTTCCCGTCCAATGAAGAGGTGTCAATATGGTAAAAAACCTCAGCGACATGAGCGGTATCCTGGGCAAGTCGCGCCCCGAGACGGGCGACAAAATTCTTCCCTTCTTGCACATCGCGGGGTTGAGCCACTACTACCACCTGGTCAACTCCCATAAATTCTTCTGAATACTCATCGTCTAGCTGCACGTAGCGCTTGTCTGCAGAGATGAGATCGTTACGTCCAGTAACAAACTCCATGTGCTGGATGGTATACAGGGAAGCAATTGCAGCGAGAGCGACACAGCTGAGGAGCACTGGCCACGGATGCGTTGTCGTAAGGCGGGCGATCCGCAGAAGGAGCTGTCGCTCTCGCGCCTTTAACGCCAGAGAAGTTTTCTCAGCCCAAGAATGTTTTTTTTCAGCCATCCACAACCTATATTTTTGTCCAATTTGGACAGGGTCTTTCTCTTAGCTTTCTGTTAATTTCTCGCGCATGCGTTTGAGCAAGCCTTGGTAGGATTCTTTGGCGATCACTTGCTGCATTTGCGTACGCACATTCGTCACCAGGCTCACACTGTCGAGGAGCACATCGTTGAGCAGCCAACGACTACCAACCTGGTGAAGCTTATACTCAATAGTGACTTGCCCTTCTTTAGGATGACTCACGGAAGTTTCGACCACCGCGTCAGCGCCGGTAATATGTTCGCCGACAAACTCGATATGGAGGTCGCCGAAGAAGTCAGCAGACTTGGGATAGGCGACTTTCTGGAGTAACTCCCGTAATAGCTGTACAAAATTTTTCTGTTCGGCCGCGCTGAGCTTTTCCCACTGGGGACCAAGGACTTCTTTAGACAGGTCTTGCAGCGGCAAGGTCTCTTCAACTGTTTTCTGTACAGAAGCCGAGGTTCCTGAAGTCTTATATGCACGGACAGCATCAAGGAGATTTTTGACCGTTGTGGTAGGAGTATCCGCCCAGACCGGGGAAGCTGCACACAGCGCGAAGACCATGCTTACCGCGCTGCCAAGGCTTTTGAGGTTCACTATAATATCCTCGCAATCAATAGAGTCTTGTGGTGTTTTTAGCAACAACTCATGAGCAGAGAGATGTCTTCAGCAAGACTCGTTGCTGTCTTTAGCTGTTGGGGTCACCGCGTCCATTCAGTGCTAAAGAAATACTCTTGACTACAATACTTTTCGCGCATGGCCTCGGTGTCATGTTTGACTTGAGGGTCAAGGCCGCTCAGCCAATAGACCGGAAAAGAAGCTAAAACGCCTACGACGCAGACTACCCCCTTAAACGGGAGATAGGCGATCGTACGGACTGTAGCTAAGGGACCATCCGCAGTTGTTTTGCGAGAAGACTGTGTTCCCGGAGATTCTTCTGCGCCAGCTATCGTCGCGCCCACCACCATCCACAACATTCCAGCAAGAATCCATTTGCGCGCCATTCCGTTTTGTCCTTCCGCTGAGAAAACGCGGCGTTTGTACTATTTTAATATTGCAGCTCCGATACCTCTTCTCCGACAACGAAGCTCAACTTGGCTAAGGCTACGTTGTAATCTTTTACCGCTTCATAGTAATCATTCGTTGCACGAGTGTAATTACCTAAACCCAAAAATACGTCTTGGGGCTCGCCAATGCCGATTTCAAAGTTTGCGGCTGATAACGTCACCAGCGCCCGACCGGCTTTACGACCATCGGAGGTAATCGACATACGCGTCTCGGCTTCTTTGACGCCAAGATAGGCCTCTTTCACTTCGATAGGAAAGCTAGACTCGGCGTTTTTCTCTTGTGAGTGCAGCTTTAAAAGTTCGGCTCGGCTACGGGACACTTTTGCCGCTGTTTCGCCAAAGCTGAAACTCCAACGCAGTCCGAGTACAGGACCGGCGGCGGCAAAATTAAAATTATCGTAGGCGAATGGATTGGTTTGTCGCGAACGGCCGGGAGCATAGGCATAACGTAGAGGCACGGCGAGAAAAAATGTCGGGAAGTAATCGCTTGCGGCCATTGCCAGTTCTGCCTCTTTCGCTTGAATGCCAAGACGAAGCCGACGCCACTCTGGGCGGTTGGCAAATAAGCGTTGGACGTAAAAATCAAGATCCTTTAAGTGAGCCGCCTGCGGCGTCAATGCCGTGTCTGCTGCGGCAAAATTGGTCGACTGGGGCAATCCTATTGCCCGTAACAGAGCAGCCTTCGTGAGTTCAATGCCATTGCGGAGTTTCTCTTCTTCTTTCGCAACGCCAGCGTAGCCGATTTTCAAGTTCAAAAAATCAATCTGGGTAATTTTGTTGCTCTTGAGGCGCTCTTCGGCTGTCTTTACTGCTTTCTCAAATCCCTCGCGCACATCGTTCATTAACGACTGTATCTGCTGAGTGTAAAGGAGTGTGTAATAAAACTCCTTTACTTCTCGTATAGCTTCCGCTTTCTTCTGGTCGACATTCGCCAATTCTTGCTCTACGCCTTTTGAGGCGGCTTTGACGCCATTCGGCAACTTGCCCCACGTGAACAGCGGATACACGATCTGTCCTTCTAATCGTGTGAAGGGACCAAGATGGCTATCCCCATAGGTCTTCAATTTTCCGCCCAAACTTCCCTTGACGTCATTCACGACGCCAAACATGTTGACGAACTCAGCGGTCGGCTGATAGCCAGCTTCCGCCTCCTGCAAATCACTCTTTCGGATGGCGACGTCCCATTGCACTTCTTGGACAGAGGGATGGTCCTCAACCGCTTTTTTGATGCAATCCGGCAGGCTGAGTTTCAGTAGACGGCCGCTCTCTTCGTCGCCTGGCTCGGCTTTGGCGTTGGAGCTCAACGCCCCAAGCAGCATCGCCAATACCATCCCTTCTCGCCATATTCTGAACCGCTGCTGTCGAGCATTCATGTTATGTCTTCCTCTCCAAAGCGTCGTGGCTGTATGAAGCGCCCCCAAGCCGGCTTACCCTAACCGAGCCTGTCCAGTTACGCAACGTGGGGGGCTTGCTTATGGTTTCTGCGCATAAAAAAAGGGCGACGGTAAAAGTCGCCCTTTTTGCTTTTGCTGAATTGTCGTTAGGTTACGACTTGGAAGGCAAAGTAACGGTTGCAGTGCCAACCACCCATCGTTCACCATCGTCATTCTCTAACCAGATGTCACATTCCGCACTACAATCTTCGTCGTTCTTTTGTGTGACTGCGCCGCGTAAGTGAACATTCCGGTCAGGCAGCACTGGGCTGCGGAACGTCGTACCGATACGTTTGAACGTCGCCGCAGGGTTCCATTCGCTAACCATGCGCGCGAGGAGACCCATACTCATTACCCCGGGAGCAATCATACCCGGTAGGCCTTCAGCGCGGGCCCCTTCGTCATCAGTAAAGCGAGGCACATACATCCCGGCAGTGCGTGCAAACTTCCGCACTCCGTCTTTACTGAGGAAAAGGTCGATGGGGGGCAGTTCGTCGCCTTCTTCGATATCTTCAAAATAGAGTGTTTTCATCGTTGCATAATCCTATGGTCGATCACCGCCACTTTTTCGCCTTTTTGGTTTTTCACTTCGTTGCGAATGACAATAAAATACATGGAGCCAGTGCGGCCAGTTTTTTCGTAAATGTCGTGGATGGTACTCAGCATGATCAGTTGGTCGCCAGGTCGTACGGGAGCGTACAGCTCTAAATCACGTCCGCCATCAAATCCAAATTTGCCAAACTTAGGGAGATGTTCGGGAGTAAACTTTTGCGCTCGCAGCTTCGTGACAAAAGTGGGGGACGCTATCAAGCCGCCATACGGACCTTTCGCAGCGGCAGCCTCATCAGTGTACAGCGGATTCGTCTCGCCTAACGAAGCAGCATAATCAAGAATTTCCTCTTTCGTCACCGGAGGAAAGGGCGTTTCGTCAAATACTTGACCAAGAATAGAGCGATCAAATTCAAGAGCCATGCTTTATCCCTCAGAAACAAGTTGGGTTGGCGCACGTTGAGGGCGAAAATCGACAGGGCGATACCCGCCAGTCCGCAATGCATCAACCAAATCTTCTATGTTTTTGATATCACGATCAAATTCCGTCGCGCAGAGCCCAACGAAACTCACGAGATGCGAGTCACTGCCGCCGAATGCATAATAGCCGTATTGATCAATGAGGGCTGAGACCCGCTCGTTTTCGCCTTTCTTACTGCCTCCATTGAGCGCCTCTACCCCAACGACGCCTTCGAGCGGAGGTCTTTTTTCATAGTGTTCGATGAGCCCAATGGTGGGACGTCCAGGATGACACGGCATAGCGATGCCGCCCATCCGCGTCACTTCAGTAATCACTTCTTGTGCTGGCAGCCGCACGTTTTTAAAGTCAAAACGTTTGACGATATCATCGTTTACGCCATACACGAGGACATGACCATAATCGGTTTCCACTTCAGAGGCTTTGAGAATCAAGACGCCGTACTTGTCTTCGAGGTCTCGATAATCGCCTGCGGCATTGAATTGCCTGTGCTCGGTCAGCACTAATCCTTCGAGTGGACGTTCGTCCCGTTTACGTGCAAGCCACTTCAGGTATGCTTCGACGGGAGCACGGCTGTCGTCTGATGCTTCTGAGTGGAGGTGGAGATCAAGAATACGCGCCATACTGTATCCTAAATAGCCGGCTCACGGCTCGGCTTTTAGTAGTGAGATTGGGATATCGTGCCAGAAGCGGGCGGCTCTGGCAATGCGATAGGAACAGTAATGAGGACTGAGTGCTGAGGACTGAGCAAACAGTTGGGAAACGTTTTTTCTTCTGATCAGTCCTCGTTACTCATTACTTTCTGTTAAATCACTTCGCTGGTCGAAACAGCGGAATGGAAATCTCTGGCGTAGCGTCTTCGAAGGTAACTTCCACTGGCATTCCGATCTTCACGTCTTCCGGCTTGCATTCGACGAGGTTGGTAAGCATGCGCACGCCTTCCTCTAATTCGACATATGCCATGACGTACGGCAGATTGTCACGGAACCCCGCGCTTTGGTTCTGTCTGGTGACGGTGAAAGTATAGACTGTTCCTTTGCCGCTGCACTTTACCCATTCTAAATCTGGCGACAGATCTTCCGGGCAGAATGAACGGGCGTAGTAAAATACTTTGCCACAGCTTTTGCATTTCTGCACGTACAATTCGTGACGGGCGCAGGCTTCCCAGAACGGTTTATTTTCCTCGTCGATTCGGGGGAGCGGTTTTTTGTATTTTTTTTCTTCAGCCATGGTTGCATTCTCCTCAAACGCTCAGCACTAAACTTGCGCCACTATGCCGCAGTCCCAACGTCCCGCCAGTGCCGTGGCAGAACGCCAGTTGACAATCTTTCACCTGACGATCGCCGCATTCGCCGCGAAGTTGTTTGGTTGCCTCGATCACAAGGAAAATGCCGCGCATGCCGGGATGGTTTGACGACAACCCGCCGCCGTCGGTGTTGAGCGGCAGTTCGCCGCCAAGGCCAATCCGTCCGTTTTGGATGAACGAGCCGCCTTCCCCTTTTTTACAGAATCCGAGACTCTCCAACGTTACCAACACCGTGATGGTGAACGAGTCGTAAATCATCGCCATGTTGACGTCTTTATGTGTAACGCCTGCACGGGCGAGCGCTTTCGGTCCGGATTGCTTCGCAGCGGCGTCCGTCAAATCCCGCAGTCCGGCAGCGGTGTGATAGCAACTTTCCGCCGCACTTAAAATGTGGACAGGTTTCTTTCTCAGATCACGCGCGCGTTCAGCCGAGGCCACCACAATGGCGCCGCCGCCGTCTGAAATCATACAACAGTCGAGCAGATGCAACGGAGAAGAGACGAGGCGCGATTTCAGCACATCTTCAACCGTAATCGGGTCACGGAACTTGGCGAGCGGATTCATCGACGCATGACGACGCATCGTCACAGCGATTTCAGCGAGTTGTTCACTCGTTGTGCCAAACTCGTGCATGTGCCGCTGGGCCGTGAGCGCATAATCGCCGACAGTCGTTGGACCGTAAGAGCTTTCAAATTGCTCAGAAGGATCGCCGCCGCTCGCGCCGCCAGTGCCGATGGCGAACCGATCTGAAGACCATTTGCTGCCGTAGAGGATCAACGCGACATTGCAGTACCCCGCAGCGATTGCCGCCGCAGCATGTCCAGTATGCGACACGAACGACGAACCGCCGATAGAATTTGAGTCGAGAAAATCTGGATTAAGATTGAGATGCTCGGCGAGAGACACGATGCCCATGCCGCTAACGCCCGAGGTGAACAGGCCATCTACGTCTTTCAAAGAGAGGCCCGCATCCTCCAAGGCCCCGCGAGCACTCTCGGCCATGATTTGGTATTGAGTCTTGTGGGGCGCCCAGCGCAGCGGATGCTCGTACACTCCCGCAACAACAGCTTTTCCTTTAATGCTCATGATGCAGTCCTCAGTTTAAGAACGAGACAATTGCGTCACGCGCTTCTTGTGGTTTCTCAATTGGCAGCCAATGTCCGGCCTGGGGCACGACGACAAGCGTGGAGCCAGCAATGCGATCGCGAAGCAACTCACTCTGCGCCACCGGCGTGCTTTGGTCATCTTGCCCAACAAGAACCAGCGTAGGCTTGCGGATATCGCCAAGTTTACTGGTCAGATCTACTTGCTGGCACGCCGCTAGATCGAAGTAGCGTACGCGCGGATCGGTTTGGATTTGTTCCATCCAGCCTTCCTGGACGATGCTCATGGGCGTGGCCGGCGAGCAGCCATCTTTCGTAAACGGCTGGCCAGCACGTCCTTGCATGACTTCTTTCCAGATGTTCACTCGTTCATCTGGGATGGTGAACTTCGCCGCGGTGCAAGTGAGAATGAGACCCGCGACCATATCGGCATGGCGCAACGCGAGATCCATTGAGATCGCCCCGCCCATTGAGTGACCTATCAGATAAGCGGGCGGGAGCCCTAACTTCTTCCAGAATCCATAGACTAGTTCGCTGTACGCCGTCACACTCTTGAGACTTTCGGTGCCGCTGGAGCGCCCATGCCCAGGGTAGTCGAGCGAAAACGGACTGTGTTGAGTCGACAAGATGTCGAGCATTTTGTGGCCGAAATGACCGTTGCTGCCCGCGCCGTGCAGAAACAGCAGCACTTTCCCCTTGCTGGCGTCTGGCGTCACATTCGGCAGCGTCGTACGACCGGTGTGGAAATAGTTCACCGCATAGCCGTCAACATCCACGTATTTTGTTGGCATATTCCCCTCGAAGGAAAAAAGACTCTCCCCTGACTAATGGGTGGTCCGTTTTTTGTCAAGGGTTGAGGAGGAAACAGGGGGAGCAGACAAGGCGCATAGATCGTGATTGTAGCATTTGCTACAATCACTCTTTCTCAAGCGCAGCGTAAAAGGGACAGCCTATGCGAGTACGCACACTCCAAAAGAAAGCAACAAAAGCAACCCCAGAGCGACGGAAGCAAGTGAATATCCGGATCGACTTCTCTTTGTATCGGACGCTGCAAACCCTTGCTGGACAAGAACGGCGCTCCGTTCCGCAGACGGCTTTACATTTGTTGGAGGATGGTCTCCGGCAACGTGCAAAAGGACAAGTTCCTTCCGACGACACCTCGAGTCGAGACATTGCCATCCTTGCTGCGGCTGGGGGCGCGTTTGATTGGTTAGCTGACGAACCGGACGTGTACGATGATACGTGCGGAGAACCACTCTGATGGCGACAGGCCGCACCTCCGCGACGCGCCCGGTGGCGCGGGGTGATGTCGTTTTGGTCGCTTTTCCCTTCACGGATTTGTCTCAGACGAAGCGCCGTCCCGCCGTCGTTCTTTGGGCTGCTCCAACCCAAACGGAGTTCACTCTCGCGTTCATCAGTAGTCAACAGATCGGACAGATCGCCGTAGGTGAAACTGTCGTTCTTCCTACACATCCCGAATTCTCTTTGACTGGCCTCTCTGTTCCTTCGAAAATTCGCGTGACAAAACTAGTGACCCTTTCCAGAACGTTAATGACACGCTGGCTTGGACGTATTGGGCCACTTCTCACATCTGACGTCGAGCGAGCGCTCATCGCTGCGTTTGGCGTCAACACCGTGCCCTATCGCGAAGAAGGACGTCGGGACGAGCGCTCTCGGCTTATCGCGTTGTACCGCGCCGGTGGATCAACCGCACTCTTTGCCGACCTTGCGGTCGTGTAAAGTGAACAAGTGAAAATCATAGCCTGCCCCGTACCTTGCAAAAGTCTAATGACTCAATCACCCGATGACTCAATTGCTCAATGGCTCAATTCTTCGATCAGCGCCTTCGCCTCTTGCAAATCCTTGGTATCAAACCCCTCGGTGAACCAGTTGTAGATCTCAGACAGCGTGGTATGCGCTTCATGCTGCTTGCCCTGTTGTTGCCACAAGCGGGCAAGACTCACCGTGGCGCGCAATTCAAGTGATTTGGCTTGTTGCTTGCGGGCGATCTCAATAGCTTGGAGAAAGCACGCTTCTGCCTCTGTTTGGGGATTGGGGGTCAGGGGTCGGGGATCGGTAACTTGGAACTTGGAACCTTGAACGTTGAACTCTTGTAGCGTGAGTTCGCCTTTAAGGCGGTGGAGTTCGGCCTCCGATTGCATGTCTTCACCGCTGGACGCAACGTGTAAGCCTCTGTTGACGAAGTGTAGACCTTCTTCAAGACGCCCTACTTTTCTGCAAACCTCGGCGAGAAAACTGAGAATAACAGGCCGTCCCCCAGGAGATCCAACTTGCCCGAGCGCAGTGCTTGCCGTTAACGCAAGTCGTTCTCCCTCTTCAATGCTTCCTTGTTCAACCAATGTAATTCCATGGAACAGCATTGCCATATAGCGATAGTGTTGAAAAAGATGCTCTTCTGCTGAGCGGGCTAGCTCTCCGGTCTGCCGGTGCGCAACTTGGGTCTCACCACGCAAGAAGTGGATGAGAGCAATATAGCTTTGGGCAAAGCATTGGCTCAATGGATGAGAGACTCGCTCGGCGAGACTCTCTGCTTCATATGCTTGCTGAAGCGCTTGATCTGGGTATCCCAAATACCACAAATTGAGAGATCCATAGGCTAAGCTTGCCATCCCTGGATCTACTCCGCACAAAAACGCAAGCGAATGGTCGCGTTCAAATTCATAGAATTCTACCGCTTGCCTCAGATGAGTCTGTGCCGCGGATAGCTCACCAAACCAGTGAAGGAGCGCTCCAGTAAAAAAGTGCGCTTGTAGCAGTAAGGAAGGATTCTGCTGTTGCTCTGCCAACTCCATACATTTCTTCATGAGTTGATTAGCGACGCGATTTTCGCCGGTGTTAGTATAGAACAGCGCCATCCCCCACAATGCGCGAAACAGTTGAGACGTATCAGTAACCTGTTCACACAATTCACGCGCGCGTTCGTAACTATTTTTCACTTCTGGAGACGAGTAGCCCTGTGTGGCAATCAAGGGCACCGCTCGCAGTAGCAACACTGAGAGTTCGCCTTCGGCCCGTTTCGGGGTCTTCGACAGAGTTTTCAGCAACTCTAACGCAGCGGTCAAGTGCGTAATGGCTTCCTCATTGGCCGAGCGTTGCACCGCCTGTTGTCCTGCGAGATAGAGGTAGTCCACCGCTTTCTGTGTGTTGCCGCTACGACTGTAGTGATAAGCCAACTCGCTGTAATGATCGTCGAGTCGGGCTTGGTAAACGTCCTCAATAGCTTGTGCCGTGCGTTCATGTAGCACCCTGCGCCGCTCGATGAGCAGAGAATTATACGCTACTTCCTGCGTCAACGCATGCTTGAAGATGTATTCCACTTCTGGAAACGCCGGCTGCTCATAGACAAATTCGCCCGCTTGCAAACGGGCTAACAGTTTGTGCAATTCGTCTTCTGGTTGCGTCACGACTTTATGGAGCAGACTTGACGAGAACTCGCGTCCGATCACCGCCAGCGTTTGCAGCAACGCTTTCTCCTCGGCGGACAGGCGGTCAATCCGAGCCGTGAGCACGCCTTGCACGGTGGTGGGGAGGTGTAGGGACGCACCTATGTGTACGCCTGGGGCCTGGGGGCCGATGCGTCGCTCGGCCCCTACAGTGAGGATTCCTTGCTCGCGCAACTCCTGTACGATCTCTTCCATGAAAAATGGGTTGCCTTCGGTCTTGGCGAGAATGAACTGTTTCAGCGGCTCAAGCGATTCATTTGACACCCTCTCCCTGGCCCTCTCCCCTCGAGGGAGAGGGGATTCGGAGGCGTCACCCAACAGCGCCGTTAGCATTTCCTCTGCTTGGTCTTTGCCCAAGGGGTCCAGCCGCAGTTGAGAGAAATACGTCTTGTCATGCCACGACGCTTGGTACTCCGGACGATAATTCACCAGCAACAAGATTCTTACCGTCGCGATGCTTTCACTCAGCAGTTGCAAGAAGGCTTGGGTCTCGGCATCCAACCAATGCAAGTCCTCGAAGATAAGGAGCAACGGCTGGTTGAGGCTCTCTCTGAGTAGTAGCCGTTTGATCGCCTCCAAGATGCGCTTGCGCCGGATTTGGCCGTCCATTTGGTGTAAGGGCGAGGTCGGTTCGGCGAGGCCCAGCAGATAGAACAGATAGGGCAGGGTATCTTCTAAACTGCGATCCAACGTCAACACTTTCCCTGTGATTTTCTCCCGCCGCTGCCGTTCATCATTCTGATTGGTGAGCTGGAAATAGTTCTTGAGCAGATCAATCAAGGGCAGATACGGGTACGCTTTGCCGTGCGAGACGGAGAAGGTTTCCAACACCAGACAGCCCCGCTGGCACAACAGCTTAAATTCGTAGAACAACCGGGACTTGCCCACGCCCGGCTCACCCATCACCCCGGCGATCTGCCCATGCCCCGCCTTGACCGACTCAAAGGCGCGCCGGAGTTGCTCCAGCTCACTTTGTCGCCCTACAAACCGCGCTAGTCCACGACGCACCGAGAGCTGCAGTTTGGTGCGCAGCGGTCCAACTCCAGCCACTTCGTAGATGTTGAGCGGCTCGGCAAAGCCTTTAACTTGGGCCTGGCCTAACGCCTTGAACTCAAAGTAGCCTTCCGTCAGCTTGTAGGTCTGCTCGCTGACTAAGATTGAGCCCGGCGTAGCGAGACTCTCCATCCGGGACGCTAAGTTGGTGGATTGGCCAACCGGAACATAGTCCGTGTGCAAATCGTCTTTGCGAATGGAGCGTAGCACCATTTCACCGGTGTTAATGCCGACGCGCAATTGGACGTTGACGCCTTTTTCACGCCGCAGGTGTTCGGCGCGTTTACGGTTCTCCTCCTGCATGAGCAGGGCAGCGTACAGTGCGTGCTGAGGATGGTCTTCATGGGCGATGGGGGCCCCGAACAGCGCAAAGATGCCGTCCCCCAGTGATTGTGCGACGTAACCTTCGTAACGATGCACCGCATCCATCATGAGTTTCAACGTGGGATCGAGAATGGCGCGGGCCTCTTCGGGGTCCAGGTCGGCAATCAGGTCAGTGGAGCCTTTGATATCGGCAAAGAGAGCGGTGATGCTCTTGCGCTCACCGTCTGCTGCGCCTCGCGCCTCCATTGCTTCCCGCTCTGCTTGAATGCGCTCGGCAAGATGAGACGGCGTATAGGAAATTGGGTGCTGGGCGTTCGGTCCTGGGTGCCAGGGTTGGGCGGAAGAACTTTTAACTTTTGCCCTCTGCTTTTTGACTTTTGCTTTGCTGACCAATGACGTTCCACATTCATTACAAAAGCGACTGCCCGGCGGATTCGTACGCCCGCATTGCGGACAGGAAGCGTCCAGCTTGGCGCCGCAGGCGTTGCAAAACTTTGCATCCGTGGGATTTTCATGTCGGCAGTGAGAGCACGTCATTGTGTTCCTTTTCCCCGCAATTATGCATTTAGCAAAAAAAGCGGAACTCTGCTAAGAGTACGGTCGATAAGGAGGATGTTTTCATGAACGCAGCAAGTTCGCAGAATGGACTCCTCAATGGCGTTAAGGTGTTGGACTTCACTCATGTACTGGCGGGGCCGAGGTGCACGAGGATTTTGTCTGATCTCGGCGCGGAGATCATCAAAATCGAATCGGCGCCGTCCGGCGATATGGCGCGCAGCATGTTTCATCTTGAGCACGACCAAAGCGCCATGTTTCAATATACCTGCGCCGGGAAAAAAAGCCTCTGTCTCGATCTCAAAAAGTCGGATGGGTTACGCATTGCGAAAGAACTCATTGCCAAAGTGGATGTCATGGTCGAGAACTTCGCGCCAGGCGTCATGAAAAAGCTCGGCCTGGAGTACGCTGTCCTCAAAGAAATCAACCCGAAACTGGTGATGGCGTCGATCTCGGGGTTTGGCCAAACTGGCCCGTGGTCGGACCGCACGAGCTTTGACATCATAGGCCAAGCCATGAGCGGGGTGATGCACATGACCGGTGAACCGGAGGGTCCTCCCCAGTACGTGGGCAATTACATTGGCGACCCCAACGCTGGAGTGCACGCGGCGTTAGGGATCTGCGCTTCGTTGTTCTATCGCGACCGCACGGGCAAGGGACAATATATTGATATCGCACAGACAGATTCGTTGCTGTATCTCGACGTCGTGAACGTGCCTTATCATGCGCTCAGTCACGGCCAGTACAATCCCAAACGTTTCGGAGCTTATCATTATGCTGTTGCGCCGCTAGGCGTTTTCAAGGGAACTGACGGTTATGTCGTTCTGCAAGCGGTCGAACACCAGTGGCCCAATTTTGCTAAGGCTATTGGTCGAGCCGATCTGATTACTCATCCCGATTTCGCCACCAACGCGAAACGGCTTGAGCATGTGAAAGAACTCGCCGCCATCATTGAAACTTGGCTACAATCGTTCCCCAATACTACCGCGGCCTTAGATACACTTGCGGAATGGCGCATTCCTTGCGCGCCCGTGCTCGACATGGCGGGAGCAATCAGTCATCCACAAACGGTCGCACGCGGCATGATCGGCGAGGTCCAACATCCGTTGCTTGGCGCTATCCCTGTCATCAACACGCCCTTTGCATTGTCCGAAGCCCCACGACAGATTCAGGGTCCGGCGCCGCTGCTGGGGCAGCACAATGGCGAGGTGCTTGCCGGCATTTTGGGCTATACAGCAGTGGAAATTGAACATCTCACCCAGGAAGGGGTTCTTGCCGAGGAAGCGAAGGTAAAGGAGTTGCGGACGCAGGGAAAGATATGAGAATGTGGCGTCTATGGCGTGAAGCCAAAAACGAAAGAGAATGATCACATCACGGATCACGTAACACGCAGCGCAGTCCTTCTTGAAAAACCTATGCCCAATGAAATCGAACTGAAACTGCTCGTCGATCCCAGCGACGTGCCGCGCCTGTTCCGCCACCCCGCGCTGAAGGACCATACTCGTCAACAATTGCCGACGCAACGTTTGCTCAGCGTCTATTACGACACGCCGGATCTTATATTACATAAGAGCAAAACTGCCGTGCGGTTACGGAAAGTTGGTAAGCGCTGGATACAGACAGTGAAGACCGAAGGGCGCGTCTCAGCGGGGCTTCATGAGCGTCCGGAGTGGGAATATGAAACCGCGGAAAACACTTTGAACTTTGACCGTCTAGAAGATCCTGAGCTGCGCGACTTCTTCGCCGACGACACCCTCCGCCAAACTCTCCGTCCCATGTTTACGACTGAATTTTCCCGTGCGCGTCGCATTCTGGAGTGGCCAAGCGGAGAGGTCGTCGAACTCGCGGTTGACCGCGGAGAGATTCGCTCTAAAGATAAAACCAGACCACTTTGTGAAGTCGAGCTGGAACTCAAAGCTGGAGCGCCAGGGCGACTCTTCGAGTTTGCGCTGGAACTGCAAAGCTCGATTCCCCTCAAACTTGAGAATGTCAGTAAAGCAGAGCGCGGCTATCAACTCGCGATGAAGGCTACGCTCTCGGCAGTGAAAGCCCAGGCTCTCACTCTTGATTCCCAGCTATCTCCTGCGGAAGCCTTTGTGCAGATCTCGCAAAGCTGCGTTGCTCATGCCCAGGCCAATGAAGACGGCGTGCTACAGAGTGACGAACCAGAATTCGTCCATCAGATGCGCGTAGCGGTGCGGCGGCTGCGTTCCGCGTTGAGTGTGTTCTCTGAGATGATTGATGGAGAACGCGTTCACCCTATTCGTGAAGAGCTGCGTTGGCTCACCGGAGAACTTGACGGAGCGCGAAACTGGGATGTCTTCGTCTTGCAAACGTTACCGGCTATCGTATCAGCATTCCCTGAATACGCTGGATTTACCTGGCTTGTGAGCTATAGTGCGGAGCTGCGTCAGCAAGCGAACACCAGAGCACGCGCCGCAGTTGCATCCACTCGCTATCAGCGTTTCCTGCTTACTTTTGGCTCCTGGATTGCGACAGGAGTCTGGCAAGCTCAACGTACGCCGCTCATCGTTGGAGCTATCGAACCGCCCCTAACCGAATTCGCCGCCCGCATCCTGCAACATCGTCACCAACGACTGAAAAAGCGAGGGAAGCATTGGGAGACCCTGACCCCAGAAGAACGACATCAGATGCGCATCGCCGCCAAGAAACTGCGATACGCGTCGGAGTTCTTCTCTTCACTCTATCCGCGTAAACGCACTCGGCAGTACATTACCGCGCTTGCTCAATTGCAAGATCTTCTTGGTTCTATGAATGACGCAGCAACTGCCGTCTCATTGATGCAACCTATCTCGACGACAGATCTCGATGTCCAACAACAGCAGGCGATCAGCAGCGTCTCGGGTTGGGTTCTCGGCCACAGTCACGCGCAACTCGCGGCGCTAGACGCCGCGTGGCGTCATTTTCTTGATTGTAAAAGATTTTGGTCATAACTGTTACCTACTACTGAAGCGGAGGAGGATACCAATGGATCTGATCTTGTGGCGTCACGCAGAGGCTGGGGACGGCGTCCCCGACATCGCGCGACGACTGACATCCAAAGGCGAAAAACAGGCTGAGAAAATGGCGGCCTGGTTGCGAGCACGCATCCACCAGCCAGTGCGCATGCTCGTGAGCCCTGCGACCCGCACACAACAAACCGCGCAAGCGTTCGGTTCTCAATTTGAAATTATCAAAGAGATAGGGCCGAACTCCTCAGCGAAACACATTTTACAGGTCACCGGCTGGCCTCATGCCGAAGAAACCGTTATCGTTGTCGGCCATCAACCGACGCTCGGTCAGCTCGCCGCCTTGCTCTTGTCCGGACTTGAGATGGACTGGAACATTAAAAAGGGGGCCATCTGGTGGTTTCAGTCGCCCGACGACTCAGAAACACTTTTACGTGCGGTGATTACTCCGAAGCATGTAGAGTAAGGAGCGACCTCATGACCTTGCCCCGTTTTCATCTTGCTTTTCCTGTTTACGATTTGGAATCTACTCGGCAGTTCTACGTCAGGCTGCTCAACTGTCAAGTCGGACGAGAAAGCAGCAGTTGGATTGATTTTGATTTTTTCGGCCATCAAATTACCGCGCATGTGTCGCCCCGGGAGGCGCGCACGGTCGCAGCCAATCCAGTCGATGGTGATGATGTTCCCGTCCGGCATTTCGGCGTTATTCTCGAATGGGAAACGTGGCATGCATTAGCGGCTAAATTACAACAGGCTGGGGCGACCTTTGTGATTCAGCCGCATATTCGCTTCAAGGGTGAGCCCGGGGAACAAGCCACCATGTTCATTAAGGACCCTAGCGGCAACGCTCTAGAGTTCAAATCGTTTCAAGATATGAGTCGCGTGTTTGCGAGGTGAGAAAGCGCAAGCTTGTTGACGGAACTGACCAGCGGAAGTCTAATGTTTATAGTTTATTGTGGCCTCCAATAAGGAAATTGCTATGGCTGCTGTCGCGCAACGGAGAGAAGAGCCTAAAGTTTTTGAGGACGAAACCCAGCTGATTACTCTTCAGCTTCGGCCTGTTATCGAGTTGACGGAGGATCAGTTTTTTGAATTCTGCCAGCTCAACCGGGATTTACGAATCGAACGCACCGCCGAAGGAGAGCTAGAGATCATGCCGCCAGCAGGATGGAAAACGAGCGACAGGAATGCCGAAACAAGCATGCAATTGCGCCTGTGGGCTAAACGCAATGGCGCTGGCGTCGCCACCGATTCCTCAGGAGGCTTTACGCTTCCCAATGGCGCGACTCGCTCGCCAGATGCAGCCTGGATTTCTCACGCGCGTCTCGCGAAAGTCACGGAAGAGCAAAAAGAAAAGTTTCTCCCTTTATGTCCAGACTTTGTGATCGAAGTGCGTTCGCCAACTGACCGACTGAGTGTCCTCCAACGCAAGATGCAGGAATATATCGACAACGGCGCACAGCTGGGTTGGTTGCTCGTTCCTCAAGCGCGACGTGTCTATGTATATCGTCCGCAGCAGCCGGTCGAGATCTTAGAAAATCCAGAAACGCTTGTGGGCGACCCGGTCTTACCGGGGTTCGTTTTGGATCTTCGCGAAATCTGGTAAACATATTCTACATATTTTTGAGAACTTATAGGAATCAATTCACTATGAGCACACCAGTTGGCTTTGTCGGTCTCGGCAACATGGGTCTCCCGATGGCGCAGAATTTAATCAAGGCGGGTCATGCCGTGCGCGTCCATAACCGGACGAAATCTCGCGCCGACAGTTTACTTGCCCAAGGCGCAACGTGGGCTCCATCGCCGCGTGCGGTCGCCGAGAGCGCGCCGGTCGTCCTCAGTATCCTGGCCGATGACGCTGCGCTGCGACAAGTTGCTTTGGCTGAGGATGGTATTCTTGCGGGGCTCACGCCGGCTAGTGTCCATGTTGACATGAGTACGGTCTCGCCTGATCTCTCTAAAGAACTGGCGCAGCGCTATCAAGAACGCGGCGTGCATTACCTTGCTTCCCCGGTATTCGGCCGCCCCGACGCCGCTGCGGCGGCAAAATTGTGGATTTGTCCCGCCGGACCATCCGACATCATCGAGCGCTGCCGCCCGCTGTTCAATGCCATGGGACAAGGCGTCATCGTGGTCGGCACAGAACCGCATCTTGCCAATGTGTTGAAGTTAGTCGGCAACTTCTTCGTTGTTTCTGCTATCGAAACGCTCAGCGAAGCGTTTACTCTTGCGGAGAAGGCGGGACTTGAGGTCGAACGGGTTCTCGACGTAGTTAAAGCGTTATTACCCGTGCCGTTGTTTCAAGGATATGGGACGCGCATGGCGCACAACGAATTCGTCCCTCCTGGGTTCGCGCTCCGTCTCGGGTTAAAAGATGTTGGCCTGATGCGCAAATTGGCGGAGCAAGTGTTCGCGCCGCTGCCGCTTGCGGATATTGCTCATGAGCATGCGCGGGCGGCGTTCGCGAAGAACCGCGGCGAACTCGACTGGGGCGCGCTGATCACTGTGGTGCGTGAACTCGCGGGGCTCCCGTCTGGCGCGCCTTCATAAATTTCCCAGGTGAGAGAAGCTCTTGAATGACTGACGTTCGCCTCCTTGACCTGCGAGCGACGGTCCCATAAAGGGTGCGCATGGCTAAAAAAGCATCCACACCCAAAGGACCGTTGCTGGGTTCACACATGTCGATTGCTGGCGGCGTCGATAAAGCCATTCTCCAAGGCCAAGACGTCGGCTGTGAGGCGATTCAGATCTTCACCAAATCGTCCCGCCAATGGGTCAGCAAACCGCTCAGTGAAGAAGAGATCTCCAATTTTCACACCGCAAAAAAAACGACGGGACTCACCGCTATCGTAGCGCATGATTCCTATTTGTATAACTTCGCTGCGACTGATGACGCGCTCCGCAAAAAATCAGTCAATGGGTTGATTGATGAAATGGAACGCTGCGAAGCGCTTGGCGTCGCATACCTGATTGCTCACCCCGGCGCTCATGTGGGCGCTGGCGAAGAGGCTGGCGTCAAAACGATTGCCAAATCTATTGATGATATGCACAAGGCCTGTGCTGGCTTCACCACAAAACTCGCAATTGAAATCACTGCAGGGCAAGGGTCAAACCTTGGTTATCGGTTTCAGCAAGTACGCCAAATCATCGACGCTTCAAAGGCCCCGGAACGACTGCGCGTCTGTTTCGACACCGAACACGCCTTCGCTGCTGGTTATGATTTACGCACGAAAGAGGGATACGATCGTACATTCCTTGAATTTGATGAGATCATTGGTCTCGATTTGCTCGTGGCGTTTCACCTGAACGACGCCAAAAAAGATCTAGGTTGTCGTGTTGATCGACACGAACATATTGGCAAAGGATTTCTTGGTCTTGAAGCATTTCGTCTATTGATGAACGACAAACGTTTCTGGGGCTTACCGATGTGTTTGGAAACCCCCAAAAGCGCGGACTGTCATGAGGACCGGGAAAATCTGGCGACCTTGCGTGGATTGATTCATTGAGCCATTGAGCGATCGAATCATTGAAGAACGGAAACGAACGCTTCCGTACGAAATTGTTTTCGTCAATGACTCAATGACCCGATGACCAAATGACTCAATCCCCTAAAGGTTCAATGACTCAATCCTTCAATAATTCACCCCGTCAGCGGCGTTTCGGTTTGCATTTTGCCGCTGTCTTCGGCGGGATTGCGCTCCTGGCTTTTCTGGTCTGGAGTGTCGGCCTTGGCGAGATCATCGACCATCTGCGCAATATTGGCTGGAACGCCCCGCTGCTGCTCACGCCTTACATCGTCATTGCGCTGTGTGACGCTCAAGGCTGGGTGTGCGCGATTCCTCCGACAAGTGCAGCTCGGACGACCCCATTGTGGCGCGTTTCGCTCGCCCGGATTGCTGGGGAGGCGATCAACAATCTCACGCCGACCGCGAATGTCGGCGGAGAACCGATCAAGGTCTATCTCTTGCGCGCCCATGGTCTTACGACTGATGCCGGTCTGGCGTCCATTGTCGCAGCAAAAACTGCTCTGACCATCTCGCAAATCGCCTTTATTTTGTTAGGTCTACCATTTTTCCTGCACTATATGGGATGGATACGAGCGGGTTGGTGGTTGCTTGTCCCTCTGCTTTTCCTCGCCTATGGGTTTGGCGCCTTACTCATCCGCTGGCAACGGCGCGGCTTGGTCGGCATGGCGGTCCGCGGACTGCGACGGCTCTTCCCGCGTTGGCGCAGAGTGGCGCAGTGGCAAGAACGGGCGCAGAGCGTCGACGCGCATTTACTGAGTTTCTACGATAACAATGTCCAGGGGTTTTTTGCTTCTATTTTTTTCCATTTTTTAGGGTGGTTGTTGGGCGCTGCAGAGGTTCAGTTTTTCTTTTACTTGATGGGAGTCTCGGTTCCCCCCACTTATTGTTTGATTATTGAGACCATGGTGCAACCTATGACTGTGGCGGGGCTCGTCATTCCGGGATCTCTCGGCGTCCAAGAAGCCGGCGGAGTTTTTCTCTGCGGCCTTTTAGGTCTTGACGAGGGAGCAGGGCTCACCCTCATGACGCTCAAGCGAGTTCGTGAAGCAGTCTATAATCTCATCGGCCTTGTAGTCATCGCCCGTGTCACTGGCAGCTTTCTCCCCCACAGCTTGCCCTCGGACTCTCGTTCTGACTTATTCTGAATAAATGAGCAGCATGAAGCCTACAAACGTGATGAGCCCCGTCCAGACATAGCTGCTAATTTTGCTATTGGACGATCGGGAATCGTCCAACACTTTCGCGATCATGGCGATGATGCCGGATGTCGCCATAATCGAATGATGACGGTAGATCTTGTCCGCCGTTGCGCCTTCACCGTGTTTATGCATGAACAACATAATTGCGGCGGAAACGGCCAGAGAAGGGAAAATCCAGCCCCACGCCGGATGAGAAAGCGTGCCGCGGCAGCGCATCCATTCAATAGCCCCGATCGCAAGTGCAATGAGCGTGAACAGCATGTGTTGCAAGACTTGCGCATCTGTAACGCTCTCCCAGAACGTCAACGGCCCAAACGGCCAGGATTCTGGATCGTGTCGAATAAAGAGAAAAACTCCCAGGAAAAAAAACAACCCAGGCCAGCCATAACGCGCCCACGCAAACCGTTGTCCGCCCGCTGCCGCCAGTAAGGCGAGGCCGCCGGCAAACAGCACGAATACCCCTGCAATGTGATGATTCAGTTCAGAGTAGGCCTTGTCTTCATCCGGAGGGAGGATCGACGGTCGATGGTGATGATGCCCGCCGGCATGCTCTTCCGGCGTCATGGTCGCCATATCGTGATCATGGTGAGGCTCGGCCATGGGTGCGCCTTCAGCTGTTGGCGCTTGGTGCTCCTGATGTTCATGCGCAGCAGGAGGTTCATCATTTTGCGCCCAAGCTAGAGGAGATCGAGCACCCAGCAGTATCATCCAGAGACTCCACACCCCGACAACCACGAAACGTTTTGCTTTCATATCCCTTTATCTTTCCCAGAGCCTGCGCACGAGCTCAAAGCGGCCCGCCCGAACCAGTAGCCAGAGTAACACTAACCAAAAGATATGGGCGCCAACTGCCGCCCCCCAAAGAAACCAACTCAGTTGCCCCACCAAGGCGCTCCCCAGGATGAGCACCGAATAGTCTCGATTCGTGAGATTAATAAGCACCTTATGAATAACAGTGTCTTCCCAACCGGCGCGTTGCTTGCCCGCGTCTTCCGTTTTCTCGGCTAACGTGACTAACGGAAAAGACAACACTCCCCCTAATGCTAAGATCCCGCCGAGCATGAGCGCGTGCTGAGTAACGCCATTCTTCCACACTGCCACACCTAGCCCTAAAAAGATGGCAAGAGATCCGACCGTGTCGCAGACGATGTCCAAAACATCGCCAAGCGGCGATTCCATAAACTTGATACGCGCAATTTCTCCATCACAGCAATCGAGCACGGTGGAGAACTGCAACAGGAGTGCGCCGAGCAGCGGCCCCAGATATCCTCCTGGTAGAAAACACAAGGCGCCAAGAATGCTCAGAAATCCAGCCAGTAACGTCACTTGATTCGGCGTAATCGGCGTACGCAGGAACCAACGCGTGAGCGGGCGAGAGAGTTTCCGGTTCAGGTGTGTATCCACAACCCCATCTCGCGAGTTTTCTAACGAACGCAGGAGCTTGTTTTCCTGTATGGCTACATCATCTCCAGCTTTCAGCCCGTGCAAGAAGTGACCGGGAGGTGGAGCTACTCGAGTGCAACCACTGCCTGAGAGTACAGTGGTCTCCCATAGCGTCTTCCCGTGCGCAAGTTCTTGACACAGTTGCCGACCTTCCTGACTGGACACGAGTGCGAGCAGCGGACTGCCGGATTGATCTGTAACAACGAGGGGGTATTGCCGAGGATGAGCGGCAAGAAGAGCTGCAATCAGGGGGTGACGGAAAATGGAATTGACCGGGTAAACCAGCCAGCATGTTTCCGGCTCTATGTCGGGGGGACTCCCTTCTTTATCAAGACTCCACACCAACTGACTCGTGATCCGTGGATCATGCTCAAGCTCCTGCCGTACCACGCTTATGTCGCCAGCAATGTAAAGGTGACACCGCGACGCCCCAGCTTTTTGTGCAGTCAGCACAGCCCGCTTACAGAGAGAAAGCCCGCCGAATGACGAGAGAGGAGAGTGTCCCCCATTCGGCCCAACAATGACAGCCGCCACAACCATGAAGCTGCCGCACTATAGCCGACCGGAGCCCTTCCTTCAAGCAATAATGGCATATTGCCCGTTCGCTACGCTCACTCTATAGCAGATAG
>JACXTT010002208.1_pt1 | contig 31189 bp, 29 predicted proteins | sample 9270951 | NCBI WGS metagenome assembly JACXTT01 (sample SAMN15532306, study PRJNA645909) | rock metagenome | isolation source: weathered quartz diorite | place: Puerto Rico | collected 2017-06-21
TGCGCTTTTACTACTCGCAGCAGTTGTGAACGGATTCTTTACAGCGTCTTTGAACGAATGAACAACCATTGGTCCCGTCACCCGCTCTCAGCTTTTACACAGAACTCTTGACGCTACCAGCCAGGGCCGTTCACCACTCGCCCCGGCGCTTGAACTCCTCCCGGGCAGCCTTGGCGAAGAGGTCGGAGGCAGCGTTGAGGTCAGTCAGGATTTTCTCGGTGGTTTTGCCTGAGGCGCTGCGGGCAGCAGAGATGACTGTGTCGCACTCGTTAGCATCCATGAACCGAGCGGCGGCAAGCAGCCTCTGCTCATCTTCCGGAGGGATCGCCAGAAAGCCGTGTTTGTCGGCATGAATCAATTGCCCGGGCTGCACAGTCCGGCCGAAAACCTCGACCGGGCAGTTCCATCGAACCGGGTGAGCGTGCGCATGACCGACGCAGAGTCGTCTCGCCAGCGCCTTGAAGCCGGCATTATTCATCTCGTCCAAGTCCCGAATTGCGCCGTCGGTGATAGTGCCGACGCAACCCAGGGCACGATGCGTGTTACTGTTGACTTCACCCCAAAAGGACCCGAACACGCGCGGTTTGTCGAGGTCTTGAACAACGACGATTTTTGGACCAGGCACGGACGCGACGTATTGACGGTATTCGGCCCAGCCGCGTGGATTGGCTTTGCGATGTGCCAGATTACCAGGCTGAATAACAAGGGTGACCGCGTAGCCGACCATCGAACCCATTTGCGGCATGAAATCACGAGTTTCTTCGGGGTTGAACGCGTCGGCAGCGGCGTTGCGCCGGGTGATCTGCTCCCAGCCGTTGTAAATGGCGGGCGTGTTGCAACGCTTCAACTGGAGCAACTCAGAATGGGTCAGCGCCCGTCGCGCCGAAAGGGCGGGTTCGGCGGTTGAAGACTTGGTTGGTCTGGGTTTCATTAGTTTAGATGCGGTTGGATTTGTTTAGTCCCACAATGGCGCGACGATGCCACGTCTAGTGCGAATCGGCACTGAAAATCGTGCGAAGTACCAAGCCTAAGAGACGACGTGAGTCTCTGATCAATGCAGGATTTTGGAGTTTGGATTTTGGGGTTTGGATTCTATGGTCTATGAAAATGCACTCCATGCCAGGCACAGAAGTCACTCTACGACTGGATGACGCCAGCCTGGGCGCGGAGTTGAACATCCCTGAAGAATCTCAGGCTCTTGTGTTGTTCGCTCATGGGAGTGGCAGCGGCCGGCACAGTCCCCGGAATCGATTCGTTGCCCGAGTCCTGCATCAGGCGTGCGTCGGGACGATGCTATTCGACCTGTTGACCGCCGAGGAGGAAGAAGCGGATGCTTATACGCGGCATTTGAGGTTTGACATTCCATTTCTCGCGCGACGCCTGGTAGGAGCAACCCGCTGGGTCCAGGAGCAGCAAGCGGCCCGCAACCTGAGCCTTGGGTATTTCGGTGCCAGCACAGGCGCGGCCGCAGCGCTTGTTGGCGCCTCTGAGTTGGGCGAGGTCATCAGCGCGGTGGTGTCGCGAGGTGGCCGTCCGGACCTGGCGGGAAAAGCGCTGGAGGCTGTCAAGGCTGCCACTCTTCTGCTTGTGGGCGCGTATGACGCACAGGTGCTGGCACTGAACGAGGAAGCTTGCAATCGATTGCGATGTCGAAAAGAGCTACGGGTCATTCCGGGCGCGACGCATTTATTTGAAGAACCGGGAACGCTTGAACAAGTGGCGGGGATGGCCTCTGAGTGGTTTGTTGGGCATCTGAATCGGAGACCGTTATCTTCGTGAATTTGCAATTCGGGAATTCGGACTTTTTTCATGCTTCGTCCCGCCTTACGGGATTTCGGCCTTCGGAATTCGGATGTTCAGGGCAGCTTGCGATCCCCTTCGGGTTATGGCAGGATTTTAGGCAACTAAGTATATGCGCTGGCGCGTTTTGGCTTTGGTTTCAATCGGGGTCAATCTCGCATTGGCCGCCGCGTTGGTCCTCACCGCGCGGCATTTCGCTCAAGAACGGTCTCGGTCCTCGCTGACCACAGTAAGACCGTATTCTGGTCCGTCCACAACTAACGTCGTGTTCCGGCGCCAATTATTCTCCTGGCGCGATCTCGAGTCCTCCGATTACCCAACCTATATCGCGAATTTGCGGGATATCGGTTGTCCGGAACAAACCATCCGCGACATAATTGTCGCGGATGTCAACGCGCTCTTTAGTCGCCGGCGGGCGCTGGAGATTGTTACGTCTGGCCAGCAATGGTGGCGCAGCGAGCCGGACAGCAACGTAGTCCGGGTGGCGACGGAAAAGACGCAGGCGCTGGAGCAAGAACGCCGCGTCTTACTCGGTCGATTGCTCGGGACCAATTGGGAGGGAGGCGACCTGGTCAACCTGCCGCGGCCATCGCGTCCAGGCATTGTGCTGGATGGACCAGTGCTGGGTCCATTGCCCGCCGAGACGAAACAGGCAGTCGAGGAAATCAATATCCGCTCGCAGGACCGGCTCCAAGCGTACATTGAAGCCCAGAAGCGCGAGGGAAAGAATCCTGATCCCGCCGAGCTGGCCAAGATCCGCCAGCAGACCCGCACAGAACTTCAGAGCGTGCTCGCCCCTCCGGAGCTGGAGGAATACCTGTTGCGTTACTCCGACAACGCGACCAATTTCCGCAATGAGTTGGGCCAGCTCAAGTACTTCGCGGCCACGCCCGACGAATTCCGCGCGATGTTTCGCGCCACTGATTTGCTTGACGAACAAATTCAACTTCTAGGGGGCGCGACAGATGCCAACAGCGTGGCGCAAAGAAAGAACCTGGAAGATCAGCGAGACAACGCGATCAAACTTGCCCTGGAACCAAAACGTTACGAGGAATACATGCTCCTCCATGATCCCCTTTACCGCGCCGCAGTGGCGACTGCCCAGGAGTCCGGCTCGCCCGACTCGGCCCGCGTGATCTACCAGCTCAACCTGGCCTCAGCCTCCGAGCAAGACCGCATTCGACTCGACCCGACGCTGACGCCGGAACAGAAAGGCATCGAACTGAAAAAGGTCGAGCTGGAACAACTTAAGGCAAATGCAGTCGCAACGGGGCAGGAATTGCCGCCGGAGCCGACCGACGTCCCCGCGCAGCCACCGAAAAAGATGTATGTGGTGCGACCGGGAGATAACGCGTCGGTGGTTTCGCTGATCTATGGCGTGCCCGTCGCCGCTCTCCGGGCGGCCAATCCGAACGTGGACTTGAGCCGCCTGAAACCGGGCGATTCCATTAATATCCCGCCGTCGAATTTGCCGCCGCGACCGCCGCGTTGACGAACCGCGGGGGGCGCCCGTCCTCGGGCGCAGCAACACAGAAAGGATCGCCCCCGGTTGTAAACCTCAACACTCGCGCCTCGACTGAATTGCTGCGCCCGGGGACGGGCGCCCTCCGCCAGGTACGGGACTCGCTTTTGGGATTGCTTCGCGCGCCGCTCTCAGCGCAGACTGCGGGCCTGACTTTAGTTTGAACAACTTTGAAAGGGCCTATGCAAAATCATCTCACCAGCTCCTCGTCGGACGTCACACGCCGTCAGTTCCTGAAGCGCTCCTCGATCGCCGCCGCTTCAGCGGCCGCCGTGGCGAACTTTCCTGCCGTTCTCCATGGGCAGACCAAACAACCGATTCGCGCCGTCATTATCGGAGTGGGCGGACGTGGCAGCGGGGCAGGCCGGGATTTTACCGAAGCCGTCAAAATGACCGCGGCAGACGGCAAGATTGTCGCGGTGGCGGATATGTTCCAGGAGAAAGCGGCAAGCGGCAAAGACAACTTCGGAGTGCCGGCTAATATGTGTTTCAGCGGATTTGACGCTTATCAAAAAGCGCTGGCGGTTCCCGGTGTCAACTATGCCATTCTGGCGACGCCGCCAGGTTTTCGCGCGCCGCATTTCAAGGCCTGCATTGAGGCCGGCAAAAATGTTTTCATGGAAAAGCCCGTTGCCGTGGATGGACCGACCATCCGAATGGTTTATGCCGCGGCCGAAGAATCCAAAAAGAAAAACCTCAAGGTCGCCGCCGGCACGCAACGACGCCACCGGCCAAGTTACATCGAAACGGTCAAACGCGTTCACGATGGCGCGATTGGCGATCTGTGCTCGCTCCGCGCCTACTGGGTCAACACCGGCCCGATTTGGCATCGCGGCGATCACGGCGCAACGGATTTGGAGCGGCAGATTCGCAATTGGTACCACTACATTTGGCTCTGTGGTGATCACATCTGCGAGCAACACGTGCATGATCTCGATGTAGCCAATTGGCTGATGAAGGATCATCCAGTCAAATGCTGGGGTATGGGAGCGCGCCAGCAATTGGAAGGTCAATCGGGAGAAATCTGGGACAATTTCGCCGTCGAATATGAATACCGCAGTGGTGTGAAGCTTCATGCCTATTGTGGGCAGGTCAAGCGGTCGTGGGGATCGGTCAGCGAGCACGCGCATGGCACCGCCGGCACGGTCGATTTGCATGATGGCCGAAATTACCTCAAGCCGACCAACGGCTCCGTATGGAGGCCGACCGGAATCAAAGAGGACAACGGCTACGTGCTCGAACATCGGGATCTCATCCTGGCTATCCTTGAGGACAAGCCGCTGAACGAAGCGGCCCAGGTCGCCGACAGTACGCTCACGGCTATCATGGGCCGGGAAGCCGCTTATAGCGGGGCTGAGGTCGAGTGGGACGCGATGCGCGACTCGAAGTTCACGTACGGGCCAGAGGATCTATACAGCAATTGCTCAGCCATGAAGTTTGGCCAATTCCGGACCTTGGAGCCGCCGATGCCCAGCCGTCACAGCATCTTCAAGGACCCGCCGATGGTGCCGCTGGCCAAGGCCTGAGCGTTCAGGGATGACCAGCCGTTCACGCCGATCGTGGCGCTCTCGGCCGCGCTTGTGGTGATGGCTAATGAAAGTTGAATGACTTGGTTAAAGTGCCGCCACCCATGCCAGGGGATGCACCTGCGGCTCTCAGCTAGTCAACTTCGGATTTGGGATTTCAGATTTCGGATTTCGGATTGGATTCGTCCTTCGATCTTCGACCTTCGGCCTTCAGCGTGGCATGCCGCGTGGTCCTGCCTCGCGCTGCACCTGCTCGTCGCGTGCCATTCTGCGCCGCCATCTCCCGCTCAAAACCTTCAGCGGTTCGAATTCAGCAGCCCCCATATGGGGACTCTGTTCCAGATCACTCTCTACGCTGCGACAGAGGCCGCTGCCCGGAGCGCCGCTCGGGCCGCGTTCGCCCGGGTCGCTGCTCTGGACGACATCATGAGCGATTACCAGGCCGACAGCGAATTAATGCGGCTGTGCGAAGCTCCGGTCGGCCACCCGGTGCGCGTCAGCGCCGATTTGTTTGCGGTGCTGGAGCAAGCGCAGCATTTCTCCGCGCTTACTGATGGGGCCTTTGACGTGACCGTGGGCCCGTTTGTGCGCTTGTGGCGGTTCGCGCGCAAGAAAAGGACTTTGCCGACGCCGGTCGAAATGGCCGCTGCGGCCGCCTCGGTCGGATACAAAAAGCTGCGACTGGATCGGCGTCACCACACGGCGGAGTTGCTGGTGCCGAATATGCGACTGGACCTGGGCGGGATCGCAAAGGGATATGCGGCCGATCAGGCGCTGGCGGTGCTGAAGGGCAGGGGACTCGCTCGTGCGCTGGTGGCGGCGAGTGGTGACATCGCCGTAGGCGACCCGCCTCCGGGCCGGCGCGGCTGGAAAGTCGCCATTACCGGTCTGAACTCGCCCACCCTCGGAAAAGCAGGAAGGGTGCTGCTTCGCAATGCCGGCATTTCCACTTCCGGAGACGCCGAGCAATTTATCGAGATTGGCGGTACGCGTTACTCGCACATCGTGGATCCTGCGACCGGCCTCGGACTGACCCAAAGGATTCAGGTGACGATCATCGCTCCTTGTGCGACGACGACCGACGCGCTGGCCACCGGAGTCAGCGTGCTTGGAGCGGAACGAGGCCTGGCGCTGGTGGATTCGCTGCCTCGGACGGCGGCATTGATCCTGGTCCGAAGCAACGGGCAAGACCATGTTTGGGCTTCCGGAGGGTTCAAGAGTATTGCCTTACAGGAATAGCGCAACAAAGGCGGAGAATTGAGGGCGCGCATCTACGAACTCGCAGCGAGGACGGCTCGTCCCCGTTCGTTGACAGGCGCAAGATTTGGGGACGTGCCGTCCCCTCTCCGGTCGCGTCTGCAGTCGGAGGGTGCGCAATGGTGTAGCCTGAGGCCGCGCCCCAATTATCACCGCTTGACATTGCCGGCACTGGAGTTATACCGGGGATAGTAGATGGCCTGTTAACCCCATGACCCTATGACACTTACTAAGCGCGACCTGGTTATCCGGATCAGTAACGACACGCACGTCCCGCAGCAGCAGGTCCTCGATGTCGTCCAGAAGACACTCGATTATATCGCCGAGGCGCTGGCCAAGGGCGAAAATGTTGAGCTTCGCAACTTTGGCGTGTTCGAAGTAAAGGTTCGAAAGGCCCGCATCGGCCGCAATCCGAACGCGCCGGCGACAGATGTCCCGATTCCCCAAAGGACCGTGGTCAAATTCAAGCCCGGCAAAGAAATGCGCACGGAAGTGCTCAAGCTTTCTCCGGAAATAATCCTCGCGAAAAAGAAGGAGAAACAGCAAACACCTCCCTGAAGCAAGGCCCCAATCGATTATCCCAAGCTCCAACACACTCAGAAATTCCAAAATCGGAATCTCTTCGCCGCCACGAGTTGAACTTCGAGATCTCGGCTCTTTTTGGAATTTGGGTTTTGGGCTTTGGGCTTTTTTCATATCGATTGGCCTAAGCTATGGACCGACTCCCTGGGTTTCGCGATTTCTATCCTGAGCCGCTGCCGCGGCCGGACATGTGGAGCGCCGACGCGCGCCAATATATCTTCGAACAATGGCGAGCGACAGCGCGGCGCTACGGCTTTCGGGAGTACGATGGACCTCCGCTCGAGCCGCTGGAATTGTTCACGGCCAAGAGCGGCCAGGAAATCGTCGGCCAGCTCTACAATTTCACGGACAAGGGCGAACGCGAGGTGTCGTTGCGGCCGGAAATGACGCCGACCCTGGCGCGGATGATCGCCGCCCACGAGCGCAGCTACAAAAAGCCGGCCAAATGGTTCTCCGTCCCGCAGCTTTTCCGCTATGAACGGCAGCAAAAAGGCCGCCTGCGCGAACATTTCCAGCTCAATGCCGACATTGTCGGTGAAGCGGAGACGGGAGCTGATGCAGAGCTAATCGCCCTGCTAATCGATGTGCTTCGTTCCTTCGGACTGACCCCGAAAGATTTTGTCATCCGGCTGAGCAGCCGCAACGCCTGGCATGATTTCTTCCTGAAGAACCAGGGAGATCCTGCCCGCGAATACGAGTTTTACCAGGTAGTTGACAAACTCGCCGGCGAGGAGCCGGCCAGCATCGAGCAAAAGCTCTCCACGCTCGGTTTGTCACTGGCGAAAGTGACCGCGCTGATCGAGGGAGCGAGTCCAACCGCACAGATTCAACTGATTCTCGACAATCTCTCCGCCCGCGGGCTGGAGGAATTCGTCAAAGTTGATTACGGAGTAATTCGCGGGCTGGCGTATTACACGGGGATTGTATTTGAGGCGTTCGATCACAAAGGAGAATTTCGCGCCATCGCGGGCGGCGGCCGCTATGATAATCTGGTGAAAATGTTGAGCGGTGGGCGAGTGGACCTTCCCGCGCTCGGCTTCGGCATGGGAGATGTCGTGCTGTTGGAACTGCTCAAGGCGCGGGAGCTACTGCCCGCGTTCCGGGCATCGCTCGATGCCTTTTGCCTCATTGAAGAGGAGACGCTGCGCGCGGAGTCCTTGCACCTCATCCAGCATCTGCGAACTGCCGGCCTCGCGGTGGATTATTCCCTGACGCCGGCCAAGACCGACCGCCAGTTCAAACGCGCCCAGGAACTCGGAGCGACGTGCCTGGTCAAGCTCGAACGAAACACGGGTGGCGGCCTGGAGGTCAGAGTCAGAAACCTGCGAACGCGCGCCGAGAAGGTTGTCCAACTCGCCGATGCGGCCCGCGTGCTGCTCGCCAGCCGGGATTAGTTCCTCCTCGCACCGCACTAACCAGACTGTGCTACTTCAGCAGCATCTTCAGCGCCCGCCGCTCCCCGTCCTTCCTTCTCTCTCACCAGTGTGGCGCCCTTGCCCAGCCGGCGGCGAAGATAAGTCAGCTTCGCCCGGCGGACGGAACCTTTGCGTTCCACTTCGATCTTCTCAACCAGCGGTGAGTGCACGGGAAAGACGCGCTCGACGCCTTCGCCATAGCTGATGCGGCGCACGGTGAACGTCTCGTTCAACCCATGTCCGCGGCGTCCAATCACCACTCCGGTAAAAATCTGAATGCGTTCTTTGTCGCCTTCCACCACTTTGGTGTGCACGCGCACGGTATCGCCGACGTTGAATTGCGCGGCTTCCTTTCGGAATTGTTCCGATTCAATTTTATCTAGTATTGCCTGGTTCATAAAATTCGTGTCCCGCGCTTCAGTACTTCAATTTCTTAGAGTCCTTAAAAACTGGGTGTTTCCCATCAATCCACTCATCCATCAGTCCATTATTCCATCATTCTATTCTTAGCACATCAAATCGGGCCGGCGCTCACTGGTGCGCAGCCGTGCCTGCTCGGCCCGCCAGCGTGCGATCTCGGCATGGTTGCCCGATAACAGCACGTCCGGCACCTTCATCCCGCGAAAATCCGCCGGCCTCGTATATTGCGGATACTCCAGCAAACTGTGGCTGAAGGATTCTTCCTGCGCACTTTGTTCATGGCCTAGCACGCCCGGCAACAGACGCGCTACGGCGTCGATCACGACCATGGCCGGCAGCGCGCCGTTCGTCAGGACGTAATCGCCGATCGACAATTCGTCATTCGCGAGATGCTGCCGCACGCGCTCATCAAACCCTTCGTAGTGGCCGGAGATTAACAACAGCCTCGGCGCCAGGGCCAGCTCATGAGCAATGGCCTGAGTAAAACTCCGGCCCGACGGCGATAGCAAAATGATCCGCGTCTCCGGGCTCGCCAAATGTTCTACAGCTTCAAAGATCGGTTCCGGCTTCAGCAACATCCCCGGACCGCCCCCGAAGGGCCGGTCATCCACTGTTCGATGCCGGTCGTGCGCATAATCGCGCAAATTGTGGAGCGCCAGATCCAGCAGCCCCGATTCCCGCGCCCGCTTGATGATGCTCTCATCCAATGGACCCGCAAACATCGCGGGAAACAGCGTGAGCACATCGATCTTCATAACCTGATGGAGCGCAGCGCGTCTGCTATCCTCAAGATTCTATCCTCGGCCGCTGCTGCGCCGCGCCCTGTCAAATCGTGGTTTCCCACCGCTCCGCCCCGGCTCAACTCGGCGCGTTTTCCTCGACGATTTCCAACGTGCAGCGGAGCCCCTGTTTGGCACTACCCGCCAATAGCAGCGACCGGATCGCGTTGATCGTCATGCCCTGACGTCCGATGACTTTCCCGACGTCCTGCGGATGCAACCGCAGTTCGTAAACCGTCGTCCCCTCGCGTTCGACCGGCGTTACGCTGACCGCTTCCGGGTTTTGTACCAGACCCCTGACGACGTATTCGAGAAAGGCCTGCATAAATTCATTGCTAGGTTATGCCGGCGCGGCCGCAGCGGTAGCAGCGGCGGCTTTGGACGCTTTCTTAATGAAACTGGCAACGGTCTCGCTGGGCTGGGCGCCATGGCTCAGCCAGTAATTGGCCCGCTCCAGATCCAGAGTGTAATTGGTGCCTTTTTTCAGAGGTTGGTAAGTGCCGATTTCCTCGATAAACTTGCCGTCTCTCGGGCTTCGGCCATCGGCCACGACAATGCGGAATACCGGGGCGTTTTTCGCCCCCGCGCGCTTCATGCGAATCTTAACTGCCATAAAAAAATCTTCCTGTCCACCGGGCTGCCGTCTCACTCGAACCTCGCACGCCCGTCGGTGTTCCCAAAAAGGAAGCGAGAGCCTAGTCTCAGGGGGCGGCCTTGGCAAGCCCCGTTTCCAGTTTTTTTGCGCTCAGAGCGCTCAGAGGAAACGAATACCTCGAGACCGTCGAATAAGCCAACGAGGGCACCACCAACCTCATCAAGCAGACTTTCAAGCTCACGATTAAGGTCGAAGGTGATACCCTCACGCAGACCGGCATCGATAATCCTTGGACCGAGGTTTGGAAGCGCGCGAAATGAGTTTGCGTCTTGCGGCGTTCGTTGGGCATTATGAGCATATAGGCAGGCGGCGCCACGCTCGCATGACTCCGAACGCCATCCAATACAGTGAAACACGCGACCTGCCGCTTGCAAGTGTCTTGACCCTTTACCGAGCCAATGGGTGGTCCTCAGCGGACAAGCCAGAGTCGTTGCACAAGGCGCTCCTTGCTTCCCATTCACTCGTCACTGCTTGGGATGGCGGCAAACTTGTCGGACTGGGCAATGCCATCTCCGACGGTTACCTCGTTGTTTACTATTCTCACTTGCTCGTGCTGCCGCAGTATCAGGGTCTCGGCATCGGGACGGAGCTCATGCGCCGACTCATGGCGCGTTACGAGGGATTTCACCAGCACATGCTCGTCGCCGATGGACGCGCCTTGGATTTCTATCGCAAATGTGGGTTCGAGCGCGCGGGCAAAACCGAGTCGATGTGGATTTATGCCGGCTATGACCACTGACCGGCGCGTATGACATATCGGCAGGCGACAGCGGATGATTGTCCTCTTTTGGCGCAGTTAAACTACCAGTTGATTCGGGACGAGGGACATCGCAACCGCATGACTGTTCCTGAACTCGAGCAACGAATGCGGGGGTGGCTCGCTGGCGAATATACGGCGATTGTTTTTGAAGACGCCGGGCAGGTCGTCGCCTACGCTCTGTTCCGCGAGCAAGCCGAGGAGATTTACTTGCGGCAGCTCTTCGTCGTGCGTCATCTTCGCCGGCGAGGAATTGGCCGCCAGGCCGTCCAGATTCTTCGTTCGGAAATTTGGCACAAGATCAAGCGACTGACTGTCGATGTCCTCGTAACGAACAAAGAGGCGGTGGCCTTCTGGCGAGCTATTGGCTATGCGGACTATTCCCTCACGCTGGAGATTCTTCCGGAGCAGTGAAGTTACCTTCGACCGAACCGAAAAGTCCTAGGCGACACACTTGAACCTTTCGCAGGAAGGAACGACAATCACGGGCGAGAGAAAATGACATGAACGGGTCAGTCGCGGTGGCTTTGGCTTTGCTCAGCCTCGTCGCCGAGCTTGGGTTTTCAGGCATCCTATCGGAATGAAGACGTCCAACATCGCATCTGTGAGTTTGGCCGATGCCTTGGCGAAAGGTCCCCCGCCGCCTGGCAACCTCGCAATTCCGGTGTTTTCGCATGGATCGCTCGTCGTTGAGCTTTACACGCCTAAAGATCATGACCCTCAAAAGCCACATACCCGCGACGAGGTGTATTTTGTCATTCGCGGAAAGGGCGTTTTCTTTGATGGAGACAGGCGACATCCAGTGGAGGCCGGTTCATTTGTGTTTGTGGGCGCTGGCTGTAAGCATCGCTTCGAGGATTTTTCCGCCGACTTTGCGGTATGGGTTGCCTTTTACGGGCCGGAAGGAGGGGAGCCGGATGCCTGAGAGTTGCAACGGCGGAATCCCTCGCGTGTGCTCCGAATCAAGCGCTCTTCTGCTCGCGCCGCTCCCGAATTCGGGCAAGCAAGACGCTGGCTTCATAGAGGAGTTGGAGCGGGACAAATATGATAACCTGAGTCACTAATTCGGGTGTGGTCAGCACTGCACCGAGGATGAGATTCACCACGATGATGCAAGGTCGGAGCCTGACGAGTTTTTTGTGATTCAGGATTCCAGCCTTAACGAGGACCAGCACACCCACCGGCATTGCCAAGCCCACACACACTCCGATCACGAGCCTCCATGCGAAGCTGGCGTTGGCCTGGGGATTGGAAAATCCGATCCACGCAGCGTACTGTGCGCTCGCCCGCGTCGCCATGGGGAGGATGACGAAATAACCGAAGCTGCCGGTGGCGATTAGGAAGCTCACCGCGACGCCAAGCAAACAAAATAGTTGCGTCCGCAACCGTACGCGCTTCATCGCTTCTGCCTTTTGAAATTCCGACCGGAGCGACTCTGTCTTGCCCATCCTTTGGATGGCAATCTCGAAACCCTTTTGGACGCTCAGCCCTGACCGCACGTGCTGGTCCACCTCATCGCGCAAATGGCTCTCCAATTCGTTCAGGACGTCAGGCGTTTTAATCCCACCTGCAACCATCTTCCGCCGCCATTCCGCGATTGACTGCTCGAGGTTAAACATAACGTTCCTTCCATAGGCCGGCCAAAACTGAGTGAACCGTCAGCCATTGCTCACGTTGCTGCTTCAACGCCCGCTTGCCGTGCTTTTTAATCGCATAGTATTTTCGCTTGCGTCCATTTTCAGCTTCCACCCACCGCGAGCTTATCCATCCCTCGTCTTCCATTCGGTGTAATACGGGGTACAGCATCCCGTCAGTCCACAGGATGCGGTCTTTGGAGCGGGCCTTAACTTCCAGAATAATCGCGTAACCGTAATTCTCCCCGCCTGACAGCAAGGTAAGGATCAGCGGTTCTGCGGATGCAGCTACAAGTTCTTTCGAGAGCATGGCCATTCGATTGCCCAATTATACGTTGCATTGCTATGTATGTCAACTTGAGAAAACGAAAGTCGAAATTTCTTCCATCGTTCTTCCCCCGTCATACAGCCGCGAAATGCGAAAAGCGGACAGGACGCTCGGCGTTGGTTCCTGATTGCCGTGTCGCTCACACGATTCGGATGAGAACTCTGATTTTACAAAACCGTGACAACGTCCTCTGGCCAATACTGTCTGCTTGAAGCCGTGAAACCTCACCTCCTGCACGAGAGCTCCCGGATGCGTTCGGGGTGGTTCTGGCTGCTCATCGGCGGTTGTGTTCTCGTAATAATGCTATGGCTTTTGAGCAATTCAACCAGGAAAGGACCGGCAGTCGGGGCAGATCGCAGCGAAACGAAGAGACTGGACACGACCGTGGAGGGTAAGGGAGTCGGATCTGTTCGAACTTCGGAGGCTTCACGCCGATCGAAATCGGCAGGCTCGAAGAACCTCACGGCAGAGGAATTAGTCGCGGGCAAGCTGCGCCAGTTCGGAGCAAACCACCGCAAACTCACACATGCACTGGCCGAACGCTTCAAAAGTGCAGTACCCGACGAGGTTGAGCGCTTCTTCGACGCAGTCGAGGGCGGAAACTGGGAGGAGATTAACGCGGCGCACGAAGCGCTGCTGCTCAGCAAGGACCAGCTCAATCAGCCTCGATCACCGGAGCTTCATCAAATTTGGCGTCCCATTCAGGAAACCTGGGGGGCGGCGAGGGAAGCGCACAACTGGCCGGCGCAAAAACTTCTGGATTACGGCCAGGCGGTGCTCGGTTCCTTGCGGCCTGGGATGGTTTACGTCGGCGGAACGGACCCGGGCTGCTTCATTCCGACATTCCTCAACGAAACCAGCGAAGGTGAACACCACGTTGTGCTGACCCAGAACGCACTGGCAGATGACTCGTATCTCGATTATCTGAACTTCGTTTACGATAATCGCCTGACAACCCTCGGACACGACGATAGTGAGCGCGCGCTTCAGGAATACATTGCCGATGCGCAAAAGCGGTTTCAGCACGACCAGCAGTTTCCAGATGAGCCGAAACAGATGCGTCCCGGCGAGGAGTTCCACATCGGGGAGAACAATAAGATTTCAGTTGGCGGCCCAGCTGCCGTGATGGCGATAAACGAAGCGCTTTTTCAGAAGCTCATGGACAAGAACCCCGACATTTCCTTTGCTATCGAACAATCGGTTGCGTTCACTTCCATTTATTCGAATGCGGCGCCGCTTGGGCCGCTTCTCGAGTTGCGGGTCCAAGGCACGCGAGATGAGTTGACAACGGAGCGCGCCGCCCAGTCCGTCGGTTACTGGCGCACGATTTCCCAACAGTTGCTGTCGGACGCTGAAGCGGCCAATTCTTCTGAGGTGCGGATGGCTTACGTGAAGGCGGCGTCCGAGCAGGCTGCCCTTTTTCTTGACCGCCACCTCACGAGCGAAGCCGGGCAAACCTATGAAATTGCCATCCAACTCGCTTCCTCCAGCCCCAACGCTTCAGACTACGCGAAATGGCTCATCCCCGTCGTGGAAAACGCGTTGAAAATCACGCCTCAGAACCAGCAGTGCCTCGACTTGCTGAAACGCCTGCAAACGGCGAAAAACAATTGATACAAACGAGGATGCGAATATGTCGCTTACAATGGTGGAGAAGATTTAATTCGACGATTTCGCGGGCGGACTTGCTGTCCACAGGATACTCTCGCGAAACATTTCAATGTCGGAACGCTGGAATGGATATTTACTGGCAAAATCGTCAAGCATCTGCCTGGCTTCCGCGGCACGGCCAGAACGAGCAAGGATTGACGCGAGACCACCGACCGCTTCCGGACTGTAGGGACACAACTGACTGGAAAGGCGATAGGCCTCTTCGGCTTCGGCAGTATAGTTGTGCGCGGCAAGAAGGTTCGCCGCGGAGTTGGCCATGTGTGAATACGCTCTTAGCGCAGAAGTTGAGCCGGCAGCTTCGGGATCGGCGAGCACATTTTGCGCTGTTGTTCGCCAGTAATCAAGGGACTGTGCGGCACGTTCGTCGGTAAACGCATTTGGATCGTTCTGCGCGCGAAGTTCCATCAGTGGCCCAAGCGGAATGGCATCGCCATAAGTGCCTTTCATCGGAAAGGATTCCTGCATACCAAATGAAAGGCCGGGGTTTTTCTCCAGGAGCACCTGGAGAAGTTTTTCATTGATGGCCATTACGCCAACTATGCCGCTAACCTGCACGTGGCCGTCCTGCATCCTGAGTTTCTCACCGAGACGGACTTGTTTGGGTTCGTCCGGGAATTGCTCGTCGTGCTTCATACGTTTCTGGGCGTCAGTGATGTATTCCTGAAATATGCGGTCGGCATCCTCGTCGGTCAGTGTCACTATTCGATCGCCGTAAAGTTCGGTGAGATAATCGCGATAACCACCGTCAGCGAGACCATTCTGCGTGACGACAATGTGGCGCTCACCGTCGCTGGTATTGTTGAGCAATTCCGGGATCCATCGTCCGTCATCCGTTCCACCCACATAAACCATCCCGGGACGTAACGAATCGAGGATGGACTTGCCGTAATCGAGTAGTTGTTGAGCCGGCCAAAGATGAGCTTGTTCGGCAGCGCCGTACGCGTCAATTATCGCGGGCCAAAGATGCTCGACGCCCGGAGGCCGCCCGGTGGCATGTCCGGCGCTGGAGTCGCCGCCGTTGATCACCTTGAACCGCGCATCGATCTCGTCCCAATTCCCGGCTTCCACGGCATCGAAAAAGAGCCTTACGGCGTCGGGCACTTCAACTCCGTGTCGTCGGGCAAGAGCGTTAGTCAATTCCCGGCGCGACTTGCCGAACCGGGCAATCTTGCCGGCGACGATTTCCTGGGCAGTGGCCGGGGGTGCGGCATCCGATTCGCTCCGGGATAAACCGCCGCGCACCCGGTCGCCGAAGCGGCGGAAAACTGGAGACGATGCGCTTTCGGAAATGGGTAATTGAGGTGAATTGCTTTGCTCGGCTGAATTCTTTTGGTCCTGTCGAAAGAAAAGCACGATGAGAACACCGGCAGTGATTGCAGCGCCGATAATGGCAGTTTTGAGTTTCGTTGCAGCCATATATTTCAAAAGGGCGAGCGTGCCTCCAGTTCCCGTGGCCGCGCCTGCGAGGGCGGTTCGAGCGACGTTCGCCGCCAGTCCTGCAGGTGCGGCGGTGAGCGCCTGGCTTGTGAGTGCGGCAGCAATCGCGCCGGCTGAAAGGGCGACGCCACGGCTTATGAGTTGCGCGCGCAGCTTCGCCACCGCCCTGGTCACGCGTTTTTGTGCAGCATCATCGCTAGTGCCCAGAGCTTCACCGATGGAGCGATAATCACGCTGCTCGAAGAACCGTAGAATAATGGCTTTGCGATCGTCTCTTCCGAGACGGGTGATCGCTTCATCAAGAATGGGTGAAACCTGCGCCAGGTGGGTATCGGAATCAGTGTGCAGGGCGTTCATTTGAGCGGCCTCTTTTTCGCGGGCGTGCCGGCGACGGTTGGCCCGCAGGATTGGAGCAGCGACGTTATAAGTGCGCTGGTGTAGCCATCCGCCTAGCATCACCTCGCTCGACAGGCCGCGAGCTTTTCGGGCCAGATCGATGAAGACCAACTGGGTCACGTCTTCCGCGAGGTGGGTATCGCCATGGACCAGACGGAGCGCTGCAGAATAGACCAGTCCGATATAGCGCTGAACCAGGTCGCGGAAAGCCGCTTCGGAGCCGGTTCTGACGTATTCGGCCAGCAATGTCTGGCTGTCGGTCATTTCAACTACTGATAAAGTGCCGCTGGTTGCGGAAATCCGACAAGAATTTTAGCGGGTGAAAATGGGCGACAAATAAACAAATTCAGGAGTGGCGGTGTCTATCATCTAAATGAACTCCTCCACCTCAGCAATTTCCGGAATGTCTGTCCCGGCAATTATGCCTTGGAGGGTTTTCCTGCTCGCCGGCTTCATCATTGTCGCCCTGGTTTTCGCTGGTAGCCATCTTAACGCGGATCAGATTGATACCTACATCACGCATCACCTCAAGAAACAACAAGTGCCCGGCCTCTCGCTCGCGGTTCTGCACAACGGCAAAGTCATCAAATCCAGAGGTTATGGGTTGGCCAGTGTAGAACTGAACGCACCCGCCACCCCGCGAACCGCGTACCAGCTCGCCTCTGACACCAAGCAGTTCACGGCTACAGCCATCATGCTCTTGGTCCAGGACGGAACGGTTCGTCTCTCTGATAGCATCACCAACTACCTTAGTGCTCTGCCCTCCTCGTGGAGCAACATCACAGTGCGCCATCTCCTGACCATGACCTCCGGCATCAAGGACTATCTTGACCGGGTGCCGGAGAGCGCATGGCGAGAGGACTTCACTCGCGAGCGCCTCATCCATCTAATGACTGACCTGCCACTGGATTTTCTACCAGGGGAGGAATTTCGGTACTCTAACAGCAACTACGTTCTGCTCGCGATGATCATCCAAAAGGTCTCGCAGAGATCCTATGATTCCTTTCTTGGGGACCGGGTTTTTGGACCTCTGGGCATGACAGCCACGCGCTGCGACAGTCTCAGTGATGTCATCACGAATCGCGCAGCATTGTATGAATGGGAGAGCAATAGACTGGTGAATGTGCGTTTCCTTAATCCAACCCTCTGGAACAATGGTGACGGCGGCTTGATTTCCACGGCCATGGACCTGGCGAAGTGGGATGCTGCGCTGTACGACGACAGAATTCTTTCCGCCTCCATGCTCGCGGAAATGTGGACGCCAGTGAAGTTGAACAATGGCAAAACACAGCCCTACGGCTTCGGCTGGGACGTCGGCGAACTGCGTGGCCATCGTTGGGTGGGCCACGGGGGTGGCCGCCCCGGTGCTTCGACGCAGATCACGCGCTTTCTAAGCGACCGGTTGACCGTCATCGTGTTGATGAATGGCCCCGGCAACGCGGGAGACGTGGCATTGCATATCGGAGGGCTCTACATTCCCGGCCTTACACTCAGCTCCATCAAGCCGCTGCGCGATCCGGACCCGGATATGACGCAGCGGCTGAAACAATGCCTCTTCGACTTGGCGGAGAGGAGAGATTCTGCCCTGATCATGCCGGAGTTCCGACAGGATTACGCCAAATATAAGTGGCTCGGCGCCGATCTCCCTGAGCGGCTCAGCAACCTGAAGTCCTTCACCTACGTCACCACCGAAAAACCGACCGTTTACGGCCCAAACCCCTTGCCTGGGGTCACTCGTTTCTGCTCCTACAAATTGGTGAGCGGCGACGAGACGCGATTCTACACGTTCCAACTGACAGCCGACAATCATGTGGCCTGGTACCTCTCCTTGTCGGATTAGCTGCTGATTCAGCCGAAATTCACCTTTACATCCTGCCCTCTCGGACAGAAGCTCAGCGACATGCGACCAAGCAATGAAATCATGGTTGCGGCGCTGGTAATCCTCGGAATTTGCGGCCTCGCCATTTACCGCGTAGTTCTTTGGCTCATGGAGGCACCCCGCACTCCCGACCCTTGGGGGGACGAGATTGACAAAACCCTCAACGAGGACGAAGCGGTTCCTCTGTGCCACCATTGTTTAACGCCGCAGGAGCACAATGGCTGGTTTTGTCCCGAGTGCGGCGCGACAGTGGGGCCGTACTCCAATTATCTTCCCTACGTTAACATTTTTTCCCAAGGCGAAGTGCTTCGGGCAGGGGTTACCGAACGGCTCCGACGCAGCCCTCTCATCGTCATCGGATATGTTCTTCTTTCACTCGGTCTCTTCACCCTCGTTGCGCCGGTTTACTGGGTTTTCCTCTTCAAAAACCTCCGTCACGACGTCAGGCCGGAGCCGGATGCCTCACCAATCAACGGCTAACGAGAAATTATTCATCTCGCCCCTCAGTAGTTTCTCTGTGTTCTTTGAGTTCTCTGCGGTCAACCCTCTCTTGCTCATCTCTCAGTTGCCTCTGTTGCCCGCCGAAGCTGCCTGTGAGCGCAGCGAGCTGGCGCGGTCGAGTCGCCCGCCGTGCTCCTCCCTCTGCAGAAAAGCAGACCCCTCGACAGCTAGCGGAACGCGAAATAGGCCGGGCCCGCCGACTATTGCGGGAGAACGCGATAGAATCTCTGCGCGTTTGTGATGCCATTGCGGATTGTCACCACGGTACAGTCCGCCGGTAAATTTGTCGCAGTTTGCCAGTTGGCCGGTGCCAGTGAGTCCGTGAACTGAACCGTGTAAGTTTGGTTTTGTCCTGCAGCCGCGAACGAGAACGTAAAGTCCTTGCCTTCTCGGCGCGTGCCCAGAATTGTCACCGCGCCGTTTGTGGCGCAGACGCTCAGTGGAATGCTGGATTGATCGGTCCCACACGCAATCACAGCGGTGGGAAACGGCCCACATGGATTGCCGTCGGCAGCAAAAACACCTGAGTAACTGATACAGTCATTCGTCGTTAGTCGTCCTCCACCAGCAACCGGAAACGGATTTCCGAGCGAGGTCTGGTTCGAAAATGTAACGATGGCGCCGTCAGAACCGTCGGAGACCGAAATGTTCGTCAATGCAATATCACCGGTGTTGCAGACCTGGCCGGCAAAGCCAATCGGTGTATTCGCACTCGCTGGCGCGCAGTTGGAAACACACTGTTTTGTGACCGAGACTCGCGGATGAACGATCGTGATATGCGTCGCACCCTGGGCCGTGGCCTGATCGTGAATAGTCGAATCATTGCAGTCGGTTGTCCGCGTATCAGAGATCGCTCCTATCCAAATTTGGCCGGCCAATGGGAGCCCCGACTGCGAGGTGAATTCCGAGCCACGAGGCGTGATGAAAATAGGGAGGGCCCGGCCAACGTCGGCCGGTTTGATCGGGCCATATTCGAACCTCAGGAAACCACTCGGGCCGGTGTGAACCGGCACATCTCCGTCGCAGCCCGCACCCCCGGGACAATCCACGGTCAGGGCGGAACCCACGCCGCAGGCCGGCTTGGCATAAGGGCCAAGGATTTGATGCACCGTGCCGTCGGGAAGAATGACCCAGTTCGTGCCACCGTCCATCTTGCATGCTGAATCGTCCGCGTTGAGGTGTATGTAAAAGTGGACGCTGTCGCCCACATGAACGAGTTTCTCGTCGGGTATCCCGGGACTGACGCCCAAGTCGCCGGTGAAACAGTTCTGTCCTTGAGTTGCTGGTGTGAGCAGCACGTTGGCCCATAGCGCGACGACGCCCACAACCGATCCTAAGGATGCTAACTGCCTTCTGCAAAATCTCGCTTTGCTAATCATAGCTTAGTCTTTCTTTGCAGCACGCCGTCTCAGGACATGAGAACATGACGCTGCGGAGACCTTGCTGTCCTGAACGCCTTGGGCCGCGTCCCCGTTATTAGCGCGTGGGTGGCCGCAGTTGTCAAAAACGATGAATACGTACTTTGAACCCCGTAGCGGTACGGAGAGAACGCGACGTGATAGAGCGGCACGGTGCGCGCCAAAATCTTCGAGGAGGAGGCGAGTAAAAGTAAGAGTAAGATTATGAGTATGAGGAAGAGGAGGAGGGGAGGAGCGCGCGATTGAAAAATGTTGTCAGCGGGGGGAGGGGAGCGTAATCCTTTGCGCTATAAAGCCACTTTTTAGCAGGAGATGGAGATAGCAGCATGAAGAAGCCGTTAAGGGTCTTACTCGTTGAGAATTCCACGGAAGATGCCGCGCGGCTGGTGAGGGAATTGGAGGGCGCGGGTTTCGACGTGAAATCACGGCGAGAGAATACTGTCGAAGGCCTCAAAACCGCCCTGGACGCAGGGGATTGGGAACTTATCGTCAGCAGCGACCGGCTGGCTGAACTCAAGCTGGCGGATGTACTGGCGTTGTGCCGGGAGCGAGGGATTGAGGCGCCGCTGATTTGCATTTCAAGCGGCACGAGCGAGGAGGCCGCTGCGGCGGGCATTAAGGCTGGGGCACAAGACTGCATGCTGAGCGCCAATCTCGCGCGATTCATTCCAGCAGTAGAGCGGCAGCTGCGCGTGGCTGAAGCGCTCCGCAAACAGAAGCAGGCGGAAATCGAACTGAAGAAATTATCGACAGCGGTGGCCCACACGGTGAGTTGCATCGCGATCACGGACTTGGACGGCGTAGTTGAATACGTCAACCCGGCCTTCGAACGGACGACGGGCTTTACGAAACAAGAAGCCATTGGCAAGACGCTCCGCATCCTCAAGTCGGGCGCGCACGATCGGGCATTTTACGAGCGGTTGTGGAAGAAAATCCGCTCGGGTGAGGTATTTCGCGCGGAGTTCATTAATCGAAGGAAAAATGGGGAAATCTATCACCAGGAACAAACCATCACGCCCGTGGCCGACGGCGCGGGGAAAATCACCCATTTTGTGGCGACGGGGCGCGATGTGACGGAAAGGAAGCAAGCCGAAGAGGCCTTGAAAGAGTCCGAGGCGCTTTATCACTCCCTGGTGGAGACGTTGCCAGTGCACATTTTCCGCAAGGACAGGCAAGGCCGGTTTACTTTTGGGAACAATCTTTTTTGCCTGTCGATGGGGAAGCCACTTCTCCAGATTCTCGGCAAGACGGACGCCGATTTTTTCCCGCCGGAGCTGGCCGAAAAGTACCGCCGGGACGATCAAAGGGTTATGTCCACCGGAAAGGTTTGGGAGGACATCGAGCAGCACCAGACTTCGCAAGGGGAGCGGAAGCACGTCCACGTGCTGAAAGTGCCGTTGCGCGATTACCGGGGCGAACTTATCGGCATTCAGGGCGTGTCATGGGACATTACTGCGCGCAAGCGAGCGGAAGAGGCCCTGCAACAGTCGGAGGAACTTTTCTCGAAGGCCTTTCGCGCACATGCCGTCGGCATCAGCATCTCCAGGCTCTCTGATGGGCGCTTCCTCGAGGTCAACGATGCATTCCTCAAAATGCTCGGCTACGAGCGCGCCGAGGTCGTGGGCCGCACTTCGGCGGAAATGGAGCTCTGGCCCAGTCCGAAGCGGCGTGAGGAAGTTCTGGCACGGCTGCTGTCGGAGAAGTCCTTGAAGAACCTGGAGGGCCGGCTGCGCAAGAAATCCGGAGAGACTGGCGATTTGCTCTACTCGATGGAGCTGGTGGAGCTCAACGGCGAAAAATGCCTCCTGACATTTTTCAATGACATCACCGAACTCAAACAAGCCGAAGAGCGCAGCCGCCAGCAGGCCAGCCTGCTGGACCTGGCCCAGGACGCGATTATCGTCCGCGACCTGGATGGTCGCATTCAATTTTGGAACAAGGCGGCCGAGCGGCTATCGGGCTGGACGGCGGAGGAAGTCATCGGACGCAATGTGGCGGACCTGGTTTATAAAGACCGCGAGCAGTTCGTGGCGGCCCAAAAGCAGGTGCGCGAGAAAGGCGAATGGGCCGGTGAACTCCGCCTCGTTGCCAAAGATGGGCGCGAGGCGATTATGAGCAGCCGCTGGAGCCTTGTGCGAGACGCCCAGGGTGAGCCCAAGGCGCTGCTGGCAATCAACACCGACATCACCGAAAAGAAGCAACTGGAAACGCAGTTTCTCAGAGCGCAGAGGATGGAGAGCCTGGGAATGTTGTCCGCCGGCATCGCCCATGATCTGAACAATATTCTAGCGCCGATTTTGATGGCTTCCGCTTTGATGCGGCAGGGAGGCGTAGAAGAAAAAGACGTCCCGAGGATACTGGACATGATCCGCATCAACGCGCAGCGCGGGGCGGACATCATCAAACAATTGCTGGCGTTTGGCCGCGGTGCGGCGGGTGAGAGAATCGCCGTGCAGCCGCGGCACCTGGTGAGCGAGATGGTCAAAATGGCGAAGGAAACCTTTCCGAAAAACATCACGCTAGACTCCCAGGCCTCCGGTGACCTCTGGACCGTAATGGCAGATACGACCCAATTTCATCAGGTGCTGCTCAATTTGTGTCTCAATGCGCGCGACGCCATGTCGGGCGGCGGCACGCTCAGTCTGTCTGCCGAGAACATCGTATTAGATGAGCGATTCGCCAGCCAGAACCTCGAAGCCAGGCCGGGCCCCTATGTTCTGTTCAAAGTGGCGGACACCGGCTCCGGGATCGCGCCAGATATATTGGAAAAGATTTTCGACCCGTTTTTTACGACCAAAGAGTCGGGCAGGGGCACGGGTTTGGGCCTCTCGACGGTCCTGGCAATTGCGAAAGGCCACGGTGGTTTTGTGAAGGTCTGCAGCGAGGTTGGCCGCGGGAGCACCTTCGCCGTGTACCTGCCGGCCACCCCACAATCGCCGGCTGCGGCGGAAATTCAGAAGGAAGGCCCGCCGCCAGGCGGCCGTGGCGAGCTGGTTTTAGTCGTGGATGACGAGCAACCGATTCGGGAGATGACTCGGGAAATCCTCGAGCGAAATGGGTACAAGGTGCTGACGGCGCTTGACGGGACCGAAGCGCTGGCGCTTTTCAGCAAGTGGCGAGGCCAGATTGGAGTCGTGCTGACGGATGTTTCCATGCCAGTCATGGACGGCGTCACACTGGTTCGCACGCTAACAAAAATGAAGCCGCGCGTGAAGGTGATTGCCGCCAGTGGACGGGGCTCGGGCGGGGACTCGAACGAGTTGAAGGGGCTTGGCATCGACGCGTTCCTTGCGAAGCCTTATACGACAGAAAGCCTGGTGACAGCCTTGCACGACGTCCTTGCGTCGAAGCAGAATTAATGGGCGGGGTGGAGATGCGGCTAGGACGAAGCCGAGCCGCGATCCGCTTTCACTGAATAGGGCTTGTCAAGGGTGCTTTTGGGGCTTATGCTTTGTCTGAATAGTTAGTCAAAATTTGCAAACCCGGCAAATCATGGCTATTTCGTGTCATTCGATACGACGCCGAGGCTTCACTTTGCTCGAACTGCTGGCGGTTGTCTTCACAATCGCGTTGCTGGCCGCGTTGTTGTTGCCGGTGTTGAACAAAGCCAAGATCAAGGCGCAGCGGACGCAGTGCCTCTCCAACCTGCGCCAGCTCGGGCTGGCCTGGATCCTGTATTACACCGATAACAATGGCCGGCTGGTCGAATCTTATCCTGTCAACAATCCCAACGCCTGGATTCAGGGCGACATGCGTAATCCAATCGAGGCGACCAACACGGATCTGTTGGAACAAGGAAAACTCTTTGCCTATAACCGAAGCACGCAGATTTACCATTGTCCGGCGGACAACGGTGTGCCGTTGGAGAAACGTGTGCTGGCGAGCGTGCGCAGTTATTCCATGAATTCGTTCATGGGCGCTCGCGACCCGCACCTCGGCCCTATCCCGGCGGATGCCGGGAAGTTTGTCTTATTCTATGCCAAGGATCACGATATCCCGCGGCCATCCTCGATGTGGGTGCTGCTCGATGAGGACGAGCGAAGCATAAACGATGGCTTTTTTGTTCCGGATCCGACGGCCACAATGTGGATCGATTTTCCCGCCAACTCCGCGCATCGTCACGACTACAGCTTCGCGCTGAACTTTGCCGACTACCACTCCGAGATCTGGCATTATGACGATCCGGCGACCGGAAAGCTCAACCACAATCTGACCGAACAAGCCGGCAACTCGGATCTCAGCCGGCTGGCGAACGCCTCGGCGACACCAAAGTAAATCCGAAGGGCCAAGCCGGAAGTTCAGAGTCCGAGGTACAAAGTCTGACGACTGAGGTTCGAAATCAGGAGTCTGAATTCTCAAATCCGAAAGCCGGAGCGATTGCCACTGCGACTCGGGGTACAGCCGCCGGTACCTCGCAACGTTGACTCTGCAGAATTATTGCGGAAGAATGCCGCGAAGATACACGCATGTTCCCTTCAACAAAAGCTGCATTGAACGCGGAAGCCAGAGCAATGGTTGGCCGCCCTGAGTCTGCCAACGAGAATTCGCCTCGGTTCGATTGGCCATTGGCGCGTGAAGCCGAGGATTTGCTGCGCTCCCGAATCGAGGCTTTCCTGGAACGGAATGAGTTCGCAGGACGGTTGGCCCAGCGAATGCGTGACGAGACGGGCACGGATTTTTTCGAATGGGTGGACCATCTGGCGCTGCCCCCGGATGATGAACCCGAGTTGCGTCAGGCGGGATTTGTTCGTGATGACCAGAGGGAAACGTCCGATGGCCAAGCCGTGTATGAGCATCCCCGTGCGACTTTGCCACGGGTCCTGATAGGCCGCAGCAAGTGGCCCAGTCCTCCGGCTCTCGCGCTGCGTCCGGAATCCATCGCCGAATTTATCGCGAGGCGGAATCTGTCAGGCGAGCCAGAAGGCGAGCCCTATTCGCAATATCGCCGCATCACGGTAGCTGAGGAAAACCAGTCGAAATTGGAGGCCGTCGAACGTCGAGCGTATCGGGGGTTCGTTTCCCGACCACTCAAATCCGGTGAGCTTGCTGCCATTATTAAGGCCCGTGAACTATGGCGGACGCGTCCCCGATTTTGCGTGAATGATGCCGAAGGATTCAAGGTGGCCGAGCAAACATTGGAGCGGGTCCTGAACCTGGTCGGACACGACGTTGCCTGCCAATTATTCTTTGAAGCGGAACGTGAGTATTGGGAAAGCCGCAACCATGCCGCGCGTGTTCAGAAATTTCGCCAGGACCAGCTCGGCCTGGGTTGGGGCAACCACGACCATCATACGCTCCGCTGTTCACGCGAGCATTTTGTGGACGTCGTTGATTTCCTCCTGAAACTGGGCTTCCAGAAGCGCGAACGGTATTACGCTGGAGCGGAGGCCGGCTGGGGCGCGCAGATCTGCGAACAACCAGTGGCGGGCATCGTGGTCTTTGCCGATGTCGATCTGATGCCTGAAGAAACCCAAGTCGATTTTTCCACCACGCGGCTCTCGCCATCAAAGCGCCTCGGCACCGTCGGCCTGTGGGTCGGTTTGCACGGTGAGAGTCTGCTCGAAGCCGGGATGCACCATCTCGAAGCGCGATTTGATTTCGCTTTGCTGTGCGAGCAGTTGAAGGCACACAGCGTTGAAATGATGGCGCCTTTTTCAGATTTCGATTTCCTGCGACAGGCCTTCACCCAGGGGGAGCGATGGCCGGTGAGGCCGGACCGGGCCGAGCGCCTCCTGTCCGGCGGTCTTATCACACGCGAGCAATGCGATCGTTTCGTCAAGGAAGGGGCCCTGGGCAGCCACCTGGAAAACCTGCAGCGCCATGGTGGCTTCAAAGGTTTCAATCAGAAATCGGTCAGCGTTGTGATTGCCGCCACCGACCCGCGCAAGTCGAATTTTCCGCTCATGCCAGCGGCTGCATAGGCCGCGTTTCGGCAAATCTACTTTTCTTCCGCGCAAAGCCAGGTATTGTTTGCGGCGCCATAGACGGGCCACGGGGGCGGGCTGATCCTCATGTCACTTCTCACTCGTGCGGCGCCGTTTGGCATGGCAATTTGAACTAAATGGACGCAGCGCATATCAGGAATTTCAGCATCATCGCCCATATCGACCATGGGAAGACAACACTTTCCGACCGATTGCTGCATCGGACCGGCACGATCACCACCCGCGAAATGGAGGACCAATTGCTCGATTCAATGGATCTCGAAAAGGAGCGCGGCATCACCATTAAAGCGCATCCGGTCACAATGGCTTATCGCGCCCGGAACGGAGAGATGTACGAACTGAACCTGATCGACACACCCGGGCACGTGGATTTCTCTTACGAAGTGTCCCGCAGCTTAAGCGCATGCGAAGGGGCGTTACTGGTGATCGACGCCGCGCAGGGAGTCGAAGCGCAAACGGTGGCCAACGTGCACCTTGCGATGAGACAAAACCTGACAATCATTCCGGTCATCAATAAAATCGATCTGCCGCACGCCGATGTTCCCCAGACGCGGCAACAATTGGAGGACATCCTGGCGATACCGGGCGATTCGGCATTGCTGGCCAGCGCCAAAGAAGGCCTGGGAATTGATGAAATTCTCGAGGCAATCGTCGAGCGGATTCCCCCGCCGAGACCGACCGGCGCACCGTCATTGCAGGCGCTGGGCTTCGACTCGTATTTCGATACTTACAAAGGCGTTGTGACGCACGTGCGCGTCTTCAATGGCGAACTCCGAGCCGGCCTGGCGGTCAAGCTTCTGCACTCGGGAAAGAACGTCGAGGTAAAGGAGGTCGGGAGCTTCAATCCCAAGCCCTATGTGCGTGAGAAACTCGAAGCGGGTGAAACCGGCTACTTCACAGCCAATATCAAGAGCCCCCAGGAAGTGAAGATGGGCGACACGATCACCGACACGCGCCATCCATCACCGCCGTTGCCGGGTTTCCAGGAGATTCATCCGATGGTTTTCAGCGGGATTTATCCGATCAACACGGCGGATTACGAGCATCTAAAGGCCAACCTGGCCAAGCTTCAATTGAATGATTCAGCGTTTGTGTACCAGTCGGAAACATCGGTGGCGCTGGGGTTTGGCTTCCGGTGCGGCTTTCTCGGGCTGCTGCACCTGGAAATTGTGCAGGAGCGGCTGCGGCGCGAATACGGCATGGACATCATCGCGACGTATCCGAGCGTAATCTATCGCGTCACCTTGACCGACCGGTCCGTCAAGCAGGTAGATAACCCGGCCTATTTGTCCGAGCCGACATACATCGAGAAGATCGAGGAGCCCATGGTTAAAGCTTTCGTCATCTGTCCGAACGAAAACATCGGGGATATGATGGCGCTGATTTCCGAAAAGAGAGGCAATGTGGATCACACCGAAACGCTGGACTCGCGCCGGGTAATGCTGACGAGCCTTCTGCCGTTGAATGAAATTTTGATTGATTTTCATGACCGGATCAAGAGCATCACACGCGGCTATGGCTCGATGGATTACGAAAATGCGGGCTACCAGCCATCGGACATGGTCAAACTCGATATGCTGGTAAATGGCGAATCGGTGGATGCCTTTTCCTGCATCGTGCACCGGGACAAAGCGGAGGGCAGGGGACGCGCGCTGGCAGCCAAGCTCAAAGAAGTCATCCCGCGCCAGCAGTATGCAGTCGCCATCCAGGCCGCGATCGGTGGCAAGATCATCGCGCGCGAATCCGTGAGCGCGCTGCGCAAGGACGTCACAGCCAAGTGCTACGGCGGCGACATCACACGCAAACGGAAATTGCTCGAGAAACAAAAGGAAGGCAAAAAGCGGATGAAATCCTTCGGCTCGGTTAACATCCCGCAGGAGGCCTTCATCGAGGTGCTCAAAGCGTGAAGACTAAAAACGTTGAGCGTCCGGCGTCGAGCGTCGAGGGACAACAAGTGCCCGAAAGAGGATCGCCGATTTTCCGATGGCTCACGTCGAAAACGGTACGCCACGCCACGGCCATGCGCAAACACGTTAAGAAAATTCTCAACCATCAGCGAGACCTGCTTTCGCAGCAAGCTATCCAGGCAGTGGAGCAGGCGGTGGCGGAAGTGCGGAACGGGGTGGCGGGAAACGCGGGCCGTGAGGCGCTCGCCAAGCCCATGGCGAATTTGGAAGCCGTCGCGAACAAGTGGCTCAAGCCCTATCCGAATGCCGCCTGGCGCGAGAACATCGAAGTTTTACTAGTGGCATTAGCCGTCGCTATGGGGATCCGCACATTTTTTCTGCAGCCATTCAAGATCCCGACCGGCTCGATGCAGCCGACGCTTTTTGGAGTGACGTCGGAGAACCTTTTGCAGAAGTCGGATTTCAAACGGCCGACCGGGTTGACTGCTATTCGGGAGTGGTTTGGCGGTGCATCCTACGTGCACAAGGTGGCGACTACGGATGGCGAGCTGAGGGCCGTCAACCCTCCTGTCCGATTTCTCATTTTCAATCTCTGGCAAACTTTAGTTGTAGGGGATGAAACCTACGTCCTGTGGTTTCCGCCCGATTACGGAGAGCAGCCGCTTGAACAACGCGCCGGATTTCAGTATCGCCAGGTGTTTCACCGCGGGGAGGACATCGTCAATTTGCGTGTCGTCGCCGGCGACCATTTGTTTGTGGATCGCCTCACTTATAATTTCGCTCCGCCAACCCGCGGGGAGATCATCGTGTTTGCGACCAAAGGCATCGATGGTCTGCGCCAGGACCAATTCTACATCAAGCGCCTCGTCGCTCTTGGGAATGAACACGTCCAAATCGGCGATGACAGGCATTTGATTATTGATGGCCATCGGCTGGACGCAACCACGCCTCATTTCCAAAACGTTTACGCGTTTGACCCACGAAAGCCGCCCATGGAGAGTCGCTCACCAACGGAGGTCCATTATTCAGGACACGTCAACGAGAAGGTCAAACGCCACTTCTACCCAGAGTTGGGAACGTTGCTGGCGCCAAACTTTACTGACGAGCGTGCCGTCTATACCGTGGCGCCCGAGCACTACATGGTGATGGGGGATAACACCATGAACAGCCTCGATTCCCGCGCCTGGGGCGATTTCCCGTCCACAAACGTCATCGGGCGCTCCTTCTTCGTGTACTGGCCGATTACCGACCGCTTCGGCGGCGGTTACCGAAGGTAGCCCGGGTCAGCCTTTCAGAAACTCATCCAGGGCCGCGTGCGTGATGCGCCAGGTCGTGCCGATCTTTTTCCCCTTTAGAGAACCATCGGCGAGGGCGGCTAAGACCTCGTTCTCGCCGACCTTGAGGATTTTTGCGGTCTCCTCCGGGGTCAGCAGCTCGGAAAGCGCAGCGCCCGCACCAGATGCAACCTGATTCGCTCCCAGCGCCTGCGCCATTTGCTGGCCCATCGCCAGGCCAACGCCAAGCTGTGCTCCCGCGCTGGCAGTGCCGGCACCGTCGGTCTTTCCCATCCCTTGTGCCATCTGAAATTTCACGTAGTCGTTCAGATTGCCGAGAGCCGACATGCTGGTGCGGCTGTCAATCGCGCGCGAAACTTCATCAGGAAGCGAGACGTTTTCGACGATGAAGCTGGGAATTTCCAGGCCGTACTTTGAAGACATTGCCGGGTTGATCAGCGGAAGCAGCGCCTCGCCCAATTCCTGGTAACGTGATGCGACATCCAACACGGGCACATGAGCAGAGGCGATGGCATCGCTGAATACACTGACGATCCGTGACCGCATCGCACTAGTGAAATCGTCGAGCATGAAATGGGCGTCTGTACCAGCAACTTCCCTCAGAAACACTTTGGGCTCGACGACGTGGAAGTCGTAAGTGCCGTAGGCCCGAACTCGAACGATGCCAAGCTCGGGGTCGCGGTTCATTACCGGATTGGTGGTGCCCCATTTGTTGCCTGTGAACAGGCGCGTGTTGATGAAGTAAACGTCGGCCTTGAAGGGCGATTCCAATCCGTACTTCCAACCGCGCAGCGTGGAGAGAATGGGGATGTTGTCGGTCGTGAGCGTATGCTTGCCGGGGCCAAACGTGTCGCCGAACTGTCCCAGGTAAACGAGCTGGGCGGCCTGAGACTCGCGCACGATGAGTTGCGCGCCGCGTTTGATTTCCTTGTCCAGGTCTGGATAGCGGAATGAAATGATGTCGCGCGAGTCGTCTTCCCACTGGATAATCTCCAGAAACTGCGTTTTGAGATAGTCGATCAACCCCATAAATCACGTTTCACTCTGCGCTTATCATCGGGTGATTAAGCAGGTCTGTGAAGTACAAATTCCATCGGTGTGTGTAACCGGGCGCCAGGGCAGGGGAGGAGGCCGGCGCTTTGATCCTTGAAGGTTGCTCCGAGAATCCCCAAGCTTCTCGCCTGATGCAGGCGGAATCGCTCAATTGTCCAATGTGCGGCGCCCCGGCTTCGAGCGAAGCGACCCGGTGCGAACATTGCGGGGCGCGTCTGGCCACGGTCGCCTGCCCTTCGTGTTTCGGGATGATGTTCGTCGGCGCAAAGTTCTGTTCGCACTGTGGGGCGCCGGCGCAGCGGAGTGAGATTGCATCTGACACCCGGCAACTGTGTCCCCGCTGTCGCCATGAACTTGAGGCGGTCGTTATTGGAAATACGAACTTGAGAGAATGCCCAAAATGCGAAGGGATTTGGGCGGATGCAACCAGTTTGCAACAAATCTGCTCGGACCGGGAAAAACAGGCCGCCGTTCTCGGCTTGGCAACGCAGATTGCATCACCCGAGTCGGGAAATCTCGAAAATGTCAGCTATGTGCCTTGCCCGATATGCGGAAAATTGATGAACCGCGTAAATTTTGCCCATTGTTCGCACGTAGTCGTTGACGTTTGTATTCAGCATGGCACTTGGTTTGACAGAGATGAATTGCGCCGGATCGTTGAATTCATCCGGGCCGGTGGTTTGGACCAGGCCCGAGCTCGAGAGGTAGCGCGACTGGAGCAGGAGCGCCGCGAACTGAAAGCCGCCCGGGCAGCGGCAACATGGGACAGTGGAGGCGGTTTGGCCCAAAAGGACTACGACGCCTGGGGGACCGGCATCTCGGCCGCGGCCGAGGTTCTGAAGCTCCTAATCAAGCGCTGAGCACCAGTATTTCGGCCTAAGACCCGCAGCGGACTACTTGTCGCACAATGTATGTTATATTTAATACATCTCACATCCAGTCTTATCCTTTTTTGACTTTTTCATTGGTTTTTCTTTTACTCGCAGTAATTTGGAATTCTCAGTTCTCCTTT
>JACXTT010002209.1_pt1 | contig 31188 bp, 28 predicted proteins | sample 9270951 | NCBI WGS metagenome assembly JACXTT01 (sample SAMN15532306, study PRJNA645909) | rock metagenome | isolation source: weathered quartz diorite | place: Puerto Rico | collected 2017-06-21
TCGGAGATGGGGCAGGGCGTGCATACCGGCCTGGCGATGATCCTGGCGGAGGAACTCGATGCCGACTGGAGCCGCGTGCGCGTGGAAAATGCGCCGCCGGACAAGATCTTCAACAACCTTCAGGTGGTCGTGGACGGACTGCCTTTCCACCCGGACGATCATCGCCTTGTCCGCCGTTTTGCCGACCACGTCACGCGCAAGCTGATGCGCGAGATTGGCGAGATTGCCACCGGTGGGTCCTCCGGCCTCAGCGACTTGTGGATGCCCATGCGTGAGGCCGGTGCCTCGGCGCGGGCCATGCTCGTGGCCGCGGCGGCGCAGCGCTGGCGCGTGACCGAGTCGGAGTGCCGCACGGAAGGCGGCAAGGTACTGCATGGCTCGGGACGTTCCGTGACATTCGGCGAGCTGGCCGCCGAGGCCGGGCGCCAGCCCATGCCGGACAAGGTGCCGCTCAAGGCCCCGTCCGCGTTCCGCCTGGTCGGGCGGCCGTTGCGCAGGATCGATGCAGCGGCAAAGACGGACGGCTCCGCGCGCTTCGGCATCGACGCCTTGCCGCCCAACCTGCTGTACGCCAGCGTGCTCATGTGCCCGACCGTCGGCGGCCGCGTGAAGCATGCCGACGTCAGTGCCGCGCTGGCACGGCGCGGCGTCGTGAAGGCGTTCGTGGTGCCGCCTTTCGACGGGGGCACGGGCGGCGTGGCTGTGATTGCCGACAACGCGTTTCGCGCGATGCAGGCGCTGGATGCACTGAAGGTCGACTGGGAGCCTGGCCCGGCCGCCGGCGCATCGAGTGCCAGGCTGATGGCGCGCATCGGCGCGGCACTGGATCGCGATGACGGTCATGACTACTACACGCGTGGCGATGTGGATGCGGTACTGCGCGGCGCCGCGAAGGTGATCAGCGCGGAGTATCGCGCGCCATATGTTGCGCACGCTGCCGTCGAGCCCATCAACTGCACGGTCCAGTACAAGGACAATGCTGCGACGGTGTGGGTCTCGACACAGGTGCCCGGCATTGCCCGTGCGCACGCCGCCAGGGTCCTTGGCCTGCGGGCTGACCAGGTGGACCTGCAGGTCATGTTGCTGGGCGGTGGCTTCGGGCGCCGCCTGGAAGCGGATTTTGTCTCGCAGGCGGCCGCGATCGCGCGCGAGGTCAAGGGGCGGCCGGTGCAGACCATCTGGACGCGCTCGCAGGACATGACGCATGACTTCTACCGGCCCGCCTGCGTCGCACGGTTGCGGGCCGGCCTCGATCGCGAAGGACGGCTCGTGGGCTGGCAAGCCCGTTCGGCGGGGCAGGCCGTGGTACCGGAGATGCTGGCGCGCGACTTTGGCTTCCCGCGCATTCCCATCGACAAGACGGTGGCGGAAGGCGCATACGACCAGCCCTATGCGTGGCCGGCGGCGCGCGTCTCCCATGTGAATGTCGATCTGCCTGTTCCGGTCGGCTTCTGGCGCTCGGTCGGGCACTCGCACCAGGCCTTCTTCACGGAGTGTTTTCTCGACGAGATGGCGGTGGCCGCGGGCCAGGATCCGGTTGCGTTCCGTGCCGGCCTGCTCGGCGGGCATCCGCGTCACCTGGCCGTGTTGCAGCGCGTGGCGGCCTTGTCGGGCTGGAGCAAGCCGATGGCGCGCGCGGCGGATGGCACCGCGCGCGCGCGCGGCGTGGCGCTGCACCAGTCATACGGGAGCATCGTCGGGCAGGTCGCGGAGGTGTCTCTCGCGCCCGACAAGACGATCCGCGTCCATCGCGTGTTCTGCGTGATCGATTGCGGGACGCCCGTCAATCCCAACCTGATTCGACAGCAGGCCGAGAGCGGCATCCTGTTCGGCTTGTCCGCCGCGCTGTACCAGGAAATCACCTTTGCGAACGGCGTCGTCGAGCAGCAGAACTTCCATGACTTCCCGGTCGTGCGCATGGCCGATTGCCCCGCGATCCAGACCGACATCATTGCCAGTGCCGAGGCGCCTCAGGGTGTCGGGGAAGTCTGCACACCGCCGATTGCACCGGCGGTGGCCAACGCGCTGTTTGCGCTGACCGGCCAGCGGCTGCGGGCGCTGCCACTGAAGCTCGCCTAGACCAGGAGAACAACCATGGCGACCCTGAATGTGAACGGCAAACCGGTCAGCGTGGATGCAGAGCCCGACATGCCGCTGCTCTGGATATTGCGCTGCAACCTGGCGCTGACCGGAACGAAGTTCGGCTGCGGCGTTGGCATCTGCGGTGCCTGCACGCTGCATGTGGACGGCAAGGCCGAGCTCGCATGTCAGTTGACGATGTCAAAGCTGCGCCCGGCCATGAAGATCACGACCATCGAAGGGGTGCAGGGCAAGGAGGCCGACGCTGTCAGGGCAGCGTGGCTCGATGTCGATGTGGTCCAGTGCGGCTACTGCCAGAGCGCGCAGATCATGGCTGCCTGCGCGCTGCTCAAGGCCAGGCCGAAGCCGACCGATGCGGACATCGACGCGGCGCTGGGAAATATCGTCTGCCGCTGCGGCACCTATCCGCGCATCCGCGCAGCGATCCACCAGGCGGCCGGGCAAGCGCCGCGCGGCTAAGTCCCGCTCGTGGCCGCTGCCGCGCTCAGCCCGGGCTCGATTGCGCTGTCGCCGATTGTCCGGGCTTGCGCAGCATCTTGTCGACCTCGCCGGCGTGCAGTTCCTCGATCTGGATCTGCTGGCGCGCATATTCTTCCAGCGCCACCGAGCGGCCTTCTACCAGGCCGAGCAGTTCGCGGTAGAGTGCCAGCGCGAGCGTCTCCGTGGCCAGGGACTCACGCAGGATCGAGCCGATATCGACGGTGTGGTTGTCCAGCAGCTTGCCGATGCCGAGCGACGGGTAGGCGCCCAGCGTCGTGATCCATTCTCCGGCCTGGTGGGCATGCAGCAGCGATTCGTTGGCCTGCTCGCGCAGCCACGACACGATCGGGATGCGCCCAAAGCCGAACACCAGAAACGAATAGTGCGTGTAGCGCACCACGCCGGCGAGCTCGGCTTCGAGTATCCGGTTCAGCACGCCGACGACCTTGTCTTTCTCGAGTTCCGTCATGGCAACCCCCTTCCTGCAGCGTAGTATCAGTGGGAACTATGCAGTGGCGGCGCCATTGGCCAGGGCCTGTACGCGGCCGTTTTGATGCGCCCGCCGGGCGGGCTGTTTCATTCTAGTCGGCAGGCGTACACTATCTGCCCTTTCCGGGTTTCGGGCCGGCGTGCATGCCTCACCCGAACGGGGTGGAACCGTCCTGTCCGGAACGTAGCCGGCGAGAAACAGGGAGGGGCGAGGCCTTAGGTTTTTTCTTACTCAGCCATGAAGTAAACCTATTTCCGCCTCGTGTGGAGAAACAGTACTCTATTCAGGGCAGTGCTTGGATGCCAAGGCTGAGTTGTGCGGTTCGTAGCAAACGATCTAATAACAAACGATCTGGGTGCAAACGAAGCAAGGAGTGAACACATGTCGACTGAAGCGAAGTGTCCGTTCAATCACGCTGCCGGCTCGGGGCCATCGAACCGGGACTGGTGGCCCAATCAACTGAACCTGGGCATCCTGCGCCAGCACTCTTCGCGGGCCGATCCCATGGACAAGGGATTCAACTACGCTGAGGCGTTCAAGAGTCTGGACCTCGCGGCCGTGAAGCAGGATCTCACCGCGCTGATGACTGACTCGCAGGACTGGTGGCCGGCGGACTTCGGCCACTACGGCGGCCTGTTCATCCGCATGGCCTGGCACGCCGCCGGCACGTACCGCATCGGCGACGGCCGTGGCGGCGCAGGTTCGGGGCAACAGCGCTTTGCGCCGCTGAACAGCTGGCCTGACAACGTCAACCTGGACAAGGCGCGCCGGCTGCTGTGGCCGATCAAGCAGAAATACGGCAACAAGATCTCGTGGGCTGACCTGATTGTCCTGACCGGCAACGTCGCCCTCGAATCGATGGGCTTCAAGACCTTCGGCTTCGGCGGCGGGCGCCCGGATGTATGGGAGCCGGACCAGGACGTCTACTGGGGTTCCGAAACCACATGGCTGGCCGATAAGCGCTATTCCGGCGTGCGCGATCTGGAAAATCCGCTGGCCGCCGTCCAGATGGGCCTGATCTATGTGAATCCGGAAGGTCCGAACGGCAACCCGGATCCAGCCGCGGCTGCCGTGGATATCCGCGAAACCTTTGCCCGCATGGCCATGAACGACGAGGAGACGGTTGCGCTCATCGCCGGTGGCCACGCCTTCGGCAAGACGCACGGTGCTGGCCCGGCCTCCCACGTGGGACCGGAACCGGAAGCCGCCGGGATCGAGGAGCAGGGGCTGGGCTGGCGCAGCAGCTTTGGTTCCGGCAAGGCCGGCGATGCCGTCTCCAGCGGCCTGGAGGTGATCTGGTCGAACACGCCAACAAAGTGGAGCAACAGCTACTTCGAGACCTTGTTCGGCTACGAGTGGGAATTGACCAAGAGCCCGGCCGGCGCGCACCAGTGGAAGCCCAAAGGCGACGCAGGGGCCAATACAGTGCCGGACCCATTCGACCCGAACAAGCGTCGTGGACCGACCATGCTGACCACGGATCTTTCGCTGCGGGTTGACCCGGCTTACGAGAAGATCTCAAGGCGCTTCTACGAAAACCCGGATCAGTTGGCCGACGCCTTTGCCCGTGCGTGGTTCAAGCTGACCCACCGCGACATGGGTCCGCGTGCACGCTATCTTGGCCCGGAAGTCCCGGCTGAAGAGCTGATCTGGCAAGACCCGATTCCCGCGGTCGACCACGTGCTGATCGACGAGCAGGACATTGCCGCGCTCAAGGCCAAGATCCTGGCCGCCGGGGTGCCGGTCTCGCGACTGGTCTCGACGGCCTGGGCCTCTGCGTCAACATTCCGCGGTTCCGACAAGCGCGGCGGTGCCAATGGCGCGCGCATCCGCCTGGCGCCGCAGAAGGACTGGGAGGTGAACCAGCCGGCCCAGCTCGCGCCGGTGCTGGAGACCCTTGAGGGCGTCCAGAGCGAGTTCAACAATGCCCAGAGCGGCGGCAAGAAGGTGTCGCTGGCCGACCTGATCGTGCTGGCCGGTTGCGCCGGCATCGAGCAGGCGGCGAAGCAGGCCGGACACGACGTGAAGGTCCCGTTCACGCCGGGACGCATGGATGCGGCGCAGGAGCAGACCGATTTGGAATCGTTCAGCGTGATGGAACCGATCGCTGACGGATTCCGCAACTACCTGAAGGGCACGTACGCCATCCCGGCCGAGACGCTGCTGGTCGACAAGGCCCAGCTGCTGACGCTGACCGTGCCGGAACTGACGGTGCTCGTGGGCGGCATGCGTGCCCTGAACGCGAACTTCGGCCAGACTCAGCACGGTGTCTTCACCGACCGTCCGGAAACGCTGACCAATGACTTCTTCACCAACCTGCTCGACATGGGCACGGAATGGAAGCCGGTGGCGGACAACAAGGATGTGTTCGAAGGCTACGACCGCGCCACGGGCAAGCTGAAATGGACCGGCACGCGTGTCGATCTGATCTTCGGCTCCAGCTCGCAGCTGCGCGCCGTGGCCGAAGTCTATGGCTGCTCGGATGCCAAGGAGAAGTTCGTCAAGGACTTTGTCGCGGCCTGGAACAAGGTGATGAACCTCGATCGTTTCGAGGTGGCCAACCGCTGAGCGGCGGCAAGCGACATCGATGTCAAACCAGAACGGCCGGTCGCAAGACTGGCCGTTTTTCTGTCTGGCGCCCGATGGCGCACCAGTGTTGCGCCTAAGATAAACGGCGGATGGCCGAAATCACGATGGCGCAGCATAATTGCCATGTATCGCGCATCGTCACAAGGCGGTTTCGCCGAGGAGACCCGTATGCCGCAGCTTGCCGCTTCGGAAATGACGATCCGCACGGGCTTGCCTGATACCAGGGCCCGGTCCGGCGCGGTGCGTTTACGCCACGGCGCACCGGGCCTGCATGGGAAGGGTATTGCAACGGTCGTGCGCACCTGACCATGTTGCCGCGGACCCTCCTGGCTGGTCGCCTGCTGACGGTGGGTCTGGCCCTTGGCGGCTGTGCCCGGGTCGGGCCGGACTTTCAGCCACAACGCGAGCCGTGGACCGAGCCATGGAGCACAAACGCGCTCGACCAGGCCACACAGCAGCGGCAACAGCCGGATCTGCGCCAGTGGTGGCAGGTTTTCGGCGACCCCATTCTCGACAGCCTGATTGCCGAGGCCGACGCCAGCAACGCCGGCGTCAGGATCGCGGGCCTGCGCGTGGTGGAGGCCCGTGCCCAGCTTGGCATTGCGCTCGCCGGGCGCTACCCCCAGGTCCAGCAGGCGAGCGCCGAAGCGCTGTATGTCCATAGCCGGCAGTCGGCTGCCACGGTGCAGACCAGCCGTGTCTGGCAATACAGCGCAGGGCTCGACGTTGGCTGGGAGCTGGACTTCTGGGGGCGCTTCAGCCGCGCGATCGAGTCGGCCGATGCGGCCTACTTTGCCTCGCGGGCGATCCATGAGGACGTACTGGTGCTGCTCCACGCGCAGGTGGCGCAGACGTACTTCACCTTGCGCGCGGCGCAGGCGCGGCTACGCATCGCTCGCGACAATGCCCGGCTGCAGAAGCGCAGCTACGAAATCACCGAGCGCCTGTTCCAGGGCGGCGAGAGCGACGAGCTCGACCTCCAGCAGGCGAAGACGCAATACCTGGGCACCCTGAGCAGCATCCCCGAACTGGAAAACCAGATTCTCCAGGCGCGCAATGCGCTCGCGATCCTGATCGGTCGCCCGCCGGCGCCAATGCATGAACTGCTGGACATGCCGGACAGAGAAGGCGTGGTGCCGCTCATCGACCGCGCCGTGCTGCAGGATGTCCCGGCCAACCTGCTGCTGCGCCGTCCGGACATCCGTGCTGCCGAACTGCAGGTGGCCGCGCAATCGGCGCTGATTGGCGTGGCCAAGGCCGATCTCTATCCGTCCCTGACCCTGCTTGGCAGTATCGGCTGGTCGGCCAGCTCTCTGCCCGGCACACCCACCGGCCTGGTGCTGATCGGTGGACCGAGCCTGCGCTGGAACATCTTCGACTACGGGCGCATCCGCAACAACGTACGCGTCCAGGACGCCCGCCTGCAGCAGCTTATCGTGACTTACCAGGACAGCGTGCGCCAGGCCGCGCGCGAGGCGGACGACGCCGCCAGCGGCCTGGTCAAGGCGCTGGAGCGCGAAGCGATCCTGGCTCAGGCATCGGAGGCCGCCAGCCGTTCGCTGGTCCTGGCCAATGCGCTGTTCCGTGAAGGCTACTCCGACTTCCAGCGTGTGCTCGATGCCCAGCGCGCGCTGTTTGCCCAGCAGGACGCCTATCTCGTCAATCGCAGCACGGCAGTCGGGTATCTCATCGCCCTGTACAAGGCGCTCGGCGGCGGCTGGCAATCGGGGCAGCCGCTGGTCGATGCGGCGACACGGCAGCAAATGGAGCAACGCACGGACTGGGGCGGACTGATCGACGAAGCCGCGGGCGAGCCAGCCGGCAGACGCTCATCCTCGCAGGGAGGCAGACCCGATGAGTGACGCGGCTCCATCCACACCGACACCAGCGCCAGCACCCCAGCCGCCAGCGCCATCGACAGATCCCGCGCGCAAGGGGGTAAGGTGGGTGGTGGTGCTGATCCTGCTGAGCCTGGCGTGGTACCTGTTCGCCGACCGCTATACGCCATACACGCAGCAGGCGCGCATCCAGGCCTTCGTGGTTCCGGTGGCGTCCGAGGTGTCCGGCCGCGTGACGCGCGTGCTGGTGCACAACAACCAGGATGTGCAGGCCGGCGCCATCCTGTTCGAGGTCGACCCCCAGCACTATCGCATCGCGGCGGATCGCGCGCGCGCGGACCTGGAGTCCATGCGCCGGCAGATCGGTGCGAGCACCGCGGGCATCGCCTCGGCGCAGGCCGCGCTGCGTGCCGCCCAGGCCAACGAAGTCAAGGCTCGCCAGGACAGCGAGCGGCTCGAACGGCTGTACGGCGAGGATCCCGGCACCGTCTCGCTGCGGCGGCTCGAGGTGGCGCGGGCCACCCACACCCAGGCCATCAGCCAGGTCGATGGGGCCCGCGCCGAGGTGGAGCGCGCGCGCGAGCAGCAGGGCGGCAGCGAAGACGACAATGCCAAGATGCGCAGCGCGGCGGCGGCGCTGGAGAAGGCCGAACTGGACCTTGCCAACGCGCAGGTGCGTGCGCGCACCGCCGGCCTCATCACCGACCTGCGCACCGAAGCTGGCCTGTACGCCGCCGCCGGCAACCCGGTCATGACGCTGATCGCGATCCATGACATCTGGATCAGCGCAGACATGACCGAGAACAATCTTGGCCATGTCGAACCGGGGACGCCGGTGGGAATCGTGCTGGATGCCTTGCCGGGCAGGGTGCTCGCCGGCCGCGTGCGCAGTGTCGGCTACGGCGTCAGCGCGGGCCAGAGTCCGCCCCCGGGCAGCCTGCCGACGATCCAGAACAGCCGCGACTGGCTGCGCCCGGCCCAGCGCTTTCCGGTGATCGTCGAGATCGACAAGGGTGAGCTGGCGACGCTGAGGGGCATCCGCGTCGGCGGGCAGGCCGAGGTCATGGCATTCCCGACCGAGGGCAATCTCCTCAATCCGCTCGGCCGCTGGTTCCTGCACGCCATGAGCTGGCTGTCCTATGTCTACTGATGGCGTCGTGACCGGCGCAGTGGGCGTGCGCGGACGGCGGGCGCTGCGACTGGCCTTCGGTACCGCGCTTTGCCTCGCTACGAGCTTCGGGTTCAACTGGCCGATGCCGATGGTGGCCCCGGTGATGGGCGCGTTCGTGCTCGCCTCGCTCGACCGGCCGTTGCCCGTCCGGGCCGGCGTGGGGCTCGCATTGGTAGCCATGCTGGCCACCGGCAGCGGCCTGCTGATGGCTCCGTTCCTGCGCCAGTCCACATTCAGCGGCGTGCTGATGACGGGTCTTGGCCTGTTCCTGGCATTTCGCCAGGGCTTGCGCGGCGGCAACGCCCTGGTGGGCACGTTCCTGGCGGCCGGGCTGACCATGGTCTCGGTGGCGGGGTCGGCGGATATCGGCCTGGCCATCACCGTGGTCGCCGCTCTCGTCAAGGGCTTGCTGCTGGCGGTGGCGGCCCTGTCCCTCTGTTACGCGCTGATTCCGGAGCCGGCAGCCAGGCCAGCTTCGCCGCGCGCCCCCGCGGTCTCACACGGCGACGCCAACTGGATGGCGCTGCGCGCGGCCCTTGTCGTCATGCCGCCTTTCCTGCTGGCGCTGGTCGACCCGGCCGCCTACATGCCGATCCTCATGAAAGCCGTCAGCCTCGGCCGGCAAAGCTGCACGACGGCGCGCGGCGCCGCCCGCGAACTGCTGGGATCCACCCTGCTCGGAGGCCTGCTGGCGATCCTGTTCTGGTGGGCCCTGGGCCTGTTCGTGCATCTGTGGATGTTCTTTCTCTGGATGCTCCTGTTCGCGCTGCTGCTGGCACGCAAGCTTTTTGCGGGGCCATCCGCACGGCTTTCACCGGGCTTCTGGCTCAACGCGCTGGTGACGCTGATCATCCTGCTGGGCCAGTCGGTGGAAGACAGCGCCGCCGGCAAGGATGTCTACCATGCCTTCGCGGTCCGCATGGGTCTGTTCATCGGGGTCACGCTGTACGCCTGCCTGGTATTGGAACTGCTTGACCGGCGCAGCCGCGCTTCGCCCGCCGTGCCCTGACAAGAGAGCCCGCCATGCGCCTCCATCTGCTGGTTGCCGCCCCGGTCATGCTGGCCTGCCTGCTGCTGCAGGGATTGGTCGTAGCCGTGTGCCTGCGCCGCTATGCCCGCTTTCGCAATCACTGGCAGGGCCTTGAACCGCTCTGGGTGGATGTCGCCATGCTTTCCGTGGTAATGCTGGTGACGCTGTGCGGCAATTTTGCCCAGATGGCCATCTGGGCAGGACTATTCATGCTGCTCGGAGAGTTCACCGACTTCTGGGTGGCCCTCTACCACTCGGCGGTGAACTTCTCCACCCTTGGCTATGGCGACATTGTCATGTCCGAGCGCTGGCGCATGCTGGGCCCCATCGAGGCCGCCCACGGCATTCTGATGTTCGGCGTATCGACCTCGGTCATGACAGCCGCGGTGCTCGACGTAGTCAAGAACAACGTGGCAAGGCTGCAGCGGGATGGCCAAAGCAGGTAGAGCGGGTTGCCGCCGATCGCCTGTCAGTGAAGTGCGACTTCGCCGGTCACGCCCGCAAGTTCCTTCCACTTCGGTGAACCCGGTCCTAAAGACGGAACACCGGCTGCCGATAACCACTGATATACCGAAATCCCGATCCTCAAAATGGTCGCGTGACAAGCGCGCTTCCACAGATCAGGGGCTTTGTCTACCCCACGCCCTAGTTAAGCAGGATGATTGCGTTGTGAATGTCAATGACATGACTTGTTTTCCAGCGCGACCCTTCGCGGCCGTAATAGAATTGGCTTCCCGTCGATTTCATCCAGGACGGCAAGGCGTGTTTTCGGATCATTAATGCTGTCTTTCTTCCCCGGTTTTATAGCGGTACCGCCGGCCGACCAGGAGCGGCAAGGCGCAATCGCCAAACAGGCTAGGCCAGAATCCACATGACGCCGTCCACGTACGATGTTGTTCAGGCAGGCAACGCGCGGGAACCGGTTCGTTCCGGCAGCGTTGCGGGAGCGATGGCTCCTGCCGGAAACGGGGATGCCTGGGCGCTGCTGGAAGCATGGGGTGGACTGGCGCTGCAAGTCGGCGAAGCCGGAAATATTGTGCAGGCCACGAGCGCGTCGGCAGATTTGCTGGCGTTTCCGCGTGAATACCTGCTGCGCGCGTCGGTCAAGGACATCATTGCCTTCGACGAACGCGAGCGCGCCGCGCACCTGCTGCAAACCTGTTTCCGTGACGGCCTTCCCAAGCAGGCCGAGATCCGCTTCGCCAACGCCATTACCGGCACACGCTGGATCGACCTGCGCATTTGCCGGCATGTCAATGCAGAGGGCAGGGCATCGTTGCTTTTGTTCGGTGTCGACGTCACCAAATGGACTCAGAAACTCCATCGACTGACGGAACAAGCGCTGACCGATCCTTTGACCGGCGTGGGCAGCCGCGGACTGATCCGCAACCGGGTGGACGCGTATTTCACCGGCGATGCCACGCAGCGACGGAGCTTTGCCATCGCGCTGATGGACCTCGACGGGTTCAAGAAGATCAACGACTCGCTTGGCCACGAGGTTGGCGACATCCTGCTGAAAGAGCTGGCCCTGCGCCTGGCAGGGACCGTGCGTTCCCGCGACACCGTTGCGCGGCTCGGCGGCGACGAGTTCGTGATCCTGCTTGACGACGTGAGCTCGGAAGATGGTGCGGTGGGCGTGCTCGAGCAGCTCATGCGGGTCTGTCGGCAGCCGTTCCACCTGGCCGGTTGCCAGGTCCGTGTCACGGCCAGTATCGGGCTGGCGTTTTCCTCGGGTACGCGCGAGTCCGAGTCGCAGTTGCTGCGGCGGGCCGACCGGGCCATGTACGAGGCCAAAGCCCAGGGCAGCAACCGCTATTGCCTGTACTCCCCGGAGCTGGATAACCGCCTGAACGAGCAGTTCCGCATCGAGCAGGACCTGTTCGAAGCCGTGCTCAACGGTGAACTCTTCCTGCACTACCAGCCGATCTTCCGGGTCGGCCACGACACGGTATGCGCGGTCGAGGCGCTGATGCGATGGGAGCATCGGGACGGCGCCATCTCGCCCACCGTCTTCGTGCCGCTGGCCGAAGGCAACGGTCTGATCAATCATCTCGGCACGTGGGCCGTGCGCTGCGCCTGCGCGCAGCTGGCTGCCTGGGATGCGAACGGGGTGGAGCTCGGCTACGTGTCGGTCAATGTGTCGCCGGTGCAGTTCAGGCATCCCGGCTTCGCCGACAGCGTACGCAGCGCCATCCGCGATACTGGCATCGACCCGCGCCGGCTGGTGCTGGAGATCACCGAAGGCGCGCTGATGACCGACCCCAAGGCCGCCGGGAACCTGCTGGCCGAACTGGGGGCGCTGGGGATCCGCTTCGCGGTCGATGACTTTGGCACGGGCTATTCCAGCCTGTCCTATCTGCGCCGTTTTCCGCTATCGGCACTGAAGATCGACCGCAGCTTTGTCGCGGACATGGTGGATTCCCCGCACGCCCGCACGATCGTTTCCGCGGTGCTGTCGCTGGCGCACGAACTCGGGCTGGTAGCCATTGCGGAAGGCGTCGAGACCGAGGCGCAATGCGATCTGCTGGCGGCCCAGCGCTGCGAGCTGGCCCAGGGATGGCGCTTCGCCCGCGCGATGGCCCCCAATGACTTCGAGGATGCCGTTCGGGCAGGCAAGTTCCGGATGGATGCCGGGGACGCACTGTCCGCGTGATCGAGACCATGGCAAAGAACCAGTTCCTCGATCAACTATGGGCCAGGATGGCCCAAAAGGGCGATTTCCCGACGCTCCAGTACTGCATCGACAATGTCTTCAAGACGCTGAACAGCGACCTGAGCATTGGCGAGATGGCCAGTACCGTCCTGTCGGATTTCAGCCTTTCGCAGAAGGTCATCCGGCTGGCCAATTCCGCCATGTACCGCTCGTTCGGCGGCGAGGTCACGACGGTATCCCGCGCCATCATGGTGCTGGGCGTGGACACGATTACCCACCTGACGCTTGGCGTTCAGGTGCTCGACTTTTTCCAGGGGGTGGCGCCCAACCGCCCCCAGGCGGCGAGGGCACTCAAGCAGTCCATCATGGCCGGCGAGATCACCCGCGCACTCAACGATGCGCGTGGCATCCTGGGTGGGGAAGAAGGCGTGGTCTGCACGCTGATGCACCATATCAGCCGCATGCTCGTGATCTTCTACTTCCCGGACGAATGGGAGCGCATCGCGGCGCTGAGCGCGGATGGCGCCATGAGCGAAAGCGATGCCTGCCAGGAAGTCATCGGCATCTCCTTCGACGAGATCGCGAAGTCGGCCGCCTTCCGGTGGCGCCTGCCGACCCTGATCGCAGACGGCATGCTGGGCCGCGAACTGGACGAGGGAACGGTGCTGGAGACCCATGCCGACTGGTTGGGTGCTGTCGCAAGCCTGTCATCCGGCGCGGCGGCCTCCATCCTGGCGGAGCAGCCAGAGGAAGTCGTACTCAAGCCGCTGCTGGCACACGCGCAAAAGCTCGGCCTGGAGCCGTCCCACGTCAACACAGCGGTCCAGCAGGCCGGTACGCTGATGACCACGATAGCGCGCTCGGAAACGCCAGACTCGGGCCAGGGCAGCGTTCAGGAAGAGGGCGGCAAGCCCGTCGATGCGCTGACGCGCCTGCAGCACGCGCTCGCCGAGGTCCGGCAGGAAGGCGCGGAAATGACGGTATCCCAGCTTGCTCCGCTGGTACTGGAGTCGACCATGCGGGCGCTGAACTTCTCGCACTGTTTCCTGATGCTGCTGCACCCCACCACCAAGCGCTTCGGCGCACGCCTGGCCTTTGGCGACGGCATGCGGGACAAGCTCGATCAGCTGTCGTTCGAAGAAGGCTTCGTACCCGACATGTTCCATTTCGCGATGATCGCCCCGCAGCCGTTGCTGATCGAGGACTTGCGCGACAAGGCCGTGTCGCATCGCGTCCCGCGCTGGTATCGCGATGCCATGCCCGACACCCGCTCGGTGCTGCTGATTCCGGTCAAGGTGCGCAACCGCTGCGTAGCCATGATCTGCGGCGACTGGGGCGAGACCCGGGTCGCCGGTGGACTGTCGAAGGCCGAACTGGCGGCGGCCGGCGAACTGGCTGGGGAGATCGCAACAGCCGTACTGCGGTCGGCGCCGCAGCGGTAGCGCCTGGCGCTGCGATCGTCCGATTCGTGGTGCGGACGTATGCTTGGAGGATGGTTCCCAAGCCGGAGAGGAGGCGAGAAGTCCGTGCCCGACATTTCATAGAAACAGCGCGCGCGACTCCTGATTCCCGCAGCGCGCTTTGGGGCGGCCGCCAGATAGCGCCAGACAGTACCACGCGGCAATCACGAGAAACGTTCGGCCAGGACCTGTGCGGAGAGTTCGCGGCTCTTCCAGAACATGTGGTTGATGCGGCCGACGTACTTGTGCAGCGTTTCGTTGTCCACCTCCTGGAAATCCAGGATGACCGACGGGCGCGTGCCGTCTCCCGCCACCTGTTCGATGGCATCGCTGGGAGGAAATCCGTATTTGTCCAGGAAGGCACGGACTTCTTCATCCGTGGTTCCCGGTTCGACATTCGTCAATAGCAGACGTGACATGGTTGCCTCTTGCGTTAACATGGCGGCGATCAGGTCAGCTTGGCCTGGTTTGCCGGGTTTGCCTCGTATCTGGCCACCGCCAGATCGAGGGTGAAGAACATCCGCTCATGCGTCAGCGCGTCGCCCAGCGGCGAGCGCCGCACCATTTCCAGCACATCGGGGTTCAGGCCGACCAGCCAGAGCAACACGCCGCCGTCCTCGCGCAGTCTCTTTTCCGCATCCGTGAGCATATGCAAGGCCGTGTACTCCAGATCGGAAACGCCTGACAGGTCCAGGGCCACGACGCGCGGCCTGGCTTCGGCGACCAGAGGGCGCAGCTTGTGGCCGACACGCCTGGCATTGGCGAAATAGATCCGTCCTTCCGGCCGCAGCATGAGCAGGCCCGGGATGGTTTCGTCCTCGGGGTGGGTCTCGGAACGCGGCCGGAACACATTGGTACCTCGCTTGCGCACCAGCACGTACAGGGGCGGGTCGGAGGTCTGGTAGGCCAGGGTCAGCATGGACGCAATGATCGCCACGACGATGCCCTGCAGCGTGCCAAGCACCACGACGCCTGCCATGGCAATCAAGGCCCAGCTGAACTCCGTGCGCCTGACATGCAGAACGGTGCGGAACTCGGCGGGCTTGATCAGGCTTACGGAGTAGACGATGACCACGGCGGCCAGCGTGGCTTCGGGCATCAATCCCACCAAGGGCGCGAGTATCAACATCGTGCCCAACGCCGCCAGCGCGGTAACAAGGCCGGCGAACTGCGAGCGCGCCCCAGCCATCTTGTTGACGGCGGTCTGCGTCGTCCCGCCTCCGGCTGCCATGGCGCCAAGGAAAGCGCCGGCGAGGTTGGCGAAGCCCGTCGCCATCAATTCCCGGTTCGCCGCCGGCGGCAATTCTCCGCTTTGCGTGAACGCGCGTCCGGCCGCGATGCTTTCCGTAAAACTCATCAACGCAATGCCAAGTGCCCCGGGCCATAACTGCTGCATCAGTTCCACATCGGGAAGCGTGACAGGCGGCAGGCCGGTCGGTACTTTGCCTACGATGGCCACGCCAAGGGTGGGAAGGTCAAGCAGTGCAACGCCGGCGATGCCGACGGCCACTGCAATCAGCGGCGCGGGTGCGCGTGGCAGCCAGTGCTCCATGGACAACAGGATGGCCACCATCGCGATCCCCACGGCAGCGGTGGCCAGCGATGCGTGCGGAACGCCCTGCACGATGCCCAGCAGGTTATGGAAGATCGTTCCTTTCTGCAGATGGATCCCAAGCAGCTTCGGGATCTGGTCCACCACAATGACAATGCCAATTCCCGCCTTGAACCCGATCAGCACTGGCTCGGAGATAAAGTCGGCGATAAAGCCAAGGCGCAACAGTCGCGCCGCGATAAGCATCGCGCCGACCAGGAACGTTATCGTGGCCGATGCCGTGACCAGGGTCGCCGTGGCGGGATTCGGGCCCAGGCTGGAGAAGGCGGCCGCCACCAGGATCGCCAGCGTCGTGGTCGTGCTGACGCTGAGCATGCGCGAACTGCCGAGCAGCGCATAGACCAGCATGGGGACGAACGCTGTGTACAGGCCGACCTGTACCGGGAGCCCCGCAATGGTTGCATAGGCCAGCGCCTTGGGGATGACCACCGCCGCCACCGTCAGCCCGGCGATCACGTCGGGCGCCACCCATTCCTTCCGGTAGCCGTGCAGCCAGCGGGGCAGGGGCACACTCGCGGCGCCCGACGCCAGGCGGCGTGCACGATGCACCCTGCCGCGCAGCGTGGCGCGAGAGCGATGGCCTGGTTTCCGGTACGGCATGGCTTTCTGCTGTCCTTCCTGCCTGCTTGGGGCGAACGTCAGTACCGCTCCGGAACGCGCCGGAAGGGATAGTGCGGCTCTTCGTAGCCTTCGGGCTTCTGCCGCTTGGGAAGTTTCACCGCCTTGCGCGGCATCGGTTCGTAGGGAATGCGGTTGAGCAGATCGGAAATAACGTTGAGGCGCGCGCGCTGCTTGTCGTTGGAATCCACCACGTGCCATGGCGCGCGATCGGTATCGGTGGCCCGGAACATGGCATCACGGGCGCGCGAATAGTCGTACCACCGGCTATATGACTTCAGGTCCATATCGGAAAGCTTCCACAGCTTGCGGCCGTCGTGGATGCGTGACTCGAGCCGGCGCGTCTGTTCTTCCGGGCTGACTTCGAGCCAGTACTTGAAGAACAGTACGCCGGAGTGGAGGATGGCCTGCTCGACCAGCGGCACGGCCCGAAGAAAGCTCTCGACCTGTTCTTCCGTGCAGAATCCCATGACGCGCTCGACGCCGGCGCGGTTGTACCAGCTGCGATCGAAGATCACCACTTCGCCGGCGGCTGGAAGGTGGGGCAGGTAGCGTTGCACGTACATCTGGCTCTTTTCACGCTCGGTTGGCGCAGGCAGGGCCACCACGCGGAAAACGCGCGGGCTCACGCGTTCTGTCAGCGCCTTGATGGTCCCACCTTTGCCGGCGCCATCGCGGCCTTCGAAGATAATGCAGATCTTGGCGCCGGTCTGCACCACCCAATCCTGCAATTTGACCAGCTCCACGTGCAAGGGATACAGGGCCTTGCTGTATTCCTTGGAAGACATGGACTTCCTGGGCGCGCCCGGTTCAGGCGGCTCGTGGTCCGTGGCCTTTTCCTTTTGCTTAGCCATGTCGGTCTCCCTGACGTGTGCTGAGTTCGCCTGAGGTGGCGCTTACAGTTTGGTTGCCATGACCCAGCGAGTCAAATGTCGATCCGCCGGTCAGCTCCGTATTGGCGGCCGGGATGATGACGATCTTGTTCGCTTCGACGCACGCCTTGACCCCTTCCATTGCCCGACCAGCGATCGCGGATGCTAGCGCAGATTGGTCCTGGCAAGCTCGTGGGCGAGCTCGATCTTGGGCGGCATGGCCAGTTCGTGCTTGTCGGTGACCACGTCGACCAGCGCCGGCCCGTCGTGGGCGATCCCAGGTGGCCGCGCACGGTCAGGGCGCTCGTGCCTGCAGTCAGTGCATTGCTGCATCAGGAGGTGACGGAAATGCCGGCAGCCGGCCCCTCCGGCGGCCGGGGTGCGAACGGATATCGCTCGATGACGCCACCTTTGGCCAGGACCGTCGTGCCTTCCTCGATCTCTGCCCACACGCCGGGCAGGTCCACCAGCGGCTCCGACAGGACGAGGAAGGCGTCGTCGCCCGCCTCGGTAATGCGGGGATTTTCCGGATAGAGTTCGCGCAGGTGGCGGAACGAGGTGCTGTGGAACAGCGAGCGCGATTCGCGCTCGCTGGAGTAGCGGGCCGCCACAAGCTGCTCGCCGTCGGTCACGCACACCGTCATGTTCAGCGGATGCTGGATGCCGTGGCGGTGGCCAACATCTTCGATCAGGCCCGCCATCTGTTGCAGGGCCGAACGGGGGTCGCGTTCCAGCCCGAACGTGAGGGCGAGGAAGAACATGACCTCGGAGTCCGTGGATCCCTCGATCCAGCGAAACAGTTCCGGTGACACCGCCATCATCAGGTCGCGCCTGACCGTCGGAAACTCGCGGATCAGGCCATTGTGGGCAAACAGCCAGCGGCCGTAGCGAAACGGGTGGCAGTTGGTTTCCTGCGCGGGCGTGCCGGTGGCGGCGCGGATGTGGGCGACAAACATCGGCGAGCGAATCGCGCGCGCCGCCTCGCGCAGGTTCGTGTCATTCCACGCCGGATGCAGGCAGCGATAGCGAAAGGGGATCTCGGAATGCCTGCCGTACCAGCCAATGCCGAAGCCGTCTCCATTGGTAGTCGTGTGCCCCAGGCGAGAATGCAGGCTCTGGTCGATCAGGGAATGCTGAGCCCGGAACAGCAAGGTTTCCATCTCGACCGGATTGCCGGAATAGGCCAGCCAGCGACACATATTGCATCCTCCGTCCGGATGTCACGTTGTCTGCTGCTGCACGGGCGTCTCCCCTGGCAGATGTGAGGTACCTGGGCGAGTGGGCATGCGATATCCGTGCACTCGTCGAAAACTGAGTCTAGGCTTTCAGCAAGAATTCACAAGAACGAATCGCAAGTGGAGTTGCCATGGACGAAGCCTCTCCCGGCGCAGTCGACAAGCGCATCCGGCCCCATCACGTGATCGGCGAGTTCACAAGGGTTCTCTGGCATCTTCGCGCGGTGCTGCTCATCCTGTTCGTCCTGTTCGGGGTGCTTGCCACGGTCATGCACTACGCGGGCGGGGCTGTCGACGTGGCCACCCGTGCGCCGGCAACGGCCGGGCAGGTCGCTTATTTCTGCGCCATTACCGCATTGACGATCGGATACGGCGACGTGGTCCCCACCACCGACACGGGTCGCGTCGTCGCGGTTCTGCTTGGCATGCAGGGCGTGCTGATCACGGGTCTGGTGACCGCCGCAGCGGTCTACGGCGTTCAGGCCGCTGCCCACCGCGAAGGCATCGGGCCGCGCTGATCCCGCAAGCGTGGCCGTTCACTTCCGCCATGCCCGGGCTTCTCGAATTCCATGCGACAGGCCTGGAAGGCGCGTGCGGCCTCGCGATCGTGGCTGACGGGACCAGCGTCGCTTGCCGACAGACAGTGCATTGTGCAGCGAATTCGCTGCCCGCATGATCTCGCGCCCTTGGGCGAGAATCACCTGCGCACGCACTGTGAACTGGGCATGCTCGCCTTCCTGCCAGTTCGGTTCCAGCGTCACGCGTGCCAGCGTGTCTTCGCAGCCGGACAGCCGGCCCAGGCGCGCGTCGACCGCATCGAACTGCCGGTGGATTTCGGCCTTCAGTTGATGCTGCGGTTCCGCCGGCATCAGCAGCGTGTTGATCAGCAGCGTGATCGCGAGCGGGTAGTTGACGGCGACCCATACCATTCTTCGCGGCATTACGCCTCGGCAAAGTCATTTTGGATGATAGGTCTGGTGAAGGGAAGGAACCACTGCGCGCACGACCGTTCGAGGCCAGCCGACGCAAAGTGAATTTGGCAAGTCTCGGACGATGGACTACATTGCAGGCACTTCCTCGCGCCACCGTCCCTGCCTGGCGCGCGGAATTGGCATGCCAGCGGAATCAGCCGCCTGCCCGAACCGGGGGCTGCCGGGTGGCGGATGGGCGATCTGCCGCATTTGCCATGCCGTTCGCCGAGCGGTATCGGGCTGCGCCTTCAGAAGCCACATCCGGGCGTAGGACCGTCACGAGAAGTCCGAGCCTGGGAGGGTTCCATGAGCACAGTCGCCATACTCCTGTCGGCTTTCATCCTGTCCGTTGTCGGCCTGCTCGTGTTCATCGTCAGCGTCCGCTACGGCCTGCTGGACGGATCCCAGAAGGCGGCCGAGGTAATCTTCGCGCGGGACGAAGTCGGACGGACCGAAGAACCCGCGATCACTAGCCAGCAGCGTTCCGCCTTGCAGGCGGTCGCCGGCCCCGCCGAACTGCCGGCGCCGTCGCCAACGCTCGATTCGGATCTGTTCGCGCGGGCCGAGGCCGATCGTTCGTCGTCCCTCGTGGTGTTCATCTTCCTATGCAGCGCCATGGCATGGCTGCTGGTCGCCTCGCTGGCCGGGCTGACGGCTTCGCTCAAGCTGCATATGCCGGACGCGCTGGCCTCGCAGGCGTGGCTGACATTCGGCCGCGTCCGGACCGTCCACCTGAATGCCGTGGCCTATGGCTGGGCGCCGATGGCCGGCCTGGGCATCGCGCTGTTCGTCCTGCCGCGCGTGCTGAAGACGCGGCTGGTCGGCGCCAACTATGCATTGCTGGGGGCGATGTTGTGGAATGCCGGCCTGGTCGCTGGCCTGGGCAGCATCGCGGTCGGCCTGACCGACGGCATGGAGTGGCTCGAGATTCCGTGGCAGATCGGCATCTGTTTCGCGGTGGGCGGGGCGCTGATCGGCATGCCGCTCGTCCTCACGCTGCTCTCGACCCGCGTCAGTCACCTCTATGTGTCGGTCTGGTACATGGGCTGCGCGCTGTTCTGGTTCCCGGTGCTGTACCTGGTCGCGAAGTTTCCGTTCGTCCATTTCGGCGTCGAGCAGGCGACCACCAACTGGTGGTTCGGGCACAGCGTGCTGGGCCTGTTCTATACGCCGCTTGCGCTGGCATCCATCTACTACTTCCTGCCGAAGATCATCGGCCGGCCGATCCAGTCTTATGGGTTGTCGCTGCTGGGCTTCTGGACGCTTGCGTTCTTCTACGGCCAGGTAGGGGGGCACCATCTGATCGGCGGACCGGTTCCGGGCTGGATGGTCACGCTCTCCATCGTGCAAAGCATGATGATGATCATCCCAGTGATCGCGTTCACTGTGAACCTTCACCAGACCATGACGGGGAATTTCAGGGCGCTGCTGTATTCGCCCACGCTTCGATTCGTGACCATCGGCGGCATGATGTACACGCTGAGTTCGCTCCAGGGCTCGTTCGAGGCACTGCGCAGCGTCAACGTCATCACGCACTTCACTCATTTCACGGTGGCCCATGCGCACCTTGGGCTGTACGCCTTCGTCAGCTTCGTCTTCTTCGGGGCGATCTATTTCATCGTGCCGCGCATCACGCAGCGGGAATGGCCATATCCGGGACTGATCGCTGCGCACTTCTGGTGTGCGGCGGTGGGCGTTGGCATCTACTTCGTGGCGCTGACGATTGCGGGCACCTTGCAAGGCCTGGCCATGCTGGATGCCGCCAGGCCCTTCATCGATTCGGTCACGCTGACCGTGCCTTACCTGCAGGCCCGTTCGTTCGGTGGCGGACTGATGGTGCTCGGGCACCTGTTCTTCATCGCCAATTTTGTCTGCGTGATCCTCGGGCTCGGACCCAACCGGGACAAGCCGGCCATGTTCCCGCTGGCCGACCTGAACAAGGCGGGAGCCGGCTCATGAGCAATATCACGCTGCTGATCGGCGCGGGCATGGTCATGCTGGCGCTGGCGACCAGTGCCCTGGTGGTGCTGCCCTATATGCAGTTGCATGACATCAAGCCGGCGCCCGGCCTGAAGCCCTATACCTCGGCCGAGCTGCGCGGCAGGCAAGTCTATATCAGCAACGGCTGCGTTTACTGCCATTCGCAGCAGCCGCGCGACCCGTCCTTCGCGCCGGATGGCAAGCGCGGCTGGGGCAGGCCCTCGGTGGCGGCGGACTACTTCTATGACCGGCCGCACCTGCTGGGCACCATGCGCACCGGGCCGGACCTCTTCAATATCGGCGCACGCCAGCCCAGCGCGGACTGGCACCTCGGCCACCTGTACCAGCCGCGTGCCTACGTGCAGCAAAGCATCATGCCGAGCTACCCGTACCTGTTCGACGTCAAGGAGGCCGCCGATCCCGGAGAACGGGCCCTGACGCTGCCTCCCGGCGCCGCGCCGCCGGGCATGGTGGTGGTGGCAACGCCCGAGGCGCTGGACCTGGTGGCCTACCTGAAGGCGCTCGACCACACCTACGCTGCGCTTGCCACGCCCGACGACACCGCGGGCAAGACCGGCAAGTAGCGGCGGCACGACGACTTCCGGGACCCGAGGCCATGCCAGACCAACCGTCATCCATCCAGCCCTCGCCGCAGGAACAGCGCGAGCATGCCGACCCCCGCGAATCGCAGACGCCGATTCCCAAGAGCATCATAGTGCTGGTTGCCGCGCTTATCCTGTGGGGCATCTACTACATTGTGCGGGCGCCGATCAACCTTCCGTCCGAACTCGGGGATGGCCGCACGGCCAGTGCGCTGGCCGGCAAGAAGGCTTCGGGCGGCGGCGGCAAGGCAGATGGCGCGGCTGTATTCTCGGGGCAGTGCGCCGCCTGCCACCAGGCGACTGGCCAGGGCTTGCCGGGTGTCTTCCCGCCGCTGGCCGGTTCCGAGTGGGTGCAGGGCAAGCCGGAAACTGTAGTGGCGATCGTGTTGCACGGCATCACCGGGCAGCTCACGGTGAAGGGCGCTACCTTCAACGGGGCCATGCCGCCATTCGGTGCCCAGTTGAGCGACGCCGAGATTGCCGCCGTGCTGAGCCACGTGCGGAGCCAGTGGGGCAACGCCGCGCCGCCCGTGTCGGCGGAACTGGTCGGCCAGGTGCGCGCCGCGACCAAGGACAAGACCAGTCCGTTTGACGGCGACAAGGAACTGGCGCCGCTGAAGTAGCGAAGACCGTGGACATCCAGGATTCGCGCCGTCCCATCGGCCTGCGCGCGGCAGGCGCGGCCTGCGTGGTGCTATGCGTCGGCTTCGTCGCAGCGCTGGCCTGGCTCACGCAGGGACTGCAGGCGTGGACGCTGGATGACCGCCGGATCGAGCGGGCCGCGGCAGGCAGCCTGATCGCCGCGCCGATCACGCTGCGTGATGTGCAAGGCAATCGCTTCGCGCCCTGGGATGCCGCGTCGCGATCGTCGCAGGTGTACCTGGTCGATTTCATCTACACCCGCTGCGAGACGGTCTGCGCCGCGCTCGGCACGGAGTTCTACCGGCTGCAGCAGCGCATCCGGGCGAGCGGTCTGGAAGGGCGGGTCCGCCTGCTGTCGATTTCCATCGATCCCCACCACGACGACACGGCGCGCCTGGCCGCATACAGCGGGCAGCAGCGCGCGGATCCGGTCATCTGGCAGATCGACGCGCCGGTGACGCTTGCCGGGCAGCAGGCACTGCTGCGCGCACTCGATGTCGTGGCAGTCCCGGATGGCATGGGCGGCTATGTCCATAACGGGGAGATCCACCTGATCGATGGCCGCGGCGTTGTCCTCGGCCTTTACGACTACAGCCGCTTCGACTACGCGCTCGATGCGGCGAGGCGGGCCGTGCGATGAAGCTGGCAAGGATGGAAGCCGTACCAGCCGCCGGACCGCAAACGGGGTGGGGGCTGTGGTGCCTGCTCGGCCTGCCAGCCATCCTGCTCGTGGCGCCCGTGCGGGAATTCCTGGAAGCCAGCATGGCGTTGCAGATGCTGGTCGAGTTTCCGATCCTGTCGGCATGCGGCTTTGCCGCTTCGGCCATGCTGGCGCGCCGCCACCGTGAGCGCCCGGCCGTGGAGGCGGTGATGCGCCTGGGGCTGGCGCCGCTGCTGGGGGCCTCGCTGTGCCTGATGTTCTGGATGGTGCCGCTGGCGCTCGACCTGGCCAGGCTCGATGCCGGCGTCAATGGCGCCAGGTATGCGTCGCTGATGCTCGCCGGCGTGGCGTTGGAGCATGGACTGCGGCGCGCGCCGTCGGCCGTCCTGCTGTTCTTCGGCGGCAACCTGATCTGGACGCTGGCCACCGTGGGCATGCTTTTCCATGATGCCGACAGCCGGTTGTGCGCCAACTACCTGCTGCCGGACCAGCGCCTGGCGGGAGCGGGGTTGATTGCCTGTGCCGTCGCGGTCACCATCGGACTGGCGCTGTACCTTCATCGCCAGCCCGGTTTCGGTTTCTCGTCACCGCCGGCGGGACGGGAAGGCGATGAACGGTAGTCGGGCGAAGGCCCGGCTCAAGGCGCCAGCCACAGCATCGCCGCGTGGAGCAGCACGCCCACGGTGCCACCGACGAGCGTGCCGTTGATGCGGATGTACTGCAGGTCGCGGCCGATTTCCGATTCGATCTTCGCGGTGATCTCGTCGGCGTCCCAGCTTTTCACCACTTCGGCGATCAGCGCGGGCACCTGGTGGCGATACCGGCCGACGCCCGCATGCACAAACTGCAGCCACCAGGCATTCAGCCTGTCCTGCTGGGCCGGATCGTCGCGGATGCTGGCGCCCAGCGAGGCCAGCATGTCAGCGACCATGGCGCGGATCCAGGAGTCTTCGCGCACTGTTTCGGCGCTGAGCCACAGGCGCAGGCGCTGCCACAGCACGCGATAGCTGTCCCCGCGCTTCAGGTGGCGGCTGCAGTCGCGCATCCATAGCTGGCCCGTACGGCGGTAGCGCTCGGACGTGCGCAGCCTGGCGATCTGCTCCTGCATGGCCTCGTCGAGCTGCAGCCGCAGCGGGTGGTCGGGCGAGGAGCGGACTTCATGGAGCAGCGCGATCACGCCCTCGACGAACTTGTTGACGATATAGGCGTCGAGCTGGACCGGTGTGTAGCGCGATGCCTCGCTGAACTTGGCCTTCAGCAAGCCGGCATTTGCGGTCAGCCACTGCTCCATGGCGCGCAGGCCGCGATCGAGCAGCGGCTGGTGCCGCTGCTTGTCGGTCAGGACCTGCAGCAGGTTGCCGGCGAGCGCCGAGACATCCAGCGAGCGCAGCCAGGGCAGGGCGCTGCGCTCGAACAGGCGGGCGACGTTGTCGTCGTCCAGCACCTGCAGCAGCGCCGGAAGCGAGTCGACAACGGGATCCGCCAGGGAGCGGCTGTTGGCGGGCACCGCCAGCCAGCCCGCAGCGGCCTTTGCCGTGTTGTGGGCGCGCAGGCGGTCGACGATCAGTGCGGGCGCGAGGAAGTTGCGCTCGACGAAACTACCCAGGCTTTCGGCGATCCGCATCTGGTTGCGCGGGATGATTGCCGTATGGGGAATCGGCAGGCCCAACGGGTGGCGGAACAGGGCGACCACCGCATACCAGTCGGCCACGGCGCCAACGGTGGCCGCTTCGGCAAACGCGCGCAACCAAGCGAGCCACGGCGCGAGCGACGGGTAATGGGCCTGGCCCAGCGCGCTGAGCAGCAGCAGTGCGAGCATGGCCGCAAGCATGGCTGTCGCCGCATTGCGCATGCGGCGCAGCCCGGCCTGCCCTGGCGCCGCGGGCAGGTCCGGGGTGGAGCGCGACAAGCCGGCATTGCCACCGGCGGGGACGCTCAACTTTGCTCCTCCCGCAGGAACCTGCGGATGACTGGCGCGACTTCCGCTGCGCGCGCGATCAGGAACAGGTGGCCATCGTCGACCACATGGAGCCTGGCCTTGCGGATGCGCGCCGCCAGGATCTTGGCATTGGCCAGCGGCACGATCGGGTCGTCCTCGTACACAGACAGCCAGGCGACTCGCGCGCCTTCGGCCTGCAGATGCTTGAGCCACGCAATGGCGAGCGAGGTCTTGCCGAATCCCGCGGGGGCCTTGATGACAGTGAGGCGCTTGTCCCTGGGCCAGCAACTCCAGCAGGCGCGGGCGCTCGATCAGGCCGGACGGTAGCTGCGGCGGGACGATCTTGGTGGCCAGCAGGAAGGGGCGCGCGGGCAGCATCCAACTCTTGCTCGTCGGCAACGTGCGGGCGGCGAGAGCGTCCGCGCTCGGTCGGTCTCTGCCGAGGCGGCGCCGATGCATGGTGGATGCCTCCGTGCATGCCGTTGATTCTAGCCAGCCACCCCCGCGATTCAAGCGTCGGAAGCACTTCGCCGGTGTTTCATGCAAGGGCTACACCCATCAAGGATGCACGGTGGCGCCAACCTCAATGGATACCGCAAGGGGATCGAAACGCACAGGATGTTCGATCTCGCCGTTGCATGTGCACCGGACGTTGCGCCAATGCTGCGGCTGATTGCCTTTTATGCTGCCCGGACTAAATTGCGGCGGCGTCGGGGTGCTGCTTCCACTGCGACGCGAATGAGGGTGGTGGCTTTCAGTTCGGCGTTTGCGAAGGCGTCTTCCTCCGACAGAACTGCCCGTCCGGCCCGAAATACTGCCTGGGCCATCCCGGCCACCGTGTGGTGTCGGACGAGTACAAAGCCCTGGTACTTCCCACTTGCAAGTTGCTCTGTAAAGGCCTTGAAGTCGTGATACCCCACTCGTCTGACACTTTCCATTTCCTCTCCCGGGAATGAACCTGTCCTCAGGGGGTACAGGTGCCGCGCTGATCGGTACTCTTGATGTGTTCAGACAAATAGTGCCGGTAGGCGTACTCCACCTCAGCATCCGCATCCAGGTGTGCATCCAGTGGGTTATCTCGACACTGCTTGCATGGGTGCCGAGAGCACTCGTCCTTGCCTTCGGTCAGAGTCACAAAGCCACGGTATCGCCCTGATGGCAGTTCCTCTACCGAAGTGACGATTGATATACAGCCGCGCTGAAATGATGCCATCACGACCTCCGGTGCGTCGACGAAAATCCATTCTAGCAATGGAATTCGACTTCATAACCCGTTTGGGCACGATGCGGGATGACTGATTCGCTTGAGCCCGCCGAGCACTTCGGCGGCAAGACGCTGGCGCGCCGCGGCATCTTGCCGCTTGGCGGCTTCGAGTCTTGCCACGGTCTCTGGTGGTTGGCGATGGCCATCTCAAACCGTTTACTTCGCATGCGAAATGTATATATACTTCGCATGCGAACCTAACGGATGCCTGAGGCATTCATCACCACCTGAACTGGAAATCGACCATGACCCCGGAAATCCGCACTGACCTGAGCGACGGCGTTCTGACCATTACGCTTGCCCGGCCGGAGAAGAAAAATGCCCTGACGAACGAGATGTACGGCGTGCTGGCCGACACGATCGACGCGGCGCAGCTGGACCACAGCATCCGCGTGGTGCTGTTGCAGGGCGATGGAGACAGCTTCACGGCCGGCAATGATGTGGGGGAGTTTGCGGCGATCGCAGCGGGAAAGGGCCCCGGCGAACGGCACGTGCATCGCTTCCTGCACGCGCTTGCCAATGCGACGAAGCCGCTCGTTGCCGCAGTCAACGGCAAGGCGGTCGGCGTCGGCACCACCATGTTGCTTCATTGTGACTACGTCGTGCTTGCGGACGATGCGCAGCTCATCACGCCGTTCGTCAACCTTGCCCTCGTTCCCGAGGCGGCTTCGAGCTACCTGCTGCCCTTGCGCATTGGACATGCCCGGGCCTTCGAGATGTTCGCGCTGGGCGAGCCGCTCGACGCGCAACACGCCGTTGCGTGGGGCATCGCCAACAAAGTTTGCGCCACCGGTCAACTGCGGGCGGAAGCGGAGCGGATGGCCCGCAGGATTGCCGGGAAGCCGTCTGGCTCGCTGAACGCCATGAAGAAGCTGATGCGCGACGCGGAAAAACTGATCGCGCAGATGGCGAGCGAAAGCGCTCGGTTCCAGGAGCGGCTCGACAGTGCGGAAGCAAGGGAGGCCTTCTCGGCCTTCGCCGAGAAGCGCAAGCCGGACTTCACGCGAATCGACCGGCAGTAGGGGTAGGCAAGGCCCCGCTGTCCAGGGCTATGCTTCGCCGTTGTCAGTGGCCGGGAACTTTGTTTGCAGGCTCGTCAGCCACCGTGCGACGATGTCTATCTCGGCCTCGGTGAAACCTTTGGTCAGCTTGGCGTTCAAGGTCCTCATGCTGACTTTCGAGTGCTGGCGCGCGGCGCGCCCGGCTTCGGTCAACCAAAGGCGCGACACACGGCGATCAGACTCGTCCGGCCGGCGTTCGATCAGTCCCGCCTTTTCGGTCCGGTCGGCAAGGCCGCTCATCCCCGGTGCTCCCAGGTCCAAGGCGGCAGCCGCCTCGCTCATCAGCGCGCCGTCGTTGCTTCCCAGGAAGAACAGGAGCCCTGACTGGGCGGCAGTCACGCCGCCACCGGACACTCGCGCTTGTGACCACCGCTGCAGGCGTCGCTGGCCCACATTCAACAGATAGACAAGGCGATGTTCCATATCGGGATCTACTTGGAGGCGGGAGTTAGTTCGTGTGCGAATATACCATGCCCCCTCGCGACGATCGGTTGTATCCATGACAATTATTTGAATGTCATGGATATCGGTCTTACGATGGCCGCATACCCACCGCGGTCATATCGGATACGCAGAAGTTAGGCGGGAAGCGTCCGTGCAAGCACGTTCATTCTGCAGATCCGCAGCACCTCGTCAGATCGGTCGCGATCTATGATCACACGCGCAATCGCAAGGCCGCCGGACATTTCGGACATCACGGAAATCGCTAGCGCGCCTGCATCGGCATGCCCGACCTGCTCCAGCATCCGGGCCAGCAGGGAAGTGAGCCTGGCGGCGCCATGCTCGAAGGCCTGGCGGGAGTCATCGCTCAGCAGGGCGACGTGGGCTGTCAGTGTCGCGATGGGGCAGCCCGTACTGCGATGATCCCGATGATCCGGCGAAAGATAGCGCTCAACATACTCCCGCAGTGCGTCGGCCGGGCCACGGTTGAGGCATATCCCTTCCAGCCTTTCCTGCGTACTGGCAAACGCGCGTTCGATAGCGCGCGCGATCATGTCTTCCCGAGATGAGAAGTGGTAGTAGAAGCCGCCATGGGTCAACCCCACACTTTTCATCAACTCGGACACCGAGATCTTGTCCGGGCCGTCGCGCCGCACCAAAGCGGAAGCAGCCTCGACCAGGCTGTTGTGCGTCTTTTCGCGTTGTTCGGATCCGTGTCTCATCCTATCTGTCGTTGCCTTCTCTAAGCCGACAAATATATCAGCAAGACAGCCTGTGACGTCCGTGGAGGCCTTCCACACATTGCCAGATTCTTTGTTATGATGACCATCATACTATGCCGCCACGGAGAGACTTCAATGAAAGCTGTCATCGCTGGATATGCTCGTTCGCCGTTCCACTTTGCCAAGAAGGGCGCTTTGGCCACGACACGGCCGGACGAACTTGCCGCGCAGGTGGTGCGTGGCCTGCTGTCGAGAACCGATCTTGACCCAGCGCTTATCGAGGACGTCATCCTCGGGTGCTCCTACCCCGAAGGCCCGCAAGGTACCAACCTCGCGCGCATTGTCGGGCTTCTCGCTGGTTTGCCTCATACCGTGGCCGGTACCACTGTCAATCGCTTCTGTGGATCGTCCATGCAGGCGATCCATATGGCGGCGGCCAACATCGAGGCCGGCATGGGCGATGCGTTCCTCTGCGTAGGTGTGGAATCCATGACGATGGTGCCCCAGGGCGGCTTTACTCCGTCTCCGAACCCGCGGCTCAAGGCGACGTCGCAGGCCTATGTCTCGATGGGGGAAACTGCGGAGAACGTGGCGGCGCGCTGGAACGTCACCCGGCGTGAGCAGGAAGCCTTCGCTGTGCATTCGCACTTGAAGGCGGCAACCGCCCGCGCTTAGGGCCGTTTGCGCGACGAAATCATCGCGATTGAAACGCCTGAAGGAATACTGGTTACAGAGGATGGTTGCATTCGGCCCGGGACTTCCCTTGAAGCGCTGGCGAGGGGGTCGGTCCCATTCCGGCAACGAAGAAGGCGCTGGCGCGCGCGTCACTCGATGCCAGCAAGCTGGGTGTGGTGGAGATCAATGAGGCATTCGCATCCCAGGCAATTGCGTGTATGCGCGACCTTGAGCTGGCTCCGTCCCGAACCAATCTGGACGGGGGCGGGATCTCCATCGGCCATCCGTTGGGCGCGACTGGGGCACGCATTACCGCCAAGGCGGCCGCCCTGCTGCAACGCGAGAAGCAGCGCTATGCGCTTGCCACGCAGTGCATTGGCGGGGGGCAGGGTATCGCCACCATCCTGGAGCGAATCTGACGCTGGAGCACGGTGACGAATGCAGCGGGGCGCAGTGTCGCGGGGCAGTTACTCCGGCTTTGACGAGTGACGCGCCGTCGCCGCATGAGGCCTGATGCTGAGTTGAATTTATTGTGATGCAAGTCACGGCAAGAGGAGCAGGGCGATGAGTGCAAAGGACGTAGTGCTGTGTCATCCGGTGCGGACCGCGATCGGGGCCTTCAACGGATCGCTGAAGGGCACGCCGGCTACCGAGCTGGGCGCGGCGGTGATCCGCGAAACGGTGCGGCGTGCCGGTGTCGACGGGGCGGCTATCGGCAGTGTGATGTTCGGCAATGTGGTGCAGGCGGGCAACCGGATGAACCCGGCGCGGCAAGCCGCCATTGGCGCGGGCTTGCCGGTGTCGTTGCCCGCGATGACGGTGAATCGCGTATGCGGGTCGGGCGCGCAGGCCATCGCCACGGCGGCGGACGAAGTGCGGCTTGGGTATGTCGACGTGGCGGTAGCGGGCGGCATGGAGAACATGGACCGCGCACCGTACCTGCTGGCGAGCGGTCGCTGGGGCAATCGCATGGGCGATGCCTCCATGCAGGACAGCATGCTGCACGACGGCTTGCAGGACGCCTTCTCGGGCCAGCATTCCGGCTGGCATACCGAAGACCTCGCGACGCGTTATGAACTGAGCCGGGACGCGCAGGATCGTTGGGCCGAGCGCTCGCAGTCACGCTTCGCCCGCGCACAGCAGCAGGGCCGTTTCGCGGCTCAGATCGTCGACATGCCATTGAAGGGCAAGCAGGGGACTGTCGCATTCAATACCGACGAGGCCAGTCGGCCGGATACGACGCTGGAAGGACTGGCGCGCCTGAAGCCAGCCTTCCGCCCGGACGGCACCATCACGGCTGGCAATGCGCCCGGCATCAACAGCGGTGCCGCTGCCGTGCTGGTGGCGGACCGTGCCTACGCCGAGCGCCACGGGCTGGCGCCCATGGCCCGGCTGGCGGCCTACGGCGTCGGGGCCGTGGAGCCGGGCCTGTTCGGGCTGGGTCCGGTGCCGGCGGTACGCCAGGCATTGCAGCGCGCAGGCTGGTCGCTGGGCGACGTCGAGCGATTCGAGATCAACGAGGCCTTCGCGGCGGTGCCGCTGGCGGTCGCCGCGGAACTTGGCCTGCCGCAAGACATCATCAACGTTGACGGCGGTGCGATCGCGCACGGCCATCCCATCGGCGCCACCGGCGCGGTGCTGACCACGCGGCTGCTGTATGGCATGCAGGCGGACGGCATCCGCCGAGGCATTGTCACGCTGTGCATCGGCGGCGGGCAGGGCATTGCCCTCGCGCTGGAAATGCTGTCGTGAGGCGGGCACCCATGAGGATACTGGTGCTCGGCGCCGGCGGCATGGGTGGCTACTAGGGGCGAGGCTGCTGGATGCGGGCGCCGACGTGACATTCCTGGTGCGTCCCGCTCGCGCCGACGCTCTCGCGCATCACGGCCTGTGCGTGCATAGCGACCTGGGTGACTTTCGTGGATTGGTGAAGACGGGTGTTTCTTGATTTAACATAATACCCATTATGCGTAATCCATGTGTTGGCCCCAAATAGTAATGTCGTATCTGAGCCAAATAGAAATGTCGTACCCCCTTGCCAAGGCTGGCATGCTGGCGGCTTCCCGTCTGCCAAAGACTGGA
>JACXTT010002210.1_pt1 | contig 31174 bp, 23 predicted proteins | sample 9270951 | NCBI WGS metagenome assembly JACXTT01 (sample SAMN15532306, study PRJNA645909) | rock metagenome | isolation source: weathered quartz diorite | place: Puerto Rico | collected 2017-06-21
CGTCGGAAACGGCAAGGGGAAGCTGGGGACGGGCGGCATGAGCCCCAAACTACGCGCCGCCAAGCTGGCCAGCGAAGCTGGGGCAAATGTTGCCATCGCCAATGGACGCCACGCCCAAGCCATTCCATGGGCTCTTGAGCGCAAAATCGGCACCTACTTCCCGCCGCGCAGAAAGTCCCGACATGGCAACTAGCGTCAGGACGTCCATCTCAACCCGCGACAAGCTCTTGCGCGCACGTGAGGCTTCGGCGCATCTAGCTCAGCTCACCACCGCCCGGAAGAATGATCTCCTGCTTGCGATGGCCGACGCGATCGTAGCCAATGCCGCGAGCGTCATCGCGGCGAACCATGCGGATCTGGACAGTTCCGGGCTGACTGGCGCCATGCGCGAGCGTTTGCTGCTCAACCCGGAGCGCATTGCGGCCATGGCAAGCGGCGCTCGCGAGGTGGCCAGCCTTCCGGATCCGGTCGGCGAAACGCTAGCAGAGTGGACGCGACCCAACGGGCTGCGTATTCGCAAGGTGCGAGTCCCGCTGGGCGTGGTGGGCGTGATCTACGAATCGCGGCCGACCGTGACTGTGGACACGGTTTCCCTGGCCCTCAAAACCGGCAATGCGATTGTGCTGCGAGGAGGCAAGGAAGCGGCGCGTAGCAATGAGAAATTGGTCGACATCATGACCCGTGTGCCCGGAGTTCCGCCGGGCGCAATCGAACTACTGGATTCGAGCAGCCGCGATTCGGTGCGCGAATTGATCAAGGCGCGGGGCCTGGTGGACGTGCTGATCCCTCGCGGCGGGCCGGGGCTAATCTCTTTCGTGACCGAGAACGCCACCGTGCCGGTGATTGAAACCGGGGCGGGGAACTGCCACATCTTCGTGGACGAATCAGCCGATTTCGAAATGGCCGATCGCATCGTGATCAATGCCAAGACGCAGCGTCCGTCGGTCTGTAATGCGGCGGAAAAGCTGCTGGTGCACCAGAGCATCGCTGCGGAATATGTTCCGCGGATTGTGAAAACGCTGCTGGGGGGTGGCGTGGAGGTGCGCGGTGACGATGAAACCCGCCGCCTGGCGGCGGGAATGCCCGTCCGCGCGGCGGAAGCCGAGGATTGGGGTGAAGAATATCTGCGCCTGTGCATCGCGATTCGAGTGGTGGCGAGCGTCCAAGATGCCATTGACCACATCAATCGCTATTCCACGAAAAACTCTGAAGCCATTGTGACCCGCGACGAAGCCCAGGCGCGGCTGTTTCTGCGGCGGGTTGATTCCGCTGTGGTTTACTGGAACGCCTCGACCAGATTTTCCGATGGAGGAGAGTTTGGTTTTGGCGCTGAGATGGGCATCAGCACGCAAAAACTGCACTGCCGCGGACCGTTCGCGCTGGCGGAACTAACTTCCTCGAAGTACGAAGTCATAGGCAGCGGGCAGGTGCGATAGGAATCCCCGCCGCGTGCGGCTTCTTTACCAGGGTAGTAGAAGACGAGGTGAACGACGTTGCTGCTGCCGGGCGACATGGCTCCCGACTTCGAAGTTCCTGTCCTGATCGGTGGCGTGAAGAAGCAGTTCCGCCTTTCGGACCGCCGGGGTAAGCAGAACCTGATGCTGGCCTTTTACCCGGTGAACTGGGAGCCGGTAAGCGCGCAGCAAATGGTTGGCTATCAGGTGGAACGTGAGAAATTACTGCAGCACCAGGCCGAAGTGGTTGCCATCAGCGTGGATCACATCATGAACGCTACCGCCTGGGAGCGCGAGATCGGCCCCTTTGATTTTCTGCTGGCCAGCGATTTCTGGCCGCACGGCGAAGTCAGCCGCAAGTACGGTGTCCTTCGCGAAAGTGAGCCTTGGGCAGGAGCCAGCGAGCGCGCCATTTTTGTAATCGACAAATCTGGCCGGCTCGCGTTCAGTAAAATCTATACCATGAGCCAATTGCCTGATCTCGAGGAGACGCTCGACGCATTGCGCGGGCGGTAGAGCACCATCCCTGGGCCAAACAGGAGCCAGATGAAATTTTTCTCCGCAGCGGTTCTCTTCATCTTTCTTCTTCCCAACCTGAGTGGTACATCGCAATCCGCCCTGCCGGCCAACAGCTCGGCGCCGCTCTTCGGATTCCGAAACTCATCGGACGAGATGGCCCGAGAAATCCGTTTCATGGTCGTACCTGATCCGAAACTTGCCGAGGAACACCTCCGCATCCTGACCCAGGCGCCGCACATGGCCGGCACTCCGGAGGACAAGGCCACGGCCGACTATGTGGCTCAAAAATTCCGCGAGGCTGGCCTCGAAACCGAGATCGTCGAATACCGCGTATGGATGAACTACCCGGTGGAAATCAGCGTGGATGTGACCGCGCCCGTGGGTGTTACCATGCATGGCCCCGCCCGCGAACGGGTGAACGGTGATCCCTATCAGGACGACCCCCGCGTGGTCGTGCCATTTAACAGCATGTCGCCGTCGGGTGACGTCGAAGCCGACGTGGTGTACGCCAACTATGGATCGCCCGACGATTTTCAGAAACTCGAGCAGCTGAAAATAGATGTACGCGGCAAGATCGTGCTGGTGCGTTACGGGCAGAATTTTCGCGGCGTGAAAGCGTTTGTGGCGCAGGAGCACGGCGCCGCTGGCGTTCTCATCTACTCTGACCCCTCCGACGACGGCTGGCGCCACGGAGACAAATATCCCCAGGGACCGTGGCGTCCCGACACCGGCGTGCAGCGCGGCTCCATCGGCTACATGTTCCAGTTTCCCGGCGATCCCACCACGCCAGGGATCGCTTCGGTGCCATCCCTGCCCGATTCCAAACGAACGCCGCCCGAGCAATCAGCGCAGTTGCCGAAAATTCCCACGACACCGATCTCCTACACTGACGCCTGGCCGATCCTCGAACACCTGGGCGGGCCCGACTCGCCGCGGGAGTGGCAAGGTTCGCTGCCCTTCACCTACCACGTCGGACCCGGGCCGATAGCGGTGAAGATGCACCTCAAGCAGGACTACCAGCTGCGCACCATCTGGGACGTGGTGGGACGGGTTCGCGGCAGCCAGTTGCCGGACGAGTGGGTGGTTGCCGGCAATCACCGCGATGCCTGGGTTTACGGTGCCGTCGATCCCAACAGCGGCACGGCAGCGATGCTGGAATCGGTCCATGGAATCGGCGAACTGATCAAGTCTGGCTGGAAGCCGAAGCGGACCATCATTTTTGGTAGCTGGGACGCCGAGGAAGAAGGGCTCATCGGTTCCACCGAATGGGGCGAGCAGCATGAAGCTGAGCTGGCCAACGCTGTCGCCTATTTCAATATGGATGTAGCGGTCTCAGGCGCGAAGTTCGGCGCGTCGTCGGTCCCTGCTTTGAAACAGTTTCTTCGGGAAGTGACGAAGGTCGTTCCCGGACCCAAAGGCGGGATGCTTTACGACGATTGGCGAAAGTCCAGCCAGGCGGGATCGGATGCCGACCGCAGACCCACGCAGGACATTGGCGGTACGGAACGCCTTCCCGCAGCGCAGGGCAAGTCCGACGTCCCCGTCGGAGACCTGGGCAGCGGATCGGACTACACCGTCTTCCTGCAGCATCTGGGCGTCCCCTCCGCCGACGTGACCTCTTCCGGATCGTATGGCGTTTATCACTCGGTCTTCGACAACTTCAACTGGTTCAAGACATTTGGCGATCCTGATTTCATTTACGAACAGGAAATGGCGCGCGTGTTTGGGGTTGAAACCATTCGTATGGCCGACGCCGACGTCCTGCCCTACGACTACGAAGAGTACGGTAAAGAAATCGCCGCCTACATCGACGCCGCCAGAAGGAAGGCAGACAATACATTCGGCAGCCAGTCGCCCAATTTTGCCGAGGCTGTTCACGCGGCGCATCAGTTCGAGCAGGCGGGAGCAAAGATGCTGCACAAGCAGCAGAGTCCTGGCACTGACCCAGCCAGGCTCAATCCGAGCCTGCGTCAGGCGGAACGCGCCTTGCTGATTCCTGAGGGGCTCCCCAACCGTCCCTGGTTCCGCCACGCGATCTATGCCCCCGGAGAATATACCGGCTATGCGGCGGTGGTGATCCCGGGGGTGAACGAGGCCATCGATAAACACGATCTGGAGCGAACCAGGCAGCAGCTCTCGGTCCTGGCGGCGGCACTAAATCGTGCCGCCAAGGTGTTGGAGGGCAGTCACTGATGATGCCCGAAAGTGCGTCTCGCCGGAAAGGAATGCTCAGCTGCTGCGCCGGACAGCCGAGGGCAATTCTCCTCACGTAGTCCAGGTTTACTTCAGGCTGACCAACTTCTCCACCAGTTCCGAGTAATCTTTCTTTTCCAGTCCGTGGACCTGCTTGTTGTACTCATCGACCTTTGAGGAATAATTCATCGAGCAGAATTTCGGGCCGCACATGGAGCAGAAGGCTGCTTCTTTGTAGTAGTCGTCGGGTAGGGTTTCATCGTGCATCGAACGCGCCGTCTCGGGATCGAGGGACAGCGCAAACTGCTTTTCCCAATCGAACGTGTAGCGGGCATAGCTGAGTGCGTCGTCGCGATCCTGCGCGCCGGGACGATGGCGCGCCAGGTCGGCCGCGTGGGCGGCGATCTTATACGCGATGATGCCGTCTTTAACGTCCTTGTCGTTCGGCAGACCCAGGTGTTCCTTGGGCGTGACGTAGCACAGCATGGCCGCGCCATGCCAGCCGATCATGGCCGCGCCGATCGCCGACGTGATGTGGTCGTAGCCGGGGGCGATGTCCGTTACCAGCGGGCCCAGAGTGTAGAACGGCGCTTCGTAGCAGAGGTCTTTTTCCTTATCCACCTGCTCCTTGATCTTGTCCATCGGCACGTGGCCCGGCCCCTCGATCATGACCTGCACGTCGTATTCCCACGCCTTCTTGGTGAGCTCGCCCAGAGTCTTGAGTTCCGCGAACTGGGCTTCGTCGCTGGCGTCGGCGATGCACCCGGGGCGCAATCCGTCGCCCAGGGAAAACGAAACATCGTGCTTGATGAAAATCTGGCAGATATCCTCAAAGCACTCGTACAGAAAATTCTGCTTGTGGTGATGGGCCATCCATTGCGCCAGAATTGCGCCCCCGCGGCTGACAATCCCGGTGATGCGTTTTGAAATCATCGGCAAATATTGAATGAGCACTCCGGCATGGATGGTCATGTAGTCCACGCCCTGCTCGGCCTGTTCTTCGATCACTTCCAGCATGATTTGCTTACTCAGGTCTTCAATCCGTTTTACCCGCGAGATGGCTTCGTAAATTGGCACGGTGCCGATGGGTACCGGGGAGTGGCGCAGAATAGCTTCGCGAATTTCGTGGATATTGCCGCCGGTGGAAAGGTCCATCACCGTGTCGGCACCAAAATGCACGGACGTGTGCAGCTTCTTGAGCTCCTCGTTAATCTCCGAGGTCACTGCCGAGTTGCCAATGTTGGAATTGATCTTGCACAGCGAGGCGACGCCGATACACATTGGCTCAAGCTCGGGATGATTGATATTGGCGGGAATGATCATGCGTCCACGAGCTACTTCGTCGCGAACCAGTTCGGGAGAAAGCTTTTCCCGATGCGCGACGTATCCCATTTCCTCGGTGATAACGCCGTTGCGTGCGTAGCGCATCTGGGAGAAATTGCCGTCGGTATTCTTAGCCTTACGGTTCGCAATCCAATCCGCCCGAGGCCGGGGGACGCTGCTTCCATCGCTGCCGCTGCCGGGAGTGCCGTTTGTGGGAGTCATTACAAATTGTCCTTTAGGGTGGCTGCTGAAGATTATACGCTGCGTCATGCGAGTCAATCAGGCAAGAGAGCTCCGGAACCGCAGAGGGCATGACTCGAATTCCTCGATACTTGAAGCCAACATAACAATTTCCTGTCTTGTCCGTCTAAGCCTGAGGCCCTAAAATCGATGCTCGCTTCCTGTGAGGTCACTCATGCCTGAATTTCGCCTCGTGCCGGCGCTCATTGTGTTGCTGGCGGTTGGCAGTCTGCCCCAGTCCACTCTGTCTCAGACCGCTTTCAATCCCGACGCGATCGATAAAACTGTCGACCCTTGCGTGGACTTCTATCAGTATGCTTGCGGCAGCTGGCTGAAGACCGCGGAGATTCCAGCCGACCAGACTTCCTGGGCGAGCTTTGTCGAGATTCGCGAAAGAAATGCAGCACTCATGCGGCAGATTCTGGGGAGGGCTGCGGCCGACAGTACGGGACGCGACGTCATCACCCAGAAAATCGGAGACTACTACGGCTCCTGCATGGACGAAAAAGCCGCTGATAGCAAGGGGTTGAAGCCGCTGCAACCGGAACTCAGGCGCATCGCCAGGGTAAAGAACAAGGCGGCGCTCATCGAAGCCATTGCCCGGGTGCACCTGATTGGGCCCAATCCGCTGTTCAATTTTTATTCGTCGCCCGACCTGCACAGTGCCAACGATGTCATCGCCTACATTGACCAGGGCGGCCTGTCGTTGCCGGACCGCGATTACTATCTCAAAGATGATCCCAAGATGGCGGAGGCGCGAAAAAGCCTGTTGGAGTATGCGACCCGGATGTTCACCCTGGCAGGCCAATCTCTCCAGAAGGCTGGCGATTCGGCGCAAACGGTGTTGCGCATTGAGACTGCGCTGGCCAAGGCTTCCATGGACCGCACGGCGCGACGTGATCCTAAGAACCGCGATCACAAGATGACTCGCGACGAGGCTGTCGGCCTGGCGCCCAATTTCTACCTGACACGTTACTTCGCCGCGATGGGCGCCCCCAGCTTTTCCAGCCTGAATGTGACCAATCCGGATTTCTTCAAGCAAGTGAACAGTGTTCTCGAGTCAGAATCCCTGGATGCACTACGGATCTACGTGAGCTGGCATTTGCTGGACGGCGCCGCTCTGTGGCTTTCCCATCCATTCGTGGACGCCCACTTCAAAATGCAGCAGGCCTTGACCGGGCAAAAGGAAATCAAGCCGCGGTGGAAGCGCTGCGTCAGTTCCACCGATGACGCGCTGGGCGAGGCCCTGGGCCAGCGCTACGTGGAGCAAACCTTTGGCGCCGACGGCAAGCAGCGCATGCTGAAAATGGTGGACGCATTGGAAAAGAGTCTGGACCAGGACATCCGCAACCTTCCCTGGATGACCGACGAGACCAAAAAACAGGCCAAGGTCAAACTGGACGCAATCCGCAATAAGATCGGCTACCCCGACGTCTGGCGCGATTACAGTTCGCTCAAGATCGTGCGCGGCGATCTGCTGGGAAACTTCCTGCGGGCGAACGAATTTGAGTCCCGCCGCCAGATCGCCAAAATTGGCAAGCCCCTGGACCGCAACGAGTGGCAGATGTCGCCGCCCACAGTCAACGCCTACTACAGTCCGCCGAGGAACGAGATTGTTTTTCCGGCGGGAATTCTGCAGCCTCCCTTCTTCGACAAGCAGGCCGACGATGCAGTGAATTTCGGCGGCATCGGCATGGTGATTGGCCACGAACTGACCCACGGTTTTGACGATCAGGGCCGCAAGTTCGATCCCGAAGGCAATCTTCGCGACTGGTGGACGGCGCAGGATGGCACCGAATTTGAAAAGCGTGCCGCCTGCATTACCGATGAATACAGCAACTTCGTAGCCGTGGACGACCTGAAGCTCAACGGCAAGCTAACCCTGGGCGAAAACACGGCCGACAACGGCGGCGCCCGCATCGCCCTCATGGCTCTGGAACAGATGATCGCCGCGAATCCGGCCGGCAGCGCGGCGCAAACCATCGACGGCTATACCCCGCAGCAGCGTTTCTTCCTGGGTGCTGGCCGTGCCTGGTGCGAAAAGCGGCGTCCGGAATACCAGCGCATGCTGGTCAGCGTGGATCCTCATTCGCCCGGCAAATACCGGATCAACGGCGTCGTGCGCAACATGCCGGAATTCCAGAAAGCATTTAACTGCAAGGCAGGGCAACCCATGGTGCCGGAAAACGCCTGCAGAGTGTGGTAAACGCCAGGTGTGGGGCGGACACTCTTGTCCGCCGGCGTTGATTTTGACTTTCGTTTTTCTTATTCAACACCTGGTTCCATTCTCGAACCGGCTGGGCAGCAGGGACTCCCAAACAAGGTCAAAGGCAGCGGACAAGAGTGTCCGCCCCACCCTACTTACCCCTGCCTCAGAAGCCTTTCCGCCGCTGGTCGCTGTAGCGGTGCAGGGCATCGTTGATGATGGGATAGGCTTCCACTGCAGGCTGGATTTTGTCCACTTCCACCGCTTTGCCTTCCAGTAGTTTGTAGTCCTGAAAAAAACGGCGCAGCATGAGCAGCCGGTGCGGCGGCATCTCCTCAGCTTCGTGGTAGGTGTTGAATTCAGGGTCCTGGGTTGCGACCGCGATGATCTTGTGGTCCTTCTTTCCGGCATCAATCATGGTCATCAACCCAATGGTCCGAGCGTGAATCAGGGTCAACGGGACGACCGTCTCCTGACATAGCACCAGCACGTCAAGGGGATCGTCATCTTCGGCGAGAGTCTGCGGAATGAAGCCGTAGTTGGCGGGATAGTACACGGCGGAGTAGAGAACGCGATCCAGCTTGATCAGCCCGCTGGTCTTATCGAGTTCGTATTTCACGCTCGACCCGAAAGGGATCTCGATAATGCTGGAAAACTCCTGCGGCAATTTGTCGCCAGGGGTTACGTCGTGCCAGGGATGGATCATTCGGCCTCGTAAGGGTAAAGGAGCTGCTCGCATTATAGATCGGCCATTCGGACATCTTGACCTCTCAATACAGCCGGAATACAGTCGTAGCGTAGGGTCTTGTATGTCGAGCGAAAGCGGCAAATACCTCAAATTCGGCGGTGCAGTGGCGGTGATCCTGGTTTCCCTTGGTTTTCTGGCTTATACCGGGGTGCAGGAGAGCAAGAGCTACTACGTCACCATCAAGGAACTGCGCGGTATGGGCGACGGCGCTTATACCAAGCATCTGCGGGTGGCGGGGAATGTGCAGCCTGGCTCGATCAAGCGGTCCGGCACCAGTGTCAACTTTGTGCTGGTAGAGAACGACCAGCTTCTGCCCGTCGCGTACAACGGAACGGAAGCCCCGCCGGATACCTTCAAGGACGATTCCCAGGCTCTCGCCGATGGCACGTTTGGACGCGATGGCGTGTTCCACGCCAAACAGCTGCAAGCAAAATGCGCGTCGAAGTACGCACCCCAGCAACCTGGAGCACCGGCGAGCGGCCCGGTGGGCATGAACTGATCATGTTCCGGGACCACGCTCCCGTGACCACGTGGGCCCGGATGTCCTCATCCGGGCGGGCGACCAAAGCTCGCCGGGTTTTGCCCTTCGGTAGGTCAACCTCCCAGCTGCATGCGGAGCTTCGCTCCGCTGGGCGGGTGAGGCACCCGCCGCTACGTGGTCCATCTCGCTCTCGACTTCACTTCTGCCTTCGGCTATCTTCCAATGTGCAGTGTTGGACTCTTCTCCTGTCATCACCGTTACCGCATTGGTCAAGCAGTTCGGTCGCTTTGCCGCGCTTCGCGGCCTGAGTGCCGAGTTTGCTGCGGGGCGGCTGTACGCAATCCTCGGCGACAATGGCGCGGGCAAGACCACGCTGCTGCGGGCGTTTGCCGGACTGGTGCGGCCGACCCGTGGAAGCGTCCAGATTTTGGGAACCACAGACTTGCGGGCGGTATGCCACCAACTGGGTTACATGGCGCATCCGTCCCTGCTCTACGACGAAATGAGCGGCATGGAGAACCTGCGCTATTTCGTGCGCCTGTACGGGATTACCGCTGGCGATCGTTGTGCCGCGACGATGCGCGCGGTTGGCCTTGATCCCGCGCTGGCGCGTCTGGTGTCGCAGTATTCGCAGGGCATGCGGCAAAGACTATCGCTGGCGCGGGCGCTGCTCAACGATCCCAAAATCCTGTTGCTGGACGAGCCCTTCTCCAACGTGGATGTTCGTTCGGCTGGTGCCATGGTCTCGCTTCTGGCGCAGATGCGTACTGTGGGCAAAACCATCTTCGTCGTGACCCACCAGGCGTCGTTGCTGGAGGGCACGGCGGACGAGTTTGTCTGGATGGACGCTGGGCAAATTGCCCGCCGTACTCCCGAGCTGCGGCCGCTCGACGCCGGATGAGCGAAAAAGCGATGAGCCAGCGGGCGACGAGCGAAGAAGTGACAAGCGGAGCGATGAGCATACCCTCAGGCGCCATAGCGGGCGTTACCCGGGCCACGTTGGCCAAAGACCTGCGCCTGGAGTGGCGGTCAAAAGACGCGATCAATTCCATGCTGTTTTTTGCTCTTCTGGTGGTCGTGGTCTTCAGCTTTTCCTTTGATCCCAACGCTGAGGAATCACGCCAGATTGCCGGCGGACTGGTGTGGGTGGCGTTTCTCTTCGCCGCCGTGGTGGCGCTCAATCAAACCTGGGCACGCGAGCTGCGCAATCAAGTCTTGGACGCGTATCGCGTTTCGCCCGCCCCGGCGAATTCCCTCTTTCTGGCCAAGGCTCTGGGCAATTTTATTTTTGTTGCCGTGCTGGAACTGCTGATGACGCCGCTGTTCATCATGTTCTACAAGTTGCGCCCGCTTGGTCCGGCATGGCAGTTGATTCCCATTGCTGCGCTGGGCACGTGGGCCATCGTGGTGAACGGAACGTTTTTTGCCGCCGTGTCCCTGCGCACCCGCAGCCGCGAGATCATGCTGCCGCTTCTCTTGTTCCCGGTTTCCATTCCTGCGCTGCTCGCGATGGTGAACGCCACCACAGCGATTTTGACAGGAGAACTTTCGCCCAAGTTCTGGATTGTGTTGCTTGGTACTTACGACGTGGTGTTTACTATCGCTTGCCTCCTGTTGTTTGAACTTGTGCTGCACGCGGAATGAAGCAAGGAATGAAACCAGCTGGTCAGGAACGAACGGGTTTAGAACGAACGGGTTTAGAACGACCATGAAACGGGCCTTCCCCATTTTGGCGGTGCTGACGGCAGTCTTCCTGAGCTATGCCCTCTATGAGGCATTGGTGGCGGCTCCCACCGAGCAGACGATGGGCAACGTGCAGCGCATTTTTTATTATCACGTGCCCTCGGCGTGGACGGCGTTCCTGTTTTTCTTCATCAACTTTGTCTGCTCGGTCCAGTACCTTGTGAGCCGGGACAAGGTGGCTGACACGATCGCCAACTGGGTCGCTGTCGTGTTGGGCGTCGCTGCCTGCGTGGCCGCGTTCGTGATCCGTCCGTTGCCGGCTGGGATCGAGCCGTCATCCGTCGCCACGACCGGGATCGCAATTACCGGCCTGTATTTCCTGATAAAGAAATATTTCTCGGGAGAGAGAACCGACGCGCTGGCTGTAGTTACAGCCGAAATCGGAGTGGTGTTCTGTACCGTGGTGCTGGTCACCGGACCGCTTTGGGCGCGACCCGTATGGGGCATCTGGTGGACCTGGGATGTTCGCCTGACCTCGACCCTGGTGCTCTGGCTGATTTACATCAGCTACCTCATGCTGCGCCGGTTTTCAACCAGCGGCCAAACCCAGGTGTTAGCTGCCGCTTTGGCGGTTTTCGGGGCGCTCGATGTCCCTCTGGTCTATTTCTCCATCTGGATTTTCCGCACCCAGCATCCCCAGCCCGTCATCGGCGGCGGAGGTTCGATTGATCCCCGCATGTTGCACGCACTGCTGATCAACTGGCTTGCATTCCTCTGCTTTGCTGCGCTGATTTCCAGGTCCCGGTATCGTCTGGAGATGTTGCAGAGAGAGGTCGAGGAAGTTCAGGCGCTGGAGGCGCTGCACGAACCGCGGAGTCAACGATGAATTTTCTCTACGCCGCCTATACCGCCACGTGGATCATTCATATCGCGTATCTGGGCATTCTGGTGCGCCGTTATCAACGCCTGCGTGGCGAAATCGACGAACTGAAGAACAAGGAGAAGCAGGCGCCCGGCAATTAGGGCGGCGCCAGCGGCGAATCTGGGAAGGCTGGCTAATTGCCGACTTCTGATGCAGGATTGGAGCGCAGGAATTCGTATTCTTCAATCATTGCGGCCACGCCGATGCCGGAATAAGCCGGCGACGTTTCGACCCGCACAACCCGGGCGGTGAAGCGCACCCGCACCGGCTCAGTCAGCGTCACGTGGGGCGGAAAGGTCATGGTCACTTCGATGCGCATGCCCTCGGCCAGAGGACGATCAAGATAGAAAAAGACGCCGCGCGCGCTCACGTTCTGAGTCTCGGTGGAGAGATCGCGAAGGCCCTGCCCAGCCACTCGGACAGTCGCCGGCAGGCGCATGTCAAAGCGCCGCATGGTGCGCCGATCCTGCCCGGCTTGTTGTACGGAACTCTCTTTTTGCAGACCCATGAATCCTAGCCCAATCAAATTTCACCCCAAAGGCAGGCATCATCCACAGACAATCGGAAGATACGCTCGCGTCAGATTTACTTATTCACCAACAGTTTGCAAGTGCAAAATCACCGGGAACTGATTCGGTTAACGCCTATAGCGGCTGGGCGCGGCCCAGAGGGGAGGACTCGAACTGCACGCTAAGGGCGAAGATCGGATGATTGCACGCCTGGTACCATGGGTTGGCATCCACGAGGGAGCCGTTTCGGGGGCAAACAAAGGGAGTTGAGGAACGATTAGTCCTTCCCCTTGACGAGACCGGTGAAACAGTTTGCACATGAACTCGCTCCGGATGACCCGCCGCCGGGCCCAAACCCCCGAAGACAGGTTTTGCGGAGGCGGGCGGCATCTCGAGCCCTCGCTCGGCGCATCTGAACCACCCAGGATGCGGGGAAGGTGTGCGCAGCTTGACAGTCTATCCGTCAGATGTTTAAGTAGTTACTTATTTTTCGCTCATATTCTGGTGACAAGTACGCGTGCCGCTTCGCAGACGCGAGCCGACTGCGGTTTGCGTGCCGTCCTTACTTCCTCTCCATGAATCGGAACATCCGGAGGAGCTGGTGACATTGAATTTCCGTGGGTTGGGAACAGGCTATCGCCCTGCTTTGTTGACGTTCGCGACGCTGCTTCTGTTAGGGTTTCTGGTGCTGGCACCCGGCGGTCTGGTGCCAAAGTTGCCCGTCTCCAGCCTGAATCAGTCCGCCTCGGCATCGTTTGTTCCTTCGGAGCCCCCTTTAGACGTCCAGTTCGCCCCGGGCCAGCTTCCCTTGGGCCGACTCCATCTGGGCCAGCTCCCTCTAAGATTTGAGCCGAATCAGGGCCAGACCAACCCCCAGGTTAAATTTTTGGCGCGGGGTGCGGACTACGGACTATTTCTAACCCCGGACCAGGCAGTGCTGACACTGGGCGGGCGTGCCAGAAATTCCGTCGTGCGCATGCAGTTGGCCGGGGCGAACCCCAGCGCAGCGGTCAGCGGAAACGAGCCACTTCCGGGCAGGAGCAACTATTTCATCGGCAACAATCCGGCCAAGTGGCATCGCGACATTCCGCAATTTGCGCAGGTGCGCTATCAGGGCGTCTATCCTGGCGTTGACCTGGTGTACTACGGCAAGCAGGGACAGCTGGAATACGACTTCGAAGTGGCTCCAGGTGCCGATCCCAGAGCAATCGCCTTTCAGTTTAAAGGGCCACAAAGACCGCACATTGAGGGCAACGGCGACTTGATACTGGCCACGGGCGGCGGCGAAGTACGGCTGAAAGCTCCGCGTATTTATCAGGCCAGCGAAACGGGGCAACAACCCGTCTCAGGACGCTTTTTCGTGCGCCGGGATGGCAAGGTTGGCTTTGAAGTCGCAGCCTACGATCACAGTCGCGCCCTGGTGATTGATCCGGTGCTCACCTACTCGACTTACTTTGGCGGCAGCGGAGACGAAGCCTGTTCCGCCATTGCGGGAGTCGTGATCGCCGGGGTCGCATCGCCGCCTTCAGGATGTCCCGCGGTGGCGATCGACGCTTCCTCCAACATCTACCTCGCGGGATCAACTACGTCAGCCGACTTTCCCTTGACCCCGCAGCCGGCAACTGATCCTCCACCGGCGGCGTTTCAGACCACACTGGCTACCGCCCCTGATGTCTTCGTGACCAAGTTGAACTCAGCCGGCACCGCGATATTGTTCTCGACCTATCTTGGCGGGGACGGCGCGGATACCAGCGCCGGAGTCGCGGTCGATTCCGCTTTCGACGTGGTAGTTGCAGGAACCACCACCTCCAGCAATTTCCCGGTCAGCGCCTCGGCATTTCAGGGTACGCGGGCCAGCGCCGGGGCCCACGCCTTCGCCAGCAAGCTGGACGCGGCAGGACATACTCTTGCCTGCTCGACTTATCTCTCCGGAAACGGCGTAGAAGCCGCCCGCGGCCTGGCGGTCGACTTCAAGGACAAGATTTACGTGATTGGTACCACCACGTCCAACAATCAGCCGGACGCAACCCATTCTTTTCCCGCGACCCTCGGTGCGATTCAGGTGGCCTCGCTAGGTACGTCGCAGTTTTTCGTGAGCAAGCTTGATCCTGGTCTGATCGGATTTGCCAGCCTGGTGTATTCCACCTACTTTGGCGGAGGCAGTCCGCTCAACGGAGTTACGGTGGGGGGCGGAATCGCGGTAGATGCGAACGCGAACATTTACATTACCGTCGGCCCCAACTCCCAGCACACCGGCAGCGTCGCCACTGATTTTCCCATCCTCAACGCCTATCAGGGCTGCCTGGACACGCCGCCTCCTGCGACCACCACAACCACGCCAAATTGCTCCACCAGCGCCACCGCCACCGATGCCTTTGTGGCCAAGATCAACCCGTCCGCGGCTTCGGGATCGCAGTTGCTCTACTCCACTTACCTGGGCGGCGCGGGCGACGATGTGGGATACGGCATTGCGGTTGATTCCGGTCTCAGCGCCTACGTCACCGGTTCCACGACCTCGACTGATTTCATCATTCCCACCGGCACCACGGCATTCCAGGGCCTTAAAGGGGGGGCCGCGGGAACGTCGGACGCTTTTGTGGGCAAATTTGGCAACCTCTGCACCGGGTCCACTTGCACCAAAACAACCGTTCCCCTGAATTATTTCTCCTACCTGGGCGGCTCCGGCACCGATGTTGGCCTCAGTATTGCTGTGGATAGCTTACAAGGCGCACATATCGCCGGTTGGACCAATTCGGCAGACTTTCCCCATCCCAACAATCCCATTCAAGCTGCTTTGAGCGGGCCGGTTGACGGATTTGTAGCACGTATTGATACGACGGCTGCCTCCTCTCTCTCCCTGGGTCATTACGGCACCTATCTGGGCGGCAGCGGCCGCGATTTTGCCACCAGCATTGCGGCCGATGCGCAGGGTAACAGCTACGTTGCCGGTGAGACTGCCTCGCCGAATTTCCCCAAGGCGAATCCCTTCCAGGCCACTCTGAACGGTGCTACCGACGCATTCGTGAGCAAGCTGGGCCCGACCGTTAATCTGGTGGTCACCGAGACCGTCACGCCTAATCCCGCAGGCGTGGGCAACAACGTCACCTTCACTTACACCATCTCCAACCAGGGCGATCTGACCACAGGCATCATTTTCACCGATGTCATATCGTCTGCCAGCGCCGCCTTCGTCTCCGCTAATAGCTCTCCGGGCCAGACGAACTGCCCGGCCAGCGGCGGCACCGTGACCTGCACAGTCGGAACCCTGAACGGCGGTGCATCTGCCAAGGTTACCGTTGTCCTGACCCCAACCCTGCCAGCCCTTCCGCTCGAATCTGGAACGCTGAGCGACGGCGGCAGAGTCACCGTGTTCGGCACCAACATAGTCGTAACTCCGAATCCTCCGCCGGCTGTGGCGGTGGTGAATAATTTTGGCATCTCCGTAGCTCCAGCATCAGCCACGGTTGCGGCCGGCATACCCGCAAGCTATACGGTCACAGTGACTCCCAGCGGCAACATCCCGGAGACCGTCACCCTGTCCGCCTCCGGCACGCCTACCGGCGGCACTGCAACGTTCCCTAACACTGCAACGTTTACCAATCTGAAGAGTGGACCGCAGAGCCGCCAGTTGGTGGTGAACACCACGGCTCGCGTGACCACTCCAGCCAGTCTTTTCCCCATAGGCAGACCTTTCTATGCCGCCCTGTTTCCGGTTTCAGGATTGGCACTGCTGGGTTTTGGAATTGGAGGCAAGAAGTCGCGACGGCGGCGCTTACTGTTGACCGTGCTGCTGGGTGGCTTCTTCTCGCTGGTCCTGTTCGAGGCCGGCTGTGGTTCCAGCAGTTCGACCAGTACGACCACCGGAACCCCGGCTGGCACCTACAACCTGACTGTGACGGCAACATCGGGCACCGCCACTCGCACGCAGCAGATTGTTCTGGTAGTGCAGTAAGAACTCGCAGGAAGAACTTGCAGCCAAAACTTGCAGTAAGACTTTAGCCCTAGCGACCTGTCCTATTGGCGTGTAGGAGCAATCAGCCTAGAAGCCCGATTTCCCGCGCACCGGGCGGAACGGGATTATCACGACCGCTTCCAGATCAACGGGGTTGCCGTTCTTGGTCGCCGGATGAAAACGCCAATGGGCCAACGCAGCACGAGCATACTCGTCAAGACGGTCGTCCACTCCGCGCAAAATCCGTACATCCGTTACCGACCCGTCGTTACGAATGACTGCATAAAGAGTGACTGTGCCATGCACGTTGCGGCGCATTAACTCCAGTGGATAAGCAGGATCAACCTTCTGCGTGGCCACCGGCGCGGTGAGATCGCCCTTGCTCTCACTCCCATTGGTTCTAATCCCATTGAATTCGGCAAAGCGAATCACCCAGCTTCCGCCGGCCGAGTTGAGATTCGGCATGTTCAGTGTCATGGCGTAGAACTTCCGATCGCCGAAGATCCAATGATCCAGGTCCGTGGCTTTCTCTTCTGAAACCGCCGAAGCCGAAGATGGCGGAATTGAGGTAACCCGGGGCGGAGTGACATCTGCTATCACGCGGGAGCTGTCAGAGTCGCGGGAAGATGCAGTGCCACCCCCGGTTCCGTTGCCCTGTCCCTGCCCCGCTATTACAGAGGTGCTATGTGCGCCAGGCGCTGCGCCGACGCTCAGACCAGTAGGAACGCCAGAGTTCCTGCCCGCAGCTGAACCGCTCCCATTGCCAGAAGAAGTGTTTGCCGAAACGTCGGGAGTGCCCGCTGCGCCGGTTCTGCCGGCGGGAGCCGCGGCAAACGTGCCGCGGCGATTTCCAGATGGCATTTCCGCCGGCGCTGCTGCGGCGGGGTGAATCCCAAGCGAGATTAGCCTTCCGCCTGGATTCGAACCGGCATTGCCCGCGATCGATGGCGGCGGCGGTACGACCGTTGGACCAGTGCCGGCACTGCCGAGCGCGGATTGCGCTCGGCCAGCCACGGCGTACTGCTCGGCGATGGGCAATTCCGGGGCCGGTGCGACCACGGCAGAGTGACCGATGCTAATGTCTCCCAATCGGCGGCTGGTAGCTGCGTCGAGTCGAGGTGCGGGCGCTACCACCGCGGCCTGTGGAGCTTGGAGAGTACGCGCGGAGGACGGCTCGTCCACTTCCGGCGCCGGTGCCACTACCGCCTGCGACAGTGAGAGAGCCCGCTGGCGATCAGCGGGGATGTTTTCCGGTGCAGGCGCGACCACAGCGACGGGAAGCGCTGGCAGTCTCAGATTTGCAGATGCAGCTGTCGTAGAAGCCAGTGGCACGGCGGGCTGGGCTTGGGTCTGAGACCAGGCCACGATATTCGGCAGCGGCACATCGTGATTCAGCTTGACATCGGACGGAGTAACGATGGTCTGGCTGCGGTTGTCGGCTTCGGGCGGCACGGAAATGATGGGCTGTGGCGCGTATGCCGGTTCCCCTTTCTGTGGTAGAGGTTTCCGCGTGCCGCCAGTGTCGAGCGGGGGAAGATATTCGGAGGGCGCGTAGTAGATCACGTCGGCTCGGCTAAACGCCGGCTTGACCACCACCTCCGGCCTTTGTGGCCACAAATTTACAGACCCCAATATCGCCGCCATGGCCGCAACGTGAACTAGTACCGACAAGGCAAACCTGCTCCAAGGCAGGCGAGACGTAACAAAGACGTCCGGCCAAAACGAGCCGGGCGGGGAGGAGAGCTTGAAAGGAACCGGCCCGGGACGAAACAGGTCGAATAGATTGCGGAAGAACACCGTATGCCGGGCAGGCAAGTCCACGAGAAATGCAGGCGTAGGCGCGGCTTTTGGCGCTGGTTCGGGCGTGGCTTCCAAAAGCACGGAGGCTGGTTTCATCAAGTAAGCCGCAGCGGACAAAACGCTTATTATAGCCTTCGTGTTGGGCGCGTACACACCAGTTCACGTCATAAGCGGACGGACACGAACCGCGAGCGAAGCTCGCGGGAGATAATTCCAGGTCGGACAATGGATGAACTGCGGGACTTCGCTGGGCAGGTGGGGCGCCCGCCCCTGCATAGTTCGGGAAGCAGCTTTCCATGCTTTAATACCCACATGGGCAGACTGGATAAGATGATTCCGGTGATCTTGCTGTTGTGTACTTTGTTGATCGCACAGAATAGGGCTCCAAGCGCACCGGCCAGCAAGCCGGCCGAAGATTATTCCGGCATGTATTCTTTCCTGCAGGATGGAGAGTTCATACAGCTTACGATCGAAGACGCGAGCCGGGTGACCGGGTTCATTTCCCGCTACGGCGATCTGGAAAGCGATCACGGCCAGTTTCTCGATCACTTCTTCAAACCGGGGACGATCGAGGGCAACAAACTTAGCTTCACCACGCAGACGGTGCACGGCGTGTGGTATGAATTCAAAGGCGCCTTCGAACGCGGGCCGGGAAAAAGCCCGGGGGACGAGGCTTACTACCTGCTGAGGGGCACGCTTACCCAGTACACCACAGACGCAAGCAAGAAGACATCGTCAAAGTCACGAGAAGTAGCCTTCAAGTCGTTCCCGCAGGACCTGGACTCAGCTCCGGCGAAGCAGAACTGAAACTTAATGCATGTGTGAACTGCTGCCAAAGTCTGTAGGCGGCTCAGTGCTGCTGGTCCAGCCTACGCATCTTGTCAATCAAGGCTTGCGGCGATACCGGACGTCCGAGGAACTGGCGCAGAAGCTCCGCGGTTTCAAATTCCCCACCGACCCGCAGCAGATGCTGCGAAACCCAGGAATACCAACGTGGATCGCCGGTATCAAACGGTCCAAGCGACTGCCGGATACGCTGCCTGATATCGGCAGTAATCACTGCACCTAAGCCATAGTTCACCATGTAGCCGGGGGAATCCACCAACTGCACTCGCACTGCCCACCATGAATACTCGGAATGCGGGACGATGTGCAGATAGCGGCTGGTGATGCCGGTCCACACCGTGTTCGGGTCCGCCGCCGGGTTTCGCAGCATTCTGATTTCAAACAGGGACCAAGCCACATCCAGCATCACGCCCGAGTAAAGATTCCGCAGCGAGGCGGACCGCGACGTGGAAGTGCCGAGATATTTCTGCTGCCATGCCGGTTCGTAGACGCTCCAAGACGGAACATCGGCGAAAGCTTCGATGAACAGGAGGCTGTCGTTGTACGTGAATGCAGGACGAGCTCGAACCGCCACAAAGTGAACCGCGTGGCCTTCTTCGTGCACCAGTTCATTCATGTTGGAGAGGCCGCCCCGCCCGTAGTTCGCCGAAACGCGTGCGATGGCCGGTCGCCAGAAGCCGTTCACCATCCGGCCACCCCGCAACAAGTCGGTGTACGCCAGCGGCGCCTTACCCGGGCGGGGATCCAGATCGTATAAGACTCCGAGATCTTTGAGGTCGGCGCCGAGATCGTGGTAATAGCGTTCGCTGATTTTCTGGAGCGACTCCCGGGGTATGGCCTGATCAACTAGTCGGCCCGTTTCCCCTCCAACGTAGCGATAGTCCCATGGCTCGACAGGAGTGTCGCCGCTTACCTGACGCCAGGTGTCCAGAATCTGCTCTAGCCAGGCTTCGACGTCTGCAGGCTGAACTCCAAGGCTGTCGGCCGCCGCGATGACTGCGGACTTATTTTTTGCTGCATCTGCAGATGCCATCCTGATCATCCGCCGATACGGGCTGTCGGGCTGATCTTTGCCGTTAATGGCTTCCCAGAGCGGATTGAAGGCAAGAAAAAGTTTTTTGCGCCGTTCCGGCTCCTTGATCTGTTCCAACAAGCTAAACGCGGATACGCGATTGACCGTCCCTCCCTCGAACTGCAGATTGTTGGCCAGTTCGTCGAAGCACGAATACAAGGCGGCGCGCAACATGTCGTAGGAAAGGTTTGGGTTCTGCGCGTTCTTGCACTTGCTGCTCGGGGAAAGGGTTGAATCATCCGCCGGAAAATCGGAGAGACTGGCGCGCATGAGCATGACAGCCCGCGCGTCGGACTTGGACAGTCCCACGGTGGACAGTTCTGCTAAATGCGCAGCCAGGGCCTCGCGCTTGTCGCGGTAGATTCGTTCCCATGCCTGCCGATCCTTGCCGTCATAGCTTTTCATCAGGCCGGAATCGATTGTGCTGAACGCGCCGTAAGCGTCCAGCACGTCGGCGTAGATCGTTTCGGTGGTGGCTACGGAATCGGAGCCGGATATCTGTGTGCGGGCGTTGGGTGCGATCAGACATCCCAATATACAGAGCGCACTGACGCGGAACGAAAGCAGCCTTCTCATCTGTTCTCCCGATAGCGTCCAAAGTATAAACAGGTGCGATGGCGAAGTGGCTCAGTGGAACTTCAGATCATCGCGTTGTATCCTCGGGACGTGCCACCATCGCAAACGCCTCATCGGTCTCCGGCTTCGGGGCTGTTCTTGGGACTGATCATTACGCTGGCTGCGGTGGTGGCCTACTCCGGGTACATCACCCGGCAGATCTCCGGGCTCCGCGAATTGCAGAATAACCTGGTGGATCGCAACCGCAGGGATTCACTCCAGCTGCTTCGCATTCAGAACGATCTCAACACGCTGGCGCTGGCCATGCGCGACATGCTGGACAACAACGAACCCTATCCCCTGACCGCTTGGACAGCACAGTTCCAGCGGATACGAGCTGACCTGGATGACGCCTTCGGCCGGGAGGAACAGGTTGCGGTGTCGGACCGGACTCCAGAGCAGCGCCAGTATCTGAGAAACTCAATGGCCCAGTTTTGGGAGGCAGTGGATCGCACGTTTGCGCTGGCCGCGAACGGCAAGCAGGACGAAGCGAAAAGCCAGATCCAGCTTTCGTTGCAGGCACGCCAGGCAGCGTTGAGCACCGCGGTCGCGCGGCTGCTGGTGCAGAATAACGAAAGCGAAGAGCAAGCAGCTCTGCACATCGCGCAGATTTATGACCGGGTGCAACGCCAGGTCTATCTGTTTCTAACCCTCACCCTGGTTGCAATTCTGCTCACCGGGCTGTACTCGATTCGCTCGAATCGCCGGTTGTTCGCGCAGCTGGCGGCGCTTTCCGCACAGCGTAGTGAATTGGCGCAGCAGCTGATTTCAACCCAGGAATCCACCTTGCGCCACATTTCCCGCGAGCTGCACGACGAGTTCGGCCAGATCTTGACCGCGGTCGGCGCCATGCTGGCCAGGGCTGGGAACCAGGCGCCGGAAGGCTCTCGGCTGCGGGCCGATTTGCGTGAAGTTGCCGAGATTGCGCAAGGCGCTCTGGACAAGGTTCGTAGTCTTTCCCAGGCGCTGCATCCAGTGATGCTTGACGAATCCGGCCTCGAGAGTACGCTCGACTGGTATTTGCCGGTGGTGGAACGGCAGGCGGGCATTCGCCTATCCTATGAGAAGTCGGGAACGGTCTTTCCGGTGGACGGCGATGCGGCGATCCATGTGTATCGCGTTTTGCAGGAGGCGTTGAACAATGTGGCCCGGCATTCCGGAGCCAAGGAAGCCTGGGTGCGTTTGCGATTTCTACCGAAGACTCTGGAGCTGCAAGTGGAAGATCACGGCAGTGGTTTTACGGTGCCGGCAAAAAAGCAGGGAATTGGACTGGTGGCGATGCGGGAGCGCGCTGAACTCTTGGGCGGTTCGCTCGAATTTGCCCGGCCCGCAGAGGGCGGCACGCTGATTCGCCTTACGGTGCCGAGGGAAAATCTGGGAGAGAAACTGGATTCGCATGGTGGATAAGATTTCTGTCTTGTTGGTTGACGACCACAGCCTGGTGCGGCGCGGGTTCCGGCGCATCCTTGAAGACGAGCCTGACATCGCGGTAGCCGGTGAAGCGGGCGATGGCACTGAAGCCGTTCGTCTGGCGCGGGAACTGCAGCCGCAGGTGGTCGTGATGGACTGCGCCATGCCGAAGATGAACGGACTGGAAGCCACGCGCAAGATTCTCGAAGAGCACCCGCAAACTCTGGTGCTCATGCTCAGCATGCATCCCGAGGAGACTCTAGTGCGCCAGGCGCTGGACGCCGGCGCTCGCGGATACGTTCTTAAGAATGCTGTTGACCTGGAATTGGGAGCGGCAATTCGGCGAGTGGTGGCGGGAGAAACCGTGCTGGATTCGCAGCTTCCTCGACCGGCCTTGCTCAAGGGTGAGCACGACACGCATCTCACGCCCCGCGAGCTCGAAATCCTGCAAATGATCGTGGATGGGAAATCGAACAAAGAGATTGCCACGGTGCTTGATCTGAGCGCGAACACCGTGGCGGTTCATCGGGCCAACATTATGGATGCGTTGGGCATCCATAAGACCGCTGAGCTGGTCGTCTACGCCATCCGCAACGGGCTGGTAAATCTCCCGTGAATCGCCGCCGATTTCTGTTCGGTATGGCGGGGCTTGCATCAGCTTCCGGCCCGGTGCTTGATTCTCTAGCCGCGCTGGCCTCGCCATCATCCTCTCCAGACTTCCGCCTGGTTAATGTGACTGCCGGAGCTGGTTTGCAGTTCCGCCACAACAGCGGCGCCTATGGCGGCAAGCTGCTTCCAGAAACGCTAGGCGCCGGTTGTGCATTTCTCGATTACGACGGCGATGGCTGGCAGGACATTCTTCTCATCAACGGGATGGACTGGCCGGGGCACAAGCGACAACGCAGCACACTGAAGCTCTATCGCAACAATCGCAACGGCACGTTCTCGGATGTCACGCGCAGCGCCGGTCTCGACCTCGAAATGTACGGCATGGGTGTTGCAGTCGGAGACTACGACAATGACGGCTATCCTGACCTTCTGGTGACCTGCGTTGGGCAAAATCGTTTGTTCAAGAATACCGGCAAGGGTACGTTCCTTGACGTCACTAAGGCCAGCGGCTTGGGTGGACGCCAGGCCTTCGGCACATCCGCGCTGTGGTTCGACTTCGATCGCGACGGGTTGCTGGACTTGTTTATCTGCAACTATGTAAAGTGGTCTCCCGAGCACGATGTGTTTTGCAGTCCGGACGGCAAGCGCAAGTCATATTGCACGCCTGAAGCCTACCGCGGCGAGACTTGCTGGTTGTTTCACAACCTCGGCAATGGGAAATTTGCCGACGTTACGCCCACCAGCGGGATCTTTGACAGCAGTTCGAAGTCGTTGGGCGTGGCCATGCTCGACTACGATCAGGATGGCTGGCCTGATTTGCTGGTGGCCAACGACACCCAACCCAACAAGCTCTACCGCAACCAGCGTAACGGGACGTTCAAAGATGTCGCGGTCGAAGCCGGCATCGCTTTCAGCGCCGAGGGCAAGGCCCGCGCGGGCATGGGTGTGGACGTGGCCGACTTCAATAACTCGGGAACCTCCGGAGTGGCGATTACCAATTTCGACAATGAAATGATCGGTCTCTACCTCGGGGGCGGTGGAAATTACGCGGACGTCGCTACCCGAAGCGGCGTGGGACTTGCCTCCAAAGATAGGTTGGGCTTCGGGTGCGTCTTTCTCGATGCCGATCTCGATGGATCGCTTGATCTGGCGGTGGTGAACGGACACATTGATGATACGGTGCGAGACGTTCGCGGGGTCGGTTACGCGCAGTCTCCGCAATTATTCCTGAACGACGGGCGCGGTAAATTTCATGATGTGGCCGTCGAGATTGGCGGGGGTTTCAGCCAGCCCAAGGTCGGGCGGGGGCTGGCTTACGGCGATTTTGACCGCGACGGCGATCTCGATCTGTTGGTCACCACCAATAACGGCCCGGCCTATCTCTATCGCAACGACCAGATCGCGGGAAACAGAAGCGTGCGCGTTCGACTGGTTGGGACAAAATCGAATCGTGATGCGATTGGCGCAAGAGTGCGGATTTTTCAGGGCGAATCGAGCCAGTCCCGCTTGGTAAAGGGCGGATCGAGTTACCTGTCGCAGTCAGAACTTCCTCTAACCTTTGGTTTGGGAAAGCGTGAGAAGATCGATCGCCTGGTGATCGATTGGCCTAACGGCCTTACCGAGGAGTACAAGAACCTCGCCGGAGGCCGCGCCTACGAGTGCGTGGAATCCAAGGGAATCAAGGCCTTTTCCGGGTACTAGTATTTTTCCAGTATTGCGCCCGGTCCCAACCGGCAGCTAACTTGGGGACAACTTTAACACCCTCATGACGTGGCTTTCCCCGGTCGCAGTTTTGAGGAGTTCACCCCACGAAGAGGCAGGCAACGCGGCCTGCCTCTTCTTCTTGTTTAGAAGCCTTAGCCTCCAAAGTGACAGTCATTCCTTCTTCGCCGACGCTTCCGTCAGCCCTTCCATCTCTAATTTCAGGCCAAGCGCATATGCTTTGCCTTCTGGAGTCGAGATCAGATCGGTGAACTCTTCGGGATCGCGAGTCCAGTCGTACAGTTGATCCCCGAGCTTGTCGTGCACAATCAGGTGCCATTTGGAGCTGACGATCGACCTCATCGCGCCGCTGGTTGCGGTGGGCACAAGTTGATCCGCCTCTTTGTCGTGCTTGCCCGGATACTTGTTCTGCACCAGTTCGGCGAGCGGGTCGGGCCATCGGGCGGCAGCCATCGGGGCTTTCCAAAGTACGCTCAGCGCAGGTCCGGGGAACTTGGACTCAACGCCTCCGACTAGCTGCAGAACCGTGCCAGGAATGGCGGCATTGGTCACTGGCCTTTCGACCCTCACCCCAGCTGGAACATGCCCCGGGTAGTAGATAACAAGCGGAACGTGGATCAGCTCCCAGTAAAGCGCCCGCCCGTGAGTTTCCAGGTGGTGCTGGCCCAAGGACTCGCCGTGGTCTGACGTAATCACGACCAGAGTATTTTTCGCCAGGCCCCGCTGATTCAGTTCGTCCATCAGCTGCTGCACGTAGTCGTCCACGTACTTCACACCGTTGTCATACGCGTCGATGCTGGTCCGCTGCGGCCATGCAGGTTTCGGATAGGCACGCGGCCCGCCGTAGGGATCATGCACATCGAAATAATTAAGGAACGCGAAAAACGGCCGCTGTCCAGCGGCGCCGATCCAGTCCATGGCTTCTTTGTTAACCACGTCGGCGCGCTTGCGGATTCCGAATGCGCCACCGTAGCTGCCCGAGCCTTCCGCATCCTGATCGAGCAGCCCAGTCCAGCCCAGCCCGCGCAGGATGCGCTTGACTAGGCTGTGCTCGCTGCGCTTGAGATAGATGCGGGCAAACTCCCTGCCGTAGAGCGTCCGCACGAACATGTCGGCAGGAGAATGAAAGTAGTCTTCGAAATGCACGAAGCTTCGTCCGAAGCCGAGGTCACGCGAAAAATACGTCCGGTTCGCGGAGAATGCTCCCGTGCGGTAACCCTTCTGCTGCAAAGCTTCGCCTAACGTGGCGAAACCGCCGAGCCCCTTACCGTCCCACCCCAGCCACGGCTCCGGCTGTACATTGCCAACTCCATGTTCGAATAAGTATCGCCCGGTGACCAGAGAGACGTGGGACGGCAGACTCCATGAGCTGGTGGAAATCGCGTTCTCAAACAGTATGCCCTGCTGCGCGATGCGATCGAGACTCGGTGTAGTCGGCCGGGCATAGCCATAAGAAGAAACGTGGTCGGCGCGCAAAGTGTCCACCACGATCACCAAAACATTGGGCGCGTCCGGTACGGCTGGTGGCAATTGGGCAATAGCCCTGCGCTCGTGCAGCCACTGGCCGCCCTGGATCAGGGTGAATACCAGAACCCAGGCCGCGACCATCCGGAGCGCGATCCTCCTGCAAAATTGCAAGAAGGCGTCCTCCCGTTCACCGCACCAGCGAGCGAACGCCACGGCGGCGCCCAGCGCGAGCAAGAGGCAGGCACGGTGATATAGCCGGTTGGTGAGCGTGAGCCAGTCATAGACGCTCAGGAAAGTCAGCAGGAAGACAACAACTCGAATTGCCGGCAGACGGGGTACGAAGCGAACGACAATGCTGCAGATCAGCGCTAGCGAGAAAAAGAAAATCGCATCCACCACCGGTGAAATCCAGTAAATCTTACTGGAGACATGCATCGTCGGACCCCATCGGGCCCAATTGAGCCGTTGAAACAGCAGCAGGCCGGTGGCTTCGACCAACCCGGTGGCAATTCCCCAGCCCAGGCCCATGGGGAGCAGGAGCCAACCTGCGTTGGATGGAAGTGCGAAGGGCGGTCTAATTTGGTCGCTACTCATTACTCATTGACCCCTGCTTGTTGATTAGGGTTCACGATGAGCTGCCGGGCATCGTGGCGGTTACAGTCTAGCAGCCGAGCTTAGTGGAACTTTCCCCTGCCCTGAAGTAAAGTGAACTTCCGCGAAACAGCGGACCCAGAATGGCTTGGCCTGCAAGTGCTCAACCAACTTCCGCGGCATTCACGCCGAAAAATTCCTCGGCAGCGGCTGCGCGTCGGTTTCTTCCCGCGCTGTTAGTGACACTCTATGTGGCGCAATGCGCCTGGTTCATCCGCACCCAATCGCTCACCTACGATGAGCCCGTACACATCGCCGAAGGCCTGAACGCCTGGCGTCACGGGCGCTTCGAACAGTACAACGATCATCCTCCGTTGGCACGCCTGTGGTTCACGCTCCCGCTGCTCAATCCGAATTGGCAGATAGACGTGGAAAAGCTGCCGGATTCCTTTCACATCACGCGTATTGCTCCCGATCCGGAAGCCCTTGCCTGGCGGGCGCGTGCCATGAACCTTCTCCTGGGCCTGTTCCTGGCCATGTGGGTCTGGCGGGCGGCGGACCGGTTACTTTCCTGCGGTGCCGCCAATTTCGCGCTCGCACTGTTTGTGTTCTCGCCATCGTTGATCGCACATTTCTCGATCGCAGCGACCGACGGTGCAGCCGCGCTGCTCATCTTTGCCGCCGCGTGGGGTTTAAGGAGTTGGCGGCATCATCCCACCTGGAAACGCACTTTCGGGATGGGATTGCTGTTGGGTTTGATGCTCCTGGCCAAGTTTTCTACCGCGCCCATGCTCGTGATGGCTCTGCTGTGGATGCTGCTCTTAAGCCCCGACAAGATACCCCGCGATCCAAGACAGTGGAACTGGAACAAAACGGTCGCGGCGATGGTCCTCGCGCTATTGGTCGTCTGGGCGGGATATTTCTTTCATGTCTCGCACCTCAGTGTCCGTGACGGAACTCTGACCGCGACTTTTCCCAACTGGAGCGCGCCCATTGTGAAGCCAGTGCGCGGTCACAGAAATTACAGCCTGTTGGTACCTGCCGGCGAATACGTCGAAGGCTTTCGCGAGCTCGTCAGGCACAACCGGCACGGTCAAGCCGCATTTTTTCTGGGACGGGTTTCGAGCCAGGGCGGCTGGAAGATGTACTACCCGGTTACGATCCTGCTGAAATGGCCCATAGTTCTGCTCATCCTGTCCATAGCCGGCTTCGCGCTTGCTTTGGGAAAGCTTCGCGCTCCGGTCGATTTGCGAATCGCCGACTTATGGATCATGGCATCGTTTCCCGCCGCGTACGTGGGGCTGGCGATCTTTGCCCGCTTTAATATCGGAGAGAGGCACGTGTTGCCGCTGTACCCGTTTGCCCTGCTGTTTGCGGCAGTCGTGTGGGAACGGGCCAGGCGAAAGCGGTCCGGCATGGTGGTTCTCGTCCTGCTCGTGCTGCTGAATGCGGCCGACGTTCTGCGCTATGCGCCCGGATATCTTTCCTATTTCAACGCATTCGTGCGGCCGGCGGAGAGCTATCGCCTGCTGACCGACAGCAATCTCGATTGGGGGCAGGGCCTGCTGGCGCTGCGCCGATATCAACGCGAACATCCCGGCGAGCAAATCTCGCTCTCGTACTTTGGCAGTGTTGACCCGGCGATTTATGGAATTCAGGCTCGTCCTCTCGGGGAACAGGAGCGTGCCTCGGGCACGGTGATTGCGAGCGCAACCAATCTTTCCGGACAGTTCTTAACCGATCCAGAGAGTTATCACTGGCTGTTGCAACAGGAGCGGACGGAGATTCTCGACCACTCACTTTACGTTTTCCGAGTACCGCGCAAATGACTTGGGCCCGGAATAGCGTCCCAAATTCGTAAACCACAAAGGACACCAAGTTGCACGAAGGCCACGATTCAGGCTTCCCTTTGTGCACCTTCGTGTCCTTTGTGGTCTTACGAATTTGGGACAACCAGACTGACCAATCTTGAAGAACTACTGGCCCGCGCGCAAGGGCGAAATCAAAAGCCGGCCGGCCGCCTTCTTGGCGTCTGCCCGGTCGTTCTGGTAGGACAAGTCGAGAGAGCCCTCACCTGCTGGCGAAGCCTGCGCCAGGGTGGCCGCCAGAGATTGAAACGAGCGGCCGATCTCATTGTTATCCAGCGCCACTGGAACGCCCCTGTCAATGGCGGGTGCAATCGACTGAAAGTTGTTGGGAACCTTCCAGAGAAGCTTGCAGGTGGTGGCCTTCTCCACGTCTTCGTCGGTGAATCCTGGAATTTTCTTGTAGCGATTGAGCACGATTCGAACCCGGTCCCGAGTGGCGCCTTCTTCCAGAAACGCGCGAATGCGGCTGGCGCTCCACAGCGAAACCACATCCGTCTGGGCCACCAGCAGAACGGCGTTGGAAAGGTCGCAAAGCTGCCGCGCCGTCTGATCCAGCCGGCCGGAGCAGTCAACCACCACATAACGGAAGTGCGTTACCAGCAGATCGAACAAGCGAGCCAGTTCCGCCGCAGTCGGCGTTATGCTCTGCGGCTGTTGCGGACCGGCGAGCAACTGCAGGCCGCCTTTGCACTGGGTCATCAGGCCCTCGAGCAGCGAGGCATCCAGCCGGTGCAGATTCTGCAGCGCGTCCACCACCCCGAACGTGGGTCGCACGTTAAGATGCAGAGAGCAATGTCCGAGAGGAGCAAAATCCACCAGCAAAACTCCACCTTGGGATTCCTGCAGCGCGATGGCCGTGTTGACGGCAACCGTGGTACCGCCCGCGCCGCCTTTGGAATTCATTACCGTAAAAATACGCGCGCGGCCCGAGGACGTGCGGCCTTTGCCGCGCGATGCGGCAAAGCGCGTGAGCGCCTCGATCAGGGCCTCGGAGGTTGCGTTGCGTTCCAGAAATTCGCAAGCCCCGGCACGCATCGTGGCCACGATGGTGGGCGGGTGATTCATCTCGCCGACAGCAAAAATCGCAATCTCGCTGGTGTTTGCCTGGATCAGTTCGATGGTGCCGATGGCCCGTTGCGGATTCTGGGCGTCAATATCCACTATCACCACTTCCGTGCGGACATCCTGCATCTGGCGCAGCACCGGGTCAGTGGCGCTGACTGGAAATCCCACATGGCTGAACACATTTCGGCCCATCCCCGTGCCCTCCAGACGGTGCTGGAGCACAGGTAGCCGTTCTCTGTCTTCGGTCAGAAGAGTTACCGCTACACCTTGCATGGCGTCACTCTGTGGCTAGAATCAGCATGTTATTGAAATATAAGGGCTAGGCCAAATGACTTCCGTAACTCCTTCCACCTGGCGGCAAGAAATCTCGTTCCCAGAACCGGATCGCACACACTTGTGTCCCTTCGTTCATGAACAATTGGAGCGTAAACACACCAGGAGGAATCCAAAGCCAAGCGTCCAGTCTGTAGCATTTTATGCAAAACCGGCCGGGTTGGGAAGGAGGAAAACCGGGCAAAAACCGCGCTCCGCAGGGGATGTGCCCACTTGGGAACCGGAATAGCATCCTTGGCGCCGACGACATCGGTCCCGTTTCGCCTTAAGCTGACCGTCTCCCAACTGACCGCTTTCCAGCCCTTCTGGTGAGACCACGGTTACTGCGAACCGGTCACTACTGATCTCGAAGCCGGGAGCGGCGGATTCTGGTCGGTTTGATTTGCCGTGTGTACTGCGGAAATCCGGGGGAAGTTTGCGGAGATCTGCGCCGCCGTCTCCGCTTTCGGCAGGTATTCATATGCTTCAAGCCGAGCCGCCACGCCAAACTTCCGCTCCACTGGCAGAACGCGTACCACCCTGCCACGGCAGCGAACCCGTGCGTTCTCGGTCAGCGTGATCTCGGAGGGCATAACCAGCGTCAATTCCACCGCATCGCCTTCAGCGACCGGAAAATCGGTGTAGAAAAAAATACCGCGACCGCTCAAGTCCTGAGTAAACCCATAGCCTTCTTGGTCGGCGCCTGCCACGCGAACTCCCACCGGAAGCTGGAAATCAAAGCGTTGCGATGCCCGGCGCTCAAGGTGAACCTGATCCGTGCTCATGCTCCCTCCGATAGCCGGCGTTTCGAGTACGGGAATTTCCTGGTCAGCGGCGAAAGACGCCTATACTAACTGTAACTGTCGGAAATTCCGCCGTAGTCTGACGTCGAACATCGAATACTCTACTCCAGCTTGTGACCGGGAGGAAGCTGGAAGTTGGCCAATGCCATGTGGAAATTCCAGTTTTGGGCCACGGGGGGAAAGGCAACAATCCAAAGTCGGCCGAGCAGGAGTCAATAGCAAACTGAAAGTGACTGATTCAGGTAGTTCTGACACAAATATCGAGATATCACCGGAAAACTCCGGTCAATCATCCGGTAAAACAGGCTGGTTACCCGCAATCCTGCGTGCCTTGCGTCACCGTAACTTCCAGCTTTTCTTCAGTGGGCAGCTCGTGTCCCTGATCGGCACGTGGATGCAAACAATTGCAGAGTCATGGCTGGTCTATCGCCTGACCGGGTCTCCGCTGTTGCTGGGAGCAGCGGGATTCGCCAGCCAGTTCCCGGTGTTTCTGGTCGCGCCGTTGGGCGGCATCGCGGCCGACCGGTTCAACCGCCAGAAGTTGGTCATCGGCACCCAGATTTCATCAATGATACTGGCGGCTGTCTTTGCCGCGCTCACCCTCACCGGAGTGGTGCGGGTGTGGCACATCTTCGTGCTGGCTGCACTGCTGGGCGTGGTAAATGCCTTTGATGTGCCTGCGCGGCAGTCCTTCCTGGTGGATATGGTGGGTAAGGAAGAACTGATGAACGGCATCGCGCTGAACTCGTCCATGTTCAACTTTT
>JACXTT010002211.1_pt1 | contig 31173 bp, 24 predicted proteins | sample 9270951 | NCBI WGS metagenome assembly JACXTT01 (sample SAMN15532306, study PRJNA645909) | rock metagenome | isolation source: weathered quartz diorite | place: Puerto Rico | collected 2017-06-21
ACCCACGCCCGGGCCCGCCAGTGGGTCAAGGGTGTGCTGGAAATGCAGCAACGGGCCGGCAACTCCCTGGAATTCATCGAAAGCGTGAAGATCGACCTGTTCCCGGACGAGGTCTACGTGTTCACGCCCAAGGGCCGGATCATGGAGCTGCCCAAGGGCTCCACGGCGGTGGACTTTGCCTACGCGGTACACACCGATGTCGGCAACAGCTGCATTGCCTGTCGGATCAATCGCCGCCTCGCACCGCTGTCCGAACCGCTGCAAAGCGGCTCCACGGTCGAGATCGTCAGCGCCCCCGGCGCGCGCCCGAACCCGGCCTGGCTCAACTTCGTGGTCACCGGCAAGGCCCGCACGCATATCCGCCACGCCCTGAAACTGCAACGCCGCTCCGAATCCATCAGCCTGGGCGAACGCCTGCTGAACAAGGTGCTCAATGGTTTCGACAGTGCCCTGGACAAGATTCCGGGCGAGCGCGTCCAGGCCATGCTCCACGAATATCGCCTGGAACTGGTCGAAGACCTGCTGGAAGACATCGGCCTGGGCAACCGCATGGCCTATGTGGTCGCCCGCCGCCTACTCGGCGAAGGCGAACAACTGCCCAGCCCCGAAGGCCCGCTGGCGATCCGCGGCACCGAAGGCCTGGTGCTCAGCTACGCCAAATGCTGCACGCCGATCCCGGGCGACCCGATTGTCGGTCACTTGTCCGCCGGCAAAGGCATGGTGGTGCACCTGGACAACTGCCGCAACATCAGCGAAATCCGCCACAATCCGGAAAAATGCATCCAGCTCTCCTGGGCCAAGGATGTTACCGGCGAATTCAACGTCGAGCTGCGCGTCGAGCTGGAACACCAGCGCGGCCTGATCGCCCTGCTGGCCAGCAGCGTCAATGCCGCCGACGGCAACATCGAGAAAATCAGCATGGACGAACGCGATGGTCGCATCAGCGTGGTCCAACTGGTGGTCAGCGTGCACGACCGCGTGCACCTGGCCCGCGTGATCAAGAAACTGCGCGCCCTGACCGGCGTGATCCGCATCACCCGCATGCGCGCATAGCTCCCCAACGTAGCCGCCCATTACAAGGAACCCGTTCATGAGCAAGACCGTTATCAGCAGCGACAAGGCCCCGGCCGCCATCGGCACCTACTCCCAGGCGATCAAGGCCGGCAACACCGTCTACATGTCCGGCCAGATTCCCCTGGACCCAAAAACCATGGAACTGGTGGAAGGCTTCGAAGCCCAGACCGTGCAGGTCTTCGAAAACCTGAAGGCCGTGGCCGAAGCGGCTGGCGGTTCGTTCAAGGACATCGTCAAGCTGAACATCTTCCTCACCGACCTGAGCCACTTCGCCAAGGTCAACGAGATCATGGGCAAGTACTTCCAACAGCCTTACCCAGCCCGCGCCGCTATCGGCGTTGCCGCCCTGCCACGCGGCTCGCAGGTCGAGATGGACGCGATCCTGGTCCTCGAATAACCGCCAGCCACGCCGTCCTCGAACAACCCCGCACTGCCTGGCGCAGCCCTCTCGCTGCGCCAGCTTCGTTTGCAAAGGATTCCACCATGCGCAAAGCGCTTGCCTTCTCGGTGTTTGCCCTCCTGCTCGGCGGCTGCGCCAGCGACCCTGCCAAATACGACATCAGCGGCACCTGGATCAACCAGGCCGCCATCGATGCCGCCGTCAAAAAGGGCAGCCTGCGTGAAGCCCTGGAGACCTACGGGCCGAACCTGGAATGGAACATCGACACCCGCAACGGCCAAGCCAAGTACAGCAACGGTTTCGAGCGCCCCGAGGGGCATGTGCGCGCCGACGGCAAGCAGTGGCATGTCGACTTCTATGGCAGCGCCGGTACTGCGCTGTCGCGCGACGGTAAGGAGTTGATCCAGAGCGCCAGCGATTCGGAGCCCCAACAGCCGTTCGTGCGAGCCGAGACCGAACTGCCGGCCAATGCGCCGGTGGGCGCCAGCTTCGAGCAGGCCTTGTACTCAGCCTACATGGGTGGCGACTGGAAGATCACCAGTGGCCCGGGCGAAGGCGGCCAGGTGAAGTTCCTGCCGGACGGACGCCTGCAAGGCCTGCCGGGCAGCGATCGCTACGCACTGTGCCTGGCCGGCGATTGCGCCTCCATGAGCGGCACGAACGACAGTATCTGGCTGCAGCAAGGCGGCAAGGGCAATGCCTGGATCTTCGTGCGCAAGGGCAAGCAGCTGGAAATATTCCAGGCGCTGAACTCGGCCCAGGCCGACGAGCAGCCGCAGCTCAATCCCGGCCCGCGCCAGTGGTTGCTGGAGAAATAACTCAGCCCCGACCCTCGAGAATCGCCGCATAACCCTCGCGGAAGCTCGGATAGCGCGGTGCCCAGCCCAGGGCCCGCGCCCGCGCATTGCTGCAGCGCTTGCTGCCGGTGCGGCGAACGCTGGCGTCCTCCGCCCACTCGGTCACCCCCAGATACTCGCGCAACCAGCCCACCACCTCGGCCAACGGTGCCGGCGCGTCATCGACGCCAATATAGCAATCCTCCAGCGCCTGCCCGGCACGATCGGCCTGCAACAGGAACGCCAGCAGCCCGGCTGCGTCGTCGACATGAATCCGATTGGCATATAGAGGCGGCTCCACCACCACCCGATACCCACGCCGGACCTGGGTCAACAACCACTCCCGCCCCGGACCGTAGATGCCGGTCAGACGCACCCGGGTCGCCGGAATACCGCTGTCCAGCGCCATCTGCTCGGCCTCCAGCATCAACCGACCGGAATAACCTTCGGCTTCGGTCGGCGAAGTCTCGTCAACCCACTCACCCGCCTGCTGGACATACACGCTGCTGCTGGAGACGAACAGCAGGCGCCGCGGCCGCTGGCCCGATTGCCCGAGCCAACTCAACACATGTCGCAGGCCTTCGACATAGGCGGCGCGATAACCCGCCTCGTCGTGATCGGTCGCGGCAGCGCAATACACCAGGTAATCCAGCGGGCCGCTCGGCCAGGTGTCGGGCCGTTGCTCGGCGAACAGGTCGCCCGCAACCCCCACGACACCCTCCGGCAAACGTGCGATCGAGCGACGCAGGCCATGGACTCGCCAACCTTGAGCGAGCAACTGCGTCGCCAGGCGACTACCGACATCGCCGCAACCGGCAATCAGAACAGAAGGAGCAGACATCACGGATCTCCACGAAAAAAGCCACAACCTGGCACTGAAAATTGACCGGTAGTTAGCAATGGAAGAAAAAAAGAGAAGCTATTGCTTCTGCTAACAAGAATTACTTGCAATAATGCACGACCAAATGTTCTCGGCCCCACGAGGCCTGGAAGGACAAGACCCTCTTCTATCTTCTCTCAGGTCCGGCCAGCATGACACGCAATCAACGCCCCGTTTCGTCACCCCAGCCCCATAGCCCATCGCGCGCCTGGCGCTCGGCAGCGGCGTTGCTGCTCAGCCTGTTGCTGGCACCGACACTGGCGTTCGCCGACGAAGCGGTGCCGCACAGCGCACCGACGGCTGTCGCAGCGGCCCCGACCGAGCATGCCGCGCCCGTCGTCGTACCGACCGCTGGCGCACCAGTCCAGGCTGAAAATGCCGCGCCGGGCGAGGCCACGGCTGCCAACGCACTCCCGGCCGAGGATAACAGCCTGGGCATGGCCCACGACCTGTCCCCCTGGGGCATGTACAAGAACGCCGACATCATCGTCAAGATCGTGATGATCGGCCTGGCCATCGCCTCGATCATCACCTGGACCCTCTGGATTGCCAAGGGCTTCGAACTGCTGGGCGCCAAGCGTCGCCTGCGTCGCGAGATGCTCGCCCTGAAAAAGGCCCGCACCCTCAGGGAAGCCAGCGAAAGCGCCAACCAGGAAGGCACCCTCGCCCACCTGCTGGTGCATGACGCCCTGGAAGAGCTGCGCCTGTCGACCAACAGCCGCGAGAAAGAAGGCATCAAGGAGCGCGTGAGCTTCCGCCTCGAGCGCCTGGTCGCCGCCTGCGGTCGCAACATGAGCCACGGTACCGGCGTGCTCGCCACCATCGGCTCCACCGCACCCTTCGTCGGCCTGTTCGGCACCGTATGGGGCATCATGAACAGCTTCATCGGCATCGCCAAGACCCAGACCACCAACCTCGCCGTGGTCGCACCGGGTATCGCCGAAGCCCTGTTGGCCACCGCCCTGGGCCTGGTCGCGGCGATCCCGGCCGTGGTCATCTACAACGTCTTCGCCCGTTCCATCGCCGGCTACAAGGCCCAGGTATCCGATGCCTCCGCCCAGGTGCTGCTGCTGGTCAGCCGTGACCTCGACCACCAGCCGCCCGAGCGCGCCACGCAAACGCCGCACATGGTGAAAGTGGGGTAATCAGCCATGGGCCTGCATTTGAACGAAGGCGGCGACGACCTCGCCGAAAACCACGAAATCAACGTCACGCCGTTTATCGACGTGATGCTGGTCCTGCTGATCATCTTCATGGTGGCCGCGCCCCTGGCCACCGTGGACATCAAGGTCGACCTACCGGCGTCCACCGCCAAGCCGGCCCCACGCCCGGAAAAGCCGGTGTTCCTCAGCGTCAAGTCGGACCAGCGCCTGTTCCTCGGTGAAGACGAAGTCAAGACCGAGGCCCTGGGCGCCAGCCTCGACGCCCGGACCCACGGCAAAAAGGACACGACCATTTTCTTCCAGGCCGATAAAGGCGTGGACTATGGCGACCTGATGCGCGTGATGGATACCCTGCGCGCCGCCGGCTATCTGAAGGTCGGCCTGGTGGGACTCGAGACGGCAGCCAAGAAATGATCAATACGCGCCAAAAGCTGACGCGTTACGGCGCCAGCCTGGGCCTGGTGCTGGGTATTCATGCGGCGGCGCTCCTCGCCACGCTGAACTGGTCGGTGTCCAAGCCTATCGAGCTGCCACCACAGGCCATGATGGTCGAACTGGCGCCACTGCCGCCGGCCCCACCGCCACCGGCACCGCCCAAGGTGATCACCCCGCCACAGCCGCCCGCACCCGTGGAAGAACTGCCGTTGCCCAAGCTGGCCGAAACGCCGAAGCCGACGATCTCAGTGCCCAAGCCGGTCAAGCCGAAACCCAAGCCGCAACCGCCCAAGCCACAAGTGAAGCCGGAGCCGGTGAAGGAGAAGCCCACGGAGGAGAAGCCCACCGACACGCCGCCAACACACACGCCAGTGGAAAAACCCGCGGCACCGGCACCCGGCCCCACGCCCCAGCAACTGGCGGCGAAAGCGAGCTGGGAAGGCACCTTGCTGGCGCACCTGGGCAAGTACAAGAAGTACCCGCCGGCCGCGCAATCGCGTGGCAAGGAAGGTCTGAACCGTCTGCGTTTCGTGGTGGATGGCGAAGGCAAGGTGCTCTCGTATGAGCTGGTGGGTCGCTCGGGCAACGCCGATCTGGACCGGGCCACCCTGGAAATGATCCGTCGTGCCCAGCCGCTGCCCAAGCCGCCGGCCGAGATGCTGAGCAACGGCAGCATCGAGATCGTCGCGCCGTTCGTGTACTCCATCGACAGGCGCAACCGCTGATGGAGAGAGATAACGACCGTCTGTGTTCAGACTGCGTCTGATAACGTGCGTCTATCGATGGTAGCCGTTATGCTTGCCCGGCAACCTCTTGGACGCTCGCTATGACTCTTACAGAACTACGCTATATCGTCACCCTCGCCCAGGAACAACACTTCGGCCACGCGGCCGAGCGTTGTCATGTCAGCCAGCCGACCCTGTCGGTCGGCGTGAAAAAGCTGGAGGACGAACTCGGTGTGCTGATTTTCGAGCGCAGCAAGAGCGCCGTGCGCCTGACCCCCGTCGGCGAAACCATCGTCGCCCAGGCCCAGAAGGTTCTCGAACAGGCCCAGGGCATCCGCGAACTGGCCCAGGCTGGGAAAAACCAGCTGACCGCCCCGCTGAAAGTCGGGGCGATCTACACCGTCGGCCCCTACCTGTTCCCGCACCTGATTCCGCAACTGCACCGGGTTGCCCCGCAGATGCCGTTGTACATCGAGGAAAACTTCACCCACGTGCTGCGCGACAAGCTGCGCAACGGCGAACTGGACGCGGTGATCATCGCCCTGCCGTTCAACGAAGCCGACGTGCTGACCCTGCCGCTCTACGACGAGCCGTTCTATGTGCTGATGCCGGCCTCGCACCCGTGGACCCGAAAAGAAACCATCGACAGCGCCCTGCTCAACGACAAGAGCCTGCTGCTGCTGGGCGAAGGCCACTGCTTCCGCGACCAGGTCCTCGAAGCCTGCCCGACCCTGGCCAAGGGTGGCGACGCGGCCAAGCACACCACGGTCGAGTCCAGTTCGCTGGAAACCATCCGCCACATGGTCGCCTCCGGCCTGGGTATTTCGGTGCTGCCGCTGTCGGCCGTGGACAGCCATCACTACGCCGCCGGCGTGATCGAAGTGCGTCCGCTGGCGCCACCCGTGCCGTTTCGCACCGTGGCCATCGCCTGGCGCGCCAGCTTCCCGCGCCCCAAGGCGATTGAAATCCTCGCCGACTCGATCCGCCTGTGCTCGGTGGCCAAGCCTCCCGTAGCGAGCTGATCGACGTGACTGAGCTGTCACACGTGTCGGTCACGGCGCTCAAGGGCGTCGGCGCGGCCATGGCCGAGAAACTGGCCAAGGTCGGCCTGGAGAATATCCAGGACGTACTGTTCCACCTGCCGCTGCGCTATCAGGACCGCACTCGCGTGGTCCCCATCGGCGCCCTGCGCCCGGGCCAGGACGCGGTGATCGAAGGCGTGGTCAGCGGCGCCGACGTGGTCATGGGCAAGCGTCGCAGCCTGCTGGTACGTCTCAACGACGGCACCGGCAGCCTGAGCCTGCGCTTCTACCATTTCAGCACCGCGCAAAAGGACGGCCTCAAGCGCGGTACCCATGTGCGCTGCTACGGCGAAGCCCGCCCCGGCGCTTCCGGCCTGGAAATCTACCACCCGGAATACCGTGCCATCAGCGGCGACGAACCGCCGCCAGTGGACACCACCCTGACGCCGATCTACCCCCTGACCGAAGGCCTGACCCAGCAACGCCTGCGCCTGCTCAGCCAGCAAAGCCTGGCGATGCTCGGCCCGCGCAGCCTGCCGGATTGGCTGCCCCAGGAACTGGCCCGCGACTACCAACTGGCGCCGTTGGACGAGGCCATCCGCTACCTGCACCAACCGCCCGCCGATGCCGACGTCGAGGAGCTTGCCCTGGGTCATCACTGGGCCCAGCACCGACTCGCCTTCGAGGAACTGCTCACCCACCAACTGTCCCAGCAACGCCTGCGCGAAAGCCTGCGGGCCCTGCGCGCGCCGGTCCTGCCGAAAGCACAAAGGCTACCCAGGCAGTTTCTCGCCAACCTGGGTTTCCCGCCGACCGGCGCCCAGCAACGGGTCGGTAACGAAGTGGCCTACGACCTCAGCCAACCGGAACCGATGCTGCGTCTCATCCAGGGCGACGTCGGTGCCGGCAAGACCGTGGTCGCCGCGCTGGCCGCCTTGCAGGCCCTGGAAGCCGGTTACCAGGTGGCGCTGATGGCCCCCACCGAGATTCTCGCCGAACAGCACTTCCTCAACTTCCAGCGCTGGCTGGAACCGCTGGGCATCGAAACCGCCTGGCTGGCCGGCAAGCTCAAGGGCAAGGCCCGCGTTGCCGCCCTGGAGCAGATCGCCGGCGGCACGCCGATGGTGGTCGGCACCCACGCGCTGTTCCAGGACGAAGTACAGTTCAAGAACCTGGCGCTGGTGATCATCGACGAACAGCACCGCTTCGGCGTCCAGCAGCGCCTGGCCCTGCGCCAGAAAGGCGTCGGCGGGCGGATGTGCCCGCACCAGTTGATCATGACCGCCACGCCGATCCCGCGCACCCTGGCCATGAGCGCCTATGCCGACCTCGACACCTCGATTCTCGACGAGCTGCCGCCGGGCCGCACGCCGGTGAACACCGTGCTGGTGGCCGACAGCCGGCGCTTCGAAGTGGTCGAGCGGGTGCGCGCCGCCTGCGCCGAAGGCCGCCAGGCTTATTGGGTCTGCACTCTGATCGAGGAATCCGAAGAGCTCACCTGCCAGGCCGCCGAAACCACCTTCGAAGAGCTCGGTGCCGCCCTCGGCGAACTGCGCGTCGGGTTGATCCACGGGCGCATGAAGCCGGCGGAAAAGGCCGCCGTCATGGCCGAATTCAAGGTCGGCGCCCTGCAGTTGCTGGTGGCGACCACGGTGATCGAAGTCGGCGTCGACGTGCCCAACGCCAGCCTGATGATCATCGAGAACCCCGAACGCCTGGGGCTCGCGCAACTGCACCAGTTGCGTGGCCGGGTCGGCCGGGGCAGTGCCGTCAGTCACTGCGTGCTGCTCTACCATCCGCCGCTGTCACAGATTGGTCGCCAACGCCTGGGTATCATGCGCGAGACAAATGACGGCTTCATCATCGCCGAGAAAGACCTGGAGCTGCGCGGCCCCGGGGAAATGCTCGGCACCCGCCAGACCGGGCTCCTGCAATTCAAGGTCGCCGACCTGATGCGCGATGCCGACCTGCTGCCGGCGGTGCGCGATGCCGCGCAAGCCCTGTTGTTACGCTGGCCGCAGCATGTCAGCCCATTGCTGGAGCGCTGGCTACGCCACGGCCAACAATACGGCCAAGTGTGATAGACCTCACAGTTTATAGACCATTAGGGCGGTCAAGCTGGTTATACTGGGGAAATTGTAGGAACCCGGATACAGACCATGACAGAAGTTGCCCTCATCGATGCAACCCCGCACACCCCGTCTGTGGTCCGACTGCTGCTCGACAAGCTTGCCATCCGCTATCGCGAGGTTCTGGACCATCCTGGTCTGCCGGCCGCGCGCAAGGTCCAGGCCGTGCTGCTCGACGATGCGGTCGGCGCACTTATGGTCCTGTTTCCGCAGGACCAACTGCTGGATCTCAATCGCCTGACCGAACTGACCGGTCGACGCCTGACAGCCGTGCCCACCGAACGCATGGAGCGCATGCTCGGCAAACACAGCCTGCACCTGCTGCCTGGCCTACCCGGGCTGACCAGTTCGCCGTGCCTGTACGAAGAGCAACTGCTGCGTGAACCGACCCTGCTGATCAACTCCGGCGAAACCGGCCTGCTGCTGGAAATTTCCAGCGACGACTTCAAGGGCATGCTGAGCAAGGCCAGCGCCGCGAGTTTCGGCGAGCCCGTCGCCGACATCCGCCCCAACCTCGACCGCCCGGACGATGACCGCGAGGAAATCACCCAGGCGGTGCAAGCCTTCACCGCGCGGCGTATCCAGCAGCGCCTGGAAGCGACCATCGAGATTCCGCCGTTGGCGGAAACCGCACAGAAGATCATCAAGTTGCGGGTCGACCCCGACGCGACCATCGACGACATCACCGGCGTGGTCGAAACCGATCCGGCGCTGGCGGCCCAGGTAGTGAGTTGGGCGGCCTCGCCCTACTACGCTTCGCCAGGCAAGATTCGCTCGGTGGAAGACGCCATTGTCCGCGTGCTGGGTTTCGACCTGGTCATCAACCTGGCGCTGGGCCTGGCGCTGGGCAAGACCTTGAGCCTGCCCAAGGACCAGCCGCAACACAGCACGCCTTACTGGCAGCAAGCGATCTACACCGCCGCGGTGATCGAAGGCCTGACCCGCGCCATGCCGCGCGCCCAGCGCCCGGAAGGCGGCCTGACCTACCTTGCCGGCTTGCTGCACAACTTCGGCTACCTGCTGCTGGCCCACGTCTTCCCGCCGCATTTCTCGCTGATCTGCCGACACCTGGAGGTCAACCCGCACCTGTGCCACAGCTATGTCGAGCAGCACCTGCTGGGCATCAGCCGCGAGCAGATCGGCGCCTGGCTGATGCGTTACTGGGACATGCCGGACGAACTGTCCGCCGCGTTGCGTTTCCAGCACGACCCGGGCTACGACGGCGACTATGCCGCCTACCCGAACCTGGTGTGCCTGGCGGTGCGCCTGCTGCGCAGCCGCAATATCGGCTCGGGACCGGATGAAGAGATTCCGGACGCCTTGCTCGAGCGCCTGGGGCTGACCCGCGACAAGGCCGACGATGTGGTCAACAAGGTGCTGGAAGCCGAAGTGCTGCTGCGCGAACTGGCTTCGCAGTTCAGCCAGGGATAAAGCGGCGCCGGGAAGACCGCTATCGCGAGCAAGCTTGCTCCTACAGGATCAGCGTCGATCACACGTTATGCGTACGACACGGACACTGTAGGAGCTGGCTTGTCGGGACGCCGCACCGCAGCGATGACGTCCGAACAGCCAACGCAAGACCTGAAGGTCTCACCGCCCAGCATCAGGCCTTGGGCTTTTTCTTCGGCTTGAGGTACTTCATCAAGCCCTGGAACCACATCACCAGCGCCGGATTGCCTTTGATCTGGACCGACTTGTCCTGAATCCCCGTCATGAACGCCAGCTGCTTGTTCTTCGCCTGCAACGTGGCGAAGCCATAGGCGGCATCCTTGAAGGCAATCGCAAACGCCGGCTCCGGATACATCCCGGACTGGCTGCTGATGCGCTGGTCCTTGACGATGAAGTGACGGGCGACCTTGCCGTCCAGGGTCTGCAGCTGGAACACCAGGGCCTTGTCGGCCAGTTGCTGCTGGAAAGCGGGGTTATTGCGGCTGGCCCGGGCCATCAACAGGCCCATTGCCCAGAGAAGAAAGCGAAATTTCATGCACACAGCCTCGGCAGAAAAGATAAACAGCCGGCGCAGTGTAGCGCTTTACCTGAAGAACGCCACCGATCTCCCACCTTATCTGGGAGATCGGCTGGCGTTTAACGCTTATACCGACAAATTGTCAGACGATCCGTCACTCACGCATTCGGGCAAGGAACCGGTGCCCAGTCGCCCAGGTCCGGGTTCTTGCACATGCTGTTGACCTGCGACTGACCATTGCTGGCCACATCCTGGCTCGCGGCCTTCTTGGCGTTGGCGTCCCGGAGCGTCTTCTCGGTGGCCACCGCTTCCTTAGGCACGGTCGGCAGTACCGGTTTCTTCGCCACTTTCACCTTCTTGCCCTTGGTGGTGGTTGGCGCGACAACCGGATCGGTGTCGGCAGTTGCCACGGTGACCACGTCGGTACGCTGCACACCGACCTGGTGCAGGTCCTGCTCGTAGGCCTGGGTGTAGTTGTTCAGGTCTTCGGCGGAACGCCCGTTCACGGCGACGATCAGGTCATTGGACTCTTTCAGGCCCGAGACGATTTCCGCCAGGCGCTTGCGGCCCTCGGCGTCGCCGACGGTCTTGGCCTTGCGCGCCGAGACCAGGCTGGCGAACTCACGCTGGTAGCAGCTCTGCGACGCCTTGGCGTAGGCCGTGTTGCGATCCATATCGGCAGCGCTTTTGTTGATGTCCTGGGCATAGGAGCCGATGCGCTGGTTGTCGTCGGTGATCTGCTTCTGCTTCTCGGTGTAGTAACCCGCCGCGCCACCCACCAGGGCACCGCCGGCCGCACCGATGGCGGCATTGCGTGCGCGCTTGGAGGAGTCGTCGCCGGTCAGCGCGCCAAGGGCGGCACCGCCCAGGGCACCAATCACCGCGCCAGTGGCGACGGACTTGGTCACGTCCGAATCAGTGGCGCGCAGGTGCTGCACCGGCTCGTAGCAGGTCGGGTAGTACTCGACCTTGGTGGCTGCACCGACTTTCGAGGTCGGCGAAGTGGCGCAACCGCCCATCAGCACGGTGCTGAATCCGGCGGCGACCCACAGCGCGGCACGGCACTTGGAGGTCGAAACAAGGGGTTTGCTGGAGAAGATCATGTTTGTGTTCCCTTTTTTGGTTTGACTTGCCCGGTACGGCACCCTGCCGTCCGAGTCCCCTCTACGCTCGCCGGATACCGGCCGCTCATGACTTCTGCGCGGTCGATGCGAGCAACGCTTTCAAGATCGCCGCCGGATCGGCCCGCTGTTGCTTGCGGTAATCCCCGACATGACGAACGAACAAGGTGGCCCGTGCCACGAGGCTATTGCCGAGCACGGGTTTGCGATTGAGTTCTTCCTTGACCCGCTGGAACTGCGCCTGGATCACCGCATCGGTGTAGCGCGTGGCCGTCGCCAGGTTGTCGATATAGATCGCCACCGCGCCGTCCAGCGCGCTGGTGCCGTTCTCGATGGCGACGGCGAACAGCTTGGCGCCGGCCTCGTCCTTGGCCTCCACGGCCTGCTGCTGGCTCTTCTTCAGATTGGTCAGGCGAATGTTGTAGTTGTTGACGGTCTCGGCCACCAGGGCCGCCGACTGGATCAGGTTGCCGGCGGCCTCTTCGCGCTGGCGGGCGATCAGCGAAACGTTGCGCTTGAGCTCTTCGTTGACCAGCCCCAACTCGGCTTGCAGCTTCGGGTCGGTGCTGGCGGAAATGATCCCGTCCAGGCGCTTGGTCGGGTCCTGGGCGTCGTCGATGGCGTCGGTCAGGGAAGCCAGCCGACCTTCCTGCTGCCATTGGCTGAACAGCTCCTTGTAGCGTGAGCGTGGCGCGGAGAGCGCACCCACGGCCACCCGGAAGCCGGTGGTCTCGTTGCTCTGTTCGGTGCCATCGGCGGCGAACAGCGGGTACTCGCGGCGCATGCCGGTAAACAGCGTGCCTTCCCCTTCCAGGTAGTTGCCGCCCTTGACCACGAAACCGCCATAGGTGCCCTGGCGCCGCCCGGCATGCACCAGTTGGAACGACTCCTGGACCATCTGTGCGGCATTGCCGATCACGTCGAACATGCCGATGGGGTTGGGCAGCTTGGTACCGATCGGCATCAGCCGCGCCGCCTGGCCGGTACCGCCGGCCACCTGGTTGAACACCGCGTAGTCGGACAGCGGCCCGTCGCTGTCGCTACCCGGCGCACGCCGTGGAAACAGACGCCCTTCCAGGTCCTGGCGACTGACCGCCTGGGCGCCTCGGGCGGCGAACTCCCACTCGACCTCGGTAGGCAGGCGGACAAAGCCCAGGCCGCCATCCTCGGTCGACGAGCCACGGCCGCTGACCGGCAGCAGGTCGCGGTGATACTTCATCAGCCAGGCGCTGTAGACCGCCGAGAAACGCTCGGCGTCGAAACGCGACACCTTGACCTTGGGCAAACGCCCGGCGACACCGCTCGGAGCATCGCAGGCCGGCGCCGGCTCGCCGCTGGCCAGGGCTTGTGCCTGGGCCATCACCAGGGCGTACTGGCGGGCCGTCACCGGGTACTTGCCGATGAAATAGAACATCGGCTTGAGCGGCGAGTCGGCGTCGGTCTTCGGCAAGGTCGGGGCAATCGATTTCTGCCAGTCGCCGGGCAGGTCCTTGAGGGTGAACTGACCGTTGATGAAGTCCCGGCGATAGCCGGAAATGAACGACTGCTTGTACCCCGGCTCATCCTCGCTGAAGGGGTAGCCCAGGCTGATCTCACGGTCGTCGAGGGTGCCGCGCGCCAGCACATAGACCGCGCGAAAGACCATCTCGCCCTCGCAGGGCAGCGGCAGGCTGATGTCATCGGCCAAGGGCTTGGGGTTGTCCAGTTTTTCGCTGTCCTCATCGGCCCGCGCCCAGGCACCCAGGCACAGGGAAACGACGAGAACCGCCAGGGCCGCGCTGCGCAACTTATACATCTCTGATTCCTTCCGAAGCTTCTATCCGCGCCACGCGCCAGCCCCCCAGGGCGGCAGCCAGGGCACAGACCGCCAACACACTGAAAAGTGCCAGCAGGTAATGCGGCAACAGCAGGCGGCTGGCGTACTCGCCGGCCGCCTGCACGAATAAACGGTTCAAGCCCCACTCCGCCACGCCGTAGAGCACGCCGCTCAGCAGCGCCGCCAACAGGCCGCTGTACAGCGCTTGCAGCACCACGAACAGCAGCAGCGCCGCGGTGCCGAGGCCCAGCAGGCGCAGCACCGACAACTCGCGGCGCTTGCGCTCGACTGCCGCCAGGGCGCCGGCGAAGATCGCCGCGAACGCACCGCCCAAGGCCAGTGTGGCGATGACCCAGAACACGATGGCCAGGTTGCGGCTCAGGGACTGCACCTGGGCGATGGTCTGGGCCTGGGTCGAGACCAGCAGGTTGCGCTCGACGAAATAACGCCGCAGTGGCTCGACATCGCTCAGCCCACGGGCATACAGGCGAAACCCCGGGTAGACTCGCTGCGCAGCGGTGCCCGCCGGTTCGCCGGCCCAGCCGAGCACTGGCACGCCACGGCCGTCGCGATAGTCCTCGGCGGCTTCCAGCAGGCCCAGCGGAGCGAACAGCGCATCACGCTCGAAAGCTTCCAACGGCAACACCGCCTGCACCTGGATCTGCGTATGGCGGCTTTCCAGGCGACCGGCCACCTGCCGACCGAAAGACACCTGCAACCAGTCGCCGGCCTTCACCCCGAGTTTCTCCGCCGCCGTCTGGCTGAGCAGCATCGCCGCCAGGCCCACCGGCGCGGGCAAGGCTCCGAGCAGCGGGTCGCCGTCGGCGGTGGGCAGCATCTCCACATTGACCACCGGCGCCTGGGCGCTGGCCGACAGGTCGGCGGTCGCCGCGATCTGCCGGGTACGCGGCAAGGCGAAGGCGACGTCTTCACGCTGCTCCAGCGCGGCGATAAACGCCGCACTGAAACGTCCACCGCCGAGGGGAATGATCTCGCGCACCGTCGGGTCGCGCTCCAGGCGTTCGGTAAGGCTGCTGACCAAGCCGAACTTGAGGCCGAACAGCACCAGCAACGGCGCGATCACCGCCACCAGCGCCAGCACCGCACAGGCCGACAATCGCCAGTCGGCGCGATAATCCTGCCAGGCCAGGCCGGCGACCAGGACGGCGCGGGTCATGGCGTCACCTCCAGGGTCGCGGTGACACCGCCATCGCCATCGCGCCGGCAGGTAATCCGCAACACCGGCACGCCGAGTTCGCGCACCAGGGCCTCATCATGGGTCGCGATGACACAACAGGCGCCCCGCTCCCGGGCCTGGTTCAACAGCAACTGCATGACCCGCCCGGCATTCAGCGGGTCGAGGGCCGCGGTGGGCTCATCGGCCAACAGCAACCGTGGCCCATGGGCCAGGGCCCGGGCACAACTGACCCGCTGGCGCTGGCCCACCGACAGGGCCTGGGGTTTCTTGTCCAGTTGGTCGGCGATTTCCAGTTGCTCGGCGAGCCGCTGGACGCTGCCGTCCTCCTTCAGGCCCAATAGTTGCCGCGACAAGGCAATATTCCCGCGCACATCGAGAAAGCCCAGCAGGCCGCCGGTCTGCAGCACATAGCCGAGCTGCCGACTGCGCAAGGCCGCCAGGCGGTCGTGCCGGTCCTGGCGCCATAGCGCGGCGATATCCACTGCTCCGCTCGGTGCGTCGTAGGCAAACAGGTCCGCCCGGTCCGGCGCCAGGACCAGCGCCAGCAGGTCGAGCAAAGTGCTCTTGCCACAACCGCTGGGCCCGACCACCGCCCATTGCGCGCCAGGCGCCAGGCTCAGGCGCGGCACCTCCAGGCTGTAGCGCTGGGCGCCCTCGCCCCGCGTCTTGCGCACCGCTCGCAGACTGATCATCACGGCAGCGTCGACAACGGCACGCGGTACAGCGCGTCACCCGGCTCGGCATCGCCAAACCGGACCCAATTGGCCACATCGTTGTGGAAGGTTTCGTACAGGCGGATCTTCGAATCCAGCTCGTCGATAAAGTCTTCCTGCTCGGCCACGCTCAGCGACAGCCAGAGGTCCTGGGTCATGTTCAGCGACTTGCTGCGGTACGGCAGGCCTTCCAGGTACTCGCCGAGGATGCCGCCGTCGGCCAGGTTGCCGCCCTTGCGCAGGGCCTGCGGATCGCGGCTCATGTAGGCACTGGCGCTGGCGATTTCCTGGAAGAAATCCCTGGGCGAGGTCTGGGTCTTGCGCGCCGCGTCGACGATCAGTTTCAGCGACTGTTGCAGCTCGTTGAGCTGCAGCTTGGTCAACATCACGCAGACCTGGAACGCCGGCAGCGCCGGATTGGTCAGGTCCCGGTCGGCGGTCCAGGCGCTGACCAGTTGCGGCGCCTGGCTGGAGGCCTTGTGGCCGAGGAAATCCATGTGCATCGCATAGCCGATGGCCGCCGACTTGTCCGCCAGGCTCGGCGAGGCGGCCAACAGCGGCACGGCCTGGTTCTGGTTGCTGCGCACCTGGTGCACCAGGTTGGCGAACACCGAGCCGATCTCGCCGACCCGTTCGCCGAGCTTGTGCACGTCAGCGCCCTGGACCGGGATATACAGGTCGCCGATCTGCGGGTTGGCGTCGGCGGTCAGGGTGCGGTACTGCTGCTCGGCGAAGGCATGGTTCTTTTTCCCGGCATCGCTGCGCAGGTGCAACGCGTAGATCTTGATCTGCTTGCCCAGCGCGGCTTGGCGGATCTCCGCTTCGTTCATCCGGGTGCTGCTGTAGGGGTCGTTCTTGCGCAAGGAACCGGCATCGGTAACCAGCAGGATCAGCCGGCCGCCGTAGCCCGACCAGTCCATGCCGTCGACCGCCTGCATGACCCCGGCAAAGGAGTCCTCATTGAACGAATGACTCGAGATCGTCGACGCCTTCACCTGCCGCGCCAACTCCAGGAAGCGCTCGGGGTCGCGGCCCTGGTCGAGGGTCACCAGGGTCTTGGTCAGGTACTCCAGGCCCGGGGTTTTCTGGACATTGTTGCGGAAACCCACCAGGCCGAAACTCACGCTGTCCAGCTCGCCACGCTGGGCGATCTGGCTTTGCAGCTCGTGGACCACGTCGCGGACCTGATCGATATACGGCTGCATCGACTCCGTGGTGTCCACCACCAGCACGATGGCCGTGCGAAAACTGTCGGCGGCTGGCACCGACGCGGCGCCGTTGCCAAGGGCTTTCGGCGTGCTGCCGGGGTCGATGGAGGCGACGTTCAGCAACTGCACCGGCTGGCCGTTCTCATCCAGGCTTTCGCGCGAATCGAAGATCGGCAGCAGATAGAACTGGTTCTGCGGCACCGCGCTGGCGGCCGGTTCCAGGGCCAGCACGCGCTGATCGTCCTGCGGGTTTTTCTGCGCATTGAGCAGCAGGTTCTTCGCCGCCGACGGATTGGCCAGCAGCTTGTCGATATCGGCGGCCTGGCGCAGGAACATCACCGGCGCCCGCCCGGAGCGCTCGGTGAACTTCAGCACCAGGCTCTGCTTCCACTCGTTGACTTTCGAACTCGGCAACCAGCCCTCGCCATGCCCGTCACTGGCCGCGCCCACACGCAACCAATAGGCGCCGTCGACAACCTTGCGCTGATAAACATACAGCACCGAGAACGCCGGCAAAGCCTTGTCGCTCTGCCCGCCCGGCGAGCTGAACAGTTGTGCGCCGGGCTGGCTCAGAACGCGCTGGAACAGGGTCTTCTTGCCCACCATCAGCAAAGGTCGATTGCCGCCATCGGCTTCGCCCGGCACAGGTTCGCCAAGCGTCGGCGTGGTGCCAGTAGATGCAGTGCTCGCCACCGCCGGAGTGGTCGACGATAAGGGCGTGGTCGATGCCGGTGTCGCGCTCGAAGGCGGGAGGGTATTGGCCGTCGGCGCAGTGCTCGCGGGTGTTTTTACCGACGTGTCCGTGCCCAGCCACCAGTACCCGGCCCCCCCGATGCCCAGAGCGGCGGCAACCGCAACGCCCAGTAACGCCAGCACCGGGCCTCGGCGCTGCTGGGCGTCGGTGCGGTTCGGCAATACCGGCTGAGAGGCTGGTTGGGGTGGCGGCACCGGTCGAGCCGGAGCGTGGCTGGGGATTTCAATCGATACCGGCGTCAACCCGCCCAGGTCGCCGACCGGCGGTGCAATCGGTGCCTCGGGCGCCACCAGCAACGGCCGGACCTGTGTCGCATCGAGACTTTCCGCCGGCAGGTGATCCAGCGCCCGCAGCAAGGTCGCCGCATCCGGGAAGCGCTGCGCCGGGTCCTTGGCCAGCAGCTGGCGCAGGATCTCCTGGTAGCGACCATGCTGGAGCGGCAACTCCGGCAGCGGCTCGGTCAGGTGCGCCAGGGCCGTGGACAGCGCATCGGTGCCGGTATAAGGCAACTTGCCGACGAGGATTTCATAGAGCACCACGCCCAGCGCATACAGGTCGGCGCGTCCGTCGAGGTCCTGGCCGCGAGCCTGCTCCGGGCTCATGTAGCTCGGCGTGCCGACGGCAAATCCGGCTTGGGTGAACTGGGTGCGGTCGTCCAGCGACTTGGCGATGCCAAAGTCCGAGAGCACCGCCGTGCCGTCGGCGCGGAACAGGATGTTGGCCGGTTTCACATCGCGGTGTACCAGCCCCTGGGCATGGGCATAACCCAAGGCCGAGGCGATCTGGCGGACATACACCAACCCCTGCTCCGGAGTCAGTCCCGCCGCGATCCGCTCCTTGAGCGTGCCGTTGGGCAGGTATTCCATGGCCATGTAATACAGCTCGCCGACATTGCCGATGTCGTGGATGGTCACGGTATTCGGATGCGACAGCCGCGCCAGGGTCCGGCCTTCGCGCAGGAAACGCTCGCAGAAGGTCGGGTCGGCGGCCAGCGCGGCCGCCATCACTTTCAGCGCCACCTTGCGCTCCAGCGACCGTTGGGTCGCCAGATAGACGGTCGCCATGGCGCCTTCGCCAATCTTGCCGCCTATATCGAATCCGGGAATCAGAATGTCCATGGTGTAGGGGTCTTCAGGTGGCTTTGACGACGATGGCCGTGATGTTGTCCGGAGCGCCCCGGGTCAGGCCCAGGTGCACCAGGCTGCGGACCACGTCGTAGGGGTCGGCATGCACGAGCACGTCGCGGATCTCGGCGTCTTCGGCGGTCTTGTTCAGGCCGTCGCTGCACAACAGGTAGGTGTCGCCGGGCAGGATCTGGAACGAGACCAGCGACAGCTCCAGTTGCGCCTCCACGCCAATGGCCCGGGTGACGATGTTCGCCCGTGGGTGTACCCGCGCCTCGGCTTCGCTGAGCAGACCGCTGTCCTGCAGGTCCTGAACGTAGCTGTGATCGCGCGAAACGCTTTCCAACTGACCGTCGCGCAGGCGATACAGGCGGCTGTCGCCGGCCCACAGGCAGACGCCCTCGGCCCCGCGCACCGCCAACAGCACCACGGTGCTGCCCATCATTGCCACGCCACGGTTGGCGGTTTCCTCACGCACGGCGGCGTTGACCTCGGCCAGGCGCGACCGCAAGGCCGTGGTGTAGATCGCCAGGGAGTCCGAGGGCGGAATGCCCCGCAAGCTGTCGACAATCAGGCTGCTGACGTAGTCTCCCGCCGCATGCCCGCCCATGCCATCAGCCACGACCCAGAGCCCGGCGCCGGGCAGTTCCAGGAAGGCGTCCTCGTTGATCTGCCGGACCATGCCGACATGGCTGTAGCTGGCCGACTGGTAAGTGATTGCAGGTGCGTGAGTCATCTAGATCGATACCCCCTTGCCCAAGAGGAAACTGCCGAAATCGGCGGTCGCCGGCAGACCCGCGCAGCGCATCAGGCCCGCCTCGATCCGCTGCGAGCCACGCCCCCACCAGAGGCTGCTGCCGGTACAGGCCTGCTCGGCCAGAGCGCTGGCGCGGCTCGGCGCGTCGAGCGCGGCAAGGCGCTGCAACCCGGCGAACTCGCTGCAGGGCGCCTTGTTGGCGAACGGCAGGCCACCCAGGTCCTGGACGGCCTGATCGAAAGTCTCGAAACCGGCACCTTCTTCCAGCGTCGCCAGCAGCAGGGTTTCGACCTGCTCGAACCAGGCATCCGCACCACCGACCACCGCCGCCAGGGCATGCCCGGGATCAAGGGACTGGGCCACGGTCAGCGGAAAGTAGCGACCAACCCGGTCGATGCTCGGCATCAACACCCCGGCCACCGCGCCCGGTCCGCAGACGCCTGGCGCCAGCACGAAGCGCCAGAGCGGGCTGACCAGGTACACGCTCAGCCAGTCAGCCCCCAGTTGCTGCTGGCTGGCGAGCAACCCCGAGGCCAGCCAGGCATCCCAGGGCTGGACGAAACTCTGCGGCAGGCCGCGGCTGACAAAATCGCCGCGACTGGCCAACTTGCCGTAGAAACCCACCATCGTCATAGTCGCTCCGGCAGGCTGAAGCCGCTGAGCACGCGGCTCTTGAAGGGGTTGAAGGCACTGCTGGCGCGCAACTCGTAGGAGATGCTCGCGCCATCCACCCGCAGCCGCAGGTTGAAACGATCCGGCGAGTTGCCGGCCACCAGGTCCGATTGCTCCAGCAGGCGGAACCAGGCCCAGGGCCCGTCCAGGGTGATCCCGGAGCGCCCGCTGGCCGACGGCGGCGTGATCGACAAACGCACCACGCCGACACTGCCTGGGTTCGGCCATTGCATCGCTACCGGCCGGCTCGGGCCGTGGTCATAGCCGACTTGCTGACCGTCGAGCTCAAGCTGGAACTGGGTGATGGAGGCATCCATCGCCACCGGCTTGAGCTCGAAACGCACGGTAGGCTGGGTGCCGCCAGCGCGGAAGAACGCATCGCGAATCGCCGCGGCGCGCTGGAAGGTCTGCAACACGCCGGGGGAAATCCCGAGTTTCTGTGCCGCCCCCGGCTGCCAGCGCCAGGGCGTGGCCGAAGTGTCGACGTAGGGTTGCAGGTACTTGCGGAAGTAGTTATCCATCACCCCGCCGACCCCGAAGAACAGACCGAAGTCCTCCAGCGTCGCATCCCGGGCACTGCCGGAAGCCAGCGGATAACGCCCGCTGAGGGATTGCCGGTAGACATTGACCACTTCGCTGGTCCAGGCCGCGTTCAGTTGATTACGCACCCCACCCATCATGCTGTTGGTGGTCGAACTGACCACCGACTTGACCAATCCCTGTACCAGCGGTGGCTGGCGTTCGGCGTTCAAGCTGACCCGCGTGGCGGCGGCCGAGGCCTGGTTCTTCGCCTCGCCGAGCAGCGCATCGCCACTGGCGCCGGACATGGCGCTGACCTGCACATAGAGCGCATTCAGGTCCGCCAGCAAGGCATCGATGGCCGCCGGCTCGCCTTCGCCCTTGTTGACCAGGGCATTGAGCTCGGCGAAATGCGCGCTCACCGGGTCCTGCGTCTCCACCGGCGCGGTATTGCCCGCCGCCTGTTCCTGGCCGAGCAGGGAACCCAGGCGTTGCTTGAGCTGGTCGACATTACCCTCGACCGGCTTGCCCTGGGCCGCCAGCAGGCGTTCCTCCTGTTGCAGGTCGGTCTCCTTGGCCACCGCCAGCAACAGCTTCTTCAGCGGCGAGGTCGGACCGGAAATCACCCGCAGCACATCGGAGGCCTGGGCCACGCTGGTGATGGGCACGAAGTCGATATCGCCGAGCAAGGCATCCCACTGGCGCAGGTAGTCCTGGAAATACAGGCGCCGCACATCCGCAGCCAGGCTGGCGACATTCTGCTGTTCGGCCGGGTCGCGACCCAGCACCCACTGCTCCTCGGCCACGGTATTGGCCTGGTTCAGGCTGGTCAGCAGGAAGGCCTGGCGATAACCCTTGGCGGTGAAGAAGCCGCTCAGCGGATCGCCCAGGGGCTTGCCGCTCTTGCGGCTGAACACCAGCGCCGCATCACGCCCGGCGGCCTCGTTCAAGCGGAAATCCGCCACGCCTTCCGGCAGTTTCTGCCGTTTGACCCGGTCGTAGACCCGCTGCGCCACCGGCAGTTGTTGCAGTTGCCGGCGCAGGTCGTCGATCAGTCGCTCGTCCAGCCGGGCATTCGGCGGGCGACGTTCGAACAGTGCCTGCAGATGCTCACCGAGGGCGACGCGCTGCTCCGGCGGCAGATCCCGTGGCAGGCTGCGGTCCCAATCGAGGGCGATCCAGGCCTTGATGAACTGCGGGTCGTAATGCTCGTTGTCGGCCAGCATCAGGTAGGCCTTCAAGCCTTCGTAGAGGAAGTCCGAATTGCCGCCGCTGTGCAGTTGTTCTTCGACCCGGGTCAGCAGGCGCGGCGCGAACACCGCGACCAGCAACTTGCGATAGACGCTGGCGGACTCGGCTTCGAGCATGTCGCCCTGGTACAGGCCCAGACCTTCGGCCCAGCCCGGCGCATCGCCGGCCAGGTGCTTGACTGCATTGAGCAACGGCAGCACCGCCAGCACGTCGCGTTGCGCAGGACTGAGGTTCACCACGCTCTGGCCCAGGGGCGCGACCTTCTGGTCGACCTGGGCGATATAGGCCTCGTTGGCGCGGAAGCTCACCCACCAGAACGTGCCGACCACCAGCACCACCGCGACCGTGGTCGCCAACACCCCGCGCGCCAGCCATCTACGCCGCTGTTCGACCTTGCGGTTGACCCCCACCAGCCCGCGCTCGGCGAAGGCCACGGCGGTGAACAGCTTCTCGATAAAGTAGCTGCGCCCGCTGCCGCTCTGGCGCACCAACTGCTGGCGGTCCAGGTTCATGCTCTGGGCCATGGCGCCGATCAGGCGGTCGATGGGGCTGCCTTCCTGGGTGCCGCTGGTGAAGTACACGCCGCGCAACAAGGCACGATCTTCATAGGCATTGGGCTTGAATACGCCGTCGAGGAAATCCTCCAGGCTCGCTTTCAACGCCCCGAACTGCTGCGGGAAACCGTAGATCAGGTCGCGCCGCGCCGGGTCGCGTTCCTGTTGCAGACGCTCCACCAGCCGCGCATTGAGGCGCTGCTCGAGCCCGGCGAACTCGTCGCGGAACCGCACCAGCGGACCTTCGACGTTCTTGCCGTCGTCCAGGTCGAAGGTCATGCCCCAGACCTGGGCGCGCTCTTCCTTGCTCAGGGCATCGAAGAACTCCATGAACCCCGGCACCAGGTCGAGCTTGGTCAGCATCAGGTAGACCGGGAAACGCACGCCCAACTGGGTGTACAGCTCCTGGATACGGGCGCGGATCGCCGTGGCATGAGCGGCGCGCTCGGCGTCGCTGCCGAGCAGCAGGTCCGACAGGCTGATGGCGATGAAGGCGCCGTCGATGGGTCGCCGCGAACGCTGGGTCTTGAGCAGGTCGAGGAAACCCAGCCAGGCCGCCTTGTCCACCTGGGCATGGCTGTCCTGGGTGGTGTAGCGGCCGGCGGTGTCCAGCAGCACGGCTTGGTCGGTGAACCACCAGTCGCAGTTGCGCGTACCGCCGACACCGCGAATCGCCCCGGCGCCGAACTGTGCGGCCAGGGGGAAATGCAGCCCGGAGTTGACCAGTGCGGTGGTCTTGCCCGAACCCGGCGGGCCGATGATCACGTACCACGGCAGCTCGTACAGGTTGCGGCGTTCGTCACCGCCGAGCTTGGCTTTCTTGAGCAGCGCCAGGGCCTCGGCCATGCGCTGGCGCAGGGTCGCCAGCTCTTCGGCGGTGGCGACGCTGGCGGGGTCCGGCGGCGTTTCCGCAGCCAGGCTCTGCAGGACCTTGGCCGCCTGGCGCCGGGCCTGGATCAGGCGGAACACGCGGTAGCCGATCCACACCGCGAAGATCAATACGATCAGCGCCCAGCGCCGACCTTCCGGCACCAGCACTTCCAGCAAGGGTCCGATAAACCAGATGATCAGGCTGAGGGCGATCAGCCCCAACAGCGGGATGACCCAGCGAACGACAAAACCGAAAAACGCCTTCACTCGACTCCCTCCGCCAAGACTGTGATTTCCACCCGACGATTCTTCGCCCGGCCCTCGGCCGTGGCGTTCGAGGCCAGCGGCTCGGTGTCGCTGCGCCCTTCGGCGCTAAAGCGTTCCGGCTGGCCGGTCTTCGCCGCCAGGATCTGCAGCACCTGCTCGGCCCGGGCCTGGGACAGCGCCCAGTTGGACGGGAAGCGCAAGGTCGCGATAGGCCGGTTGTCGCTGTGGCCGGTGATCCGCACCTGGCCCTTCACCTTGCGAATCGCATCGGCGATGCGCAGCATCAGCGGCTGGTAGTCGTCGACGATGCTGGAACTGGCCGAGGCGAAGAGCTCGTCGCCACGAATGGTCACCACCGAGCGGTCGACCTTGTCTTCCACGGCGACCTTGCCGGCCTTGATGTCGTCGGCGAGGAAACCGGCCAGGCGCGGCCGCTCCACCACCTTGGGCTGGACCACCGGACGGTCGATGGTCTGCACCGGGATCTCGCCCAGCGCATGGATATTGCGGAACACCGGTTCGGCGTCGGCGGCCAGCTTCAGGCGCAGGCCGAACAGCAGGGCCAGCAACAGCGCCAGGCCGATGGCGATGCCGACCCAGGGCGGCATGAACTGGCTCAGGCGATCGCGCACCACCACCAGCCCGCGCCAGTGTGGCGACAGCTCGCGCTCATAGTCGCCACGGGCGCTGCGGATCGCCGCGCTGGTGCGCTCGCGCAGGGCATCGAGCTGGCTGCGACCGTCGATCATCACCCGGTAGCGGCCTTCGAAGCCCAGGCAGATGCACAGGTACAACAGCTCCAGCAGGTACAGGCGCTCGCGCGGACTTTGCAGGCAATGGTCGAGCAACTGGAAGACTTTCTCGCCGCCCCAGGCTTCGTTGTGCACAGTGATCAGCAGGCTCTGCTTGCCCCAGTCGCCGGCACTCCCCCAAGGCGTGCTCAGCACCGCCTCGTCGAGGGCGGTACACAGCGCATAGCGCGCCAGCAACACATCGTTGCGCGCCACACCGGCGCCTTCGGCACGCTCCTCGAACTGCCGCAGGTACGCCAGCAACTGCGCCCGCAGGCTGGCCGGCGCCGGATGGGCAATGGTGTTGCGCAAGCGTGTGAGCAACGCGAGCAAAGGCCCGGCGGCGCTCTCCAAGGGGTTCAGGCCCTGTGACTGGCCAACCGGCAGCGGCGCGGCCGGCACCGACAGTGGCACCACCGGTTCGGCCCGGGCAGCTTCCGGCGCCCGGCCACCGGGACGCGGCATGAACTGGGTACGGTCGTTGGCGGGCACCGACTGGCCCGACGGATCATCGTTGGCATTCATCGCGGCTTATCCTCGGATTGCCCAGAAGGCCAGGTTCAGGCCGGGAAACTCGCCGGCGACATGGAAGGCGAAGCCGCCGGAGTTCACCAGTTGCTTCCAGTGCTCACTGCCCCGGTCCAGCTCGTAGTAGGTGGACCCGGCATGGAACGGAATCTGCCGTGGCGCCACCGGCAGCGGCAGCAGGCCGATACCCGGCAGTTGCAGGTTGACCAGGTCGCGAATGTGCTCCACCGAACCGACCTTGCTCTGCTGGGCGAAGCGACCGCGCAGGGTTTCGCTGGGAATATCGGCGCGCACCACCAGGATGAAGCTGGCGTTGTCGATCAGGCTGCGGTCCGCCAGCATCGCCACGTGGATGCCATAGGCTTTCTCGACAATCGGAATCGGCGTCGCCTTGCTGTCGATCAGCATCGACAAGGCTTCGCGCAGGGCCTGCATGACCGGGGCGAAGCTCAACGCCAGGTCATCGTGTTGATACGCAGGGAACGCGGCCGGGCGCCGACCGCTGCTGGAAAAGGTGGAAAATTCGCCGGCCAGGCTGACCAGTTCGCTGTACAGGCGCTCCGGGTGCAAGGGGCTGATCTGGTTCAGATGACCGATCAGCGGCTGGGCGCGGTTGACCAGTTGCAGCAGCATGAAATCGGCAATTTCCGAAGCTCCGCCAGCACCCGAGGCCACCACGCGCCCGGCCAGGGCCTCGCCGCGCTGGTGCAGCAGGCCCAGCAGTTCGCTGCGAAACGCCGTCAGCGGTTTGCTCGCCGCCACATCGAGCACCGGCGGCACATAACTGTCGTCGAGGACCAGGGCGCGATCGGCGCGCTTTTCCTTGACCCGCACCAGGCCGATGGCGGCGTAATCGCCCAGGCCATCCGCGCCGGTCAGCAGGCGCAAGGCCCGCGAACCCAAGGCCACCGGCGCGCGGTTCTCGAACGGCGCGTTGTCGTCACGCACTTCGCGGACCTGGCTCAGGTAGCGGGCGCCGCCCAACTCCTCGCCTTCGTCGACGGTGTCCCGCGAGCCGGCGCGCTTGAGCGGCAAGGCCAGGTAGACCAGGCCGTCGCGCAGGTGCTCATCGATGGTCAGCGGGCTCGGCGCGAGGTCGTCGTGGGGGATGTTGAACGGCGTGCCGTCCGGCAGCAGGCCCCGGGCCGAAACGATGGCCAGCTTGCCCTGGGCCAGCAGGCCCTGGTCGATCAGCAGCTCGGAAAACCCCCAGGCGCCGACGGCCAGTGGCCGGCTGCGCGCGTCGATCAGGTTTTCCAGATAACGGTCATGCTGCTGGAAGTGCTGCGTTCCAATGAACATGCCTTCCGACCAGACCACTCGATTGTTCCAGGACATGGCTTCTCCGTTTGCCTAGGGGGCGGTGCGGGTTGGGGTCACGACGATGGCGCTGCGCACGGCGCGCACATCGAGGCTGATCTGATAGTCGTTGAGCTGCTTGGGCGCGATGCTCAACAGCGTGCGCCAGAGCGCCTGGTCGACTTCGCGGTAGCCCACCACCAGGCCGACCTGGCGGGTCGCCGGGTTGAGCGCGCGCTCGATGTCCAGTTGCTCGCCGGGCTTGACCAGGACCTCGTCCTGGTCGATCAGGTCGGCACCGAGGGTGGCCTGGGCGCGCTCGGCCAGGGCGAAGTAGTCGGCGCGGTTGAAGTTGGCGCTGTTCTTCAGCTCGAAAATCCGTACGCGCACGGGCGCGGGCACGCCGTCGGCACCGGGGTTGAGTCCGGCAATGGCGTGGAAATGCAGGGAAGCCGTGGTGCTATCGGCAACCGGCACGTCGGCGGGCGCTGGAGCGGCTGCTTCCTTGGCACATGCGCCGAGCAGCAGCGTGAGGGCTGCGGCCAGTAAAACTCGGTGAATCATCCTGCGTCCTCAATGACTTTCTGACTGTCCGTTTATCCGTGTACCAACCGCAAACCAGCGCCTTACCAAAAAACACCGCCGCCCCGCGCCCCCCTGTAGGAGCTGGCTTGCCAGCGATAGCGCCGAATAAGCACCGCAAGGCTTGAGGGCCTCATCGCTGGCAATCGAGCGTCGACCGGCGCTCCTATGAGGTCCGTGGTGGATTCAGCCCTTGCGCAACCGCGCACTGTGCTCTTCATAGGCGCGACTGAACTCCCGCCCGAACAGGTCCTGGAAATCCTCTTCGGCCTCACGGGAAATATTCGTGTACAGCTCGGTGAACTGCTGCCAGTACTGGGCCTGGCGCGAACCGCTGAACAGGTTGGACAAACCGCCGGGCTTGCCCATCCGCGTCTCCAGTTCCGACGGTTCGAAACGCTTGAGCAGGTGCTTGATCGCCGCCTCCACGCCGGCCATCACCGCCATCTGGTGCGCCCGCAGGTCATCGAAACTGTCGCTGATCGCCTGGTCCGGCGCCATGAAGGCCTGGTTGCCGTGACGCAACAGCAAGAGCAGCGCTTCATCGGCATTCGGGGCGAATTTCAGCGGGTTGTTTTCCACCGGGCGAATCAGCGTCTGCTGCATGCGGAACTCGCCCTTGAGGCTGCTGCGGGCCCGCAGCACATCGATCAGCCCCTCGACCATCAGCCGGTAGCTGCGGCCGATGGCTTCCATCTGCGCCTGCGCCTGGGCGGTGTCGATACGCAGCTGGTCGAGACCGGCACCGCGCAGGAAGGCTTGCAGCAAATCGGCTTGAGCCGCAGCGGTCGGCACCGCCACGGGGGCCGGCTGGGTCACCGGGGCGGCTGGCGGTGTCGGTGTCGGTGTCGGTGTTGGCTCGACAATAGCCTCGACAATCGCCGCCGGCACGGGAACAGGAACGGCAGCCGGCAGATTCGGCGGCGTCTTGGGCGTGTCGCCGAACAGGTCCCAATCCTCGGGAATCACCCCGGTGCTCGGCGCTGGCGGCACCACCACGGGGGCTGGACTGACCACCGGCGTTGGCGGACGAAAGTCATGCTGCTGCGCCGGCACATGGTCCGGTTGGGTCGCCGGAGGAATGCTCGACGGCGCCAGGAAATCAAACAGGTCCGGTAGCGTGTCCATCGCCGAGCCGCCCTGGTAATGCGCAGCCGGGGTGCTCACCGGTACGGCAACTGGCGCGGCTGCCGCCCGCCCCATCAGCGCTTCGAAACTGTTGGAGGAATCGCTCCCCGACAGGCTCTCGTTCGCCAGTTGCAGGTTGAACTCGATACGCACGCGAATCTCGTACTCGCCAATGCGGATGATTTCACCGTCCTGCAACGGCTCGCTGTTGCCTCTGCGCAAACGAATACCGGCCTGAACTAACTCCACGCCATTGGTACTGTTGTCCGTCAAATAGTAACGACCGTCCTTGTATTGAATAACGCAATGTTTCGAGGAAACCAGCCGTTCCGGATCGGGAAGCACCCAATCATTCTCGGAACTACGGCCAATTGCCATCACTCCCTTGTCCATGGATTTCTCCGGACATTGGCCAGGGGTGATCTTGTGATAACTAGTGATAGTCAAACACAGCGACATTGCGCCTCCTTGCGGTACATCCACGCACGAGCCACCCGACGCAAACAGCGTGCGCCGGGTCTCGCCAGGGCTATGAAAATCCTGGAAAAAACCTATCTATTTCAGCGAGTTCGCCGAATCTAGCGGATTCTACCTACAAAACTCCTAAAAACGCACACAGTCTGACCCAACGGTCGGCAGCCTTGACGAGTGTGTCACAACGGTAACAAAGGGCCGCTAGCTTACCTTGACAAGCCATAACTACTACACCAAAAATGCACAACTTCTTGTTTACCAATGATGTCACTATGATGTCATTGCGTATATACCACCAAGAAATATGAGAGTTTTCCGAGAGAACTTTCACGGAAATTGCCTGACTATTCAGCAGGCCGATAAGGAGATCGATTTTGGTGGATGTGCCGTTGTTGCTCGCCGCTGTTTCAGCGAACTCGCCTTGTGGCGAGGACCTGGAATATGACGCGCAATTCTTGCAATTGGAGCGTGATGCCCAAGGGAAACCCGAGCGCATCATGGGCGATTCGGTGCAAGCGGCCGAACCTCCGGCGTGGCGCGCCATCGAGCAGTCGAGCACGGCGCTCCTGCAACGCAGCAAAGACCTGCGCATCAGCCATTTTCTCGTGCAAAGCGCCCTGGCCCTCGACGGCCTGCCGGGCCTCGCCAACGCCCTGACACTGGTCAGCCAGTTGCTCCAGCAGTACTGGGGCGAACTCTATCCGCTGCTCGACGCCGATGACGACAACGACCCCACGGTGCGGATCAACGCGCTCTCGGGCCTGGCCTGCGATGCCAATATCCGCCTGTTGCGCGAGAGTGTGCTGACCCGCTCCCGGGCCTTCGGCACCGTGACCCTGCGCGCCGCGCTGAATGCCAGCGGCCTGCAAGGTTTCTCCGACGAAAACCTGAACGCCGACGAACTGGCCGGCGCCCTGCGCGACAGCGATCCCGAGCAACTGGAAGCCGTGCGCGCCGCGCTCAACGAAGCCCGCGGCGCTCTCGACGCCATCGAGCGCTTCGTCAGCGATCAGGTCGGCTCGGCCCAGGGTGTCGACCTCGGCGCCCTGCGCCAGCCACTCAAGCTGGCCGTGCAGATACTCGCCGAATACGCGCCCGGCACCGACGCCGGTGAATCGCCCGTGAATGAATCCGAGCCGGCGTCCACCGGGCACGACGGCGCCGCTGCGGCCCCGGTGGCCACGCGCGCCGCAGCGCCGGGCGAGATCGGCAACCGTGACGACGTCCTGCGCAGCCTCGACCGTCTCCTGAATTACTACGCCCGCCACGAGCCTTCCAGCCCGCTGCCAGTGCTGTTGACCCGCGCCAAGCACCTGGTGCACGCCGACTTCGCGACCATTGTCCGCAACCTGATTCCCGACGGGCTGTCCCAATTTGAAAACCTGCGGGGCCCCGAGGGCGAATAAGCCCGACGAGGTCGCGCCGCTTAGTTAACGGCAACCACCGATAACGCCAACACCGTCGCTTGAGCGACCAGGAGCAACAACGTGGCGAACACCAGCTCTCAGAAATTCATTGCGCGCAACCGCGCGCCACGGGTCCAGATCGAGTACGACGTAGAGCTCTACGGCGCCGAGAAAAAGGTCCAGTTGCCCTTCGTCATGGGCGTGATGGCCGACCTCGCCGGCAAGCCCGCCGAGCCGCTGCCAGCGGTCGCGGACCGCAAGTTCCTGGAGATCGACGTCGACAACTTCGACTCGCGCCTCAAGGCCATGCAGCCGCGCGTGGCGTTCCACGTGCCGAATGAACTGACCGGTGAAGGCAACCTGAGCCTGGACATCACCTTCGAGAGCCTGGACGACTTCAGCCCGGCCAACGTCGCGCGCAAGGTCGATGCCCTGAACAAGTTGCTCGAAGCGCGTACCCAACTGGCCAACCTGCTGACCTACATGGACGGCAAGACCGGTGCCGAAGAAATCATCATGAAGGCCATCAAGGATCCGGCGTTGCTCCAGGCCCTGGCGAGTGCGCCAAAGCCCCAGGACTCCGAGCCCAGCGCTTAATCAGGACGAACGATCATGACCCAGTTGCAGCAAGACAATCAGGCGTTGCCCGGCACCACCACCGAGCCCAGCGAGTTCGCCAACCTGCTGATGCAGGAATTCAAACCCAAGACCGAGCGGGCCCGCGAAGCCGTCGAGGGCGCCGTGCGCACCCTGGCCGAACAGGCCCTGGCGCAGACCGACCTGGTGTCCAACGACGCTATCAAGTCCATCGAGTCGATCATCGCCGCCATCGACGCCAAGCTCACCGCGCAGGTCAACCAGGTGATCCATCACCCTGAGTTCCAGCAGCTGGAAAGCGCCTGGCGTGGCCTGCACTACCTGGTCAACAACACCGAAAGCGATGAGCAGCTGAAGATCCGCGTGCTGAACATCGCCAAGCCGGAACTGCACAAGACCCTGAAGAAGTTCAAGGGCACGGCCTGGGACCAGAGCCCGATCTTCAAGAAGATGTACGAAGAGGAATACGGTCAGTTCGGCGGCGAGCCCTATGGCTGCCTGGTGGGCGACTACTACTTCGACCAGTCGCCGATGGATGTCGAGCTGCTGGGCGAGCTGTCCAAGGTCTGCGCGGCGATGCACGCGCCGTTCATTGCCGCCGCCTCGCCGACCGTGATGGGCATGGGCTCGTGGCAGGAACTGTCGAACCCGCGCGACCTGACCAAGATCTTCACCACCCCGGAATACGCCGGCTGGCGTTCGCTGCGTGAATCGGAAGATTCGCGCTACATCGGCCTGACCATGCCGCGCTTCCTGGCACGCCTGCCCTATGGCGCCAAGACCGACCCGGTGGAAGCCTTCGCCTTCGAGGAAGACACCGACGGCGCCGACAGCGACAAGTACACCTGGGCCAACGCGGCCTACGCCATGGCGGTGAACATCAACCGTTCGTTCAAGTACTACGGCTGGTGCTC
>JACXTT010002212.1_pt1 | contig 31166 bp, 25 predicted proteins | sample 9270951 | NCBI WGS metagenome assembly JACXTT01 (sample SAMN15532306, study PRJNA645909) | rock metagenome | isolation source: weathered quartz diorite | place: Puerto Rico | collected 2017-06-21
TTTTGGCCGCGGGCGGCGCCGGCAAAAGGGAAAGGAAAAACCGTATTGCAGTTGGGGGAAAAGAAGAAAAAGAGCGGAAGACCGGGCTCGAACCGGCCACCTACAGCTTGGGAAGCTGTCGCTCTACCAGATGAGCTACTTCCGCTTGAAACGTGGTTGAAAGTACAACTTTTTGTATCACACCAAATATAAAAGGTTTTTCGTTGACCGGTTCCTCGCACTCGCTTGCCTCTTCCCGCACTCCCTCACTCCCTCACTCGCTCGCCTCCGGCGAGTGAGGCTATTGGATAGCCTCCGGCTATCATTGCAAGCCGGAGGCTTGCTACTAATCCCACTCGCCGGAGGCGAGCGGGTGGGGTGGGGTTGTTGGCCGGTTCTCCGAACAACGAACAACGGATATTACCACAACGGTTTGTTCTGGTAATAATCCAGCACCTTGGTGCGGAGGATATAATCGTAGCGGGCCATAATAAGATTGATATTGGTGCGGTCGAGGTTGTTTTTGGAAATGACATAATCCACCGAGGTAATCACTCCTTCATTAAAGCGTATTTCGGCGGTGCGGAAGGATTCGGCGTAGGCGGCCTGCTGCTCGTTGAGGGTTTTATAGCGGTCGATGGAAGAGGTCATGTTTACATAAGCCTGCTCTATGGATTGTTTGAGCTGGATTTTGGTGGTTTGGGTAATGTATTGCGTATTCTTTAATTGTATCCTTGCCAGCTTTACCCGGTTGCGGGCCAGGAAGGAATTGAAGATGGGTATGTTGAGGTTCAGCGAAAGGCTGTTGTACAGGTTGTTGTTGAGCTGGTTGCTATACGATACCTTTTGCGACAGGTAATTGTTTTCCGGGGTGATGAGGTAGTTGGGCGTTCCGCCAATGAGCACATAATTTTTGGACGTGACATTGGTGGTATTCTGGTAAATGCTTTCGTAGGTAGCGCTGGAATAGTTGGTATTAACGGCCCCGTTTAATGACAGTACCGGGTAATAATTGCCTTTGGCCACCAGCAGGCCTTTGCCGGCGCTTTTTTCCCTGAGTTCCGCGGCCTTTACCAGCGCCAGCTGCTGCAGGGAGATTTCATATATTTTATCGGGCGTTGCATCGTAGGCAGGATGAAACTGGTCGGCATTCAGCTGCTCCAGCCGCATTGTTGAATGGTAATCGATGTTCATGAGCTGGCAGAGGGCTATTTTGGCCGATTCCAGCGCATTCTGGTTGCTGATAACGGTCAGTTGGGCACTGGCGAGATCGCCTTTTAAATCGGACAACTGGGAGGGCAGGATGGCGCCGTCTTTATTCAGAATTTCCAGCCGACCCACCTGTTTTCTACTTACTTCCACCTGGTTGATGGACTGGGTAAGCAGGTCGGCGCTGCTGAGCACCTGCAGGTAGGCCAGGATAACGCTGAGGGTCATGTTATCCTTGTTTTGCTGCAAATCCATTTTGGAGGCATTGTAAGCCAGCGCGTTTTGTTTGATGTTATTTTCCAGCACCAGCCCGCCAAATACACGTACGCCGGCATTGAGTCCATAGCTGGCAAAATTGATTTGCTGGTTGATAAAGCTATTGGTGGCGGGGTCTATGCTCCGGCCTTCGTTAATACCATGATTGGCAAAACCGCTCAGCGAGGGGAGGAGGTTGGCTTTGGCCTGCTTCCAGTTAATTTCAGAGGTTTGCATTTGCAGGTCGCTTTGCCTTACCTGCAGGTTATTGCTGATGGCCGCGTCAACGCATTGTTTGAGGGTAAATACAGTACCGGTACTATCCTGCGAAATACTATAAAACGGGCTGCATAAGATGATCATGAATAAGTAAAGGCCGCCAACTGATTTCTTGCACATGGTTATTCCTTTTTTCAATTAGTGACCGGTCATTTCCACCCGGCCGTCCAGTAAATGAATGATGTGCGAGCCATAGCCCGCATTTTTTTCCGAATGGGTAACCTGTATGATGGTGACGCCTTCTTTATTGAGTTGTTTAAACAGATCCATGATTTCTTCGCCTTGTTTGGAGTTGAGGTTGCCGGTGGGTTCATCGGCCAGCAGCAATTGCGGCCGGGCTATCAGCGCCCGGGCAATGCCTACCAGCTGTTGCTGTCCCCCGGACAGCTGGGTGGGAAAAAGGTCTTTTTTACCCACGATCTGGAAGCGGTCCAGCATATCGGCTACCATGGCCTTGCGTTCGGCCGATTTTACGTCCTGGTACAGCAACGGTGTTTCAATATTCTCGTACACCGTAAGCTCATCAATCAGGTGATAGGCCTGGAATACAAAGCCAATATGCTGCTTGTATAACTGAGAGCGTTGTTTTTCTTTCAGTTTATGAACGGCCTGCCCCATAAAAGAATATTCCCCTTCATTGGTATCGTCCAGCATACCGATTACGTTGAGCAGGGTGGATTTGCCGGAGCCGGAGGGCCCCATGATGGACACAAATTCACCCTGTTTTATTTCCAGGTTGATGTCCTTTAAAATAAAATTCGGTTTGCCGCCAATGGTGACCCATTTTGAAATATGCTGTAATTCTATCATTTGATCGGTTGTTTTATTTTAGCTACGAGCCGCGAGCCATTAGCTGCGGGCTGTCTTTCTTAAACTATGCCAGCTTTTAACCCCTTGTTTATAAATTGGTTAGGGTAAATGTACGAAACACAGTGTACGAAAACGAACACCGGGTGTACGGTTTTGGAAAAGTTAGTTGATAGTTGATAGCGGGTAGTTGATAGTAGCGTCCCGGAAACTATAAACCCCTATCAACTACCAACTATCAACTATCAACTTGTTACTCCGTCCGCAGGCTTTTAACCGGGTTGGCATTGGCGGTTTTGAAGGTCTGTGCAGTGATGAGCAGGGCGGTAAGTACGCCCAGCAATACAATGGCCAGCACAAACGGAAAAGCGGTAACTGGTACCCGGTAGGCATAGCTGTTCAGCCAGCGGTGCATCATCCACCAGGCAGGCGCGCAGGCAATAAGGCCCGCGATGCCAATGACGGGCAAAAATTCTTTTACAAACAGGCCGATAATACCTCTAACCGGGGCTCCGATGACTTTGCGGATGCCGATTTCTTTGGTCTTTTTCTGGATGCTGAGCGATACGAGCCCCGTTACCCCCAGCAATACTATAATAATGGCAAGGGTGGTGGCCGTATAAGCCGCTTTTTTCAGTTGCAATTCTGTTTTATACAATTGCCGTAAGGCATCGTCCATAAAATTGTATTCAAAAGGGGCGCCGGGCAGGAGGACGGCCCATTGTTTTTGCAGGTCGCCAATGCTGTGAGCTATATTGCCGGGATGAAGCTTTAGCGAAAAAAAGCGGTAAATGGTGCTGAAATGCACGTTTAAAAAAGTAATCGGCTGGATACGGTTTTGCATGGAATCGAAATTGAAATCGGCCGTAACCCCACTAATGGTGAGCATTCCCTTGAAACCATTAAAGCGCAATTGCCTGCCAATGGCATCCTGCGGGTTGCGCCAGCCCAGCGCCGTGGCCTGCGATTCATTGATAACGACTTTCAGCGAGTCTGAAGGCGAATTATCCTCGCTGAAAAACTGTCCTGCTTTCATTTTTATGGAATAAGTAGCCGCATAATGATTGTCGGTAGTCAGTACCATAGAGGTGATGGCCTGGGTTGAATCGTTGTCTGCCTTGTACATTTGCAGCGAGCCGCTGTTCATGCCATTGGGTATTTCAAAAGAAAGGCTGGCATTGCTTACTTCCGGCAGGGAGGCCAGCTCCGCACGAACGGCTTCCATGTGGTGGACACCTTGTGTCGACCAGTCTCGCGGCAACTGTGCATACAGGATATATTCCTTATTATAGCCCAGGTCCCTGGTAAAGAAATACTGCACCTGTTGCGAAATGATGATGGCGCCGATAAGCACCATAGCGGCGGTGCCAAACTGGAATGCCAGCAGCGATTTGCGCAGCCAGCTATTTTCCCGTACCGTTTTCAGTTTTCCTTTCAGCGTGTCTACCGTTCGCAGAGAGGATAATACAAACGCCGGGTAAATACCTGCCGCAACACCTACCAGCAGGGCAAGAATAAAAGGAGCGGTCAGCAGCGCCGCCGGAAAACCGGTAAGGCCCGGGATAGCCGTGCCCAGCAACTGCGCAAAAAATGGGCGCAGGAATACATAAATAAGCAATGCAATAACGGTGGCGATTTGTACCAGCAGGACGGATTCTACCAGGAACTGGATCACCAGTTGTTGTTTCATTCCGCCCATTACTTTACGCAGGCCTATTTCTTTCATACGGGCGGAAGATCGGCTGATGGCCATATTGATAAAATTGATGACCGCCATCAGTAAGATAAACACCGCCACCATCGATAGGGTAGAAATGGTCTTTTTTACCACCCCATTACTGGCGGAAAGATAAAAGTCTTTCAGCAGTACCACCTGGGGTTGCATATTGGCCAGGAAGTAGGGCGATGCATTTTGTTTTATCAGCCGGTGAATGGGTGCCTCGAGATCCGCCGGTTTTACGCCATCGCGCAGCTCTACCATGCCAACGATATTCGGATTTTGCCAGCTGTCGATGGTCCGCCCGAAATAGGTAACGGCTGCGGCCGGCAGGAAAAATTCATTGATGTTATTATCATTGAGATCCGTAACCGAATTTTTAACTGGTTGTTTCATGACGGCGGTAATCATAAAATCATGCCGGGAGCCTGAAAAGTTTTCGATAGACAGTAATTGCCCTACCACGTTGGTTCTGCCAAAATATTTGATGGCCTTGTCTTCTGTAATGACCACTGAAAACGGGTCGTCCAGGGCCGTTTTCGCATTGCCGTACAATAAGGGGAAACCGTACATTTCAAGAAACGAGCTATCGCCTACCTGGAATCCCTCCCTGAAATGCTTATCGCCTTTCGATACGTTGGTGGTAATTCCGTCCCAACGGTAATAGTTGACCACCAAACCGGGATACTGCTCATGCAGCGCCCGTGGAAGATAGCCGAGGGTAGACAAGTCAAAACCCATTCCTGCTTCCTTCCATTTGGTTTGTATAATGTACTGGTTGCCGGTATTTTTCAGCAGGTGGTTTACCTGCCACTCACTCCATGCATAGGCCCCGATGAGCAGCGCAAATGCAATACCGCTGGCCAATCCCACTATATTCACGAGCGAATAAAAGCGGCTTTTAACTATCGTGCGCCAGGCAATTTTGAAATAGGTTTTTAGCATATATATAGTTTTTCTCATTGGCTTCGCAGGCTTTTTACCGGGTTGGCCAGCGCGGCTTTTACTGCCTGGTAACTTACAGTAACCATTGCAATAACCACCGCCAGTAAACCCGATACCAGGAATACCTGCCAGCTGATGCTGATATGATAGGTGAAGCCGGTCAGCCATTTGCTCATGGCCCACCAGGCTACCGGCGAGGCAATGACAATAGCTATCAGCACCAGCTTCAGGAAATCTTTGGAAATAAGGGTGGTGATAGTGCCCACACCGGCGCCCAGCACTTTGCGGATACCGATTTCCTTTATCCTGTTTTCGGCCATATAAGTGGCGAGGCCAAACAGGCCAAGACAGGAAATGAAAATGGTGAGCCCGGCAAACAGGCTGGCCAGCGTAGCGGTACGCTTTTCGTCGCTGAATTTTTTGGCATATTCTTCATCCACGAAATGGTATTCAAACGGGTATTGGGGGTTGTATTTCCTGAATATTTTTTCCGTGGCGGCCAGCGATTGGGCGGTGGCGTTACGGGGATTAAACTTAATATGCATCACATTGAACCATCCTTTCGGCCCTTCGATGACGATGGGCCTCAGCGGCTCGTAAGGTGAACGCAGGATAAAATCTTTTATCACACCTATCACATGCCAGTTGATGCCATCATCGGTAATGATTTGCCCCAGCGGCTGTTTGAACTTCATAATTTTTACAGACGATTCGTTGAGCAGGCAGGCGGTGGAATCGGTGGGATAGTTTTTAAGGTCAATGTCACGACCGGCCACGATGGTCATTCCGGTGGTTTTTATTAAATCGCCATCGGTACAATAGCGGTCGAAATCTATTTTTGACGTAAGGTCTTTGCCTGCCCATCCGAACCCCCACGAATCGCTCCAGCCCTGTGTAAGCGGGCTACTGGTTTTACTAACATACAGCGCCGTACCCGAACTGAGCAGCTCATCTTTTATCGGGGTATAGTTTTTTTCTATATCGCCGCTGAGAAAAACATACGCCAGGTTGGCCTTGTTGTAACCCGTTTCCCGCTCCTGTGCATATCGTATCTGCCGGTTTACAATCAGCGTGGCAATGATCAGGATAATAGCGAATGTGAATTGCATTACCACCAGCACCTTGCGCGGGGCCACCAGGGTATTGGTGGCTTTGAACGTACCTTTTAATATACCCACCGGGTTAAAGCCGGAAAGATAAAAAGCGGGATAGCTGCCGGCTATAATACCCGTAAAAAGAATAAATACGATTCCTGAGCCCCAGAAATAAATACTACCCCAGGGGATGTACAGTTGCTTGTCGGTAAGGTGGTTAAAAGCGGGCAGGGAAAACTGTACTATAATGATGGCCACAACGGCGGCCATAAAAGCAATAAGAACCGATTCTCCGAGAAACTGGCTGATAAGCCATCGCTTCTGTGCGCCCGCTACTTTGCGGATGCCTACTTCCTTCGCCCGCTTCTCGCTGCGGGCGGTGGAGAGGTTCATAAAATTGATACAGGCTATGAGGAGGATAAATGCCGCGATAATGCCAAACACGCGCACGGTTGTTATGCGGCCGCCGGCGGGTTTGCCGTTTTCAAAATTGCTGTGGAGCCTTTGCCTGCTGAGCTCGTACAAGAATACTTCAATATTTTCTTTACCATCCAGGTGCCTGATGGTAATGTCTTTTATCTTCTTGTTGAAAGCATCTTTTGATACACCATGCTTTAGCAGTATAAAGCTCATGGTGGAGTTATTATCCCAGTTGCTGTCATCCCATTTGCGTACGCGCTGGTAATCACATGGCAGCAGGTATTCAAACTCAAACCGTGTATTATTGGGCAGATCCTTCATCACCGCGGTTACGGTAAAATTATCCCGGTTATCGATTTTAATGACTTTGCCCATGGGGTCTTCATTGCCAAACAGCTTTTTGGCCAGCTTTTCGGTAAGCACGATTGAATAAACGGAACCCAGTGCGGTGCGGACATCGCCTTTTACCAGTGGAAAGCTGAACATGGTCAGGAAATCCGGGTCTACCGTAGTGCCATGAACGTTGAGCCGTTTGTCGCCAACGGAAAAAAGAAAATCATTGCCCCAGTTTACCCGGGTGCTGGCTTCTACCTCCGGGTAATCCTGTTTGAGGGTAGGAGCTAGTATTTTAGGGGTAGAATTCCAGCATTGCAGCTTCCCGTCGAATACAGACCGGTTCCAGGCGGTGTACAGGCGGTCTGTATTTTCATGAAAGCAGTCGTAGCTCAGTTCGTTCTGTATCCACAATAAGATGATGATGGCGCTCGCCATGCCCACCGCCAGCCCGGCGATATTGATAAAGGTAAACCCCTTGCTGCGGGCCATATTGCGGAACGCGATCTTTAAATAGTTTTTAAACATGGATGACTGAGTTTGGTGTATTCATATCCAGGCGCAGGTTTGGGAAATATGTTACAGGGAAATGAAAAACAGGCGCCTGCTTTTTCATTTCCCTGTTTCTCACTCCATTCTCAGGCTCTTTACAGGGTTAGCCATAGCTGCTTTTGCTGCCTGGAGGCTCACGGTAGCCAGGGCTACCAGTAAAACCACCAACCCTGCCGCGGGGAACACCCACCAGCTGATGGTTATGCGGTAGGCAAAATCCAGCAGCCAGCGGTGCATGAGCCACCATGCCACCGGGGTGGCAATGATAACGGAGAGCAGTACAAGCTGCAGGAAGTTGCCGGACAACAAAGCGGTGAGATGAAATACAGAAGCGCCCAATATTTTTCGTATCCCGATTTCTTTGATACGCTGCTCCGCCATAAATGCTGCCAGGCCAAACAGGCCCAGGCAGGCAATAAAAATGGCCAGTGCGGAAAAAAACAATACTATCCGGGCTGTTCTTTGCTCGCCCGCATAGAGCTGACGCAGGTATTGGTCCAGGAAGGTATATTCAAACGCACCGTTGGGAACGTTTTTATGGTATACCTTTTCCAACTGGTCCAGGCTGCTCTTTAAGTGATTGGTGGCCAGTTTTACCAGCATAAAACTCCGGTTTTCGGTAGCTGCATTGTGAAAGGCATAGGCTTCCACCGGTTTGTGAAGGTCTTTTGAATGAAAATCTTCTGTCACTCCCACTATGTACGTATTTGGACCCAGCTGGGCGAATACTTTTTTACCAATGGCTTCTTCGGGTGTATAACCCAGGTAGTCTGCCGCTTTTTTGGTGAGTACTACCTGTACTGTTGTATCGCCTTTTGCTTTTACAGCCGGCAGGGTGGCGCCCGCGAGCAGCTTAATGTCCAGTACATCCAGTATTTCAGGAGTAGCCCTGCATGTGGTAAGCGACGATTGCTGGTTATTATCAATTGCATCTATCCTGCGGAGGCCGCGCCCGCTTCCCGCACGCCCGGGATAGGTTTGTGAACGACATACATCTTTTGCCGCGGGTAGGTTTTTGGTATCGTTGATAAGGCCGTCTATTTGTTCTTTTGTTTCTACTGCGGAGGTGGTAATAGCCACTACCTGTTCCGGCCGGTAACCGAGCTTTTTATTTTGTATAAACTGCAATTGCCGGTAAAAAAGAAAGGCTGCCACGATTAAAACAACAGAAGCGGCAAATTGCAATACTACAAGCGATTGCCGCAGCTTACCGGCGAGGCTTTTTTTATGAAAGGTTTGATGAAAAAGGTTTTTGGGGTTAAAAGACGAAAGATAAAGGGCAGGATAGGAGCCTGCCACGAGGGTGATGATGGCCATAACGACCAGCAGTATAGTAAGAATGGACGGAGTAAAAATACCGGAAAGGGTTAATTGCTCCCCTGTAAGATGATTGAAAAGAAAAATGGACGGTATAAGCAGTAAAAAACTCACGGCTACAGACAGCAATACAAACATGGCTGTTTCTGCGTAAAAACGGGTAATGAGCATGCCGCCGGTAGCTCCCAGGGTTTTATTGATGCCTACCTCGCGAAAACGGTTCTGCGATTTTGCGGTGGCGAGATTCATGTAGTTGATACAGGCTATCAGCAATATTACCAGGGCAAGAATGCTTACAATTCTCACCTGTTTTAAATCGCCGATATGGGATGTATAGCTGTTGGATATACCGGACGAATACAAATGCACGTTTTTTAGCGGCTGCAATTCAAAGGAAAACCACCTGTTTTCTTTGGCCAGCCTGCTGTTGACGATGTCCGCCATTGCTTTTTCCACTTTCCGGTAGTCGGCACCGGGGTTGAGCAGCAGGTAGGTTTCAAAGCTGGCATTGCTCCACACCATATTTTTATTCATCCATCCTACCGTATAAAAGGAACCGATAAAATCGGCGTCGAGCGTTGAATTAGGCGGGAAGTCCTTGTATACGCCTGTAACTTCGCAGAGCAGTGTGTTATCGATATGGAGTATTTTGCCCAGCGGGGTTTCGGTACCGAAATATTTCTTTGCGGTGGTTTCGCTGATAATGATACTATTAGGCCTTACCAATGCGGTAGCGGGGTTGCCCTGTACAAAGGGGATATCAAAAATGGAGGTCAGCGATGAATCGGCCCAGAAAAGGTTTTGCTCAAAGAATTTTTTCCCGTTATACCTTATATTGGCCGACTCGCCGAACTGGTGTTTTATCCAGCGCGTTTGAGCGGCTACATCACTTATCTCCTGCCGGAATGTGGGCCCGGCAATATTGGGAGAAGAGGCCCATATTTCTTTTTTGCCGTCTTCTGTAGCATCCAGCAACAACCGGTAGATATGCTGCGCATTGCTATGATAGGTATCAAACGAGTTTTCAAGTGCAATGTGCAGCAGGAGCAACAGCGAAACGGTGAGCCCAATGGCCAGCCCGCTGATATTAACCCAGCCAAAGAGTTTATTGTTCCGCAATTGCCGCCAGGCAAGCTTAAAATAATTTTTTATCATAAGAAATAGTTTATCGGCTTTAATTTCTCTATTCGCTTCTCAAACTTTTTACCGGGTTGGCCACGGCCGCCCGTATAGCCTGGAAACTGATAGTAATCAAAGCAATTAATAAAGCCACCGCGCCGGCAGCTACAAATACCCACCAACTGATGGTAATACGGTAAGCATAATTTTGCAACCAGCTGTGCATGGCCCACCAGGCCAGCGGAAAGGCAAGCAGGGCCGACAGGAATACCAGTTGTAAAAAGTCTTTAGACAATAACGCGGTAATACCCTGTACAGAAGCGCCCAGTACCTTACGGATACCTATTTCGCGGGTCCTGCGCTCTGCGGTATAAGCAGCCAGCCCAAATAAACCGAGGCAGGAAATGATGATGGCCAGCGCTGCAAATACCCGCGACAGTGTTCCTATCAGCATTTCACTTTTAAACAGATCATTGAATTGATCATCAACAAATTTGTAATCGAACGGGTACCCGGGGTTATTCGCCTTCATTATTGTGGCAATCTTCGCCAATGCCTGTTCGGTATTGCCCTGCGGTTTTAATTTTATATACAGGTTCCTGGGCGACCGGGGGTTGCTGAAAAATATCAGCGGGTCGCTTTTGCCATACATATCGCCATAAATAAAGTCTTTTACTATGCCCACGATGCTGTAGTTGACGGAATCGCCCCCCCATTTAATGGTTTTACCCAGCTGGTTTTCCTTCCCCATCAGCTTTGCGAGTGATTCATTGATAATAATATTCAGGCTGTCGGACCCTGCTACCGGGTAAAAATCCCTGCCGTAAACCAGTTTTAGCCCGGCAGTGGAAACATATTCCGGGCTGATGGCATCCATTGTAATCAATATTTCTTTATTGGGATCTTTCCCCTGCCATGTAGCACCGCTGGAATTACTACCCATCCAAAGCAGGTCGAGGTCGGCGAGGGCCACGTTTTCAACGGCGCCCGTGCCCAGCAAATCCTGTTTGATGGCGGCAAAATGTTTTATAATGCTACCCCTTGTATTAATCTGGATAAGGTTGTCTTTACTGTATCCGAGCTCCCTGTTTTTAACATGCTGTATCTGCCGGAATATAATAATGGTACTGATGATGAGCACAATGGAAATGGTAAATTGAAACACCACCAACCCTTTCCTGGTATAAGCAGCAGTGCTGCTTTTTAACTGGAAGCTTTTGAAAACAGCAACTGGGTTGAAGGAAGAGAGATACAAGGCAGGATAGCTTCCGGACACCAGGCCACATACCAGGGCAATACTAATCAACGCAACAATATGCCAGGGATTATCGAGGCCGGGGGTAAGCTGTTCTTTAACCAGCAAATTAAAACCCGGCAGGGCCAGGTAAATAATGCTTAAGGAAAGTAAAACGGCCAGGAAAGACATCAATATAGCTTCGGCAATAAACTGTCCCACCAGCATTTTCCTGCCGGCGCCCAGCACTTTCCGTACCCCTACTTCGCGGGCTCTTTTTTCCGAGCGGGCGGTGGCAAGGTTCATAAAGTTGATGCAGGCAATTAACAGCACAATCCAGGCAATGATGCTGAACATACGCACATATTCAATGCGGCCGCCGCTTTGTTTGCCATCAACGAAATTGTTCCGCAGCCGCCAGTCGGCCATCGACAGCAGCAAAGGACGCGCAATGGCACCTTTATCTTTTGTTTGAATATAACCGTTCAGATGCTGGTTGATGGTATCGGTATTGGCCGCGGCATCCAGTTCAACATAAGTTTGTATACCGTTACTGTTCCAGCCCTTCAGCCATTCATTTTTCCCGGCATATACGGCAAAAGGGATTACCCAGTCAAACTTCAGGGAAGAGTTTTCGGGAAGATCCTTAAAAACCCCGCCGATGGTATAACCCTGCCGGTTATCGACTTTTAGGACTTTACCCAATACATTTTTATCATTCCCAAAAAATTTACGGGCCAGGGTTTCTGAAATCATCAGGGAATGCAGTTGTGCAAAGGCGTTCTGCGGCTTACCCTGTACAAACGGGAACGTAAATATGCTGAACAGGGATGAATCGGCGTAAATGCCCGATTCATATATGGATTTGTCGTCCAGGCTGAATAAGGTGGAAGCAGGCCATGTGGCGCGGCAGGCGTTTTTGATACCCGGAATCTCCTCTTTTATGCCCTGCGCCAGCGGTCCCGGCAAAGCGGCAAACGTATAAGTTTTGCCGTCATAGGCCTGGTTGCCCATGAGCTGGTAGATGTAATTCTTTTTGCTGTGCCATGCATTGTAGGTCATTTCATTTTCCACCCACAAAAAGATAAGAGCCGCACAGGCAATGCCCACTCCCAAACCAAAGATGTTGAGAAAGCTATACGTTTTATTCTTCCATAGGTTACGGAACGTGGTTTTCAGATAATTTTTAAACATATAGAACAGGTTTATTTATTCCGTTCTCAAACTTTTTGACGGGTTTACCACCGCAGCTTTAAACGCCTGGAAGCTGATCGTAGCCATTGCAATAACCACAGCAAGCGCACCTGCCAGCACAAACACCCACCAGCTGATATCGATGCGGTAGGCAAAATCCTGCAACCAGCGGTGCATGGCATACCAGGCCACCGGGAAGGCCAGTACGGCGGCAATGACCACCAGTTTTAAAAAATCGGTGGAGAGCAGTCTTGCAATCATGCTCACGTTGGCGCCCGGTACTTTCCGGATACCGATTTCTTTTATTCGTTGTGTAGTGGCAAAAGCAGAAAGGCCAAATAACCCAGGGCAGGCAATAAAGATGGCAATGCAGGAAAACACGGTAAACAGGATGCCCTGTTTTTGCTCCGAATCGTACAGCTGGCCAAAGCGATTGTCGGGAAAGGTATAGGTATAGGGTGTTTCGGGCAGGAATTTTTTCCAGGTAGCTTCAATATGCTGCAGGGCATGCGGAATATTTCCGCTCAGCTCATTCTTTATATAGCAAACAATGAGCAGGCAGCAGGTAAGACCTACCGTTAACCCGAAAATATTGATAAACGAGATAAGCTTATACTTTGCCAGGTTGCGAAAAGCTATTTTCAGGTAGTTGCGTATCATAAGAATGAAGTCTGAGGTCTGAAGCATGATGGCTGAGGCCTGGTGTCGGACTTCAGACTTCCGACTTCAGGCTTCTGTTCTCAAACCATAATATTCTCAATCACCGTTTGCCCGTCCAGCATGCGTATAATGCGATGGCTGAAACGTGCATCGTGCTCGGAGTGGGTTACCATAATGATGGTGGTGCCCTGTTCATTGAGGTCGGTAAGCAGTTGCATCACCTCGCTGCCGTTGGAAGAATCCAGGTTTCCCGTAGGCTCATCCGCCAGTATCAGCTTGGGTTTGTTAACCACGGCGCGGGCCACGGCCACACGCTGCTGCTGGCCGCCCGACAATTGCTGGGGATAGTGATTGCGGCGGTGCATGATCTGCATCTTGTCCAGCACCTCTTCTACACGGGTCTTTCGCTCGGCAGTTTTTACACCGGTATATATCAGCGGCAGCTCCACGTTTTCAAATACGGTGAGTTCGTCAATGAGATTAAAACTCTGGAATACAAAACCAATATTGTGTTTTCTTAAATCGGCTCTTTTGCGCTCGTTGAATTTGGCTACTTCTATACCGTTGAATAAAAAGCTGCCGGCATCGGGGTCGTCCAGCAGGCCCAGGATATTTAACAGCGTTGATTTGCCGCAGCCGGAGGGGCCCATGACTGCCACAAACTCACCGTCTTTTACATCAAAAGATAATTTGTTTAGCGCAACGGTTTCTACTTCCTCCGTCCGGTAAATTTTTTCAAGTGCTGAAATCTTTATCATGGTACTGCTTTTTTGTTGTGTTGGATTGCCGGGGTTTTATCTGAATTGAAAAATGAACAGTTTAATGGGCAAAATGCCGGGCGCTTCCAGCTCGTCCTCCATGCTGTGCGTGGTGGCGGCTGCGGGCAGGCTTTCACCGGCGCGGGCGGCGGCAAAACTGTGCTGCATCTTTTTGCCGCAACAATTTTTAGAATCTGCTGCCAGGCTTAATGCCATCAGCAGGAAGATGACCCAGGTAACTTTTGCTTTCATAACTAATTGTTTTTATTCTTTTTTAAACACCAGCTCCTGCATCTTATCATAGTTTTCATAGCTGGAAGTAACCACTTTATCGCCCGGCTTCAGGCCCTTTATTACTTCGTAATAATCGGGGCTCTGGAGGTTCACTTGTATGTCTACCTTGTAGGCCGATTTGCCGTCCTCACTTACTTTAAAGATCCAGTTACCGCCGGTTTGCTGGAAAAATCCGCCCCGGGGCAGCAGGATGGCCACCATTTCATCGCTCAGCGCCAGTCGTATCTGCAGGGTCTGGCCGCGGCGTATGCCCTGGGGTACATCGCCCACAAATTCCATTTCTACCTGGAAGCTGCCGTTGGTAACCTGGGTAAATACCTTTTTTATTTTCAGTTTATAATCTTTCTCGGCAAAGGAAAACGTGCCCACCAGGCCATTGTAAATGCGCGAAATATAATGCTGGTCAATATCTACCCGTACTTTAAAACCACTCAGCACGTCTATTTCACCCAGCCGCTCGCCCTGGTTTTTGTTTTGTCCCACTTCTGCATCCAGCGAGGTCAGCTGGCCATCCAGCGGGGAGCGTACCACCAGGTCGCCTACTTTCTTGCGCATTACCGCCAGGGCATTCTGCGTACGGTCGTACGACTGTTTGGCCTGTTCCAGCTCCAGCTTGGTAGAAGCGGAATCCTGTTGCAGGATCTGAAGAGTCAGGTTCTTCTTTTGCACCTGGTAATTATAGGCATTTTCCGCTGCCTTATATTCCTGGTAGCCGATGGCTTTTTGATCATACAGGTGTTTGTCCACTTTGTATACCCGCTCGGCTTCTTTCAGTGCATTGTCTACATCCGTCATCTGGTTCAGCTTGCTGATGGTATTTTGCTGTGCCGCGTTGCGCGAAATCTGCATCTGGGTCAGCAGGTTGAACACCGAAGTTTCCTGGTTCACCAGGCTCAGCTCCAGGTTGGTATTGCTCAGGCGGAGTATGGGTTGCCCTTTTTTCATTACGGTGCCGTCATCCACGTATTTTTCTTCTACCCGCCCGCCTTCCACGGCATCAAGGTAAATGGTGGTGAGCGGCATTACCACCCCGTTTACGGGAATGAATTCCTGGAAAGGACCTTTTTTAATTTCGCTGATGGTAATCCGTTCCATATCCACATAATACTGGCTTTTGCCGGATGTCATATAATAGCTGAGTACTATCAGCGCCACGATGCCTGCAATACCCCCGATCGTTAATAACCTTTTGGTCGACCATTTTTTCCTGAGAATGACTCTGTCCACGTTACTTTTCGTTTTTAGCGTTTCGTTTTAAAAAATCACCCGGCAGATTGCACCAGGGGTAACCGTACCGGGTGAGAAACTGATACATGAGAAATAAACCAACTCACCCCTTCGCAGGCAACAACATGCCAGACTGTTACCCCCTTGATAGCCAAAAAATTACACTACGATACTTTTCGTGATTGTTCGCTTCCGCTACAACAACTGTCCGGTTTTGATACAGGCGCCTTATGGCCGGAATCTCACCTAAAAAATTGTTTGTCATGCCTTTGTATTTATGGTATAATTGTAGGTGCATTTTGTTGCATCTGAACAGGATTAAATTTTTCCACAGCTATGGTATTAAAGAATGCTTCGATACTGGTAATAGACGACGATACGGATGTACTAACCGCCGTGAGGCTGTTGTTAAAAACGGAAGCGCGGGAGGTGGTGACCGAAAAGAACCCCGAGAACATTCGCTGGCAGTTGTCCAAGCAGGCATTCGACGTGATTTTGCTGGACATGAATTTTACCAGCTCCATCAATACGGGCAACGAAGGGCTTTTCTGGTTGCGGAAGATACGCGAATTCCGGTCAGACGCGGCAGTGGTCATGATTACCGCCTACGGCGATATTGACCTGGCCGTACGCTCGCTCAAAGAAGGCGCCGCCGATTTTGTGGTAAAGCCCTGGCACAACGAGCGGCTTATTGATACCATTAAAGATGCGCTTAAACACAAAGGAAGTAAGCCGGCAGGTTCGGCCACCCTCAGCACCGACAGCGTTATTGGCAAGGAACTGATTGGCGAATCGGAAATCATGCGCGAAATATTCTTTAAAATAGAAAAGATTGCGCCTACCGATGCCAATATTCTTATTCTTGGCGAAAACGGGGTGGGCAAAGACCTTATTGCCAAAGCCATTCACCAGCATTCCATGCGGGCCGACAAGCCTTTTGTAAAAGTAGATGTAGGCGCGCTTACAGAAGGGCTGTTTGAAAGCGAATTGTTTGGCCATAAAAAAGGTTCTTTTACCGATGCGCGGGAAGACCGGATAGGGCGTTTTGAAGCCGCCAATACCGGCACCCTGTTCCTCGATGAAATCAGCAATATCAGCCTGCACCAGCAGGCCAAGCTGCTTACGGTATTGCAAAACCGGCAGGTTACCCGCCTGGGCACCAATGATGCCATATCGGTAGACATCCGCCTTATTTGCGCCACCAATGTGCCGCTCACCGACCTGGCCAATGAAAGCCGGTTTCGCAAAGACCTGGTATACCGCATCAATACCGTTGAAATTATTGTGCCGCCCCTGCGCAGGCGCGGCAACGATATTATTATGCTGGCCAAACATTTCAGCCGTATTTACAGTAATAAGTATTTGAAACCGGGACTGGAATTTGACGAGAAAGCGCTCGATAAATTATTGCATTATCACTATCCCGGCAATATCCGGGAGCTGCAATATACCATTGAGCGGGCGGTGATTATGTGCGATGGCAATGTGCTGCAGGCCAAAGACCTTATTTTTTCTCCCATTGAAAGCGCTCCTGTGAAAGACCCCGAACCGGCCGAGCTGAAGCTGAGCGCTATTGAAAAGAATACTATTTTGCGGGTCATAGAAAAGCACAACGGCAATATTACCAAGGCAGCCAAAGAGCTGGGCTTAACACGCACGGCACTGTACCGCAGGCTGAGCAAATACGATATTTAATTTAAATGGTGTAAGGTGAGCCGCCCCTGTAGGGCGACCCACCTTACACCAGGAGCAGGGTGGGTCGCCCTATAGGGGCGGCTCACCTTACACCAGGGGCAGGGTGGGTCGCCCTATAGGGGCGGCTCACCCTGCCCCGGTCTTCATCAACTAAGTCTGATCAATGAGGTTATTCAAAACTACCGAGTGGCGTATATTCATACGCGTTTTTTTATTGTTTGCCGTCCTTTGCCTGGCGGCCTTCCTGCTCATAAAAGAAGAAGGATATATCTACCTTATCCTGCTGGTGCCCGTGCTCATTTACCAGCTGGTGGAAATGTACCGCTTCCAGAAAAAAGCGCACGACGAGCTGGACCAGTTTGTAGAATCGGTGCATTACCGCGATTTTTCCCGCTATTTTGATGTAAAGCATGCGCCGGTAGACCTGCAGTCCCTGCGCCAGGGCTTTAATGAAATCAATTCCACTTTTAAAATCATCAGCAAGGAAAAGGAAACACAATACCAGTACCTGCAAAAAATACTGGAGCTGGTAGATACCGGCATTCTTTCGTTTGAACTGGAAAGCGGTGAAGTGGTATGGATGAATGAAGCGCTGAAGAATATGCTGCAGCTGCCCTATCTCAAAACCATCCATTCCCTGAACCGGCGCGACCCCCTGCTGTATGCCGATATTATGGCCCTCAAAACCGGCGAGGGAAAAGTAACCAAGGCGCACCCCGAAAAAACATCGTTTAAGATACTACTCTCCGCCACCGCTTTTCAAACCGATGGCAAAAAATACAAGCTGATTGCTTTTCAAAACGTAAACGAGGCGCTGGATGAAACCGAATCCCGGGCCTGGCAAAAGCTGCTCAGCGTAATGACGCACGAAATTATGAACTCGGTAGCGCCTATTTCCTCGCTGGCCGATACGCTCAAAAACCGCCTCCGCCAATCGGTGGCCCTGATCAACAATGAAGAAGGCACGGTAGATGACCTGGCGCTGGGCATCGATACCATTAAACGCCGAAGCGAGGGCCTGCTCAAATTTGCCGAAACCTACCGCAACCTCAACAAGATTACCAAGCCCAACCTGAAGAAGGTATATGTACGCGACCTGTTTGAAAGCATGCACCACCTCATGCAGCCTACGCTGGAGCAGAAAAGTATTGAAATGGAAATCATCCTCAAAGACCCCGACCTGCTGCTGGAGGCCGATACCAACCTGGTGGAGCAGGTATTGATTAACCTGGTGGTAAATGCCATTGAGGCAGTAAAAGAACGGCCCGAGCCGCGCATTGTACTCTCAGCGTATTTGTCCAATAATCATAAAACAGTTATCCGCATAGCCGACAACGGTATGGGCATGTCGGAAGAAGTGCTCGATAAAATCTTCATTCCTTTTTTCAGTACCAAAAAGCACGGCAGCGGTATTGGCCTCAGCCTCTGCAAGCAAATTATGATGCTGCACCGGGGGCATATACAGGTGCAAAGCGTGGAAGGGGAGGGGACGGCTTTTTTACTTCAGTTCTGACACCGGGAAAGATACCCGCTTTGCCAGCCAGCTGCTTTTTACCGGTACCAGCCAGTTGTTTTCCAGTTCGGCTTTTGTTTGCACCAGGTTGTTGAAATAAAGAGTATCGCCGGAAATAAAATGATTATCCGCTGCATATTGCAATTGGGAAAGGGGCAGGAGCTGCACCTTGTCTTTTACTATAAAGGCCAGCAACTGGCGGTCGAACAGGGTTATGGTAAACAGCTTTTCGCATTCTTTTACCAGTCGCACCGAGCTGTCGGTGCTGCACCCGCTTACGCCGGCGGCAGTTTCATCGGCCATCAGCACCATAAACTGCCCGAACAATAAATTGGCATATCCTTTTACCGGCGTTCCATGTGTTTGCCAGCCGGCGGCAAAATGGTTCAGCAGGTCTTCCGCCTGCAATGCTTCGCCCATGGTCAGCAGGCGATTGCTTTGATAGATCCATACCCGGGAGGAGGGGGCAAAATCCTGCGGCAGTAAATGCCGGTAGTCAAACTGGTTCATAGATGCAAATTTACGCCAATTTGTACGAATAGAAATGAAGAGGGTTAATGACTGCCCGCCCGCGTAATATCAACCAGGCTGGTATAGTCGTGCGCAGCATTGTCCCAGCGCCCGTTTTTAATGTCCAGCAGGTCGGCTTTGCTGTAGCGAAACACGTTGCTGCTGTCAAAATGGTTGAGGAGTATATCGCTGGCTGCCGATGCACTGAACAGGCTGCGGTAAAAAAACACGGCCCCGCCGCTGGTCTCTTTTACCTGCCAGTAGACAACGGAATTTTCCGTCGCTACTTTATAAATATCCCCGGTCTGCGGGTTGGGCAGGTAGGTGGCAATGGCTTGCTGCCGCTGTTGTTTTACATAGTAAAGATAAATAACAACAAAGCCCAGGACGGAGAGAAACAGGATGAGCATCGTTTTGCGATTAATCCGGGTGTACATAGTAATAGGAATTATTGCATACTGGCGGCAATCAGTTCGGCGATGTCCATCACCTGCACTTCCTGCTCTTTTTCTTTGTTCTTAACGCCATCGGTAAGCATGGTATTGCAAAAAGGACAGGCGGAAGCTATTATCGTGGCGCCGGTTTGCAGCGCTTCATTGGTCCGTTCAAAATTAATACGGGTAGTGCCTTTTTCTTCTTCTTTAAACATCTGGGCGCCTCCCGCGCCGCAGCAGAGGCCCTTGGTGCGGCAGCGTTTCATTTCCACCAGTTCGGCATCCAGTGCTTCCAGCACTTTGCGGGGCGCTTCGTAAATGCTGTTGCCGCGGCCCAGGTAGCAGCTGTCGTGGTAGCTGATGCGTTTGCCTTTAAACGAACCGCCTTCTTTCATTTTTATACGTCCTTCGTCAATCAGCTGTTGTAAAAAACCGGTATGATGTATCACCTCGTAATGGCCTCCCAGCTCAGGGTATTCGTTCTTCAGCGTATTAAAGCAGTGCGGGCAGGCGGTAACGATTTTTTTGATGTGGTAGTTGTTGAGGATTTGTATGTTCTGGTACGCCATCATCTGGAACAGGAACTCGTTGCCGGCGCGGCGCACCGGGTCGCCGGTGCACATTTCTTCCTTGCCCAGGATAGCGTATTTAACACCTACTTTTTCGAGGATGCCGGCAAATGCTTTGGTTATCTTCTGCGCGCGCTGGTCATAGCTTCCGGAACATCCTACCCAGAACAACACTTCCGGCGCTTCACCGGCGGCAAACATTTCGGCTACGGTTGGTACAGGCATGTACAATCAAATTTGGGGTAAATCTAAGGAAATCCGTGTATATCTTTATCCATTAAACCAGGTGGTTGTTGCATGAAAAAAATAATGTTGTTTTTTCCGTTACTCACGCTCCTGCTGCTTACCGTAAAAACGGGCTGCGGACAGCAGAAATACCAGTTTGTACTGCCCGAAATGGGCTCGCCGTTTACCATTACCCTTTACGGTACCGATTCAATAGTTGCTTCAAAGGCCGCGGCCGCTGCATTCAGAAGGGCAGATACGCTCAACGCTATATTAAGCGATTATATCGACAGCAGCGAAATCAACCGCCTTTCCGCTACCAGCGGCCAGGGACATTATGTACCCGTATCGGCCCCGTTGTTTGATATCATTCAGCGCTCCGTGGTCGCAGCCCGTTTGAGCAACGGCAGTTATGATATTACCATCGGCCCCGTGGTGCGGCTATGGCGCAAAGCGCGTAAAACAAAAACCTTCCCCGATGCCGATTCACTTAAAGCCGCTCTTGGTAAAACAGGCTATCGCTATGTGCACCTGGATACCCTTCATCGTGCCGTATGGCTGGAACAGCCGGGTATGCAGCTGGACGTGGGCGGCCTGGGCAAAGGGTTTGTGGCGCAGGCCGCACTGGATTTACTGGGGCAATATGGCTTTCCTGCTGCCATGGTCAACGCCGGCGGCAAAATAGTGATGGGCAATAGCCCGCCCGGCAAACCGGGATGGATAATAGGCATTAACGCCCCCGGCGAAAAAGAACAGATCCTGCCCAGCCTGTTGCTGCTGCATAACGTTGCAGTAGCCACCTCCGGCGATATATACCAGTACGTGGAGTTGAATGGAAAACGGTATTCGCATATCGTTAATCCTAAAACGGGCATCGGGCTTACCCGGCGGAGAAACGTTACCGCTATTGCCGCAAACGGCACGGATGCCGACTGGCTGGCCACAGCCTGCAGTATCCTGCCGCTGCGAAAATCGCTAAAGCTCATCCGGCGTTTTCCCGGCGCAGCTTTATTCATTACGGAAAACAGGGAGGGCAAAATCATTCATAAAAGCTCCCCGGGGTTTAGCCATTATCTAATGAAACAGCATTAAGCAATCGTTTGATTTGATTTAGCAGGTGTTCTTATCCTGTTTTTAGTTATATTGCTTCCAATACGTTTAACTCAGTTGCCATCCAATGCAAAAGTCAGCAGTTACTTTCCCCGGCATTCTACTCATGGGCTTTACAGGGCCGCTTTTTATTTCATTCGCTGTACATGCCCAGCAGCCCGAACCTGCGTTCCGGGCTTATGAACAAAAAATACCCAATGCGGCCGTATCGTTTAAAATGGTGCCTGTTCCGGCAGGAGCGTTTGTCATGGGCAGCCCGGAAAATGAAAAAGGGCATAATGCAGATGAAGGGCCTGCTGTAAAAGTAACGGTCGATGCTTTCTGGATGGAAGAACATGAAGTGACGTACGAAGAATACATTCTCTTCCAGGATGAATCGCAGGACCCCGGCCCGGTGCCCGACGGCATTACCCGGCCCAGCCCGCCCTATATCGATTTTACATTAGGTATGGGAAAAACCGGTGGCTTCCCGGCCAACAGCATGAGCCAATACGCCGCCATCATGTATTGCAAATGGCTCTATAAAAAAACAGGTGTTTTTTACCGCCTGCCCACCGAGGCAGAATGGGAATATGCCTGCCGCGCAGGCGCTGCCGCTGCCTATCCTTATGGCAATGATGAAACGGCATTAAGCCAATATGCCTGGTATAGCGGTAATAGCAGCAATAAATACCACCCGGTAAAACAATTGCAGCCCAATGCCTGGGGGCTATACGATATGCTGGGTAACGTGGCCGAGTGGACGCTGGACCAGTATGCCGCCAATTATTTTGAGCAGGTAAAGGCCAAACCCAACAATCCCTCGCTGCCACTGGTCACCAAATACCCGGTCACCTTAAGAGGCGGCAGCTTTCGCGATGAAGCGGCCAAACTACGCAGCGCAGCGCGGCTGGCTTCCGATAAAAAATGGAATGCGCGCGACCCGCAGATACCGAGAAGTAAATGGTGGAATACCGACGCGCCGTTTATCGGCTTTCGCGTAGTAAGGCCGGCAAAGCAACCGGATGCCGCGGCGGCAGAACAGTTTTTTGAACAGTTTTTAACACTTAAATGATACCAGTAAACACTCCCTATTCATTTTAAATTACAGTTATTATGAATCAGAAACGAATCTTTAACAGCCAGAGCAGGAGAGATTTTGTAAAAAAATCCTCGTTGCTGGCCGGCGGCGCAATTGCCGCCCCCCTGTTATCGCGGGCCAATTTCTTTTCCGGCGCTGACGATACCATTAAAATAGCGTTGATTGGTTGCGGCGGTCGCGGCACCGGCGCTGCCGTGCAGGCCCTGAGCACCAAACAAAATGTGCAGCTGGTGGCCATGGCGGATGCGTTTAAAAATCGCCTGGACGACAGTTACAAAAACATTATCGAAGCGCTGGAAGACAAAAAGGGCCGGGTGCAGGTAAAGGAAGAGCATAAGTTTGTGGGCTTTGATGCGTATAAAAAAGCCATTGCCCTGGCCGATGTGGTGATATTAACCACCCCTCCCGGCTTCCGCCCCATTCATTTTGAAGAAGCGGTAAACCAAAGCAAGCAAATCTTTATGGAAAAGCCGGTAGCCACCGATCCTGCAGGGATTGCGCGGGTGCTGGCGGCGGCAGAAAAAGCAAAAGCAAAAAAATTAAACGTGGTGGTAGGGTTGCAGCGCCGTTATCAAAGCTCGTACCGCGAGCTCATCAAACGCGTGCACGATGGCATGATTGGCGATATTGTAAGCGCACAGGCCTGGTGGAATAACGACGGCGTTTGGGTACACCCGCGCCAGCCGGGCTGGACGGAAATGGAATACCAGATGCGCAACTGGTATTATTTTGTGTGGCTCTGCGGCGACCATATTACCGAGCAGCACATCCACAACCTCGATGTCATCAACTGGGCATTGGAAGCCTACCCCGTAAAAGCCCAGGGCATGGGCGGCCGGGAAGTGAGAAAAGGAAAGGATTACGGCCAGATTTTTGATCATCATTTCGTGGAGTTTCATTATGGCAACGGCACCATCCTCAACAGCCAGTGCAGGCACCAGAAAGGCACCATGAGCAAAGTAGATGAAATGCTCACCGGCACCAAAGGCAAAGTATTTTGCGACGAAGCCCGCATTACCGATACCAAAGGCAATACCATTTACCAGTTTGATAAATCAAAAGAAAACCAGCCTTACCAGAATGAGCACGACGAATTGTTTGAAGCCATAGCCAAAGGCGAGTACAAATTCTGGGATGCCGAACGGGGCGCCAAAAGCACCATGACCTCCATCCTGGGAAGAATGGCTACCTATTCCGGGCAAACGATAGAGTGGGACAAAGCCATTAATTCCGGGTTGAACATCCAGCCTTCCACCTATGATTTTAGTGCAGCCCCTCCTGTATTGCCGGATGCCGATGGGTTGTATCCCGTGGCTGTTCCGGGCGTGACGAAGTATTTCTAACCCTTGTTTATAGATGATGAAAGAGGCTGTCAGGAGTAATGACAGCTTCTTTTTTTTACAGGAAACTATCGGCGTCGCGGTAAGCTTTTATCAACCCCATTTCCCCCTCTTTGCCGGGTTGCGCAGTACCGTGTTCCATGCCCAGCAGGCCTTTGTAGCCTTTATTATAAATATGCTTGAAAATGTTTTTGTAATCCATCTCGCCCGTGCCGGGCTCATTGCGCCCCGGGTTATTGCCAATCTGGAAATAGGCAATCTCGCTGTACGCAAGGTCGATATTATGGACCAGGTCGCCCTGGTTGCGTTGTATATGGTACATGTCGAATAATATTTTGCACGAAGGGCTGTTCACCGCTTTACAAATGGCGTATGCTTGATCGGAATAGCGCAGGAAAAGATCCGGTGTATCGCTCAGCGGCTCCAGCACCATCACAATGCCATGGGGCTCCAGTATTTCTGCGCCCCGGCGCAGGGCTTCAATAACGTTAGCGGTTTGGATGCCCATGGGCAGGTGCCGTTCAAAATCGCCGGGCACCACGGTAGTTAATTTGCCGTTGCACCGTTTGGATACTTCAACGGCCTGCTGGCAGCCTTTCAAAAAGATGTCCAGGTTTTCCGGCTTACCGGTAGCAGTGGAATTGGCCCCGTTGCCACCTTTGTCGAGCACAAAAACGCCCATAGACATGCCCAGTTTGGCCAGCGCATCCCCAATCTTTTGTTGCTGTTCGATTGGTCTTCTGGCCATGCCATTATCTTCTATGGCCCGGAAGCCCTGGTCGTACCCGAATTTTATCTGGTCAATAAAATCATTGCCTGCGTTGTTGCGAAACATGCCATCGTGTATGCCGTAATTAAGGTTAAATGGCTTGCCGGTATCCGGTAATCCGTTTTTGGAGCGGGAAGCGGCGGAGGCAGCACCGGCGGTGAGCACGGCAGCGCCGGCCAGCAGGGAGTGTTGAATAAAGTTTTTGCGTTGCATAGGTTATTTTGTGGTACTAAATCTACGGAGATATTAAGGTTATTTTGCCATTATATAAAACACGGTGTCAATAAAAAAAAGCAATTCTTCCCGTGCTATTACATTCTCATCATGCATATCTTCCAACAACAAATGAAATTCGTTGTTTTTGTAATCCTGTCGCTTTACATTCTCAAAGCCGTTGAAATTCAAAATTTCCCTGATATCATCTAATCTTGCTTGCTGCCCTTCGACAAAAGGTTGTTGCAAAACAGCATGCAACCGGCCATCATCTTCCATAAAACCTAACAATGTATAAGCCGTATTGGGAAAAAACAGGTTGTGAAGTACAAGGCTGTTGAAATACTCGGTCCATGTGGCGTAGTAAATAGCATCATTAACCTTGACAACGTTCAGGCCATTGGCCACCAGGTAAATCTTCGACTCACCCCCTTTAGTAAGATATGCGCTATTGCCGGGTAATGCTTTTAACCAAAGGTTGGATTCCTTTGCCCATGCTATCAGGAAGCCGACCTGCTTTTCTTTGAGGATTGCCCTACTTTCGAATTCGCTTTTAATAGTTGGACTTGCTCCAAAGCTTTCGATAAGGAGATTTCTGACCGTTGAGCAATTATCTGTTGGCCCCGGTAAGCAAGTTCCGTTAACGATATCTTGAAGTTTTTCTCGGATCTCATCAGGAATCATTTTACCAAAAATAAGAAATATGGAGCAAAATTGAAAACCGATTGATTTTCAAAGGCTTTTCATCCCACGGTGCCTGTGGAAGCGGCGCATTTAATATTGGTACGAAGGAAACCATTACCAAGCAATGTTTTACATATTTACAGCGAGTATAAGAAAGCTGCGATTCCGGCCCCGGAAGCCTGTTCAAACAAGTGAAGGGTCGTTTTAGTCGCTACCCCATGCTTTAACCTGCCTGCCGGAACCCGGTTTTGGTTGGGTTTGCTCCGGGCCATGGTCGGGGTTAAAGCGCACCGGCGGTTCAAAAACCCGAACAAGACCCAAACAAGGCCCTGCCGCTCATCACCACAATCGTTTGCCTCCATCACTCCACCCATTTGCCTCCGTATAAAAAACAACATCTATAGGTTGAGTTTACCGTTAGTAATTCGTAAATTAGAGTAAAATTTATTGTCATGGCCCGGCTGCACCAGCCTCCTCCTTTTTACGGCACTTACAAAGGCATCTGCATCTACCAGCTGTATGCTGAGGTCTATATGCGCACCGCCAGCTCACTCACCGGCGAGACGGAAGGCCATTCCGGCAATGCCATCGTTCCGCCCCCCACAGCCCGCCACCACCCGGGGCAATCTGCCAAAAACCTTTACAGCGCATCTATAGCGCTATTATAGCGCGTTTATAGCGCATCTATAGCGCCTATAGGAAAGTGCAACAAGCATCATACAAGCCCCATATAAACCATTAACCCGCTTTCATAGCTTATCCAACCCTGGCATTTCGCCCCCCATTATTTCAGCTTCGCCCCCCTTTTTATGCCTTAACCGGGCATACATGTCTTATTTTAGCCCTATGAAGGATTCGGACAACAGGAAATTATATACCTACAGTTCCTTGTTTATTGCCCTGGCGCTCAATGTGCCCAAGTTTTTTGGGCTGCGCAAAGCAAGCGAAGGCGGCCCTTACTGGCATTTTAACGCCACGGAACTGCTGGTGCAATCCCTGCTCAACTTCCTGTTTTGCCTGCTCCTTTTCATGTACAGCACCCACCGGTTTCCGGCCCTGTTCAGCCGGTGGCAGTTTAAAAAACAAGCTATCTATATCATAAACAATTTATTGCTGCTGCTCTTCTTCGTGGTTATTGGCCTGGCTATACAACGTACTTTTTTTGAAGCCGGCTTTTTACCGGGCGGGGGCATTATGCTGCGCATGGTCTTCAGTTTTATCCTGGTTTTTATTGAGTTGCGGATAGTAACAATGTCCGAGGCCTCCAAAAACAAGGAAATCGAGAATGAGCATTTACGCAATGCGTATTTACAATCGGAACTGGAGGTATTGAAAGGGCAACTGAACCCGCATTTCTTTTTTAATGCCCTGGGCAGCCTGTCGGCTATTGTTAGGGAAAATCCACCGCTGGCGCAGCAATACATCGGCCATCTTTCCAAAGTATTCCGGCATTCGCTGCAAAAGCCGGGCAATAACCTCGTTACCCTGCAGGAAGAAACAGAGGCCGTAATAGCGTATGCGGCGTTAATGCACATGCGCTACGAAGAGGGACTTCAGGTAACCATACGGATCGATAAAAGCGATTACCACCTCTTGTTGCCGCACATGAGCCTGCAGCCCCTGCTGGAAAATGCGCTCAAGCATAACATGGTATCGGTAGCACGGCCGCTGCGCATTGAAATAAGCCGGGAGGGCAATTGCATCAGGGTATGGAATAACCTGCAGCCGGTTGCTTTTCCCGAAGCAGGCACGGGCATTGGCCTGGCCAACCTCAACGACCGCTATAAAATTTTAATGCATAAAGAAATTGACATTGTTCAGACTAAAAACGATTTTGTAGTAAAACTGCCCGTATAATACTATGCCTTTACACGTTGTTATTATAGAAGATGAACCCGCCGCCGCCCGCAGCCTCCGGCACCTCCTGCAGGAAGCAGACCCCAACCTGGAAGTGCTGGCCCTGCTTTCGGGCGTGGCAGAAGCCGTGGGCTGGCTGCAGCAAAACGGCCCCGGCTGCGATCTTATTTTTATGGATATCCGCCTCAGCGACGGGCTTTCGTTCGACATCTTTGACCAGGTAAAAGTGGAAGCGCCGGTTATTTTTGTTACGGCCTACAACGATTATGCCCTGCAGGCCTTTAACGCCAATGGCATTCATTATATCCTCAAACCCTTTAATGAAGCCGAACTGCTGCAGGCATTGGAAAAATTTAAACTGCTCAAAGGCGGGGGCCCGGGCAACCATGCACAGCTGAGGCAGCTGGCAGCAACACTCAAAGGGCATAGCGGTACGTATAAGCAATCCTTCCTGGTACATGTGCGTGATAAGCTGGTGCCCCTGGCCGTGCAGGATATTGCCTGGTTTTATACGTCAGACGAGGTGGTATATGCGCAGTCGATCGATAACAGGCGCTTTGTGATTGACTTCACCATGGAGCAATTGCAACAGCAATTAAACCCGCAGGATTTTTTTCGTTCCAACCGGCAGTTTATTGTACACCGCAAGGCCATCACGGAAATCGATTTTTATTTTAACGGCCGCCTGCTGGTAAAAACAAACCCCGAACCCGAAGAGAAGATGCTGATCAGCAAAGCGCGGGTGCCGGAATTTAAGGCCTGGATGAATGCCTGATACATTCCCGCCCGGTTATTTCACCCCCTTATTTTGCAGCTTCACCCCCGCCTGGTTTCTTTTCCCCTTTAAATACGGTCAAATTTGCGGTAGCAGGTAAAAAGGCTATCACAAATTATATGAAACAGTACAGAAGCATCCTGCTGGCCGGCTTACTCCTGCTGATTATTGCGGAAATGATATGGAGCTGGCGCAAGGATAAAAAAGCATATAACATAAAAGATACTGCCGCCAACTTTGTTATTCTTGCCGGCTTCCAGCTTTCCAAGCTGCTGTTTGCCGGTTACCAGTTAACGCTGCTGGGGTTTGCCTCCCGCGTGGCCTTCTTTAAACTACCCGAAAACGGCTGGTGGCTTGCCGCTTGTTTTATCCTGGCCGATTTTATTTACTATTGGTTTCACCGCGTGTCACACAGCTGGAAACCGCTTTGGGCCTTCCACCTCATCCATCATTCCAGCATGTGGATGAATTTAAGCACCGCTTACCGCCTGAATTGGTTTGGCGCTATCGTGAGCCCGCTGTTTTTTGTTCCGCTGGCCTTGCTGGGCTTTTCGCCCTATTTTATCGTGGCTTCCTATGCGCTTAATTTATTGTACCAGTTTTTCCTGCATACCGAAGCGATAGGTAAGCTGGGCGTGATAGAAGGGGTAATAGACACGCCTTCCGCCCACCGGGTGCATCATGGCAGCAACCCCATTTATATCGATAAAAACTTTGGTGGTGTTTTAATGATATGGGATAAACTTTTTAATACCTACCAGCCCGAAACAGAAAAAGTGAAATATGGTATTACCACCGGGTTTATCAGCAATAATCCCTTTACACTGGTTTTTAAAGGATTTCTTGATTTGTTCAGTGGTAAAATGAAATACAAGGGGTAATAAAATGCCCGGGAATAAACAACACCAATTATGAAAATCACCCTGTTGCTCTTTACGGTACTCTTCTTTTGCTCTGCTGCTTTGCCTGCGCAGGGGGTATTTCAAAGCAGCGCAAGCGGCAACTGGAATGACCCGGCCAGCTGGGCCCTCGTATCCGGCACCAGCACCAGCAATTACCCGGTAGCGGGCGATTCGGCTACTATTACAGGCGCAGCTACCATTACGGTAACAGCCAGTGCACAATGCCAGTCGCTCACCATCAACGGCGCAGGCATTTTGCAGTTGAATTCAGGTTCCAGCCTGCTTGCCATCAGCAATGCATTGACTGTTACAGCGGCTTCTAAGATAACTATCGATATGGGCTCATTAACGGTTAGCGGACAAGCTACCCTCAACGCGGCTTCCACGATTACCATTAACCAGGGGCTGATGACGGTACTGGGGGTTATGCTGGTCAATTGTCCTACCACTGCTGCCGGCACTACCTTATTGGATATAGAAGGCGGTGTCTTTTCCTGTGCAGGGGGCATGAGCATTACCGCTACCACTGTTCCGGCCAACCGGTTTGCAGAAATGCGTATCGGCAGCAGTGCGGTAAACATCGTGGGCGGCCTGGCAAGCATTACTGCAAATGCAAAAATTAATTTTACGGCCGGCGGGGCATTGACACTTGCCGGTGTAATCAGCATTGCCAGCGGAGGTTTTACTGCCGGCAACGGAACAGTTATTTATTTTGGCATTCCCGGCAGCGACCAGCTACTTGCCCCGCTTACCTACAACCGCCTGGTGATAACAGGCCTGGGCAGCGGTGTGAAGAAGATAAACGGTACGGTAACGGTTACCGATACGCTTACCCTTCTCACCGACACGCTGGTGGTTAATTCCGGTGCTGTGCTGAATATAGCCAATGGCGCAGCTATTGTGCGTACAGGTGGCGTGCTGGCGACCACCCCGGTTTTTGCCGGCATTGCTGACCTGGTATACAATGATGTAACAAGAGATACCACGGGCGCCGAAATGCCGGTAGCCGCCGGCGTGCTGCGCAACCTGACGATTAACGATGTGGCGGGCATAAAGCTTGGGGCAAATGCAACGGTCAGCAATATGGTCAATTTTCAAAACGGCCCCCTGCTCACCGATGTATACAGCTTTACTATTGTCAACCCTTATGGTGGCGTATTATCCGATACCGCCGTGCAGCGCACCAACGGGTATGTGATTGGTACTATCAACCGGGGTATTGGTACCTCCACGGGAATACGAACATTTCCTTTTGGCATCAGCCAGGCCGGTTACCGGGAGTGCTCACTTAACTATACCGCTGCGCCCACGTCGGCCGGTGTGCTCACCGTACAATATTTTGATACGTCGGCTGCTGCTCAAAGCGGTTTCCCGCTTATAGATGGCAGCATTACGATTACCAAAACCCTGCCGGTATACTGGCAGGCCGATGCCGGCGGAGGTTTATCGGGTGGCGTATATACATTAAGCCTCACCGCGCAGGCAATAGGAGGGGTGGCCGATTACAGCAGCCTGCTTATTGTGAAGCGCCCTTCTACGGGAGGGCCCTGGATACTGGATGGCGCCGCCGCCGCCAATACGGGCACCAACAATGCCCCGGTAGTACTGCGCAGCGGCATGAGCGGCTTTTCGCAATTTTCGATTGGTGGTAATAACAGCAACGTCCTGCCCGTATCCCTGCTTTATTTTTCAGGGCAGGTATCGGGCAGGGACGTTTTGCTGAACTGGGCAGCCACCAATGAAATGAACAATAATTTTTACAGTATTGAATACAGTAAGAACGGGCTTGACTTTACACCAATAGGCCGGGTAAGCGCGGCAAACCCTTCCGCACAACAAAACAACTACAGCTTTACGCACTACAGTGCGCCGGCGGGCATGGATTATTATCGCCTGGTACAAACGGATATAGATGGAAAATATACCTACAGTAACATTCTCAGCCTGCGGGTAAGCGGCTTAAACAATTTTAAAGTATATCCTGTATTGGCTTCCGCATCCATAACGATTGAACCGCCCGGCGCTTCAGACCTGCGCTTATTTAATTCCAATGGTCAGTACATTAAAAATGTATATGCAGGGATCAATGATATCAG